>JRHI01000357.1_pt1 | contig 51592 bp, 52 predicted proteins | sample 215371 | NCBI WGS metagenome assembly JRHI01 (sample SAMN02929681, study PRJNA255918) | sediment metagenome | biome: cave system; feature: Ice Cave; material: Sediment; isolation source: sediment from deep within a dark volcanic ice cave with no known source of... ...
GACCGAAAGTACAAGCTACTTCCGGTGCGGGACACTAGCTTGGGCTGACCCCCCGCCCTGAGTGATAACGTACGTTTGTTCGGCGGTTGCGCGAGGAGAGCATGGACGGCGAGGCTGCGGGCGTAGGCGTCAAGGTCGAGAATGAGCCGTTCGTTCATCTGCACACCCACACCGAGTACTCGCTGCTCGACGGGGCCGCGCGAATCGGCGACCTGGTCGCCAGGGCGAAGCGGCACGGGCAGCCGGCGCTGGCCATCACCGACCACGGCGCGCTCTATGGCGCGGTGAAGTTCTACACGGCGGCTAAGGCCGCCGGGGTCAAGCCGATCATCGGCTGCGAGATGTACATGGCGCCGCGCTCGCGCCTCGACAAGGAGGGTCGCGTCGACCGCGATCCCAACCACCTCATCCTGCTGGCGCGCAACGGGACCGGGTACCGCAACCTCATCCAGCTGGTCAGCAAGTCGCACCTCGAGGGCTATTACTACAAACCGCGTATCGACAAGGAACTGCTTGCGGCGCATGCCGGCGGCCTGATCTGCCTGTCGGCGTGCATCGGCGGCGAGCTCCCCCAGGCAATCCTCAGCGGCAACATGGATGCGGCCGAGAGCGTCGCCCGCGAGCACATGGAGATGTTTGGCAGCGACGGCTACTTCCTCGAGCTCATGGACCACGGCATCGCCGAGGAGGACGCTATCCGCAGCGGCATGCTCGAGATCGCACGGCGCACCGGGCTGCCGCTGGTGGCGACCAACGACGCGCACTACATCGACGTCGACGACGCGGAGGCGCACGACATCCTGCTCTGCATCCAGACGCAGGCACGGCGCGAGGACGAGAAGCGTTTCCGCTTCGCCGGGCCGCACTTCTCGCTGACACCCGGTGGCGAGATGCGCGACAGGTTCGCCGCCTACGGCGAGGCCGTGCGCAACACGCTCGCTGTGGCGGACATGTGCGACCTCAAGCTCAAGCTCGGGGGCAACCTGCTGCCCACCTACTCACCGATTCCCCCAGGTCACACCGCTGAGACGTACCTGCGCGAGTTGTGCGAAGTGGGTCTTCGCGAGCGCTACGGGGACGGCATCACGGCGGAGGCGAGGGAGCGGCTCGCCATGGAGCTCGACGTCATCGAGACCACCGGGTTCGCCCCGTATTTCCTGATCGTGTGGGACCTGATCCGGGCGGCGCGCTGCGATGGCGTTGTGGTCGGCCCCGGTCGCGGCAGTTCCGCGGGTTCCCTGGTTGCCTACGTGCTGCGCATCACCAACATCTGCCCGCTGCGCTACGGCCTGATCTTCGAACGGTTTCTCAACATCGAGCGCGTCGAGATGCCGGACATCGACATCGACTTCGACGATCGCCGCCGCGACCGCGTGCTTCAGTACGTTCAGGGCAAGTACGGCGAGGACCACGTGGCCCAGATCATCACCTTCGGCACCATGGCCGCACGGGCCGTGATCCGCGACGTGGGGCGCGCTCTCAATGTTCCGTTGCCCGACGTCGACCGGCTCGCCAAGCTGGTGCCGCTCAGCGTTAAGATCACACTGGAGAAGGCGCTGGCGGGGAGCCGGGAGCTGCGCGACCTCTACGAAGGTGAGGGCTGGGCGCGGCAGATCATCGACATCGCCAAGCGGCTCGAGGGGATCTGCCGCAATGCGTCCACACACGCCGCGGGCGTGGTCATCGGAACCGAGCCGCTCACCAACATCGTCCCGCTGCAGCGCTCCACGACTGGCGATCGGAGCAGCGCGGTGACTATGTTCGACATGAACAGCGTTGCCCAGATCGGCCTGCTCAAGATCGACTTCCTCGGCCTCACCAACCTCACCGTCATCGACGAGGCGGTGGGCATGATCGAGGCCACCACTGGGCGGCGCATCGACATCGACGACATCCCGCTCGACGACGCCTCCACGTACGCCCTGCTCTGCAAAGCCGACACCCACGGTGTCTTCCAGTTCGAGGGCACATTCGCCAAGCGGGTCCTCATCGACATGCAGCCCCGCAGGCTGGAGGACCTCGGCGTCGCGAACGCGCTGAACCGTCCCGGTCCGATCGAGGGCGGTGTCGTCGACCTGTACACCAAGCGCAGGCGCGGTGAGCTACCCGTCGAGTACCCGGACGGCCTCGCGGCACTCCTCCAGCCGGAACTGGCCGAAACCCACGGCACCATCGTGTACCAGGACCAGGTAATGAAGATCGCCCAAGCTGTCGCCGGTTTCACCCTCGGCCAGGCGGACCTGCTTCGCGGCGCGATGGGCAAGAAGGACAAGACGAAGATGGCCAAGCAGCGCGAGAAGTTCCTCGTCGGTGCCGCCGCCAATGGCGTTGCCGAAGCGCGCGCTGTCGAGCTCTACGACCTGATGGCGCATTTCGCAGGCTACGGCTTCGGCAAGGCACACGCCCTGGCGTACGGCTTGATCTCGTACCAGACCGCGTACCTGAAGGCCAATCATCCGCTCGAATACATGGCGGCGCTGCTCAACTCCCGGGGCGGCGACTTCGACAAGCTCAAGCAGACCATCCTCGACGCGCACGCCCGCGGGCTGGTGGTCCACAAGCCCGACATCAACCGCAGCGCGGCCGGCTTCAGCGTGGGCGACGTGGACAATGGTGAAATCCTCTTCGGCCTGCAGCACGTCAAGAACGTGGGCGAGGGCGTCACCGGGGCACTCGTCGCCGCCCGGGATGAGGGCGGGCCGTTCACCAGCCTGCTCGACCTCTGCCTTCGCGTCGAGAGCCGCGACCTCAACCGCCGCGTGCTCGAGTCGCTCATCCAGTGCGGCGCGATCGACGCTCTGGGCGACCGGCACGCACTGCTGCGGCAGCTCGACGGAGCCATGGACCACGCCGCCGCGGTCAAGCGCGAACGCGACGTCGGCCAGGCCTCGCTCTTTGGCGACGAGGTCGACATCATCGGCACGCTGGTGCCACACCTCGCGTCCGCGGACGCGCCCTCGGATCCCGGTCGCGGCGACGAGTCGTGGCTGGCGTGGGAGCGAGACCTGCTCGGCATGTACCTCAGCGACCATCCGCTGCGGCGCATCGCCGCCACGCTGCAGGAGCGCGTCGACACGTCGATCAACGAGCTCGGTCCCCACCTCGACGGCCTGGTGGTGCAGGTGGGCGGCTGCATCCGCGACGTGCGCGCGTTCGTGCCGCGCAAGAGCACCACGGGTCAGCGCATGGCATTCCTGCAGATCGAGGACCTGACCGGTGCGTGCGAGGTGGTCGTCTTCAACCGCGTCTTCGAGGAGGTTGCCGAGTTGCTCCGACCGGACGCCGTCGTGATCATCCGCGGCAAGGTGGAGGTGGGCCGCTCGGGCGCGAATGGCGCCGCCGCATCCGGGGGAGCCGTTGACGACGACGAGCGCGATGCTGAGCCGGCCAAGATCCGCGCGGACGCCATCTTCGCGATCGATGACGCGCGTCTGGTCGCCTGGCGGCGCAACAGCACCGTGCACATCCGGCTCTCGCTCAACCAGCACCACCTCGTCGCGCCGCTGCACCGCTCGATCGCCGAGCACCACGGCGAATCCCCAGTGGTCGTCCACGTCGAGAGCATGGAATCGATCGACGACGTCGCGCTCGAGGGGAGCTTCTCGGTCGAGCCGGGACCCGGCCTGGAGCGGGCCGTGGAAGCGCTGCTCGGACCCGGGACCTACCGGGTGGAGACTCGCCGCGATCGCGCCCCCGAGCGCGACACCTGGGGTGCCGGCCGGCGCGGCTGAGCGTTGGAGCTAGTACGCGCCGACGGCGTTGAAGAACGCCTCGCCGGCGAAGAACAGCAGAAGGAAGACCAGGAAGGCGAGGGCCGCGGCCCCGTCGATGGCAGCGCTGCGCGGCACCACGCTGGCGAACGGTCGCACCAGCGGGTCGCTGACCCGGCGCACGCCCATCACCAGCGGATGCCAGGGATCGGCGTGGAAGAACGAGAAGACCAGTCGCACGAACACGATGATGCAGAAGATGACGATGATGGTGAGCGTGAGCTGGCGCACCACCCCGAGGACCGCCGCGACCGGCGACACCCCGGCTCCTACGATCAGCGAGTCGATCACACGGTTGAGCACGTACAGCACCAGCAGCGCGAGCAATGGCGAGAAGTCCATGCCACTGAACGTGGGCAGCATGCGCCGGAAGGGACGGAGGATGGGGTCGACGATGCGGCGCAGCCAGCGTGCGATCGGGTTCCACGGGCTGATCGGCAGCCAGGTGAGCAGGATGCGCGCGAAGATCAGCAGCTGGAGGATGGTGAAGACGGCGTCGACGAGCCTGAGCTCGGTGTCGATGCTCATGGTTTGGTGCGCCGCGGTTCAGATGCGGACGACGCCACAGCCGCGGTCTGCGGCTCCACGTCCGAATCACCTGCGGGCTGCGCCTTGACGGGCGCTGGCGCAGTCGACCCGCCGGACGTGCGCCGCCACACCGCGTACACGATCGGCGACACCAGCAGCAGGATCACCAGCGCGGTCCACTGCGCTTGGTGCAGACCGAGCGCGAGGGTCGGCTCACTGGATCGGAACCGAAAGAGGACGAGCTGGCTGATCGCGTACAGCGGCAGGTACGCGACAGCAAGCGCGCCGACGCGCACGCCCCGGCGATGCAGCACCAGGAGGAGCAGGCCGATGACGATGGTGCCGAGCGCCTCGTACACCGCTGCCGGTTGATAGAACCAGGGTCCGCCGGGGTCGTTGACGAAGTGAAATCCCTGCTGCAGCACCGCGTGGGTATTGGCGTAGCCGGTCGCCCAGGGCAGGTTGCTCTGGGGTCCGAGGATGTCGCCGTTGATCACGTTGCCGATCCTGCCGATGGGCTGGCCCACCACGGCGAAGATCACCGATGCGTCCCACAGCAGCCAGGGCGATATCCGGTAGCGCCGCGCCAGCACGGTGACGGTGGCGAGGCCGGCGATGATGGCGCCGAAGAAGGCCATGCCCCCCTCCCAGACCGCGATGATCCGGATCGGGTCGCGCAGGTAGTCGCCGAGGTTGGGCTGCTGGATGACGTAGTACAGCCGCCCGCCGAGCAGGCCGAAGATGATCGTCCAAACCAGGGCTCGCTCGGCGGTCTGCGGGCTGACGCCGTGCGGTGTGATGTAGGGGATGACGCCGTACCGGAACGCCACCAGGAACGCCACCGCATACATCACCCCGTACCAGTGCACAGCGATGCTGCCGATGTGGATGACGGGGTCGATGTTGATCGTGATGGTTGCCAGGGCAGCGTGCAGCGCTGGAGCGACCATTCAGCGATCATCCCCCACTGCCGTACGCGGCTGCACTCGCAGGATCCGGTAGCCGTCGTGTGAGGCGAGGCGGCTGCAGGCGAAACCCTCGCCGGCCAGCCACGCCGACAGCGAGTCTGAGCCGAGGTGCCGGTGCACGACCAGGTGGGCGATGCCATCCGGGGCGAGGCGGTCGAGCCAGCCGGTCAGCAACGGGTGCAGACGGGCCAGGCCGATCCGCACCGGCGGGTTCGAGTAGATGGCCGTGAATCGCACGTCGGCAGGGACCTCTTCTGGGGCGACCACCACCACGTTGCCGGCGCCGGCGCGCTCAGCGTTACGTGCCGCCAGTTCGAGGGCGCGCCGGTTGACGTCAACACCCCAGACGCGGGCTTGTGGCGAGCGCAGGGCGAGCGTGACGGCGATCGGCCCGTAGCCGGTGCCGATGTCGAGGAGCTCTCCGCGCTGCGGGGGCGGAGGCGCGCGGCGGAGCAGGAAGCGGGTGCCCGCGTCGACGCCGCCGCGCCCGAAGACGCCGGTGTCAGTTGTCAGCGGCAGCTCGAGGTCGGGGAGGCGCAGCGTGACCGGGCGCGGTCGCGACGCGGTCTGCGGCTCGTGGTCGAAGTAGTGGGGCACGCCTCTGATTGTCTGCCCAGCAGTGGCACACGGGCCGCGACCAGCCTGTCAAGTGCCGTAAAGGAATGGAAACGTTTGAACAGCCTTTTCTGCCCCGAACGTCATACTCGCGAGCGTGAACCAGGCACTCACCGGCCTCCAGTGGGCGGTTGCGGCGGGGCTGGTCCTGCTCGGGGTGATGACGGTCCGCGACTGGACCCGCCACCGCGATCGCAGCCGCCTGTGGCTCGCCGTTGCAGTTGGCAGCCTGGGCGTGCTCGGCGTGCTCGGCGTGCTCGGTCGTGTTACCGGGGCAACAGGCCGACCCGCCGTCGTGCTCATCGGCGTCCAGATCGCACTCTTCATGGCCTCCGCCTTCGCCTTCGTGCTCTTCCGTGACACCCTGATCCCGGCGCGGCCCCACGCCGTGGCCACCCTAGCGGCGATCACAGCGGCCGTCTCTGTTGCCGCCTTCGCCGTCAGCCTCGGCGACGTCGGCACCGACCACCAGGGCATCGCCGCGAAGGGCATCGCCCTGGTCGTCGACGTCGCGCTCCTGCTCACCTGGTCCGCGCTGGTGGGCACGTCGATCTTCCAACTGGCGCGGGCCTCTGGCTCACTGCCGAGCGTGCAGCGGGCACGGCTCCGCGCGCTCACAGCCGGGTTTGCAGGCATCGTGCTCGCAATCCTCGCCCTGGCCGTCGCCGCCGGTGCCGGATCGAACACTGGTTACGAGCTCGGCATCGAGGCGTTGGTGCTGCTCTCCATGCCCTTTCTCGCCGCGGCCTTCTCGCCTCCCGGCTGGCTGCGTCGGGTCTGGCGTGAACGCGAGGAGACGGAGTTCCGTGCCGCCATCAACGACCTGCTGCTCTATTCACCCGACGCCGCCACGCTGGCGAGGCGAGGAATCGAGTGGGCGTCGCGGCTGCTGGGCGGACGTGGTGCCCTGATCGCGCTCGACTCGCACCTGATGGGCACAGACGGCCTTGAACCCGATGCAGCCGCCGAGCTCGCCAGCGAGGTGGATGACATCATCCATCTCCAGCCGCGCTCGTTCACCAGCTCGCTCGGTCCGACCGTTCTGGTCCCGCTGCAGTCTCGGGCCGGCGACGGCTACATCGCCGTGGTCGCCGGTCCTTTCACCCCGCTCTTCGGCGACGAGGAGCTGTTGCGGCTCGACCAGTACGGGGTGGCGATCACCGTCGCTCTCGACCGTGTCAGCCTCGTCGAGGGTGTGAGACGCAACGCCGAGCTGCTCGACCTCGCTTACGACGCCGTGTTCAGCTGGGATTTCAACACCCGCGGCATCCAGTACTGGAACAAGGCGGCCACCCACCTGTATGGGTACTCCGCGGAGGAGGTCATAGGCAAGGACCCCCAACCTCTGCTGCAGAGCGTCAACCCGCTGCCGCTGGACGCGATTCTCGCGTCGCTGTGCGAGTACGACCACTGGGAGGGCGAGCTCCTCCAGGTGACCAGGGAAGGTCGCGTCATCCCTGTCAGCGCGCGCTGGGCGCTGCGGCGCGACGCCGCCGGCGAGCCGTTGTCGGTGCTCGAGGTCAATCGCGACATCAGCGCCGAGAAGCGCGCCGCCGACGAGCTGCGCAGGGCGCGCGATGTCGCCGAGCAGGCCAGCAATGCCAAGAGCGAGTACCTCTCGCGGATGAGCCACGAGCTGCGCACTCCGTTGGCTGCCATGCTTGGCTTCAGCGACCTGCTGGAGATGCGCGAGCCGCGCTCCGACCAGCTTCAGGCCATCGACGCGATCCAGCGCGCCGGCTCACACCTCCTCAGCCTGGTCAACGACGTTCTCGACATCGCCAGGATCGAGTCCGGCCGCGAGAGCATGTCGCTCCAGCCCGTCGACGTTCACTCTGCGCTCGTGGAATGCGCGGGACTGGTCGCGCTGGCCGCAGAGGAGCGCGGGATAGAGCTCTCGGTGCGTGCCGACTCGGCGGACGGGGTGTTCGTCAGCGCCGACCGGCAGCGACTCAACCAGATCCTGCTCAACCTGCTCAGCAATGCGATCAAGTACGGCAACGCCGGGGGTCACGTCTCGCTCGGCGCCGCGCCCGCCGACCTGGACGTGGTCATCGAGGTGACCGACGACGGGCCGGGTTTGAACCCGGTGGAGCAGCGGCTGTTGTTTCAGCCGTTCGAGCGGCTGGGCGCGGAGCGCAGTCACGTCCAGGGGACCGGGTTGGGCCTGGCCCTCTGCCGACAGCTGACCAACGCCATGGGTGGGACGATCGAGCTGCGCAGCGCCAAGGGCGAGGGCGCCACGTTCAGCGTCCGGCTGCGGCGGGCGACCAGCACGGACCCGGCGGCACTGGTCCGGGCCGCGACCCCGGCCGTGCTGAGGGGCGTCGTGGCTGAGGCCACGGTCCTCTACGTCGAGGACAACCTTGCCACCGTCGCGCTGGTCGAATCGATCTTCGCCCTGCGGCCCAACGTCCGGCTGCTCACTGCCATGCAGGGTGGGATGGCGATCGAGCTGGCTCGCGAGCAGCACCTCGATCTTGTCGTCCTCGACCTCCACCTGCCCGACATCAATGGCGAAGAGGTGATCAAGCGCCTCCGCGCCGAGCCCCGAACCGCCGATGTCCCGATCGTGATCTACAGCGCCGATGCCACCGAACGGCAGATCGACCGGCTTCTCGCCGCCGGCGCTGAGGCCTACCTGACCAAGCCGGCGCGGGTCACGGAGTTCCTCAGCCTGCTGGACCGCATCCTGGCGCGGTCGGCCAATGACGCCGTGGAGGCGGGGCTGCAGCGCTGACGACCGACAGCCTGGATCAGCGGCTCGGTTCGCCCTCGGCGGCCAGCCGCAGCGCTGCCGTCGGGCACGCCGCGACCGCCTGACGGGCCAACCCGAGGAGCTCTCCGCTCAGGGGCTTGCCGTCAACGATGGGATAGCCCCAATCGTCCAGGGTGATGCGCTCGGGGAGAAGCTCGGCACACATCCCATAGGCGTCGCAACGGATCGGGTTGACGCGGACCTGGCCCTTCATCGCCGGCGAACCGTCCAGTCAGGCACCGGCAGCAGCGACGCCGGGTCGCGGTCGCAGCGGCCGCGCCGGAGATGGGTGTTCACATCAGCGGCGAAGACGCGCAGCGCGCTGCTCAGCAACCCCACGGCACCGTCGGGGTGGTGGCAGGCGCCGCGACCCGCGATCTGCGCGATCCAGCGTTGCAGCCGCTCGGCGTCACGTGGTTTGGCACCGCCTGCCGCGAGCTCCGAAGTGGTGGCCGCGAGGGAGGCAAGGCCATGCTCGCAGGGGCCGCACTGACGCGCGCTTTCACGCGCCAGGAAGCCGACCAGCGCAGCGGTCTGGGCCACGCCGCAGCGGCCGTGCGGGAAGATCGCCAGCGCCCCGCTGCCCAGTGGGACGTCGACGCCCAACCGCAGGTCCCAGGCGTCCTCGGCGCTGACCCAGCGGCCGAAATACCCGCCGACCAGGACGGCGGCCACCGGGCCGGTGGCCCCGCCGCCGGCGCTGACAGCTTTGGCGATGGTCGCGCCGCCGCCGACCTCGTACACCCCGGGAGCGTGGATGGCGGCCGCCATGGTCACCAGCACAGTCCCGGTCGCGCCCTCGATGCCGGCGCGCCGGTGGGCATCGGCACCGTGGCGCGCGATCACCGCCGCGTGGGCGAGCGTCTCGACGTTCTGCACCACGGTGGGAGAGCCGTCGACGCCTCGATCGAAGGGGCGCGGCGGGACCATCGTCGGCTTGGCGGCGCCGCCGTTGAGATGGGCGATGGCCGCAGTCTCCTCGCCGGCAACGTAGCGCCGCGGAGCGCGAACCACCGTCACGGGCACCGCCATGCCGGAGCGACCGCACTCGGCGATCGCGGCGCTCATCGCCAGCGCAGCCTCGTCGTGGGCGCGCGAGACGTAGACCACGGCCCGGGCCGCGGCCACGGCCTCGGCAGCGAGCAGGATGCCGTCCAGGACGAGGTGCGGCCGGGCGGTCATGAGCACCTGGTCTTTGCGGCTCAGCGGTTCGGTCTCCGCGCCGTTGGCGACCACGACCGCGTTGCCCCGGGAGCGCTCGCGCACCGCCGCCCATTTGCGCGACGTGGGAAAGGAGGCGCCGCCGCGGCCGCGCAGCTCGGCGGTCTGCAGGATGGAGATGAACTCCCCGCGCTCGAACCTCGGCCGCGGACCGAGACGCGCCTCGTGGTCAGCCAGCGACTCTGCGCCGGCTAGGAGCGGCGGGCCATCGAGGAGGCGGATGCCGGTGGGCGGGGCGATCACTGGCCGAGCGCCCGGGTGACCATCTGGCCGGCAACAGTGCCGTCGGCTTGCTGGCTCAGGCTGATGTCGACGGCCGTCTGACCGCAGGCTGCCTGCAAGTCCTGGGCCACCGTGGCGGCCACGTTGCAGATGCTGGCGCCGCCCTCGGTGATGCTGAGCTGCCCGCTGGTCGCCTGCGCCGGCACCGAGATGGTGATGTGGAGGTTGGGTTCACGGGCGTCGGACAGCTCGACGCGGATGAGGTGGGTGCCCTGGACCAGCGTGCCCCTCACCGCATCGTTGAGCCCGGTGGGAAGTGCGGCGCCTGGGGCTGGGGTTGTTGCCGGGTTACTTCCCGACGCGTTCGCGGACGCCGCGAGCGCGAGCAGCTGGTTGGGCGTGCCGGCGGCCTTCGCCCACCCGCTGTGCAGCGGGCCGGCGACGGCGAAGCCCAGCAGCGCCATGGTCGCGGCGGCAGTGATGGTCAGCCCGAGAAGCCGCACCGGGGCCGGTACACCCGCCGCAGCACCGAACAATCGCCAAACGACCGCCAGCAGCACGACGCCCACGCAGCCGAGGCTGACGACGATCGCCCACAACGAGCGAACGTCGCTCCCTGTCCCCAGCGTGTGCAGCAGGGCCAGCGGCCAGCAGGCGTACGCCAGCCAGTGGACGACGCGCCACACCCTGAAGCTGATGCGCTGGCGCAGCAGGCTGGTGATGGTCAGCGCGACCAGCAGCTCGAGCGAGACCACACCGAGGCCGAGCCAGACCGGCCGGTACGACCCCGTGAACGGGACCACGCTGTTGAAGAGGCTGATGCCCGCGAACGGGTCGATCGTCGACGCGAGGATGTGGATGGCGAGGAACACCAGGACCAACAGCGAGAGGTTGCGGTGCACCGCCTGGCTCATGAAGCGCGGCCAGTCGCGGTTCGCCCAGCGCATCGAGGTGACGATGCCGAGCACGAGGATGGCGGTGAGCAGGAGCAGGCTCACATAGCCGGTGCTTCGAGCCGCGTACCAGAGAGGGGTGGGCCCGGTGGCGGCGATCACGCGGCCAGCTCCGCCGTTGTGGGCCATTGGTTGAGATGGATGACAACCCCGTCTGTGCTGACCAGGCGCGCGGGCAGGCTGGTCGACTCCAGCCAGTCGGCGGCCGCAGCGCCGCGGACCATCGCCGCCGTGCTCGCGATGTTGGCGTCAACGCACGAGGTCGCCGCGACGCTCACCGTGCGGTACGGTGAGACCGCCGGTGCCCCGGTGTGGGGATCGACGATGTGGTGCAGCTCGACACCGCCGCGCCGCCAGTGGCGCACTGTCACGCTCGAGGTCGCCAGCCCGCCGCCGGCCAGGGTGATGCTCTGTCCCGGTGCCTCGGCGGCAGCGGCGTGGTCGTCTGTGACCCGGACCGGCCAGCCCCCAACCGGCGGCAGTCCGGCGACGGCCATGTCACCGCCGAGCCCGACCAGGACACCGCATCCGCACGCCGCGGCAGCGGCCGCCGCCGCCCGGTCGGCGCCGAGTGCCTTGGCGGTGGCGCCGAGATCGAGGGAGGCTCCCAATGGGAGGGTGACCAGCGCGGGCTCGTCGCTGATGGTCAGCGATCGCCATCCCGGGGCGGGCTGGGTCGGCCCCGCCAGCGCGGGACCGTCGGGTCCCATCACGGCGAAGTCGGCGTCGTAGCCGATGGCCGTCAGACAGGTGCCGACGGTCGGGTCCACGTCGCCGTCGGTGAGGCGCGCGGCGCGCAGGGCGGTGCGAATCGCCTGCGCTAAGAGCGCGCTGACCACCACTGGTACGCCGGCGGCGGCGTTGAGGCGGCTGAGGTCGGAGTCATCGCGGAAGCGGCTGCAGGCGAGGTCGAGCGCGGCGATCTCAGAAGTCACCACCTCGCGTGCCATGGGTAGAGCCGCCGCATCGGTCACGGCGACGACGACGGAGGTCCCCAGCGCGCGCCACCCCGCGCTGATCACGGCCTACGAGCCGCCTGAGGTGATCGGGGCCGTGCCGCCGCCGTTGAAGCCCGAGCCGTCGCCGGGCGGCTGCGTGGGCTGTTGGAGGCCGCCGCTGGCGTCCGGGGTGGGGGCTGCCTGGTTGGTCTGCGGGGAGGAGACAGTGCGGCCGCTGAACGTGCCTGCCGCGGCAGCCGCGCCGCCGACTGCGAGCACACCCGCCGCTGCCGCCGTGGCCGCTGTGATGGCGCGCACGCGGCGCTGAGCGCGATCGCGATCGGCCGGCGTGGTGCGGTTCATCGCGGTCAGGGTAGCGGGCTTTCCTTACGGGCAGATGACCCGGCGAGCCGTGTGCGACACACGACAGATTGCTGTCGCGGCGCCGGGGGCACCATTGCGGTCGTGCAGATCATCGACGGCATTCTCGTTCTCAGTCCGACCGACCTCGTCGCCTTCACGGGGTGCGAGCACCGCACCTACCTGGACCGCGAGGTGGCGCGGGGCAACCTTGCCCGCCTCCGCCGCGATGATCCGCTCAACGCCGTTCTGCGCCGGCATGGAGAACTGCACGAGCAGCGCTACCTCGCCGCGCTCACCGACAACGCCGCCAGGGTCGTTTACATCGAGCGCCCCGAGGGCACTCTCGCCGGTCTGCGCACGGCGGAGGCGGAGACGCTGGCGGCGATGCGTGAGGGCGTCGACGTCATCTACCAGGCAAGCTTCTTCGACGGGCGTTGGCGGGGCCATGCGGATTTCGTCTGCCGGGTAGAAACGCCCAGCGACCTGGGGGCATGGAGCTACGAGGCATACGACGCCAAACTGGCCCGCACCCCCACGGCCGGCGCGCTGCTCCAGCTGGGCGACTACACGCGCCAGATCGGCCGTCTGCAGGGATGCACGCCGCGCCGCCTCCACGTCGTCCTCGGCGACGACAGCGTCGAGTCGTTCCCCTTCGCGGAGATCTCGTCGTACCTCGAGGCGGTCCGTGGTCGCTTCGTCGCCGCCGTGGACTTCGGCCTCGAGAACACCACACCCGACCCGGTGTCGGCGTGCCAGTACTGCGACTGGAAGGACCGGTGCACGGCGCAGTGGCGCGCGGGCGACCACCTTTCACTCGTGGCCGGGATCCGGCGCGACCAGCGCACCCTGCTGGTCGCCGCGGGGATCGACACGCGGGCCGCCCTCGGAGCTCTGCCCGCCGGCGTCGAGGTCGACGAGATTCGCGGTCCGGTTCTCGAGGGGCTGCGCGTCCAGGCTGCGCTGCAGGTGCGGTCCGACCACCGATCGGTTCCCGTCTGGGACCTCATCGCGCCCGACGCTGACGCTCCGCACCGCGGACTTGCCGCGCTGCCCGTTCTGTCGGCGCACGACATCTTCTTCGACATGGAGGGCGACGTCTTCGCCGCCCCCGGCGGTCGCGAGTACCTCTTCGGCTGGGTCGAAGGCGACGTCCCGAATGCTCAGTTCCGCTGTCGTTGGGCGCACGATGCCGCGGCCGAGAAGGAGGCCTTCGAGACATTCATCGACACGGTCATGGAGACCCGACGGCGCCACCCGGCGATGCATGTCTACCACTACGCGGCATACGAGCCGGCGGCGATGAAGCGCCTGATGGGGCGGTACGCGACGCGCGAGGAGGAGGTCGACGAGCTGCTGCGCGCCGGCGTCTTCGTCGACCTCTATCGCGTTGTCAGGCAGGGTGTCCGCGTCGGCGTGGAGTCGTACTCGATCAAGAAGCTCGAACCGCTGTACATGGGGGAGCGCGGCGGCCGAATCACCGACGCGGGTTCGAGCATCGTCGAGTACGAGGGCTGGTTGGAGTCACCCGACGACAACATCCTCGAGTCGATCCGTGCGTACAACGAGGTCGACTGCCGCTCACTCGTCGGCCTGCGCGGTTGGCTGGAAGCGCGGCGCGATGACCTCGAACGAACCACCGGGGTCACTCTTTCGCGGCCGGCGGTGACTGAGGGCGCCGCCTCGGAGGCAGTTGCCGCGGCCACCGCGGTGGTGGAGGCGCTGGCGTCCGAGCTCAATACCGGCACCGCGGTCGACATCCTCGCCCAGAGCAAGGAGCAGCGCGCGAGGTCGCTGCTGGCGGCGCTTCTCGACTGGCACCGTCGCGACGCCAAACCGCAGTGGTGGGAATACTTCGCACGCCACGACGCCTCCGATGAGGAGCTCATCGATGACGCCGCTGCGCTCAGCGGCCTTGTCCTCGACAGCGTCACCGCCACCGACAGGAAGACCAAGCTGTTCCGCTTCCGCTTTCCGCCGCAGGAGACCAACCTCGGGGTCGGCGACGACGTCGAGGACGCGCGCACCGGCGACGACGGTAGCGGAGGCAAGAGATCGAGGCGGCTGGGCAAGATCCACGACATCGACACCGCCGCGGGCTGGCTGGTGCTCAAGCGCGCCGGCATCGACCCACTGCCGACCGCCCTGATCCCGGGCGGCCCACCGCCTGGGAAGGAGCAACGAGACGCTTTGCTGCGTCTCGGCAGATGGGTCAGCGAGAACGGCTTTGATGCGCCCGGCCGCTTTCGGGCGGTGCGCGACCTGCTGCTGCGCAACCGACCGCGCATCCGTGGTGTGCCCGCCGGTGCCGCGCTGCGCCGAGATGACGAGGACGTCGGGGCCGCCGCCCGGCGCTCGATCCGCGATGCCGAGTGCACCTGTCTTCCCATCCAGGGGCCGCCCGGCTCGGGAAAGACGCACACGGGCGCGGCGGCCATTGTCGACCTGGTGACCACCGGCTCACTCCGTCGCGTTGCGGTAACTGCCTTGTCCCACCGCGCAATCACGCAGCTGGTGCGGAGCGCGTGTGCAGAGGCGCGGCGCCGCGGCGTCACGCTGCGCGTCGTGCAGAAGAGCGACCGGCGCGGCTGTGACGACAACTTCGTGCAGTGCGTCACCACCAACGACGCGGTGGTCGCGGCGCTCGAGTCCGACGCGGTGGACATCGTCGCCGGCACCTCATGGCTCTTTGCCCGCGAGGACATGGATGGCAGGTTCGACACGCTCTTCGTCGACGAGGCGGGGCAGCTCTCGCTGGCCAATGTTGTCGCCGTCGGCGGTTGCGCTCGCAACATCGTGCTGCTCGGCGACCCGCAGCAGCTCGAGCAGCCATCGCAGGGCGCACATCCGGCCGGCGCAGAGCTGTCAGCGCTGGGTCACCTGGTGGGCGACTGCGAGACCATTCCCGATGACCGCGGGCTCTTCCTTGACGTGACCTGGCGCATGCACCCGGATGTGTGCAGGTACATCTCCGACAACTTCTACGATTCGCGCCTTGCGTCCAACCCGGATTGCGCGCGCCAGCGTGTCGGGGGCGATGACGTTCTTGCCGGCGCCGGCCTGCGATGGCTGCCCGTCGAGCACGGCGGCAACCGCTCGGCATCCGAAGAGGAGGCGGTTGCTGTGGCGGGGCTTGTGCGGCGGCTTGTGGGCCGCCACTGGGTAGATTGCGACGGCGTTGAACGTCCTCTCACCGCTGCCGATGTCCTGGTGGTCGCACCCTACAACGCCCACGTGGCAGCCCTGCGCAGCAACCTTCCTGAGGACGTCGCCGTCGGCACCGTCGATCGCTTCCAGGGCCAGGAGGCGGCGGTCGTGATCTACTCGATGGCCACCTCCATGGCCGAGGACGTGCCGCGGGGCATGGAATTCCTGTACTCACGCAACCGGATGAACGTGGCGGTGTCGCGGGCGCGCTGCCTGGCTGTCCTCGTCTGTTCGCCCGACCTGCTGCGTGTGGCGTGCTCGATCGCGGCGCAGATCCCGCTTGCCAACGCGCTCTGCTCGTTCGTCGACGGGGCCCGGCTGGTCGACACGCCGGCGCTTGGCGCCAGCGGAGGCGATTCTGCCGTCGGGGGCGATTGTCGTGTTGCCGTCACGCTACGCCAGAGCCTCAACGAGCGCGGTGCCGACCAGGGTGGGCACAACTGCCCGTCACGAGCCCATCGCGACCAACACAAGCCAGATGCATGTGACGCCAGTCGCGAGCCACCCGCCCCACACGTACAGTGACCTGCGGCGCCGGCGGCGGCGCGACTGCGCCACACGAGGGTCGGCGCTCGAGGAGACGCGCGTCCAACTCCGGACGATATGTTCCTGGGCCATTGGTGTGATACCTCCGCGGGCGGCACTCAAATGGGCCCTGGCATCCAGAGCGAAAGCGTGTCGTCAGTAAGGTTGGGAGTGCTTCGTGCGACCCATCTTGTCAGCAACCACGGTAGCCGTCTGTTCGCAGGCAGACACGGAGGCGAGGCGGTCCCGACCAACGGCTAGCGTCCCCGCGACGATAGCCCCCAGGCTGACGAGCAGCCCCACGCAGCCGCCGCGCACAACCGCGATCGTGGTCAGCCACGGGTCCGCCGCCACACCCGTCAGAGCCAGAGATGTCGACGCACAGAGGGCTGTGCCCACAACCAGCTCCGCCGCCGCCACGCGCCACCAGAACCGCGCTCGGTGTGTGAGGACGCAGACCTCGACGAGAATCGCCAACAGGGGACCGTGCAGAACGCGGAGGACTCCCGCAGCTGCGCCGGCCATCACAACGCCTGCTACGAGCAGCGACACTACCGCGTTGGCTTGACGGGTCCGGGCGGCATCGGAGCAGGAGCGTGCATGTGCTCGGGGGGCACTGGACCCAGCGGCGATTGGGGCAGCGGCCGCCGGTTCTCGTACCGTCGGATTGCGCCCATGAGGAGGAACGCGACAACCAGGACCACGCCGAGAAGGCCTGCCATCACGGTGCGCGTCTGGGTGAGCGCACCGCTCAACAGGTCGAACCCAACTGCATTCGGGTCGCTGTAGCCAGAGGTCGCAGTCGAGGCCAGAGCGCCGCTCAACACGATCGTCAGTCGGGCCACGGCGACGAAGAACCCGCTGCGCGCGTCGGTCTCACAGATGTCGGTGAGGACACGACGGAGATGTCCATGGAGCAGGCGTTCCACCGCGAACGATCCCAGGAGCCCGACGACTGCCACCCCGGCAAATACGGCCACCACCATGATTTGTCCTCCGTCTGCACGCCCCTTGACTGATTCAGTCGCGAAGTGTAAACTGATCGAATGATCAAGTCAATCGATCAGGATATCCGGGCGCCCAAGCCGACCGGCGACGTACGTCGGCCGCGCCGCCAGCGGCGCAACGAAGCCGGGGAGAGCATGCGGGCGCGCATCGTGGACGCGGCCCTGCGGACCTTGCGGGTGGAGGGATATGCAGGCGTCTCCGTCCGCGCCATCGCGGCCACCGGCGCCTTCAGCCCAGCTCTCGTTTTCTATCACTTCGGGAGCGTGGACGCTCTCCTGCTGGCTGTCCTCGATCAGGTCAGCGGCGAGCGCCTGAGGCGCTACGAGGGCCGCCTGGGTGACGTGGTGTCGTTGCAGGAGCTGGCTGCTGCAATGGAAGAGCTCTACAGCGAAGACCTCGAGCTCGGTCAGCTCACCGCCGTGCAGGAGATCGTCGGCGCGATGGCATTCGACCCGCAGCTCGGCCCGGAGATCGTGGTTCGTATGCAGCCGTGGATGACGTTCGCAGAACGGCTCGCGGCACGGATCGTGGCGGGATCTCCGCTTGCCGGTCTCATCGATCCCGCTGTCGTCGGCTCTGGCGTGATCGCGTTGTATCTCGGGCTCGAGATCGTCGCGCGGATGCAGGGTGGCGACACCAGCGGATCGAGGGCGTTGGTGGCAACGCTTAGCGAGACGGCTCCGTGGATCGACCGACTCCTGGGCAAGCGAACCGCGGTTCGGGGCCGCCCGGCGACCCGCGTGGTGGTCGACTGATGAGGATCGCCGTGACGGAACGCAATTCGCTCGCACCGGCTGTCTATGCCGTCGTCGGCGTCCTCGTCGGCGCGGCCGGTGCCTTCGTCTCACTCGAGGCGCCCCTGGTTGGCGCGCTACTTGCTGCGGCGGCAGGCGTGCTGCTCGTGCGTCGGGCATCGCGCCAGCGCTGGTTCGCGCTCGGCGGGTTCCTGCTGGGAATGGGAACGTGCGTCGCGGGATTCCTGAGCCCGGCGCTCACCAATCACGATCCGGCCGTCACGTACGACCCGTCCACCATCTCGGTCTTCTTTGCCGGCGTTGTTCTCGGGCTCGGCGGTGCTGTCATGCTTGTGGTCGCGATCGTTGTCGGCCGGCAGCGGGCGGCCGGTGCTCTGTAGCACCGGCCACCCTTTTCCTCAGCACCCTGTGTTGACAGTCGTCAGTGCCACCAGGTCTGGAACCAGGTTGGCTGCAGTCGGCGTGCCCAGGCCAGTGATCGGATCCCAACCGGTGGTCGCCGGGCAGCCATTCCTACCAGGACCGTACAGCCCTAACCGACCAGAGCGCGTATACGCTTTTGGTGATTCGTTTGTCAATCTTGCGAATTTTCTCGCGTTGCGCCCCCGAGGAGGGAGTCGACCCTTACGGCGTTGCCCCCGGCGGTTTCGACGCCGGCCCGTGATTCCAGGTGTAGACTCCGCGAGTCCGTCGGACGGGCGCTCGGAACCGCGGGGCCGGGTGCGCAACAGGACGGAGTGATCCGCAGGCGCGCCCCGCGGTGTATACCGAATGTGAAGGTCGCGGTTGTCGGAGCTGGTGTATCAGGGCTCGTCGCCGCCTACCTGCTCCAGCGCGAGCACGACGTCACCGTCTTCGAGGCGGGTGGGTATGCCGGAGGCCACGTCAACACCATCCCAGTCGACGTGGAGAGTGGCAGCTACCGCGTGGACACCGGCTTCATCGTCTTCAACGAGCCCAACTATCCCAACTTCCGCAAACTGCTTAGACGCCTGGGCATCGGCGAGCAGCCATCCGACATGAGCTTCAGCGTCAGCTCACGCGAGGACGACTTCGAGTACTCCAGCCGCGGTGCCAACGCCATCTTTGCCAAGCGCTCACACCTGATCCATCCGCGTTTCTACAAGATGCTCGCCGACAAACGGCGCTTTCACCGTGAGGCGCGTCACCTGCTCGAACAGCGCGGCGATGGACCCACCCTCGGGGAATTCCTCGACGCACAGCGTTATTCGCGCACCTTCTGCGACCGCCTCATCGTGCCCCAGGTGGCGGCGGTGTGGTCGGCGCCCGAGGAACGGGCACGCGCGTTCCCGGCGAAATACCTGGCGCGCTTCCTCGACAACCACGGCCTGCTCCGGGTCGGCGGCCACCACCGCTGGACGACCGTGCCGGGCGGCTCTGCGTCGTACGTCGAGGCGATGACCAGGCCGTTCAAGGAGAGGATCCGGCTGAAAACCGCGGTCAGATCCATCGAGCGGCACGATGACGGGGTTGAGATCCGCACGCACCAGCACCAGCCCGAGCGTTTCGACCGTGTGATCGTCGCTGTCCACTCCGACCAGGCGCTGCGCATGCTGGCCGATCCGACCGCGCGCGAGCGCGAGCTGCTCACCGCATTCGAGTACCAGACCAACGAGGTTGCGCTGCACACCGATTCGCGGGTGCTGCCGCGGCGGCGCCGCGCCTGGGCCAGCTGGAACTACCAGCTCGCTGACGCGAACAACGGCGGCAGCACCGTGACGTACCACATGAACCGGCTCCAGGCCATCGACGCTCCCGAGCAGTTCTGCGTGACGCTCAACAACCTCGGGGCGATCGACACATCCAAGATCGTCAGGCGGATGACCTACCAGCATCCGGTGTTCACCCATCGCAGCGTCAGCGCCCAGGAACGGCACGAGTCGGTCCTCGGTCCCAATCGGACGTATTTCTGCGGTGCATATTGGGGCTATGGATTTCACGAGGATGGGGTCAACTCCGCGTTGCGGGTTGCCGCGCACTTCGGTGCGGCTCTGTCGTGATCCGGCACAGTTGCGTCTACGAGGGGTCGGTTCACCATCGCCGCCGTCGCCCTGTCGACCACGCCTTTGGCTATCGAGTCTTCATGCTCTACCTCGACCTCGACGAGGTCGACGAGGTGTTCGCGCACCGGCTGCTCTGGTCGACGAAGCGCCCCGCGTTCGCGCGCTGGCGGCGGCGCGATTACCCAGGCGATCCCGCGATGTCCCTCGCGGGCTGGGTGCGCGACCTCATCGCGGCGCGCACCGGGACGCGCCCGGAGGGTCCGGTCCGGCTGCTCACCCACCTCAGGTACGCCGGCAGAGGCTTCAACCCGATCAGCGTCTATTACTGCTTCGCGCCGGATGGGCAGACCCTGGAGTGGGCGGTCGCCGAGGTGACCAACACGCCATGGCATGAGCGCACCCACTACGTCCTCGATGTGCGTGCTCAGCAACGCGTCCACACAGGTGTTATGGCCAAGCAGCTGCATGTGTCGCCGCTGCTGCCGATGTCGCTCGACTACCGCTGGCGCTTGACCAGTCCAGGCCCGACGGTAGCCGTTGAGTTCGACGTCGTCGGCAATGGCGACCTGGTCCTCGAGACCGGTGTGGCCATGCGCGCGCGCAAGATCACCACCGCGTGCCTGGCCGGGCTTCTGCTCCGCTACCCGCCGATGTCACTGCGCGTTCTCGGGGGCATCTACTGGCAGGCGCTTCGCCTCTGGCGAAAGGGTGTTCCCTACCATGCTCATCCGCATCAGGTTGGCGCCTCAGTGACGCCGGTTGAGGTGGGAACGCAGGCTGGCGTCGGCCTTCCTGCCGACGCGGTTGAACACCAACTGCATCAACGGATCCGCGATCCGGGAGATGCCCTTGAACACGAGGCGCGCCTCGTAGGTCACGTGTGATCCAGTCCCGGCCGGGGCGATGGTGATGGTGTCGACGGAGCCGAAGCTCCCCTTCCAGGCCTCGAGCACCACGCGTCTGCCGGCGATGAACTCGGTGATCTCGTAGCGAAGCGGCACCCGCCGGCCGGCGAACATCGACACCACCGCGAACGTCGATCCTCGACCGAGCCCGCCGCTGTCGAGGCGCCGTGCCTCGACCACGCTGGGATCCCACTCCAAGGCATTGTCGAAGCTGGCCATGTATGAGAACGCCTCGGCCGGCGCCAGAGATGAGTCGATGGTCGTCGCGTAGCGCGCCATGCATCACCTCGTGAAATCGGTCTCTGCGCATACTACGGAAACCCGTCCGGAACGGGTGACACGGTCAGGCGGTGATCCGCGCGCCCCTGGCGCGCGTATTCGGGGTGCATGTGCCAGACAACAACCAGCCGCCCGTCACGTCCGGAGTGAACGTCCCGGACGACCGAATGCTCGACTTGCTGGCTCGGGGGGAGCCAGAGGGGGTGGAGATGCTCTACGACCGCTATTCAGGCCTGGCCTACACGCTCGCCCTGCGGGTCCTCAACGACTCCGGGGCTGCTGAGGACGTCGTCCAGGAGGCCTTCCTCAGCATCTGGCGCCGTGCCTCAACCTACCGCAGCGACCGCGGCAGCCTGCGCACCTGGGTGTGCTCGATCGTCCACCACCGCGCGCTGGACCGTCTCCGCGGGCGCGCCGGTCGGGCCCGCCAGGACGTGGCCTTCGAACACGCCCCGGTCGCGGTCACCTCAGTGTCCGACACCTGGGACCGGGTCGCCGACGAGCTCGAGCGCGAGGAGATTCACAAGGCGCTGGTGGAACTCTCGGTCGAGCAGCGCGAGACCATCGAGCTGTCGTACTTCGGCGGGTACACCCAGACCGAGATCAGTGAGCTGATGAACGTGCCGCTGGGGACTGTCAAGGGGCGCACCCGGCTGGCCCTGCGCAAGTTGCGTGGTGCTCTCGAGTACCGGCTGGCGGAGCGGATGGCATGATCTCGTGCCAGGACGCCGATGTGCTCGCCGCCGCGCTCTCTGTCGGTTCGCTCGGCGGCGGCGATGAGGAGGCTCTGCAGCAGCACCTTGCCGGGTGCGCGGACTGCCGTCGCGTGACCGGTGAGTACATGACCGCGGCCGCCCGTCTGCCGCTGGCCCTCGAACCGGTGGCGGCCCCGCCAGAGCTTCGCGGCAGGCTGATGCGCGCTGTCTACGCGGAGGCGGGTGCGGCGGCGGCCCGACGCGCAACATCGAAGCCGGCATCGTGGTGGCGTCGCGTCTGGGGGGGCGTGCCCGCCTCACGAGGGTGGACCGCGGTGGCCGCCGCCGCTGCAGTCGCAGTGATCGGGTTCGCCACGTGGACCGGTACCAGCCGCCAGGTCACTGCTCCCAAGTCGGTATCCGTGGCCTTGGTCGCGACGTCGGCGGCGCCCCAGGCGCGCGGCCAGCTGACCTACACCAGCGGCGGCAGCCAGGCGGTGCTCAACGTGACGGGCCTGCCCGGCCCGGCCGCGGTCGCCGGGCACAGTGCGGTCTACGAGGTCTGGCTGATCGGCGCCAACGGCGTCGCGGTGGCCGCGGCGTACCTCGGCCAGGGCCCCGACGGTACCTGGAGCGCCGCCATCCACGAGGACATGGCCGCGTACACCACCCTCGCCGCCACGGTCGAGCCAATTGGCGGCAGCCCTCAGCCCACCGGCGTCAAGGTGATCCAGGGCTCCCTCTCCAGCGCTTGACGGCGCCGTGGCGATCCACTCGGCAGACGTCGATGTCAGTGAGCAGTGCGCTTTGATCTCCGGGTGACCCAGGCACCGCCGCACCACGACCGCGGGGTCGTCATCCGCGCCCGCGCCCTGTCACACGCCTACGGACGGGGGAGAAACAGCGTCTCCGTCCTGCGGGGGATCGACCTCGATGTCGGTGCGGGCAGTCACATCGCCCTGCAGGGGCCCTCCGGAGCCGGCAAGAGCACCTTGCTCAGCCTTCTCGGCGGCCTCGAGCCGCCGCGCAGCGGGCAGCTCCGCGTGGGGGCCCACGACCTGCGCGGCCTTCGCGGCCGCGCGCTGGCCGAGTACCGACGCCTGGTGGTGGGGTTCGTCTTTCAGCACTTCGGGCTGGTCGACGTGCTCAGCGCCCGCGAGAACGTGATGCTCGCCATGAGCCTCTCGCGGGTGCCGATGGCGGCGCGGCGCCGGCGCACCGACGAAGCCCTCGCCGCCGTCGGGCTCGGCCACCGCGCCGGCCACCGTCCGGCCCAGCTCAGCGGCGGCGAACGGCAGCGGGTCGCGATCGCCCGCGCCATCGTCAAGGAGCCGCGCCTCCTGCTCGCCGACGAGCCGACGGGCAACCTCGACGACGACGTCGCCGCCCGCGTGCTCGACCTGCTCGACACCCTGCGCCGCGACCGGGGCTGCACCCTGGTGGTGGTGACCCACAGCGCGCTCGTCGCCCAGCGTGCCGATCGCCGGATCAGCCTCCATGACGGCGTGGTCGGCTCGTGAGCTGGCGTGACGGGATCGCGCTGGCGCTGCGCAGCATCCTGCGCAGGCCTGCTCGAACGGTGCTCACCATCCTCGCGGTCGCGCTCGGCAGCGGGCTGCTGGTGGCGCTGGTGGCGATCGCCCAGGTGGCCGACACGCAGGTGATCGGTCAGCTCGGCAAGGGTGGTCCGACCAGCGCCATCACCGTGCTGCCCGCGGCCGCGACGCAAGCGCAGCTCGGCAGCGACTCCGCCCAGTCAGGTCAGCCGGACCCGATCACCCCGGCGATAGTGAGCTCGATTCGCCGCGCTCCCGCGGTCAGCTCGATCCAGACGGTGATCAGCCAGGCGGTGATCGTGGTGCCTCCGCCGCTCGGCCTGTCGATCCCCAACTTCCTTGGCGACGACCCCGACCGCGGGCTGCCGAGGACCTTCTTCGACAACCTCGTCGGCGTCGACCTCACCGCGGCCAGCCAGCTGCCGATCACCGTGCTCTCCGGGCGCCTCCCCGCGCCGGGGTCGGCGTCCGAGGTGGTGGTCACCGCCGCATACCTCGATCACCTCGGGGTGGACGTCAGGCATCCCGAGACGGTCCTCGGGACGGTGCTCGAGATCGGAGCGCCACAGGTCCTCGATGCCACCAACGGGAGGGTCCGGTCACGCTGGACGCGCGCGGCGATCACCGGCGTGGTCGCGCAGAACGCCGGCAACGGCAACATCCTTGCCTCGCAGGAGCTGGCCTCGGCGGATCGCGCCTGGCAGCTCAACGGTGTCGACGGCACCAGCATCGGGCTCCCGCTGCCCGCGTCGCCCTACGCCGGCCTCATCGTCGTGGCCGACTCACTCGGCGACGTGCACCAGGTGCGCGCCGAGATCACCACCCTCGGCTTCGCCAACAGCGCCCCGGAACACCTGGTGGCGTCGACCCAGCGCTACCTGCACGTCGTCGACATCGTGCTGGGCGCCATCGGCACCATCGCCCTGGTCATCGCGGTGCTCGGCATCGCCAACGCGCTGCTCGCCGCCGTCCGGGAGCGGCGCCGCGAGATTGGCATCCTCAAGGCGATCGGCGCCCGCGACGGCGACATTCTCCGCTGGTTCCTCACCGAGGCCTTCATCTGCGGGGGCATCGGTGGCATCCTCGGCACCCTGTTCGGCTTGGCAGCGGTCACCGTGACGGCGCAGGTCGTCGACACCTACCTGGTCGGCCAGGGGCTCGGCAGCGTCTCGCTCGGCGGTGTTCCCGTCCTGGTTGCTGTGATCGGGGTGCTCGGTTCTGTTCTGCTGTCACTGCTCGCCGCCGCCTGGCCCGCGCTGCGAGCGGCGCGCCTGCCCGCTCGCGAAGCGGTGGGTGCGCTGTGAGAGGCCGGCTAGCGGCAGTGAGCGTCGGCGTTGTCCTCGCCGCAGCCTGCGCGGGGTGCGACGCCGGCCCGCCTCCGCTGGCCACCGGGCCGCCCATCCCGGCGGCCGGCCAGCCGATCGTCTACGCGGCCCTGGGCGCCAGCGAGACATCGGGCGGCGGCCTCAACGACGTCGCGCTGCGCGCCCGCTACGCGTGGCCGCAGCTGTTCTTCAACGCCGCGCTGCCGCGGGCTTCGACCTATTACAACTTCGCCGTGCCCGGCATCACCACCGAGGCCGCCCTGCACGATGAGGTGCCGGGGGCGCTGGCGGTGCATCCCACGGTGGTGACGGTCTTCTTCAACATCGACGACCTGGTCAACGGTGTGTCCGCGGCCGCCTTCGGGACCAACCTCGACAGCATCGTCCACGCCCTGCGCCAGGGCGGCCGGGCCCGGGTGTTGGTCGGCAACGCGCCGGCCATCGACAAGCTCCCCGCTTTGCAGGCCTGCCGCGGCGTCACCTTCGAGGGAGTCTCATGCCCCCTTCCCCCCGGGGTCACCCTCCCTCCGCAGGCGGTGATCGACGCAGCGGTGAGCGCCTACGACGCTGCCATCGCCGGGCTGGTTGCGCACGAGGGTGCCACACTCGTCGACCTGCGTGCACACAGCGACGAGCTCACCGCCCATCCCGAGGACGTCGCCCCCGACGGCCTCCACCCGAGCCCGCTGGGCGACCAGGTGCTCGCCAAGCTGTTCACCGCTGCGTACCGGGCGGCGCCAAGCGGCTGATCAGCGGATCAGCCCCCGGGCGGTCAGCTCGGCGATCGCCTCCTCGGTGCGATCGATGGGCTTCTGCGTAGCCACCCACTCGGCGAGCCGTGCGAGTGCTGCGGCGCGGTCGGTCTGGGCGACGAAACCGAGGAGGTCACGGGCGCGTGTGATGTCGGCCCAACAGTGACGGATGTCACCGGCGCGCCAGCGCATGCTGACCTCCGGCTCGATGGCGGGGGCGATGGCGGCGGCGAGGGTGGCGGCCAGCCCCGCAACCGTCAGCGATGTCCCGGTGCCGACGTTGATGGCGTGGCCGACCGCAGCCGCGGAGGACATCGCCAGCAGGTTGGCCCGCACCACGTCGTCGACGTGCACGAGGTCGCGTTGCTGCTCGCCGTCCTCGAAGAGCAGGGGACGCCGTCCGCTCAGCAGCCGTGTGCAGAAGACCGCGGCCACGCCGGTGTAGGGGTTGCCGAGGGCTTGGCGCGGTCCATACACGTTGAGGTAGCGCAGCGCCACGCACTCGATGCCGTGGGCCTCCCCGGCGACCAGGACGAGCTGCTCGCAGGCCAGCTTGCCGATGGCGTAGGGAGATGTGGGTCGCAGCCGGAAGTCCTCGGCCGTGGGCACTGGGCGCACGAAAGAGCGGCAGTGCGGGCAGCGGGGTTCCCACCGCCGCGCGTCCAGGTCGGCGGCGACGCGCGGCAATGCCGACACAGTGCCGTGCTCGGCGCACGCGTAGGCTCCATCGCCATACACCACCATCGAGCTCGCCGCCACCACGCGCCGTACTGTGCTGCGCGCACGCAGCACCTCCTCCAAGAGGACGGCGGTGCCGCGCGCGTTGACGTCGATGTAGCGCGCCATCTCGTACATCGACTGGCCGTTGCCGACCATGCCGGCCTGGTGGAACACCACCTCCGCCCCGTCCATGGCGTCGGCGACGGCGTAGCGGTCGCAGAGGTCCCCGGTGACCAGGCGGGCGGCGCTGCTGAGGTGGCGCGCCACCCCGCCTTCGTGCGCCTGGGGGTCGAGGTTGTCGAGCACGGTCACGTCGAGGCCGGCGTCGAGCAGCCCGTCGACGAGGTGGGAGCCCACGAAGCCGGCCCCGCCGGTGACCAAGGCCCGGGTCGCGGTCATGAGTGCTCCCACAAAGCAACGCCGCCGCCGTCGGCAACGATGTGGAATGAGTGTGGCAGCTGTTCCAGGGTGGCCCGGTACCCGGCCGCCAGCGCCTGCAGGCTCGGCGCAGACCCCTCATCGACGATCACCCAGCGCGCCCCGCCGATGTCGGGGAATTCGCTGACCGCCCCACGTTCGCTGAGATGCGCGACCAGTCCGGTTGACGCCGCCACCGCCGCACCCGCTGGGACCCGGGCGAGGATCGCCTCGACGGCGGTCCTGCGTCCCAGCCCGGTGACGTCGTTGCCGCGGGCGGCGAGGGCGACCGTCAGCGGCACCGTTACGATCGCTCCGGCCACCGCGACCAGGCCCGCGCCACGCCGTACGGCTGGCCGTCGCAGCGGTCCCCACGCCTCCAGGCGCCGCCAGCCCAGCAGCGAGCACGCCAGCAGGAGGGGGAAGGCCTCGGCCCCGTAGTGGAACTGGAGCGACGACTGCAGGGGGTCGTTGCTGAGCAGCGCAACCGCCAGAACGGGCACAGCCGCCAGAAGCGCCCATCCTGACAGCAGCGGGAGGAGCAGGAGCGGGAGCAGCGCGACTGCCACCCCCTGGAGTGGGTCCGCCGAGATGAGGTGTCCAAGCCAGGTCGCCGGGTGCACGACCATGCCGGCGACCACCCCGAACGGGTCAGTGGCATGGCCGCCGGCGCCGAGGTACGCGTAGCGGGCCAGCAGGTCTCCCGGCGCACCGTGCCGGAAGCCCGGCATGTACACGCCGACAACTGCCACGAACCCGGCGACGGCCGCTGCCCCGAGCAGCAGGCCGCCCCGCCGGCCCTCCACCCGCCAGATCAGCCAGCCGATCCCGGCAACCACCAGGAACGCGTCCTCCTTGAGCAGGACCAGCGCGGCGCAGCAAACCCCCACCGCGAGCCAGCGGCGGCGGCAGGCTGCCTCCAGCGCCAGCAGCGCCAGCAGCGGGGTCAGCGCCTCACTGTGGTAGTCGAAGCCGGCGGTGCGGAGGACCAGCGGGCTCAGCGCCGTCGCCAGCGCCGCGATCGTCGGGGCCGCACTCGAAGTCGTGCCCAGCCAGCAGCGCGCCAGCCGCCAGGCCGCCAGCGGTGCCAGCGCCAGCGCCACGCTGTTGATGAGCACGAGCCAGAGCGGGGTGGCGATCAGCCGGTCCAGCTGCGCCCAGGCAAGCAGGATCGGCTCCCAGTGCTGGCCACGAAAGTCGTAGCCGATGAAGCTGCTCGTCCAGCCGTGACCGCCGGCGAGGTTGCTGCTGAGCTGGTCGAAGAAGCCGAGGTCGTACGCCGGGGCGTGGTAGGTGAGGTAGCGGAGCACGCCGTGACCGGTGTAGGCAACCAGGCACAGGGCGACGATGATGGCGACGGGGCCTCGACCCCACCACCACCGGGCTCTCACCGGACGCCGGCCCGCATCTCCGAGAGCGCCGCAGCCGTCCGTGGGGCGCCGCTCAACCCGGTGCGGTCGGTCCGCAGGCGTATGACATCGCCCGGCTCGTCGACGTCGTACCAGGACGACAGCACCAGGGGGGCCCGTCCATCTGCCCTGAGCGCCTCGACGGTCTGCCTCCCGGTCACCGAACTGCTCCAGGTGACGCCGCGGAGGATGGTGCCGAGCGGCCGGTCGACGCCGAGCGCGATCCAGCCGCCGTCGGTGGCGGGGATGAGCGTGCTCGGAGCGATCGACAGCCCGGAGAACGCGGACCTCAGCAGCGCCGCCGGCAGCGTCGGGCAATCGCTGCCGACGATCACCACCCGGCCGGCGCCGCGGTCGAAGCCCGCGTCGACGGCCGCGGCGATGCGCTCGCCGAGGTCACCGTCCACCTGGGGAATGGTGATCGGTCGCGGCGCTGTTGTGGGCAGAAGCGAGGCAGGCCCGGTGTGGGCGACGAGCACCTGGTCAGCGGCATCCGCCGACCAGGCGAGCACGTCCTCGACCAGGGCCCGGGCCAGCCGGTCCGTGTTGGCGTCCCCGAGAGTGGCGCGCAATCGTGACTTGCCGTCGCCGGGCGACGGCACCCGGGCCAGCACGCAGAGCATGTTCACGGTCACGCGGGTCTGCTGGCCGGCTCGGCGATCAGCACGCGGAAGATGTCCCACGACGCCGCCATCGAGCCGCGCAGCGAACCGCCCACCTTGCTCTGCCCGGAGGTGCGCTGTCGATAGCCGACCGGCACCGATGTGATCCGGGCGCCACCGCCGGCCGCACGGGCCAACATCTGGGCTCCCCACCCGAACCGCGAACCCGGCAGGTCGAGGTCGCGCAGGGTGCTGGCCCGCACTGCACGGTAGGGGCAGAGCTCAGGCAGGCGAACCCCGTGCCGGCGCAGCAGCATGCTGATGACGCGGTTGCCGAGCCGCTGGTGTGCCGGCATCACCGAACGGTCGACCGGCCGGATGCCGCACACCAGGTCGGCGTGCCCCTCCAGGATCGGCCCGACCAGCTGCGGGATGTCTTCGGGGGACATGCTCCCGTCGCCATCGAGGAATACGAGTACCTCACAGCCGTCCGCCGCCCCGACGCCGGCGAGGCAGGCGTACCCGTAGCCGCGGCGGGTGACCTCCACGACGGTGGCGCCGGCGCGGCGGGCGACCGCGGCGGTCCCGTCGTCGCTGCCGTTGTCGGCAACGATGACGAGCGCATCGAGCTCGCGCGGCACCCGGGCGACGACCTCAGCGATGCTGCCCGCCTCGTTGAGCGTCGGGATGACCACAGCGACACCGGCTCTGGCGGCGCTCCCAGTCAACGCGCCAGCACCTCGCCGGCACGCGCGAGCGCCTCGCTGAACATTGCGGGAGCCCCGCCGAGACCGAGGCGCAGCCGGTTGGGCTCGCCGAAGAGCCAGCCGGGGACCACGCCCACGTCGCGGCGGCGCAGGTCTGCGACCAGCTCGTCGATGCCGCGGCGGCTGGACACGGCCGGGAAGGCCACCAGCCCGTCGGCAGGTGGCGTCCATCGCTCACCATCGCCCATGGTCGCGAGGAAGTGGCTCAGGCTGGCGAGGTTGGTCCGTGCTTCCGAGGTGACCCGACGCAGAAGCAGCGGCGCATTCTCGAGCGCGATCGCTGCCAGGTACTCGGACAGCGTGCTGCTCGCCACGGTGGTGGCATCCTTGGCCGTCGCGGCGCGAGCGGCGAGGCCTGCATCGCTCATCGCCAGCCAGCCGATGCGCAGGCCGCCGAGCCCGAGCGACTTGCTGACGTCGCCCAGCACCACGGTGGTTCCGACGGCGAAGCCGTGCGAGTGCACGGCGGAGGGCGCATCCGGGTTGAGCGTCCCCCGGGCCACCTCGTCGACGACGAGCAGCGCGCCGTTGGCGGCGCAGCGGTCGGCCAGCTCGTCGATCTCGTCGAGCGAGGCGCTCGCGCCGCTGGGGTTGTGGGGGCTGTTGATGACCACCATGCCGGTGGCGGGTGTGACGCTGGCGGCGATGGCGTCGAGGTGCAGGCCGGCGACGGGGTTCCACACCGAGACGAGCCGCAGGGATCGGGCCGCCGCCGCCGGCGCGCTGAGCAGGGCGCCGTAGGCCGGCGTGCCGATGACCACGTCGCCGCGATCGGCAGTGCCGAGGCAGAGAAGCAGCAGCGCCTCGACCGCCCCTCCCGCCACCACGACGCTCGCCGATTCGCCGGCCCCCAGGCTTGCCCGGATGGCTGCGGCCACCCGCGCGCCCCCGCGACCCGGACCGTAGTCGAGCGGCAGGTCGAGGAGGTCGGCGCTGCCCGTGCCGGTGACCTCGAGCAGCTCACCGACGGACATGCTCGCAGCCCCGCTGCGGGCGAGGTCACACCCCAACGGGGTGCCCTGGTCGGCGAACCAGCGGTCCACGGTAAGACGCCCGCCGACCTTGTTGCAGGCAGCAGTAGAGGGCAGCAGGTCCACATTCAAGGGTACGCGGCCGGGCCCGTACGCGGATCAATGCCGTGGTCGAGTTCCTACCATGACCCCCGTGGAGGAAACGCACGTCCCGATCGGCGTCATCGGCGGATCCGGTCTCTATCGGTTGGCGGCGTCGGCGAGGTTGCGAGCCGTGCCGACACCCTACGGCGATCCCAGTGACGCCATCGCGGTATCGGTGATCGGGGAGGTCGCGGCGGCCTTCCTGCCCCGTCACGGGCGCGGCCACACCATCCCCCCCCACCGGATCAACCACCGCGCCAACATCTGGGCGCTGCACTCGCTGGGGGTGCGGCGCGTCATCGCGCCGTCGGCGGTCGGGAGTCTTCGCGTCGACATGGCGCCCGGCGACGTGGTGATCTGCGACCAGTTCATCGACCACACCGGCGGTCGCCACCACAGCACCTTCTTCGACGGGCCGGAGGTGGCCCACGCCGCCATGGCTGACCCCTATTGCGATGAGCTGCGTGCCCTGGCGGCGGACGCCTGTTGCGGCGCCGGCTTCACCACCCATGGCCGGGGCACCGTCGCCGTCGTGCCGGGTCCGCGGTTCTCCACGCGGGCCGAGTCCCGGCGCTTTCGCGCTGAGGGTGCTGACGTGATCAACATGACCCAGTTCCCCGAAGTGGCCTTGGCTCGAGAGCTGGGCATGTGCTACGCCAACGTTTCGCTGGTCACCGACTATGACGTCGGGGTCGACGATCGTCCCGAGCACGCGGCGGTGACCCAGGCCGAGGTGATGGAGCGGTTCGCCCAGCACACCGCCGCGCTGCGCGAGGCGCTCGAGGAACTGGTGGCCCGGGCCGGCGGCGTGCCCGGCTGCGTGTGTGCCGGGATGCGCGCTGTGCCGCTACAGGGGCCGCTGCGCGAAGAGCGAGTCGAACAGGCCGGTGAGGAGAACCGCCAGCAGTGAGGCGAGGATGAGCAGGATCACCGTCGCCTGGATGCCCACCACGACGCGCCACGCCCTCGTCTGCCGTCTCACGGCCGTCTGCCCGCGGGGTCCCTGGGCAGCAACCTGCCGGTGATGGTGGGATTCTTGAAGTCGAGGTGCTGACCCAGGTAGTTGTCCCCGGTCCCGTCCTTCACCTGCAGCTCATCGACCCACTTGATGGTCGACTCACCGACCACGCCGGGCACCATCAGGCGAGCGGGATACCCGTGGGTGTCGTTGAGGCGAACGCCGTTGATGTGGGTCACCAGCAGCGCCCCGGCGCCGAGCATCCGAGCGCGCTCATGGTCCCAGTGGTAGCCGCTCGTGCTCCGCACCAGCACGTGGGTGAAGTTCGGGCTGGCGCCGGCCATGGTCAGGAGCGCAGCGATCGGCACCCCGCGCCATGTCCGGGTCGCGGTCCAGCCGTCAACGCAGTTGATCGCGTAGGTGTGCTCCTCGGTCGGCAGCGCCAGCAGCTGCGCCTCGGTCAGCTCGACCGGATGGGCGACCAACCCCGTGACCCGCAAGCGCCACCTGGTGGCGTCGACGATCTGCGGGCCGCCCTCGAAGTTCATCGAGGGAAAGTCCAGCGCCTCCGACCCGGTCTTGAGCGGCTCGAGCCAGCCCAGCGGCGCGAACGGCCACGACGAGGCTCCAGCCCCGAGCACGGCCCCGAAGGCGATCCCGCCGCCGATCAGCGCCCGCCGCGTGATGGCGCCGGCCGGTGCTCCCGCCGCCACGCCCTGCGACGGCGCGGGGACGCCGGCGAGGTCGGCGGCTGCGTCACGATGGGCATCGCGCACGTGCAGCAAGATGTGGAGGCTCACCACGCTGACGAATGTGAATGCGGCGACGTTGTGGATCGCCGTCCAGGGAAGGCCGAACTGGTTCTGGTAGCTCCACATCTCGACGCCGCTGGCCACCAGGATGATCGCTGAGCCGATCAGCACCGGCGCGATCAGCCGCTGCAAGGGGGGCGGAGCGCCGGCATCGTGGTACGCCGGCTTGCGGGTGTAGTAGCGGCCGAAGCGATACCCCGTGCTGGCCAGCTTGATGGCGATCAGCGGCATCAGCATGAACCCGACGAAGAAGTGGACCGGGCGCACCACGTCGTAGAGCGGGCCGACCGGGAGGCTGACGTTGTAGGTCAACAGGGCAAAGAACAAGGCGCTGACCACCTGAAGGGTGATCAGCGCCAGGAGCACCACCCCGGCAAGCGAGGTGAGCCGCGTGTTGCCCGCAACCCCCTCGGTCGGGGATTCGGAAAGTTGAAGTGTGGGTGACACGGACCGGACGCCTCCCGTTACCAGCAGGCGTCCGGCCGATCGATGGGTTGGCTAGGCGGCCGCTGCAACGGCGATGATATGCACCACGCCCAGCGGAATGCCGGCCTTGAACAGCGTCACGCCGAAGGTGGAGTTCAGCGCGCTGGCGGCGGTTGCCGACAGCTTGGCGACGGTCCCGTCCAGGTGAATGGCGCCGGATCCGTCGGTTGTCATGGTCACCTTGCTGCCGTCGAGGTCGAGCAGGGGCACGACCGCACCCGATCCGCCCACGGTGGCGTAGAGCTCGGAATTACCGGGGTTGACCATGAAGTCGGTCACGGTCAGCGACTTGCTTCCGGCGGAGAAGGTGAGACCGCCACTGTGGCTGATCAGCCCGCGGATGAAGGGCAGGCTGGTCTGCGGGTAGGCGGCAACGTAGCCGTTGGTGATCGGGAAGCTGACCGTCAATCCGTTGGCGGTCGATGCGGTGGCAGGACCCACGGGAGACACTGTCACGCCATTCTGCTGGAGCACCATGGCGGTGCCGGCGTCGACGACGACCGACGTGCTCTGCCCGGAGAGCTGCTCGACCTGCGCCGCGGGTGCACCACCGGGATCGGCCATGCCTGTCGCGGTGATGTGCACGACGCCAACGGGAATGCCCTTGGCGAACAGCGACACACCGAAGGTGCTGTTGAGTGCGTCCGCTGCGGTCGTGGTCAGCTTGGCCACGGTGCCGTCGAGATGGACGCCCGTCGAGTCGCTGGTGATCTGGACCTTGCTGCCGTCGAGGTCAAGAAGGGGGACGCTCTTCCCGCCGACGGTGGCCGTCAGGATCGAGGTGCCCGGGTTGACGACGAAGTCGGTGACGGTCAGTGACTTGCCGCCCGCGGAAAAGGTCAGGCCGCCGCTGTGGCTGAACGTGCCCCGGACGAAAGGAAGGTCGTTCTGCGGGTAGATCGCAGCGTACCCGGCGGTGATCGGAAAGCTGACCTCGACCGTTCCATTGGCCATGGCAGCAGTCGCCGGCGCCACGGGGGCGACGGTCACGCCGTGCTGTTGCAGGACCATCGCGGTGCCCGCGTCGAGGTCGACCTTGGTGGTGGCACCCGACAGAGCAAGGATCGCGGCCGACGGTGCCACCGCGGTCGATGTGGGGCTGCCGCCCGAGCCGCTGCCCGAAGAACTAGTGGTTGTGGTCGAGCCACACGCGGCCACCATGGCCAATGCTGCGGTGGCTCCCACCGCGAGCGAGAGTCGTCGCTTTTCGAACATGAGTCAACTCCTATTGGAATATCCACCGGCGGCGGACTTACTTCCTGTTTGAGCTTGTGTACGACGGGCAGCGCTCAGCAGATCACCGGCGTTGTCACCACACACCTCCGGAGGGTCGAGTCGCTCCGGCATGTGCCATCGATATATCGGATCATCGGTGCGCTGCAACGGAGTCGCTGAGCCGCACCTGTCATGATCGGGGCAACATGTCGGCAGAAACAGTGACTTCGGAGTCCGGCCTTGGCGAACGCGCCGACGAGGATCGTCGACTCGAGGCCGTCCGCCGTTACGACGTGCTCGACACGCCACCCGACGGCGCGTTCGAGCGGGTCACCCGTCTTGCCGCCAAGCTGCTCGACGCCCCGATCGCGATCGTCAGCATCGTCGACCACGACCGCATCTGGTTCAAGTCGCGATACGGACTTGATGTCGACGAGATCGGGCGAGAGCCCGGCCTGTGCGCGTCGGCGATCCTCCAGGAGGGACCCTGGGTCATCGAGGATGCGCGACGTGACCCGCGCAGCCTCGCCAACCCGCTCGTCGCCGGCAAGTTTGGTCTGCAGTTCTACGCGGGCGCGCCGTTGCGGACCAGCGACGGCCATAACCTCGGCACGGTATGTGTGATCGACAAGCAGCCGCGCGAGTTGAGTGAGTCCGGGCGAGAGGTCCTCGAAGACCTTGCAGCGATCGTTGTCGACGAGCTCGAGCTGCGTCTCGCGGCGCGGCAGGTTGACGCTGCCGCATCAGAACGGTTGCGGCTCGCCGATGAGCGGCAGCGCCAGGCAATCCAACTCAACGACGAGGTGGTACAGAGCCTGGCGCTCGCCAAGATGTTGCTGGAATCCGACGGCAGCCCGGAGGTGGCCAGGTACGTCGAGCGGGCGCTCGACGCGTCCAAGCACATCCTGGCGGAGATTGCCACGAACGCGTCCTCCCTCCGTCGCGATCGGGCTGCCGAGCCGAGCTAACCAGCGCAGGCCGACCTCACCGCGTCAACGATGGCCGCGGTCCGGATTCCCTTCTCCAGGAAGGCGACTGCGCCAGCGGCCAGCGCCTGCTCGCGAATCTCGGTCGACGCGAATCCGGTGAGGACAAGCACCTTGGTGTTGGGCGCCACCGATCGGATCAGCGGCAGCGCCTCCATGCCGTCCATCTCCGGCATCGAGAGGTCGAGCAGCATGAGGTCGGGTTGCTCGCTGCCGGCGACTTCTATGGCCTCGAGGCCGTTGGTGGCCTGGCCCACCACGCGAAGCCCGGGGACGCGCTCGAGCAGCTGTACGACAAGAGTGCGGAATTCCGAGACGTCGTCGCACACGACGATGCGGCAACCGGCGGCGACCTCTGCAGCCCTCACTCAGTTCTCCCCGAACCAGGTCGCGCACGCGACCGGCGCAATGGTACGGAGCGGGGCCCGGCTCTGAGGTGAACCCACAACCACGGCTGCAGCTCACCTACGGTGACCGCGTGCCCGTGCAACCCCCGGGGAGCGGCGCCAGCCCCTGATCGGGTTTCAGCGACTGCGCTGCACCCCGCACCGCGGAGCAGAGATGGTCGGCGAGCGTGGCGCTGTTAGCCAGGGCCGCTTCAGGCCGTCGCCAGAGAGACAGAAACACGTCCTCAATGACCACCTCAGCGAGCGCGGCGTCGCCCACGATCGCGTGCGCGAGTGCGTAGGTGGACCGACTCCATCGATCGTAGAGGCGCTCGAAGGCGCGGGGGTCACGCGTTGCGAGCGCTGAAAGGTCGTGGATGTCGTCACCGGTCGCGGAGGGCGCGGAAAGGTTGTCGCCCCGATCGGTAGTGATTGCCGCCATCGCAAGAGCTCCCTGTCCCCCTGGGCGAGGCACCGTCGTCCGACTGATCCCAGCATCCTGGCGGACGCAACGCGCTTCTGTCGGTGCGCCACCGCTCACTGATGCCGTTAGGTTACGTGATAGTCGCTATACCAACTCGCGCTCGTGCTCTCTGCGCCTCCCGAGCGCCCCTCCTCACGCGGCGTACACCTGCACCTCGGTCGCCTTGACCGACACCCACACCTCGCCCCCGCCCGTCAACCCCAACTCTGCCACCGCCGCCGGCGTGACCTCGGCGACCACCGGGACCGGTCCGGAGACGTGGATGCGGATACGGTCCCCCTCCGCGTCGAGGCTGTCGGCCTGCCCCCGCCAGACGTTGCGCGGACTCCCCTCGGGCCGGGAGCGATGCAGAGCAATCGCCCGGGGGTGAACGACCGCGAGCGCCGCGCCACGCACCTCGCTCACTGCGGCAATCGTCACTCCACCAACGTCGACGCCGCCGTCGACCGCCGTGCCATGGAGGACGTTGAGACCAACCATCATGGAGACCCAGGGCGAACGAGGTCTGGCGGTGACCTCGGCGATCGTCCCCTCCTGGGCCACGCGCCCCGCCTCGAGGATGACCACGCGATCGGCGAGCGTCATCGCTTCGAGCGGGTCGTGGGTCACCAGCAGGCGAATGCCCGGGTATCGCGACAACTGACTCCGCAGCACCCCGCGCAGGTCCACGCGAGCAGAGACGTCGACGGACGCAAACGGTTCGTCGAGGAGGAGGAGGCGCGGCTCGGTGATCAGGGCGCGAGCGAGGGCGACGCGCTGAGCTTCTCCAACGGACAGCTCCGCCGGCCGACCGGCCGCGCGCCCGGCGATCCCCACCTGCCCAAGCCAGGCATCGGCTCGGCCCAGGGCTTCGCGCTTGCGAACCCCGCGAGCTCGCAGCCCGAAGGCGACATTCTCCCGCGCGTCCATGTGCGGGAAGAGCAGACCCTCCTGGAACATGAACGACATCGAGCGCTGCTCGGGGGGAACGCTGAGCCTCGCGCTGACGTCGGCGAGGACGACGCCGTCGAGCACGATCCGCCCGGCGCGCAGCGGGACGAGCCCGGCCAGGGCCCGCAACAGGGTCGTTTTGCCGGCGCCGTTGGGGCCAACGATGGCAACAAGTTCCCCGGGGTCGGCCGTGATCGAGGCCTCCAGGGCGAAGCCGCCGAGAGTGACGCGGACAGTCGCCTCCAGGCTCAAAACCGCACCCCCAGCCAGCGGTGACGGAGGGCGACGAGGATGCCCAGCGAGACCACGAGCAGGACGAGCGACATGGCGACGGCGCCGTCGGTGTTCGATTCGAGCGCGACGTACACCGCGAGTGGCATCGTCTGCGTGGTGCCCGGCAGGTTGCCGGCGAACGTGATCGTCGCGCCGAATTCGCCGAGCGCCCGAGCCCAGGTCAGCGCGGCGCCCGCAGCCAGGGACGGTGCGATGAGCGGCATCGTCACCCGCCAGAAGCGCATCCACGTCCCCGCGCCCAGCATTGCGGCAGCCTCTTCGTAGCGCTCGTCGGCCTGGCGCAGGCCCGCCTCAGCGGCGATGACGAGGAACGGCATCGCCACGAAGGTTTCAGCGAGCACGGCTCCCGCCGTTGTGAACGGCAGGGTGATGCCGACGTGCGCGAGGGCCTCGCCGGCGAAGCCGTGTGCGCCGAACGCGAACAGCAGCGCCACGCCGCCCACCACCGGGGGGAGAACCATCGGAAGCGTCACGACCGCACGGACGACAGCCTTTCCTGGGAACGTGGTCCGCGCGAGCATCCAAGCCAGGGGCACCCCGAGCACGAGTGACACTGCGACGGCCAACCCCGAACACACCAGCGACAACCGCAGCGCAGTGGCCACCTGGTCGGACGTGACCTGCGTCAGCAGCGTTGACCACGGCACGTGCTGGAGCAAGGCCGCCAAAGGGACGAGGATCAGCGCAAGCGCAGCGGATGCGGGGAGGAGGAGCCGGAGCGGCGGCCTCCTGCTGGTCACGGCGCGAGGAATCCCCGCGCCCGGAGCGCCTGCAGGCCGACGCCGCTGACCAGGGCGTCCACGAACGCCTGACCGCCGCGCGCGTTGGCGGCCGACTTCACGACCGCGATCGGGTAGGTGGCGATGACGTTCTGGCTGTCGGGGATGGTGACCCCAGAGACCGCGGAGCCCGCCGACGAGACGTCGGTGACGTAGACGATGCCGGCGTCGGCGTTCCCCTGGGCTATGGCGAGCAACTCGGACTTGACGTCCAGCGGAAGGGAGACGGGAGCGACGGTGACGCCCAGGGCGTGGAGCGCCTGGCGACCGTATCTCCCGGCAGGAACCGACGGATCCTCGAGGATCACCTTGAGGTCGGACCGGCCCAGGTCGGCAAGCCCCGACACGTGCTTCGGATTCCCGGGGGCCACGACGATCTCGAGCTTGTTCCGCGCCAGGATGTGCGGGGCGTCGATTAGCCCACCGTCGACAAGCTTCTGCATGGTGGCGGTGTCAGCGGTGGCGATGACATCTGCGGGCGCGCCGTTCTGCACCTGGATCACCAACGCCTGTGATCCGGCAAAGCTGTAGGTGATCGACAGCCCCGAGTGGGTGCGCTGCAGCGTGGTCCTAGCGTCGTTGAAGGCCTCAGTGAGCGACGCAGCGGCGAACACCGTGACGCTCCCCGTCAGCGGATCGAGGGTTGCTCGACCGGTGGTGGTGGTGCTGCCCGAGGCGCCGCCGCACGCGGGCATCGCAGTCGCAGCGAGGAGAACGGCGACGAGTTTGCCGTGCACGCGACCTCCGGGGGATGGCGGGTTTACGGCGGAGCTGGCAGCTCGACGACGACGTTGGTCGCTTTGACGGCGGCGACGGCCAGGACACCGGGCACGAGGTGAAGCTCGTCGGCAGCCTCCCGGCTCATCAGCGACACGATGCGGTGGGGGCCGGCCTGGATCTCGACGTGGGCCATCACCCGGTCCTTGATGACCTTGGTCACGACCCCTTCGAACCGGTTGCGAGCCGACTCCGAAACGATTGGCGTCTGCCGTTGCTCGGCCGCGATCTCGACCGCCAGAGCCGCGAGCTCTGCGCCATCGACCAGACGGTGGCCGCCCTCGGTGCGAACGGTGTGCAGCCTGCCCGCGTCGGCCCACCGGCGCACCGTATCGGTGCTCACTTTGAGGAGCTCGGCCGCCTGGCCGATCTTGTAGCTGGGCATGGCGAGTGATTATCCCGCATCACTGGCATTACCGACACATTTGCCTTGCTTGGATCAGGGCCGCCGGAGCGCAAGACCGGGCATGAGAGTGACGAGCTGCGGACCCGGCAGAGCGTCAGGAGTGTCAGGATGATCGCAAGCACATGACGACGACACGCGTGGCCTCTGCGCATCTCGAATCCGTGAGCGCTGCTCAACTGCGACTGCTGACGTCGCTGAGTCCGCTCCCTGCGGAGTCGGTGATGCTCGACCAGGCGCTGGGGCGGATCCTCCGCGAGACCGTGGCTTCGAGGTGGGAACTTCCCGCCTTCGACAACTCGGCGATGGACGGGTACGCGGTGCGCGCAGCAGAGATCAGCGCCGCCACAGCCCAGCAACCGGTGAACCTGCCGGTCGTCGCCGAGGTCAAGGCCGGCACCAGGGCACCGGCGCTTCCAACCGGAGCGGCAATCCGCATCATGACGGGCGCGGCCTTACCGCCGGGTGCAGACACCGTGGTGCGCCAGGAGGACACCGACCGCCACGGCACAACGGTGCTGATCAGGGTTGCCGCCGACGCGTGGACCAATGTGCGCCGGCGGGGCGGAGACATGCCGTCCGGCACCGCCGTGCTCGCTCCTGGTCGTCCGCTGCGCAGCATCGACCTCGGTGTCGCCGCCGCGCTGGGTCGCTCTCACCTCGACGTCGGGCGCCGCCCACGGGTGGCCGTGCTGGCAACCGGTGACGAACTGGTCGCGGCGGGAGACGTGGCGCACGCATCGCAGGTCATCGACTCGAACTCGCCGATGCTGGTTGCAGCCGTCCGCGAAGCCGGCGGTGAACCGCACTTCCTCGGTATCGGCGGCGACAGCCGCGACGCGCTTCGCCAGCTGCTCGATCGCGCGCGTGGGTGCGACCTCATCGTCAGCAGCGCCGGCGTCAGCGTCGGCGACCACGACCATGTCGGCGACGTGCTTGCCGAGCTCGGCGAGATCCACACCTGGGGCGTGGCCATGCGTCCCGGAAAGCCGCTGCTGATCGGCAAACTGGGAGATGCGGTGTACCTGGGCCTCCCTGGGAACCCGGTCAGCAGCTCGGTGACGTTCGAGCTCTTCGCCCGTCCTGTGATCCAGACGCTACAGGGGGCTGCCGATCCGCACCGCCGCCGGCTGCGGGTGCGCCTCGGCGAAGACATGAACAAGGCCGCCGGCCTCGAGACTTACGCTCGAGCGGTTCTCGCCTCACCTGACGATGATCTGCCGGTCGCCACCAGCAGTGGCGCCCAAGGGTCGGCCATGCTGCGCTCGTTCGCTGCCGCCGACTGCCTGCTGATCCTGCCAGCAGGACCCACGGTGGTCAGCGCGGGGACTGTCGTGGAGGCGATCCCGCTGCGATGAGCACCCTCGCCGTCCGCAGTGACATCGAGCCGGTGACCGACCGGATGAGCAGGCCGCTCCGTGACCTGCGGATCTCGGTCACGGATCGCTGCAACTTTCGCTGTCCGTACTGCATGCCCCGCAGTCAGTTTGGGCCCGGTCATCGCTTCCGGTCCCGTGCGGAGCGGCTCGAGGTCGGTGAGATCGTGCGCCTCGCCGATCTCTTCGTCTCTCTGGGGGTGACCAAGATTCGACTAACTGGTGGCGAGCCTTTGTTGCGGCGCGAGCTGGCCGAGATCGTCGCAGCACTTGCCGGGCTGGGCCTCTCCGACCTCGCCCTGACCACCAACGGTGCGCTGCTGCGGCGCTGGGCGGAGCCGCTGCGGCAGGCGGGCCTCCATCGCGTCACCGTCAGTCTGGACTCCCTCGACCCGGACGTTTTCGCGCAGATGAGCGATTCGCGGGTGAGGGTGTCGCAGGTGCTCGATGGCATCACCGCCGCGCGTCAGGCCGGGTTGGAGCCGGTCAAGCTCAACTGTGTGGTGCGGCGTGGCCTCAACGAGGCGAGCGTGCTCGACCTGGTTGACTTCGCTCGCCGTGAGCAGCTGACGCTGCGCTTCATCGAGTACATGGACGTGGGCACGGCGAATGGCTGGCGGCCCGACGACGTTGTGACAGGCGCGGAGATCCTCGAACGCGTGTCACGCGTGCATGCGCTGGAGGAAGATGCCCGCGAACCGGGAACCGTCGCCCGACGATATCGATTCTCCGACGGCGATGGTGCCTTGGGGCTGATCACGTCGGTGAGCCGACCCTTCTGCGGGGACTGCACCCGGGCTCGCCTGAGCGTCGACGGCCAGCTGTTCACCTGCCTCTTCGCGACCGCTGGCATCGATCTGCGGACTCCGCTGCGTGAGGGCGCCGATGACGGGGCGCTGCGGCAACTGATCCTCTCGCGCTGGCAGGGCCGTGAGGACCGCTACTCAGAGATCCGCTCGTCGGCGACCGCGTCTTCTCGCCGCATTGAGATGTCGTACATCGGGGGCTAGGATGTCGGGTTCCGAGGTCACCGTGCTCCTGTTCGGTCCTCTGCGCGAGCGTGTCGGCGTCCCCCAGATGCGCGTGCAGGGCGGCACGGTCGCTGAGGTGTGGCAGGCGGTGGTGCGCGCCCACCCGCGAGCGGCGAGCGCAGATCGTGGAGTGCGTCCGGCCCGCAACCTGACCTATTGCGAGTGGGACAGCCGCGTCGATGAAGGCGACACCGTCGCCTTCATCCCGCCGGTGGCCGGCGGCAGCTCAGATGATGCCAGCCCGGTGAGTGCGGCGATCACCGACGAGGTGATCGATGTTGCCGCGGTGGTCACCGGCGTGGGCGGCCGGCAGGATGGGGCCGTGGCAAGCTTTGTGGGCACCGTGCGTGACCACAGTGACGGACACAGCGTGCGACTCATCGAGTATGAAGCGTACGCCGAGATGGCCGAGAGCGAGATGCGCCGCATCGGCGAAGCCCTCTACCTGCGCGGAGGCATCAGCGAGATCGTCATGGTGCATCGAGTCGGACAGGTCGCGGTGGGAGAGGCCAGCGTGGTGGTGGCGGTCGCCGGCCCGCACCGCGAGCGGGCTCTCCAAGGCTGTCAGGATGCCATCGAGATGATCAAGCGCACAGTGCCGATGTGGAAACGTGAACACCGCGACGACGGGGCCCATTGGGTCGACGAGCGCGACGGCACAACCACCACCGCATCCCTGTGAGCGACGGTCAGCTCAGCCACCGGGACATCGAGGGCCGAGCCCGCATGGTCGACATCTCGGACAAGGTGGTGACCAGGCGCAGCGCCACCGCCCGGGGTTTCGTCGCGTGCACTGCCGAGGCGTTGCACCTGATCTCCGCCGATGCGATCAGCAAGGGCAACGTGCTGGACACCGCCCGTCTGGCCGGCATCATGGCTGCCAAACGGACCGCTGAGCTCATCCCGCTCTGCCACCCGCTGCCACTTCGGCACGTCGACATCGACCTCCATGTCGACACCGCACGGTGCGGTGTGGCCATCGAGGCGACGACAAGGGTGGAGGGCCCGACCGGTGTCGAGATGGAAGCGCTGACGGCAGTAGCGGTCGCCGGGCTCACCCTCATCGACATGATCAAGTCGGTCGACCGCTGGGCGGTGATCGCTGAGGTGGCACTGCTGCGCAAGCAGGGCGGTCGAAGCGGCAGCCTGGAACGTCCGGCGCGCGAGGAGGATCAGCCCAACGCCGCGGGGTGATGACCGGTGTCGTTGCGCAGCAATGTGAGGGCGTGGGGCAGCGCCGGCCAGATGGCGTCGAGGCACTCGGCCACGGCGCGGGGACTGCCCGGCAATGAGACGACAAGCCGCCGGCCGGCCACGCCCACCAGTTGCCGCGACAGCATCGCATGAGGCGTATGACGCAGGCCCTCGGCGCGCATCGCCTCGGCCATTCCGGGCACCTCGTAGTCGAGGATTGTCGACAGGGCTTGGGGTGTGACGTCGCGCGGCCCCAAACCGGTGCCGCCGGTGAGCACGATGAGATGCACGTTCTCCAAGTGCTCGAGGACGGCCGCGCGGATCTCGTCGACGGCGTCAGCGACGATGTGTCGGGCCACGACCTCGGCCGGAAGCCCCAGCAATCGCTCGGCGATGAGCCCCCCGCTGTCGTCGACCGACGGCGCCGCGGCGCGGCTGTCGCTGACGGTGATGACGGTCGCGCGCCAGGGTTCGCGCAACGGGGCATCAGACGCCACGCGCTGCCTCGACGGCTGCTTCGTGCGCGCCGGCTTGCACGCGCTCGTAGCCCGCGTAGACATTCATCTGCTCACCGCGCAGGAAGCCGATCAGCGTCATCCCGCAAGCCTGGGCCAGGTCCACCGCAAGCTGTGAGGGCGCGGAGACGGCAGCGAGCATCGGGATGCCGGCCATGAGCGCCTTTTGCGTCAGCTCGAAGCTGGCGCGGCCGGACGCCAGGATGACGTGCGAGGTCAGGGGCAGCAGACGCTGCGTCGCCGCCCAGCCGATCACCTTGTCGAAGGCGTTGTGACGGCCCACGTCCTCACGAACGCATACCCTCTCCCCGAGCGCGTTGAAGAGCGCAGCCGCATGGAGACCACCGGTGCGGGCGAACACCTTCTGCGCATCTCGCAGCGCAGCGGGCAGGGTGGCGAGGAGCGCCGGCGACAGGGTCAGCGGGTCGTCGCGCACGTCAAAGCGTGACGCCGTGCGCACCGCCTCGATGCTGGCCTTCCCGCAGATCCCACACGACGACGTCATGAAGAAGTTGCGCGGCGGAATTGTGCGATGTGGGGACCCTCGCAGCTCGATGTCCACCACGTTGTAGTTCCCCGACGCCTCCGCCGCGTGCGGGCACAGCTCCATCCGACCGATCTCATCGGCGCCGTTGATGATGCCCTCGGTGACGAGGAAGCCGACGGCCAGGTCGAAGTCCGCACCCGGAGTGCGCATCGTCACCGACAGCGGCACGCCGTGGAGGCGGATCTCGAGCGGTTCCTCCGGGGTGAGGTCGTCGCTTCGCCAGGTGACCTCGCCCGAGGACCGCACCTGCATGACCCGATGACGAAGCGAGCTCACGCAGGCACCACCCGTTCGACGAGTGCGACCGCGTTGTAGTCGGGGATGTCCGAGACTGGTGCGCGCGGCCCGCGCCCGATGAGCACGTTGCCCTCCGGGTAGTGCACCTGCACCGAACCGGGCTTGACGCGCGCCATGAAGACGCGGCCCCGATACGCACCCACCTCGTTGCGAAGCACGATCTCGTCGCCCCCGCCCAGCCCGAATCGAGCCATGTCCTCGGTGCTCATGAAGATGGCGTCGCGTGAGGCACCGGTGATGGCGTCGCGATCTTCATGCACCATGGTGTTGAATTGCTTGCCGCGCCTCGTGGTGACCTCGACACAGCCCTCAGGGAGATCGACCACCGTGGGGCGCACAGGGGCGAAGCCGGCTCGCCCGTCCGCTGTTGGGAACTCGCCATTGCGACACAGGTGAGCGCCGCCGTACTGGAACTGATCACCGGCCTTGGCGAGCGCTTCGATGCCACGGTAGTGCGGGATGATCTCGGCGATCTCGCGACGGATATGCGCCATGCCGTGAAAGCGCAGCCGCTCGGCGACGTCGGGCCGCACCCGGCGCGCAACCTCGAGCATCACGTCGCCCTCGGAGCGCGCCTGGTGGGTGGTGCCCCCCGCGATGTGCGGGCTGAAGATGACCCGGCGCTCGGTGCTCGTCTCGGTGACGCCGCCCTCGATCTCGTAGCGCGTGGTCGCCGGCAGCACCAGCACACAATCGGCTGGATCGACGAGCATCTGTGAGCTGAGCACGATGTCGTGGTGCACGCGCAGCGGGATCCTGGCGAGCGCGTTGCGAACGTAGTCCGGATCGGGGAGCACCTCCAAAAAGTTGCCACCCATCGACACGAGAACATCGACCTCGCCACGCGCCGCCGCGTCGATCATCTGGGGAGCGGTCCAGCCGGGTGATGCGGAGATGTCGAAACCCCAGGCCTTCCCCAGGCGGTCGCAATTCTCGGCGTTGACCGGCAGCCCACCAGGAAGCGCAGTGGAGTAGGCGCCCATCTCGGCCCCGCCCTGGACGCCCGAGTGTCCGCGAATCGGCATGAGGCCGCAGCCGTCGCGGCCCACGAATCCCTTGAGCAGGGCCAGGTTGACGATGGCACGCACATTGTCCTCACCCACCTGGTGTTGCGTGATGCCCATGCTCCAGACTAGGACCCCGCTGCGCGCCGCCCGCATGGTCGCGGCGAACTCCTCCATCTCAGCGCGAGGTACGCCACTGCCGCGCTCCAGCAGCTCCCACGATTGATCGTGCAGGTGCTGAGCAAAGTCGTCAAACCCCGTGGTGTGCGCAGCCACGAAGTCCGCATCGCGCCAGCCCTTTTCCAGCATGTGCTTCATGGCGCCGTTGAGAAACGCCACATCACCACCCGCGTTGATGATGTGAAAGCGGTCGGTGATGCGCGTGCCGAAAACAGCGCTGGAAGGAACCGACGGCACCCAGTATCGCTCCATTCCCGGCTCGCGATAGGTGTTGATGGTCACCACCTTGGTGCCGCGCTTCTTTGCATAGTGCAGGTACTTGGTTGCCACCGGCTGGTTGTTGGCGACATTGGAGCCGATGAAGACCACGACGTCCGCGTCCATCCAGTCTCGATAGGAGCACGTGGTGGCGCCGACGCCGAGCATCTCCTTGAGGACCGTCGTGCTGGGCGAGTGGCAGACGCGGGCGGCGTTGTCGATGGAATTGCAGCCCATCGCCCGAACCGCCTTCTGCACGACGTAGTAGGTTTCGTTGGGGATGCCGCGGCTGGTCAGGTAGTAGGCGCTGCGCTCGGGCCCGGCTTGGCCGACGCGCTCAGCGATCAGCGCCAAGGCATCGTCCCACGAGAGGCGCGCGAATCCCGAATCGCCGCGGCGGCGGATCAGCGGGCAGGGAATGCGGCCCAGGTCGCGCAGTTCGTTTCCCTTCTTCTGAGCCAGCGATGCTGCATCGGATGTGATGCGCGGGTGGAACGGCGGCATGGTGTTGAGTCGCAGCAAGCGCAGCCGGATGTTGCAGAGGTGGACCCCGTCCATCGTCCAGTCGTGCAGCCCGCTGGTGCCCAGAGCACAACCGTCGCACACTCCCTGACGGATGATGCGGGTGGCATGGCCCAGGCTGCGACGGTTCTCGACAATCGCCTTCCAGATCTCGAGATAGTTGTTGGGGCGCTGCTCACCCAACCCGAACGGCTTCAGGCTGACGAGGTGGGGCGGGAGCAGGTAGCGGTGAGTGCGCGCCACGTTCAGAGCAAGGATAGGGAAACGACATGGGAATAGCCGGCAGCGACATGCTCGAGCGTCTGGCTGCCTCGCTGGCCCAGCTCGCCGATGCTCCATGGCTCGCGGCCGCCGTGCCGGAGCGCGAACGCAAGGCCACCCTGCTGCGCGCCGCCCGCGATATCGCCCACGCGAGCGAGCGGCAGAACGCTCCCCTGGCCACCTACCTGGCCGGCCGGTACGTCGAGATGCGCCGGCAGGCCGGTGTGGACGAGGGCGACGCGCTGGAGGAGGTGGCCCGTCTGGTGGGCCTCATCACCGACGGCTCGGCCAAGTGACCGCCGCGACGTCCTCCGGGGTGTTCAGGTTGCGGGCGAACCCGGGCTCGATGCCGGCCGCGCGCCACTCCGCCTCGCCGACGTAGGCGACCTGGAGTCGTACCAGGAGACCGCGCATCGACCTGTCCTCGCCGGCGATCGCCGCCTCACACGCGCCGACAGCGGATCGAGCGTAGACGGCGTGCAGCGGCTCGAGGCCATGTTCGCTGAACGGCACAGCAGCGTCATTGCCGGCGCAGCGCGTTGCCAACAGTCTGATCATCGCGGGATCGACCCAGGGCATGTCCACGGCGACCGTGGCCACCAGTTCGTGCGGCGAGGCGCGAAGCGCCGCGAGCAGTCCGGCGATGGGGCCGGCGTCCGGCGTGGCGTCATCAACGCCAACGCAGCCGGGCATCCGGAGGGCGCGAGAGCCCGACGCGATCATGATGGGTTCGCACACCGATCGCAATCTCGCCACCGCGTGCTCCACAAGCGTCGCCCCGTCGAGGCGGAGGGTCGCCTTGTCGATGCCCATGCGGCGACTGTGACCGCCACACAAGACGACACCGGCAATGGGGTTTGCCACTACCAAAGCTGCGGCGGTTTGCCCGACCGCGTGACGGTCGCGCCGCATCTTCTAGGTGAGCCTGACGCTGTCACCGCGGCGTATGGCGCCCACCCGGACCACCCGAGCGTAGACGCCTGCGATGGCGCGATAGATGCCATCAGGGCCAAGCGCGTCGCCCCCGGTCACCCTGTTGTGCTGGGCCAGCGTGCGCAAGATGCCGGGATCCTTGGGGAGGTCGCCCTGCGGGAGGGTCGTCATCACGCATCGTGGACAGGCGTCGGTGACGCTCAGGCGCACCTCCTCTCCGATGGACAGTGTGCGGCCGATCCAGCCGTTCTCGACGAACCCCGTCGCGTTCGAGTCGGGCTCGACGACGATGTTCGGGCGGAATCGCCGCGCCTCGAACCGCCCCTGCGGATATAGCTGCCGCAGATGGTCGATGGTCGCGGTGGTGAGGACGTGGATGACGGCATAGTCGAAGAAGGTGCCCGGTGGCGAGCCCAGGGCCGCGCGCTCTTCGGTCACCGTCTCGCGATGCGCCAGACCCTCGACGTCCGGCCAGTACTCCTCGAACGCCGCAGCCGACGGCGCTTGAGTGGACAGTCTCCCCGCACGACCGAGCGCCGCGGACAGAGCGGCGTCCACCTGGGCGTTGTCGCTAGCGACTGTGGATCCGTCGGGGAGCGTGATCCGGACCGGTGGCAGCGGTGCACCGAGGCACGGGGGCAGGACGAACGCGGCCCGATGTTCGAACAGCGCCCGCCACTTCGCAGGGTGCTTGGCACTCGCCACCTTGCCGTCGGCGGCCTCCACGAACGCGTACGCCCGATCGCCGAGCAGACCGCGCTCGGTGACGTCCGCGGCGTTGAGCTCCTCACCCATCATCGACTTCACCGGGTAGCGCCAGAGTGCGACCACGGATCCTGCTGCGGTCATGAGGTCCTCACCTGCCCTTCGGCGCGCCGCCATCAGGGCGCCCCACAACGAACGGTGCCGAGCCGGACTCGAACCCGGACTGGGTTGTTGTGCCCGCCTGACGCGTCGCGGTAGAGCATTCTGGGGTGGCGAGGGCGCCCTCACACGTGATGGCGATCACCCCCTGCGGTTCTGGAGCAGCATCTTCCCATTGCAGGGTGGTCGCGCAGATAGAAGAGGCCCAGCTGCAGGGCGCCGCTGTCGACCAGCGCGTGGATCTGCGGGCGGCGCAACGAGGAGATCCAGCCGATGCCGCCGACCTCCTTGAGGCCTCGATCCGCGCCGAGGTGACCGCCTGGTCCCGCCTCCGCCACCCAGGTGGCTGTCAAAGTGGCAGCCACCTGGGTGTGTCTGGGCCGGGTCGAGGTGTCAGGCTTGACGCCGCCGCAAGATGAGCGCTGACCCGAGAATCAGGATCACGCCCAGGGAGACAAGAGCCCCGCCAACGCTCGCGTCGCGTCCTGAACTTCCTGCTGCACCTGTGGGGGGCACGGGTACGGTGGTGGCGGCGGCCAGTACGAACCCCGTCATGTGGTCGTGGATCCTGCACTGATACGCGAATTTGCCGCTATTGGGGAATCGGAACGTGTACGAGGTGCCCAGCACACCTGAGCTCGCCAGCGTGCTCGCCGACGTTATGGCGGTCGGGCCCACGGCATTCGGCGCGAATCCGATCTCGAAACCTGTTGGACTGCCTGGCGGACCGGCGCACCCGAATGTCGGCGGACCCGACGAGGGCGGAACGTCACCAGCGGAGGCCTCGCACACCGCCGGGAACGGGTCCGTTGGCAGTGAGGCTGGACCCTGCGGGAAGGTGACCGTGTGAGGATCATTTGTTGACAGCGTGGTCCATTTCACGCTGTCGCCGGGCTTGATGTTCACTGTGCCGGGCAGCATCTCGAGGATTTGAACGCGCCCATCCGACGTCTGAGCTCCCGCGGTCATGCTGATGAGGTGGCTTCCGTCGGGATTTGTCGTCACGGCAGCACCGGCGACCGACGACTCAACAGCATTGCCGGCGGTGACGTCAGCGGCGTACTGCGCGGCCGCGGCAGTGTCGAGCTGGGCCTGCGTCGACGCAACTGTTGCGTTCGGCACGATGGTGAACGTGCCATTCATCGCGGCCCCGTGCACGTTGCAGATGTAGTTGATGACAACTGGTGTACTGGGCGCAGCGACGAGTTGAATTTTGAAGTAAAACTGGCCCATGGTCGGCCCGATCAAAGCGCCGGAGCTGAGGTCTCTGGTGTTGTCGTAGGTGCACGGCGTGGTCACATCCCCACAGGCGCCTGGCGCCCCGGTGCCGGGGGGGGGCTGCGTCCCGAAGAAGGCTTGGAAGCGCTTGGCCCCCGCCGCATCACCGGGACTGACGTCCGGGACTAGAGCGGGCAGGTTGGTTGCGATCGTCGCCGCCGATTCTCCGCTCTTTCCCAACACAACAGAGTGAAAGCCGTCGAGAGAAGCCGTGTTGAAAACGAAGTGGAGAGTGTCCCCGTTGTGTACGCTCACACCTGAACGCGGGAAGAAATCAAGGAACTCCCAGTTGTGGCCAGCCGGCGGCGCGTTGTCGACACCGATGGTCAGCGTTTGAGCTGCCGCATACACACGAGAACTAGCGGTCGCCAGGGTCGCCAGGACAACCATTGGAGCCACCGCAGCCACCAGCCAGAGCCGACGTCTCTTGTTCATGTGTTCGTGCCCCCGCGTGAAGAACCAGGAACGTGCCTGTGAGCGGCGGCAGTTTACTGAAAATCAGCAGGCCCCGTAAAGACCTCCGAGGTGTCAGCTCTGGCATCCTTCGACAGGCGTACACGCCGACCAAAGCCTTGTCGCCCCAAATGTGCCGGGGGAGGGCGTCGAACCCTCACGGGGTTGCCCCCGGCGGTTTTTGAGCCGGTCCTGGAGTGTCGGGGCGTGTCATTCAGCACCGTTCTGAACTCGAACTCGAGCGTGGAATGCCGCCGCGTGTCGCCTCGTGCGGGGTCGTGACGTGCTGGTAGGGGTACCAGTAGGGGTACAGCCGACGCCACCTGTAGGCCCTGGCGCTCCCTTCGTTCTTCAAAGGGGCTCGACGGCGCGGGGCGAGCCGATCGTGACGCCGAGGCGCCCTAAGCACTCGATCGCCATCGTCACGCGGTCACCGGGCTGGAGCCAGGGAAATGCCTCGAGCCCCGTAGGTGCGAGACAACTCGAGGATGCAGCCCGTACCAACGGTGCCAGAGCCAATGATGTCTCCAGGCACGAGACGCGTTCCCCGAGAGGCGTAGCTGATCATCTGCGCGAAGGACCAGTACAACTGGCGAAGATTGCCCTCGCTGTAGTCTCGGTCGAGGGATCGAAGGTCCCCGCGTGCGAGCCGATCACGACGCTGGCGCGACGCTCGACGCCGTTAGTCATCAGCGCCGCCCAGGAACTCGTTGACAACCGCCATGAAGTGCTCGCGTTTCTCGGCGAAACAGAGGTGTGAGGCGTCTGGAACGATCTCCAGCCTCGACCCGGGGATGCGATGCTGCATGTCGCGCAGATGCTCGGGGCGACACTCATCGTGCTCGCCGCCGATGAGGAGGGTTGGCACATCGATCTCGCCGAGTCGCTCCGTGACGTCCCAGCGAGCGAGAGTGCCGGTGACGGAGAACTCGCTGGGGCCGTTCATATGGTGGTACACGTCGAGACCCGCCTCCGCGAAGGACCGCTCAAGACCGTCGGGCCATGGGGTGAGGCGGCAGAGGTGCTCACGATAGAAGCCGAGAATCGCGGCGGCATATTCCGGGCAGTCGGTGGTCCCGCTGGCCTCGTGGCGTCTGATCGTCTCCTGGTCGTCGGCGGACTGCAGGCTCAACAACTGGGCGCATTCGGCACTCCAACGGGGCATGCTCGCCGGGCTGCCCGCCAGGGTGAGACTCTCGAGCTCAGGACGACGGTCGAGAACGTACTGCATCGCCAGCATTCCCCCCCACGAGCTGCCCAGCAGATGCAGCCGGGGCAGGTCCAGCGCCTCGCGAACGGTCGCCAGCTCCTCCACGAACCGCGCGACCGTCCAGAGCGCCACGTCTCCGGGTCGCTGAGAGCGTCCACAGCCGAGTTGGTCGTAGAAGATGACCTCGCGACGCTCCCCGAGGTCGGTAAGTGGCTCCAGGTAGTGGGAGGTGAAACCGGGGCCACCGTGAAGACAAAGGAGGGGGACACCACCCTCGCCCACCGACTGATAATACACATCGCCGCCGGGTACGTGGATGAATCCTTTACGAGCCATCGAAGAACCTCCTGCTCGGTGCTGAGAGCGAACCGTCCTTGGCCTCTGCGTGACCAATCGGGTTACGCTACTCAAGCCGAGGCCCTTGTGCTGAATCGCGTTCCTCTACTGCGCTTACGGCGGGCCTTACAACCGGCTCCCCGGAGGTCCCACATGGTGGATGAGGCGCCCCTGTCGGTGAGCAGGAATAGTGCGCAGTTGTGAGCACGAATAGTGCACGGGTCATCGACGCTCGGTTGCGGGCCCTAGGCGTTCCTACGGGGCACAGGATGGCACCGGGAGGCGGTCGTAGCGGGCGGGGCGATCGTCGGGGTGCGCCTGGTCGTACTCACGGGCCCACGACGCGCTGATGAAGGGGCTGCTGGCCGACTAAAGGGTGTCTCCTTCAGGGGGGTGCGGTTGATCTCAGCCGTCCAACGGCTGCAGCGT
>JRHI01000358.1_pt1 | contig 51526 bp, 43 predicted proteins | sample 215371 | NCBI WGS metagenome assembly JRHI01 (sample SAMN02929681, study PRJNA255918) | sediment metagenome | biome: cave system; feature: Ice Cave; material: Sediment; isolation source: sediment from deep within a dark volcanic ice cave with no known source of... ...
TTGGCAAGGTTGCGCTCTACCAACTGAGCTATTCCCGCGTTGGGCAACTGTAAATTATAGCGCAACGCATCGTCGTTTCAAAGCGCAGACCGTCGCATGTCGCTGATATCCATGGCATCGACCTGCACTATCCGGTCATTGCGCTGGTCGCCAACTCGTTTACCGATGGCGTGTTCACCAGCGCGGAATGCATGCGAGTCATGGCCTTTTCCAAGTTGGCCATCGAGGTTGCGAACGAAATGCGCACGTAACCCTCGGTGCCGAAGGCCGAGCCAGGCACCACGGCGACCAGCGCCTTTTCAAGCAGATAAGCCGAGAAGGCGAGATCGGTAGGCGAAGCAAGAAGACCTTTGGCGTGCAAGGCCCTGATCGCCTCACCCACATGGGGATACGCGTAAAACGCGCCACCCGCACGCAGGCACTTCACTCCCGGCATCGCGTTAAGCGCGCCAACGACGTAATCGTGACGCTCGCGAAAGGCCTTGACCATCGGCGCGATGCAAGCCTGATCGCCGTTAAGCGCCGCCTCCGCCGCGACCTGCGAAATCGACGTCGGATTGGACGTCGATTGCGACTGGACGTTTTCCATCGCAGTGATGATCGCCTGCGGGCCGCCACAAAAGCCGATCCGCCATCCAGTCATCGAATAGGCCTTGGATACGCCATTGAGCACGATGGTGCGATCGTACAGATCGGGGCATAAGTTGACGATGTTGACGAAGGCGTAATCGTCGAGCTTGATGTGCTCGTACATGTCGTCGCTGGCAATCAACACTTGCGGATGCCGGCGCAGCACCGCGCCCAGTGCCTTCAACGCATCCGCCGAATAGACTGCACCGGTCGGGTTACTCGGGCTGTTGATGAAAAACAGCTTGGTGCGCGTGGTAATCGCCGCCTCGAGCTGTTGCGGCGTGATGCGAAATCCTTGCTCCACGCCGGCCTCGATCACCACCGGCTTTCCTTCGCAAATGAGCGCGATGTCCGGATACGAGACCCAATACGGTGCCGGAATGATCACCTCGTCGCCTACGTCTACAACCGCCTGACAGAGGTTGAAAATGCTCTGTTTGCCACCAACTGACACCAGCACCTGGCCGGCGGTGTAGTCGAGCCCGTTATCGCGTTTGAACTTGGCGATGACCGCCGCCTTAAGCGTCGGGATGCCTCCGACGGCCGTGTATTTGGTGAATCCGCGGTTGATCGCCGCGATCGCAGCATCCTTGATGTGCTGAGGCGTATCGAAATCGGGCTCGCCGGCGCCAAGGCTGACCACGTCCTTGCCTTCCGCTTTGAGCTTGGCCGCCTGAGCGGTGACGGCGAGCGTGGGAGAGGGCTTGATCGCTTGAACGCGGGCGCTGAGAAGGCTCATCGGATTCCCGGAAGGCGGTTGGGGAAAGCAGCATTTTACCGCACCGCCGGCAGTCGCCTACTCGACGTTTTTGCGGCGAATGCAGGGGCTCGGCGAACCGTGGATAGGCGCGAAGCGCGCCGGGGCCTTTGACTGAGCTAAAATGGACGGTTTCTTGCGAGAGATGCCCATGGTCGTGACGTTTCCCAACAGTCCCTACGAGCTGCACCAGCCGTTTCTGCCCGCCGGCGACCAGCCGGAGGCGATCGACAAGCTGATCGAGGGCATCGAGGACGGGCTCGCTTATCAGACGCTGCTCGGCGTGACGGGCTCGGGCAAAACTTACACCATGGCCAACGTGATCGCACGCACCGGCCGGCCGGCCATCGTGCTCGCGCCGAACAAGACGCTGGCGGCGCAACTCTATTCCGAATTCCGCGAGTTCTTTCCCAAGAATTCGATCGAGTATTTCGTTTCCTATTACGACTACTATCAGCCCGAAGCGTATGTGCCTTCGCGCGATCTGTACATCGAGAAGGATTCGTCAATCAACGAGCACATCGAGCAGATGCGCCTTTCGGCGACCAAATCGATTCTGGAGCGGCAGGATTGCATCGTCGTCGCGACGGTTTCGGCGATCTATGGCATCGGCGACCCGTCCGAGTACCACAGCATGATCCTTCACCTTCATCAGGGCGATCGGCTGACGCAACGCGACGCGATCAAGCGCCTGACGGAAATGCAGTATCAGAGAAACGAGATGGATTTCAGGCGTGGCAACTTCCGTGTCCACGGCGACGTTCTCGACATCTTTCCGGCCGAGCACGCCGACAACGCCATCCGGCTATCGCTGTTCGACGACGAGGTCGAATCGCTACAGCTGTTCGATCCGCTGACCGGGCATATCCGGCAGAAGCTCGCGCGCTTCACCGTATTTCCGTCGAGCCATTACGTGACCGGACGCCACAAGGTGCTCGACGCCGTGGAGAAGGTCAAGATCGAGCTGGTGCAGCAGAAGGATTTTTTTGTGGCGCAGATGAAACTCATCGAGGCGCAGCGGATCGAGCAGCGTACCCGCTTCGACATCGAGATGATGATCGAGATCGGTTTTTGCAAAGGGATCGAGAACTATTCGCGCCACTTGTCCGGACGGGCGCCCGGCGAGCCGCCGCCGACTTTGATCGACTATCTGCCGAGAAACGCGTTGGCTTTCATCGACGAGTCGCATGTCACCATTCCGCAGGTGGGCGGCATGTTTCGCGGCGACCGGGCACGCAAGGAGAACCTGGTCAACTACGGCTTCCGGCTTCCGTCGGCGCTGGACAACCGGCCGCTGCGCTTCGATGAATTCGAGAAGCTCCTGCCGCAGGCGATTTTCGTCTCGGCGACGCCGGCCGAGTATGAAAAGACGCACGCGGGGCAGGTGGTCGAGCAGCTGGTGCGGCCGACGGGCCTGGTCGATCCGGTACTGGAAGTCCGGCCGGCACAGACCCAGGTCGACGACCTCCTGTCCGAGATCAGCCTTCGCGTCGCCAAGAACGAGCGCGTGCTGGTGACCACGCTGACCAAGCGGATGGCCGAGGACCTGACCGACTATCTGAACGAGCACGGAGTCAAGGTTCGATACCTGCATTCGGATATCGACACGGTGGAGCGGGTGGAAATCATCCGCGACCTTCGCCTCGGCGAATTCGACGTGCTGGTCGGCATCAATTTGCTGCGCGAAGGATTGGACTTGCCGGAAGTGTCGCTGGTGGCGATCCTCGACGCCGACAAGGAAGGGTTTTTGCGCGCCGAGCGCTCGCTGATTCAAACCATCGGCCGCGCTTCGCGGCACATCAACGGCATGGCAATACTCTACGCCGATAAGATGACCGACTCGATGAAGGGGGCGATCGACGAGACGACGCGGCGCCGAAACAGGCAGCTCGCCTGGAACGAAAAGATGGGCATCACGCCGGTAGGCGTGACCAAGCGCATCAAGGACATCATCGACGGTGTCTACGACATCGACGAGGAGCGCAAACAACTCAAGGCCGCGCAGGCGCATGCCAAGTACGAAGCCATGCCGGAGAAGGATCTGGAAAGAGAGCTCAAGCGCATCGAAAAGGAGATGCTCGATGCGGCCAGGAATCTGGAGTTCGAACGGGCAGCCGAGCTGCGCGACCGACTCTACCAGCTCAAGGAAAAACTCTTTGGTGTCTCACTTGCGCACTGAGTTGCACACAGGGCCCATGCCTTGAACGATAGCGAATACGCCCTGAGGTGGCGAACCCTCGCTGCGCAATTGTGTGAACTCGAACGGGTCGCCGGCATCGGTGACGCCGCGAGCATTTGGCGAGAGGCTATGCCTTTGTTGTCCCGTCCAGCGCACGAGTTCGGAAGCGATGGGACCAGCGGTGAGCAAGCTGAAAATCCCCATCTGTTTCCGCTTGACGCAGCACAGCAGCGCGAGCTTCGGGCGTTGTACTTCAGCGTGTCCCGCGCGGCGATGCGCAGGAACCTCATTGCCAAGCAGCGCGAACTCGAGCTCTTCGAGCGCACGGGAACGCGCACCCGTCTCGAGGACGCCCGGCGGCATCTCGAATCGCTCAGGCATCGGCCGTCGGAAGGCTGGTGGATCGCGGCCATCGTCGGCGCGGGTCTGGTGATCGTCGGCTATGCGTTGTTTGCCATACTGGGCGCGATCGCGGCCGGCGTCGCCGCACTGTTCATCGGCAACGGCATCGAACAAGGCGCGCGCCGCCGCTTCGAGCAGGCGCTAGCTTTCGCAGAAGAGGACTTGAGTGCTGCGGTGGCCGCCGCGTCCGCCGCGGAGCAGTCTCGGAACGTGTTCAGTGACAGCGAGAGCGCGACCGGCCAAGCGGATGAGGATTCCGCGCGTCGGCAGCGACCAGTGATCGAATCGCTTGCACCACCTCCCACTGCATGAATCCGGCAATGCACCAGCAGATACGTGGATAAGCAGACTTCGGCAAACGTGCTGTTTGTTTGCATGGGCAATATTTGCCGGTCGCCGATTGCCGAAGGTGTGTTTCGCATGCTGGTCGAGCGTGAACGATTGTCCAGTCGCATCACGATCGACTCGGCCGGAACGCACGGCCATCAACGTGGCGAGCAGCCGGACTTGCGCGCGATACACGCTGCGCGGCAGCGAGGCTACGAACTTTCGAGCCAGCGAGCGCGGCTGTTCGGCCTCGACGATTTCACACGATTCGATTGGATCGTGGCAATGGACAGCCAGAATCTGCGTTTTCTGAAATCGTTGCGGCCCGCCGGTCATCTGGGTCATCTCGGGCTCTTCCTCGACTTTGCGCCGGAACTCGGGCTGCGCGACATTCCGGATCCCTATTACGGAAAGCGGGAAGACTTCGAGCGCGTGCTCGATCTGGTCGAGCGCGGCGCGGCGCCACTGCTCGCCGCCATCCAGGCCACACTCGCCTCGCAAAGCCCGCGGTAGTCGGCGCGGCAGGGTCCGAAAAAAAAGCGGGCACGCGGCCCGCTTGGAAATGACAAACAGCTCGCAACTGGCGGTGCGTCATGCGCCCGGTGGCGTCGATTCCTTGTGCGTAGTCTCGACCAGTTGCAGCGGACCGTCAGCGACCTCGACGCGTGGCGGACGCACCCGGCGCGGACGCAGAGCCTCCGCTTCCTCGGGCATTGGCGGGGCCGCCCTCTGATGAACTGTTTCGACCAGCACCAGATCGGAGTCCGGCGGCAACTCGAGGGAAACCTTGGGCAGCGCGGGCGCGTGATGCACCGGCTCCATCACCGGCATAGGTGCCATAGTCGGCGTAGGCGCAGCCGCGACCTGCGGAGGCGTCGCCATGGTAAGTAGGGGCGATTCCTCGGGTAGCGCGGGGCGTTCAGCCTCGGCGGGTTCTACCGGCGGCAGCTTGATCTCCACGAAGTGAGTCGGCGGCGGGGAGTCGTCGTCGGCGATTTCGTACCCGCCAGCGGCTGGACTCTGCGGCATCGCCGGCGAGGCGGCATCAAACCGTTCGTCCATCGAGTCCCGCTCGCTTTGCGCATCATTCGCGATGGGACCCGGCGTGTACGGCGGCGGCTCGGCATCGAACCGGTCGCTCATTGAACTTCGGTTGCCGTCCACATCATGCTCCGTTGCGGGATCGCGCATCGCGGATGAGGGCAATATCATTTGCGCGGGTGCAGTGCCCGAACCAGCAGCGGCGTCCGCCGCGGGCCGACGATCATTCCGCTCGCCGCGCGGTGCGCGTGGCTCGCCTTGCTCAGAGCGCTCTCCGCGCTCCCTGCCGCCACGGCCCCGACGGCGACGCCGACCACCTTCGGCGTGTTCACCTTCCTTGACCGCGCCCGGCTGCGGTTGGGTGATGGCAGGCACCTGGTCGGCCGTTGCACGCGGCTCCTGCGCCGGCCTGGGTTCGCGAGGAGGACGCTGCTTTTGCGCGTCGCGCGCTCCCTCGCGTGTGTCATTGCGTGCTCCGTTGCGCTGCCCGTCCCGCGGCTCACGCTCTCGTCGTGCTTGTTGCCCCCCGCCTTGCGGGGGTCTTGGCTTCGACCCTTCACGCTGTTGATCGCGCTGGCCCTCGCGCGCCTCGCGCGGCTGGTCGCGACGCTCCTCGCGCTGATTCCCGCGCCGATCGCGGTCCTGGCGTCCGCGCCCGCGCGGGTCGCGCGGCGCTTCGGCTCGAACCGGTGCAGCTTGCACTGCCGGCTCCGGCGCTTCGGGCCGAAACCATCCCAGTACCTTGTTAAGCCAGCTCTCCCGCGAAGGCGCTTCGACGCTGCGCTCCACCGGCATCGGCGCTGGGCGGCCCGGCGGGATGCCCTTGACCACGGCTTCCTGGCGCGGCTCCTTGGCTTCGTCCTTCCTCTGCTTGATGGGATCTTCTTCCTCGGGACGTTCGACCATGGTGAACGAGGGCGGCAGCGGCTCGGCCTGATTCAAATCGTCGTGGCGCAAACGCTGCACTTTGTAATTGGGGGTCTCGAGATAAGTATTCGGTACCAACAGCACGTTGACCTTGAAGCGCGCTTCGATGGTGTGAATCTCGGCGCGCTTTTCATTGAGCAGGAAAGTCGCGACGTCGATCGGCACCTGCGCGACGACTTGCGCGGTGTTGTCCTTCATCGCCTCTTCCTGCAGGATGCGCAGGATGTGCAGTGCGGTCGATTCGGTGCCGCGGATGTGCCCGATGCCATGGCAGCGGGGGCAGGGGATATACGCCGATTCGGCCAGTGCCGGCCGCAGGCGCTGGCGCGAAAGCTCCATCAGTCCGAAGCGGGAAATCTTGCCGAGCTGCACGCGGGCGCGGTCGTAGCGGAGCGCTTCCTTCAGACGGTTCTCGACCTCGCGCTGGTTCTTGGTACTTTCCATGTCGATGAAGTCGATCACGATCAAGCCGCCCAAGTCGCGCAGGCGCAACTGACGCGCGATTTCGTCGGCGGCTTCGAGGTTGGTGTTGAACGCCGTCGTCTCGATGTCGCCCGCTTTGGTCGCCCGTGCGGAGTTGACGTCGACCGACACCAGCGCTTCGGTGTGGTCGATGACGATCGCGCCGCCCGCGGGCAGCGGCACTTGGCGCGCATACGCGGTTTCGATCTGATGCTCGATCTGAAAGCGCGAGAACAGCGGTACGTCGTCCTTGTACAGCTTCACGACGTGCACGTTGGCCGGCATGACGTGGCTCATGAACTGCTGCGCCTGCTCGAATATCGACTCGGTGTCGATCAGGAGCTCGCCAATGTCGGGGTGGAAGTAGTCGCGTATGGCGCGAATCACCAGGCTCGATTCCTGGTAGATCAGGAACGCGCCGGATTGCGTCTTGGCCGCGCCGTCGATCGCCTGCCACAGTTGCAGCAGGTAGTTCAGGTCCCATTGCAGCTCTTCGAGCGAGCGGCCGATGCCCGCGGTCCGGGCAATCACGCTCATGCCGTTCGGGACCTCGAGCTGGGAGATGGTGTCGCGCAGCTCGTTTCGGTCCTCGCCCTCGATCCGACGCGAGACGCCGCCGCCGCGAGGGTTGTTCGGCATCAGCACCAGGTAGCGGCCGGCGAGCGAGATGTAGGTGGTCAGCGCGGCGCCCTTGTTGCCGCGTTCGTCCTTGTCGACTTGAACGATCAGCTCCTGGCCATCCTTGAGCTGATCCTGGATGCGGCTCTTGCCTTCGCCTTCGCGCAGATTGTCGCGGGAGATTTCCTTGAACGGCAGAAAGCCGTGGCGGTCGGCGCCGTAGTCGACAAAACACGCTTCGAGACTGGGCTCGACGCGGGTGATGACCGCCTTGTAGATGTTGCTCTTGCGTTGTTCCTTGCTTGCGGACTCGATATCGAGGTCGATCAGCTTCTGGCCGTCGACGATCGCCACCCGGAGTTCCTCCGCCTGGGTGGCATTGAACAGCATGCGTTTCATTGGTTGCTTCCCTTGCGCAAGTATCGGCAGGGACCTTAGCGGACGGTGAAGCGAAGGCGCCCGTCAGGGCGCTTAGACTAGCAGGCGGCGGGCGGCGGCGAGAAAAACCACGCAGGCAGCGCGAGCTGCCGGGCTACGAGGGGTCGGATGCAGGTATCAGGCATCGGGGTCGGCTGCTCATTGGCCACTCGGGTCATCACCACGTGATGAGGGGGTGGAAAGTGAGGTTTGCCTGTCTCGGGAGCTTGGTTGATTTTCTTCGCGTTGTCGCTCAAACGGTCTGGCGGCTGCGTCGCCATCGGTCGTATGGACCGGAGCATTGCAGCCAAGTACAGAATTCGTTGCGCCACGAAAGTGGCGCGCCGCAAGTCCTAGCCGCTTGTCGTCCGGCCATAAGCCGGTGCGGAGACTGCGCTGTTCCATTAACATCGTTACTTTTTCCGGGCGCAGAGTCCGGACGGTGAACCGATTTAACCAAGTTGCCCTATTTTCAGGCCAACAGGCGTTTGCCTTGGTTGCCACACCCCTTTGGTGGGCTGCCGCATGGTCCGGAAGCGGGATCGATGACCGTCGCCTCGGAACTCACGCGCTAGCTATCGCACGTTGCTGCTGCCGACAATTATAAAGAAATGAACGATTTAAGCAAGGATGCTGTGAACCGCCTTGCGGTCGACGAGACCGGAGCGGGCCAGCGCGTGGACAATTTCCTGCTGCGGGTGCTGAAAGGCGTGCCCAAGAGTCATATCTACCGGATCCTGCGCAGCGGCGAGGTGCGGGTCAACCGCTTGCGGGTCAAGCCGGACGTCCGGCTGGTGCTCGGCGATGAGCTTCGAATCCCGCCGATTCGGACCGGCCTGCCGGCCGCGGGAAAGCGCAAGCCGCCGCCGCTTTCGGCGTCGATCCCGATTCTGTACGAGGATGACGCATTGATCGCCGTCGACAAGCCTGCCGGCCTGGCGGTTCACGGCGGGAGCGGCGTGGCCTTCGGTCTGATCGAGCAAATGCGCGCGGCGCGACCGACGGCCAAGTTTCTGGAGCTTGTACATCGTCTGGACCGTGACACCTCGGGGGTTTTGCTGCTGGCGAAAAAGCGAGCCGCCCTGGTCGGCCTTCACGCGGCGCTTCGCGAGGGGCGCGTCGACAAGCGTTACCAGATCCTGGTCAAGGGCCATTGGCGCGACGCGAAGCGGGAGGTGACGCTGCCGCTGACCAAGTTTCTTACCAGCGCCGGCGAGCGCCGCGTGCGGGTCGAGCAGGTCGGCGGACAGAGCGCGAAAACGGTGTTCTATGGCCGCCGGGTGTGGACCGACGTCGATCCGCCCATGAGTCTGCTCGAAGCCGAGCTTCATACCGGACGCACCCACCAGATTCGTGTGCACCTGACGCATCTCGGCTTCGCGCTCGCAGGCGACGAAAAGTACGGCGATTTCGCCTGGAACAAGAAGCTATCCAAGCAAGGACTGAAGCGGATGTTCCTGCACGCGCGCCGACTCGCCTTCGCCCATCCGGTGGAAGAACGCGAGGTCGCGATCGAGGCGGCGCTGCCTTCGGAGCTGAGCCGGTTTCTCGAGTCGATAGATTCCGTGCCGCAAGCAGATGCTTGAGCCGCCGCGCCGCTACCGCCTGCTCGCGTTCGACTGGGATGGGACGCTCGCCGATTCGACCGCGCTCATCGCCGGGGCCATTCAGCAAGCATGCCTCGACGTCGGGGTTCCTGCGCCCGATGAGGCGGACGCGCGCCACGTTATCGGTCTGGGACACCACGACGCGATCCGTCACGTCGCGCCCACCTTGGCAGCCGACCGCCATGCCAGATTTTCCGAGCGCTACCGGGATCATTTCCTTGCCGGCGACGCGGAGATCCCGCTGTTCGCCGGCGTTCGGGAGATGCTCGACGAGCTTCACGACCGCGGTTTTATGCTGGCGGTTGCCACCGGCAAGACGCGCGTTGGATTGGCACGCGCTCTGGCGCGGCACGGCATCGCGGATCGCTTTGCCGCGTCGCGTTGCGCTGACGAAGGCTTCCCCAAGCCGCACCCCGACATGCTGCTTGCGCTCATGGATCGGCTTGGCGTCGAGCCTGCCAAGACCTTGATGATCGGCGATACCACGCATGACCTGGAGCTCGCGCGCAATGCGGGGGTCAGCGCCTTGGCTGTCGGCTATGGCGCCCATCCGCCCGCGGGGCTCATGGCAATGCAGCCGCTGACGACGGCGCATTCGGTGACGGAGCTGCGCGCATGGCTGTCCGCGAACGCCTGATCTGCACCAGCGCAGATCTGGTCGAAGGCGGGGACGGTGTGCGTTTCCAAGTCACCCGGCAGGGCGGAAGCCTGCCCGCGTTCGTGGTGCGCTGGCACGCCAGGCCCTTTGCCTACATCAACGAGTGTCAGCACCAGTCGACGGAGCTGGACTGGAACGCCGGCGATTTCTTCGACGAGTCCAAGCTATACTTGATGTGTGCCACACATGGCGCGCTGTACAAGCCCGACAGCGGATTTTGCGTCTCAGGCCCGTGCCATGGGGCGCGCCTCGCGCCTGTAGAAGTATGCGAGCGTGACGGCGGCGTTTTTTGTGCCGAAGACGTGTAATGGAGCCGGCGGAATAATGGAAGACAACTGGGAACGCCGCGTTCTCGAGCGGTTGGCCACCGACGGCTTGCGCGAGCAGCGGCGCGCTCGCCGCTGGGGAATCTTTTTCAAGCTGCTCGCGTTTGGATTTCTCTTCTTCATTCTTTTCGCGGCGCTCGGCGTGTGGACCGGCAGCGAGCGGCTCTGCCTCGATAAGTGCACCGCGATGGTGGAAATCCAAGGCGAGATCGAGGCTACCGGCCGTGCCAGTGCCGACAACGTCATTGCAGGACTGCAGGCCGCATTCAAGAACAAGGGAACGCAAGGCGTCGTGCTCAAGATCAACAGTCCCGGCGGCAGTCCGGTGCAGGCCGGCGAGATCAACGACGAGATTCGGCGCTTGCGTGGCAAATATCCCGACACACCGATTTACGCCGTGGTGGAGGAAATCTGCGCGTCGGGCGCCTACTACGTGGCGGTCGCCGCCGACAAGATCTATGTCGACAAGGCAAGCCTGGTCGGATCGATCGGCGTGATTATGGACGGCTTCGGATTCGTTGGCGCGCTGGAGAAGCTCGGCATCGAGCGACGGGCGCTGACCGCCGGGGACAACAAGGCATTTCTCGATCCGTTCTCACCCTTGCCGCCGAAGCAAAAAGAGTACGCCCAGCAGATGCTCGGCGATATTCACCAGCAGTTCATCGCGGTGGTCAAGGCCGGGCGCGGCAGTCGCATCAAGGATTCCCCTGAGCTTTTTACGGGTCTGGTCTGGAACGGCCGGCGAAGCATCGAGCTTGGCCTCACCGACGCATTGGGCAGCGTTCGATCGGTGGCGCGGGACGTCGTCAAAGCCGAGGATATCGTCGATTTCACGGTGCAGGAAAACGTGGCGGAACGCGTCGCGCGGAAGTTCGGAGCGGCGATGGGAAAAAGCGTGGCGGCGTCGATTCGGGCGGCAATGCAGGGTTGGTGAAAGAAAAGACCGCGAGGCACCACGACCGCCAAAAGACGGGCCTGCGCTCATTTTGAATCGGGCGGGTCGTGCTTGCAATTGCAACGGCTCGGTGTCTATTCGTCCTACCAAGTCGATCATTCCCTGCCTCTGGGTGCCTTTTCCAGCCCGTCGACGCGTTCACCGGCGACGATCCCGCGCTCCGCGAACCATCCTTTTTTCATTTCCAGAGCGTAGAGTGCGAGACCCTGCGACGGATGTGTCGTCTCGGTTCGCGGTGCCATATCTTCGATGTTGAGGATCTTGCCATCGACGCCGATGAACGCGATCGACAAGGGCACGAACGTATTTTTCATCCAGAACGCGAGCGGCTGCGGCGCATCGAACACGAAAAGCATGCCGTGATCGGGCTTGAGGCTGAATCGATGCATCAGGCCTACCGTCCGTGTCGCTGTCGTTGTCGCCGTTTCGGCAACGAGCCGATGGCCTTTGATGCTGAGCTGAACGGTGGGGAGGTCCTCGGCGGACGGAGAACCACTCAGCGCCATCGCCATCGCAAAAGAGCACGCCGTCAGAAGCTTCATGAGGCCGGAACCCTGGCCGGCGCCAATCGGCGGCGACGTTGATAAAGAATCCAAAGCGCGACGCTCAGGACTGTGAATCCGGCCATTCCCGCGGCGAGCCCCTTGAGAGACTGGGCGAGAAACGGCGCGATCGTGCCGGCGTTGACCGCCGCGAGCACGAAATGCACGAATCCCTGCAACGACGACGCCATGCCGCGCATGGTCGGAAACAGATCGAGGAGCAGCAAGGTTGCGGACGGCATCACGATGCTGCTTCCCATGGTGTAGATCATGATCGGCAAGACGTGCCATTGAACAGCAGGGGCGACGTACCAGGCCACCGCCATCTGGATCGTTGCGCCGGCGAACATGAGCAAGTAACCCACGCCGATGGTACGCGCTGCGGAGAGCTTGCCTGCGGCGCGTCCCGAAACGAGCGCGCCGATCATCACGCCGCCGATCATCGGCATGAACAGCCATGCGAAACCGTAGCTGGATACGCCGAGCAAGTCGATCAGGAACGATGGAGCGCTGGCGATGTAGAGAAAGAATGCGGCGAAGTTCAGGGCCGGTATCGTTGCCAGCAACAGGAAATCGCGATTGCGCAGCACGCTGACGTAGTTGCGCCACAGCGTGCGCGGATGAAGCGATTGCCGTTGTGCGAGGGCAAGAGTCTCGGGAAGGCTTTTCGCCGACCAGGTCAGCAGGGCGATGACCAGCGCCAGCAATACCCAGAAGATGGAACGCCAGCCAAACGCGTTGAGCAACAGGCCGCCCAGGACAGGGGCGATCGCGGGAGCAATCCCGAATACCAGCGTGATCTGAGACATGACGCGCTGTGCCTCGTGTCCCTGAAAGCGGTCGCGGATGATCGCCCGGCCGACCACCAGACCGCTGCCGGCACAAATACCCTGCAGCGCTCGAAACAGCCACAGCGTCTCGATGTTGCCAGCGATGGCGCAGCCGAGCGTCGCCAGCGCATAGACACCCAGCCCTGCGATCACTACCGGGCGCCGGCCGAGCGCATCGGAAAGCGCGCCGTGCCAAAGCATCATGAATGCGTAAGCGAAAAGGTAGGACGAGAGCGTTTGCTGGACCGCGAGCGGTGCGACGGCGAGGTCTGCTCCGATGTCGTGGAATGCCGGAAGATAGATGTCGATTGAAAAGGGCCCGAGCATCGCCAGCGCTGCGAGCAGAATCGCAAGCGGCCATGCGCCGACGCGCTCTGGCGTCACGCGAGACTCTGGGGCCCCGAGGCTCGCCTTGCGTTTGCAACCGGTTTTGTCTCAGAGCTCATAGCTTTCCGCATCGCCCCGCAATGCCGCCTCGACGGCCGATTGGTCGAACTGCGGCGCAAACATGGTGATGAAATCGTAGACGTAACCGCGCAGAAAGACGCCGCGCCGCAGGCCAAGCCGCGCCGTGCTGGGAGCAAAAAGGTGACTGGCGTCGATCTTGTCGAACGGGGTGTCGCGCTCCGGATCGTACGCCAGCGACGAGACGATGCCGACACCGAAACCCAGTTCGACATAGGTCTTGATGACATCCGAATCGAGCGCGGTAAGAACCACGTTGGGCTCCAGTCCCTTGGCGTCGAACGCGGCATCCATTGTCGCGCGGCCGGTAAAGGTGGGGTGGTAGGTAACGATGGGATACCTTACCAGCGCCTCGAGCGTCAAGGGCCGCACTTTGGACAATGGATGTCCTTTGGGCACCAGAACGCACCGGTTCCATGAATAGCAGGGTAAGGTGACCAACTCCGAGAACTCGGTGAGTGCTTCGGTGGCGATCCCAAGATCGGCTTCGCCGCGCGCGGTCTGCTTCGCGACCTGGACCGGATCGCCTTGATGCAACAGCACGCGCACCTTCGGATAACGTTCGGTAAAACGCTTGAGCACGGGCGGCAGCACGTAGCGCGCCTGAAGGTGCGTGGTCGCGATGGCCAGCGTTCCGGTGTCTTCGCTCTTGAACTCGGCGCCGATGCGACGCAGGTTGTTGATCTCCTGCAACGCCCGCCGCGCTGACGCGACGATGACCTCGCCGCCGGCGGTCAGCGTCGTGAGGCGCTTGCCCTGACGAATGAAAATCGGCACCCCGAGTTCCTCTTCGAGCTGACGAATCTGCTTGCTGATCCCCGGCTGTGACGTGAACAGCGACTCTGCCGCGGCGGAGACGTTGAGTCCATGATCGACGATCGCGCAAAGGTAGCGCAGTTGCTGCAGGTTCAAGGTAGCTTAGGAATTGACTGGACCTCGGAGGAGGCCCAAATTATATAGCGAAACACGCTGCGACTGCCGTGAACGACGGATTGCACGGCGTGCTTCGCGGCGCTCATGGCTCAATATTTTTCCATCCATCCGACGAATCCGCAGCCGCGATTGGTGCGACAGTCGGCTGAAATCGTGCGCGCAGGCGGAGTGATCGCCTATCCGACGGATTCGAGCTATGCATTCGGATGTCAGATCGGCAACGCGGATGCCGTGCAGCGCATCCGCGCGCTGCGCGCGATCGACGACAGGCATCATTTGACGCTCGTATGCCGCGATCTGGCCGAGATCGGCCGTTACGCGCTGCTCGATAATTGGCAATTCCGCATTGTGAAGGAGGGGGTTCCCGGAAGCTACACGTTCCTGCTGCCGGCGACGCGCGAAGTCCCGAGGCGGCTCAAGCATCCCAGGCGCAGCACGATCGGCGTGAGAGTTCCGGAGCACGCCGTGGTGCAGGCGCTGCTCGATGAGCTGGGCGAGCCTCTACTTTCATCGACGCTGATACCCGCCGGCGCGTCGGAGGCGCTCAACGATCCCGACGAGATCCGCGCGCGCTACGAGCATGTTCTCGATCTCATCATCGACAGCGGTGCCTGTCATCTCGAGCCGACGACCGTCATCGACCTTGCGGTCTCGCCGCCGATCGTGGTCCGCCGGGGCCGCGGCGATCCTGCACGTCTGGGCTTGCAAATAGCCATTTGAGGGCGGCCATTTTAAGCGGCATCATCGAGCCGGTTTGCGACAACCAAGCATCGCCAGTCGGCTACTGGTAGAATCTTGCCCCAATGGATTTGTCTCTCGCGACCATCGTCCTGTGGGCGGTGCCGGTGGTCTTCGCGATAACGTTGCACGAAGCGGCGCACGGCTATGTCGCCAGACGGTTTGGCGATCAGACGGCGTACATGCTGGGCCGGGTGACCTTGAATCCGCTCAAGCATATCGACCCGATCGGTACCATCGCGATTCCTGGGTTTTTGATCGCGATGTCGGTGCTGACCAAAGCACCGTTGTTCATCTTCGGCTGGGCGAAGCCGGTTCCGGTTCAGTTTGCGAACCTGCGCAATCCGAAGCGTGACATGTTCTGGGTCGCATCGGCTGGACCGATGGCCAATCTCGTGATGGCCATCGGGTGGGGATTCCTTCTAAGGTTTGCGTCGCCCGACGGAACGACAGGCGATGCCGGCATGGCCGAAATGGCGGTCGCCGGTGTACAGGTAAATTTGATGTTGATGGCTTTGAATCTGCTTCCTATTCTTCCGCTCGATGGGGGCCGCGTCGCCGTAAGCTTGTTGCCGCAGCGCATCGCGTCTGCCTACGCGCGGCTCGAGCCCTACGGTTTTGTGCTCGTGATTATCCTGCTCGTGACCGGCGTATTGGGCGTGCTGATGGAGCCGCTGCTCCGTCTCGGCACCTACGCGGTCATGTCCATCACCGGCCTTTGAATCGATCCATGCGGCGATTGACCGATGTTTGCTGACCGGGTCCTGTCCGGCATGCGGCCCACCGGGCGCATGCACATTGGCCATTATCACGGCGCGTTGAAGAACTGGCTTCGGTTGCAGGAAGAGCACGAATGCCTCTACTTCGCTGCCGACTGGCATGCGCTGACGACGCATTACGAGACGCCCGAGCGCATCGAAGAGAGTGTCTGGGAGATGTTCATCGACTGGCTTGCGGTCGGCATCAACCCGAACCGGGCGACGATCTTTATCCAATCGCGCGTGATCGAGCACGCCGAGCTTACGCTGCTGCTGGGGATGATCGCGCCGGTCGGCTGGCTCGAGCGCGTGCCGACCTACAAGGATCAGCAGGAAAAACTAACCGATCGCGATCTGTCCACCTTCGGCTTTCTCGGCTACCCGGTGATGCAGGCGGCGGACATCCTGATCTATCGGGCGAACATGGTTCCGGTCGGCGACGATCAGGTCTCGCACCTCGAGCTGGTACGCGAGCTCGCGCGCCGCTTCAATCACATTTATGGCAAGGAAGTCGGTTTCGAGGAAAAAGCCAAGGCCGCGATCAAGAAGCTCGGCACCAAGCGCGCCAAGCGCTACGATTCATTGCGCACCGCGTTCCAGGAGCAGGGCGATGACGCCGCGCTCGAAGCGGCGCGCGACATGCTCGACGCGGCGCAGAATCTTGCGCTCGGTGATCGCGAGCGTCTGTTCGGATACCTCGAAGGCTCGCGCCGGATGATCCTGCCCGAACCGCAGCCGTTGCTGACCGAAGCATCGAAGGTGCCCGGGCTGGATGGGCAGAAGATGTCCAAATCCTATGACAACGCGATCTTCCTGCGCGAGGATCCGGCGTCGATCACCACCAAGATTCGCACCATGCAGACCGATCCGGCGCGAGTTCGGCGCTCCGATCCCGGCAACCCGGCGAAGTGCCCGGTGTGGCCGCTGCACCTGATGTACTCCGACCAGCCAACGCAAGACTGGGTGCAGAAAGGCTGCACCACTGCCGGCATCGGCTGCCTGGAGTGCAAGCAGCCAGTTATCGATGCCATCATCGCCGAGCAGGCACCCTTTCACGAACGAGCGCAGAAGTACCTCGACGACCCGTCGCTGGTGCGGGCGATCGTCGCCGATGGCTGCGAACGGGCACGCAAACTCGCCGAGGAAACCATGCGCGACGTGCGCGAGGCCATGGGCTTGAGCTACACGTGAGCAAAGCCGCGACGGTTGCACCGGTCATCGATCTCGCGCAGGCCGCGGGGGCGCCGGTAGCGCGCATTTACGGCGAGCCGCTGCTGGAGATGCCGCACGATCTCTATATTCCGCCGGAAGCGCTCGAAGTCTTCCTCGAAACCTTCGAGGGTCCGCTGGACCTGCTGCTGTATCTCATTCGCAAGCAGAACATCAACGTTCTCGACATCCCGATGGCGGAGCTCACGCGTCAATATCTGGGCTACGTCGAAATGATGCGCCGTACGCAGCTCGAGCTCGCGGCCGAATATTTGCTGATGGCGGCAGTGCTGATCGAAATCAAGTCGAGGCTGCTCCTGCCCAAGCCCCCGCCGCTATCCGGCGAAGAGGTCGAAGACCCGCGCGCGGAGCTCGTGCGCAGGCTGCTCGAATACGAACGCATGAAAGCCGGAGCGAGGGCGCTCGACGAGATGCCTCTGGCTGAGCGCGATTTCTCGCTGGTGCGGGTCTGGTTCGACCGGGTTACCGCGGCGCGGCTGCCCGAGGTCCGTCCGGACGACCTCAAGGCGGCGTGGGCGGTATTGGTTGCGCGCGCGCGCGCGAATCGTCATCATCTGGTTTCCCGCGAGCAGTTGTCGGTCCGAAGCCAAATGAGCCGGCTGCTGAAATTGCTCGAGCCGGGACGATTTGTCGAGTTTCTCTCGCTGTTCGAGGAACGTGTCGACGTACCGCGCCTGGTGGTTACGTTTCTGGCGATCCTCGAGCTGGCGCGGGAGCGTTTGCTGGACATCGCGCAGGCGGCGCCGTACGCGCCGATCTATGTGCAACGCACGGGCGATCCCGCGTTCAACCTGGAAGCGGACGCCGCAACCTAAGCCAAATGACCGACGATCTGACCCGCACCAAGGGAATTCTCGAAGCAGCGCTTCTGGTTGCCGGCGAGCCGGTAGCGATTGCGCAGCTATCGAAGCTGTTCGATCCGCCGCTGGAGGCGGACGTCATCCGCAAGCTGCTCGAAGATCTGCGCGCTGCCTGGGCGGATCGCAGCGTCGAGCTTGCGCAAGTGGCAAGCGGGTGGCGCTTCCAGGCGCGGCCGGAGATTCAACCCTACCTCGAACGTCTCTCGCCGGAGAAGCCGCCGCGCTACTCGCGCGCGGCGATGGAGACGCTGGCGATCATCGCCTATCAGCAGCCGGTGACCCGCGGCGACATCGAGGCCATACGCGGAGTGGCGGTTTCGACCAACGTGGTCAAGACGCTGGAAGACCGGCAGTGGATTGAAGCAGTAGGCCATCGCGAAACGCCCGGACGCCCCGCGCTTTACGCAACCACCAAAAACTTTCTGGACGACCTCGGCTTGCGCTCGCTCGCCGAATTGCCGCCGTTGGCGGAGCTTGATACATCCCACCTTCTGGAGTTACCCGATGCCCCAGCAAAGGCCGCCGAGGCCGAACTCGCGCTCGCGAGCCCGCTCCTCGACACAGCGGAACCCCTATCCGTCGACCTCGGCGCACCCGACGCGTCCGACGGACAGCCGCGCCCACCCGAATCAAACCAGACGCTCCACTGAGCCCGTCTTCACCGAGCCGCAGCGCCTTCACAAGGTGTTGGCGCAGTGCGGCTATGGATCGCTGCGCGGGCTCGAAGAGCTGATCATCGCCGGGCGCATCACGGTCAACCGCCAGCCGGCGGAGGTCGGTCAGAAGGTGGGGCCCGACGATCAGGTTCGCATCAACGGCGAGCTGGTGCGGCTGCGTTTCGCCGCGCCACGCGTGCGCGTGCTCCTGTACCACAAGCCCGCAGGAGAGATCGTCAGCCGTGCCGACCCCGAGGGACGGCCCACGGTGTTCGACAAGCTGCCCCGACTGGGCAGTGCCAAATGGATCGCGGTCGGCCGCCTCGATTTCAACAGCGAGGGTCTGTTGATGTTCACGACCCTGGGCGAGCTTGCCAACCGGCTCATGCATCCGCGTTACGAAGTCGAGCGCGAGTATTCGGTGCGGGTGATGGGCACGTTGACGCCGGAGCAGGAAAGACAGCTGCTCGAGGGCGTGGAATTGGAGGATGGTCCGGCGAGGGTGCTCGCGCTTGCCGATGGCGGCGGAGAGGGCGCGAATCATTGGTACAAGATCGTCCTGCCTGAGGGACGCAACAAGGAAGTGCGAAGGATGTTCGAGACTCTGGGCTTGATGGTCAGCCGGCTGATCCGCACCCGCTACGGCGTGGTCAATATGCCGCCGCAACTCAAACGGGGGCAGATGCTGGAGCTTCAGGGCGAGGAGCTCGACACTTTGCTGAAGGCGGTCGGGATGCCGTTCGGCGAGGCACGCGACGATCCTTCCGAAGAGAGTCGGCATCCTAACAACGGCGGTGAAAGAGAGGCGAGTCAGGACGGCGAGGTCGACGGCAACCGCGGCACCTACGGCCCCGACGCGGAAGCTCCGATAAGCGAAGTCGACGGCAATCGTGCGCCACCTGCGGACAATCATGCGCCGCGCGATCCCAACCGCGGCCGCCCGCCGGGTCTTGGCGCGCCCGGTGGAAGTAACCGCCGGGGTGGCCGCGGAGGTGCCAATGCCGGTGGCGCCGGCAGTCGCGGTGGCAGCGCCGGCGGCCGTGGCGGTGGCTCGGGCGGGCGCGGCGGCGGGCCGGTCCCCGGTGGACGCGGGGGCAGAGGCGGCGGGCGCGGAGGTAAAGGCGGGCCGGGTGGCTTAGGTGGCGCGGGAGGGCACGGCGGCGGCCGACGCGGCGGTCGTGGCGGACCGGGAAGCGGCGGTGCTGGGGGACAAGGCGGCGGCTCTGGCGGACTGTAGTCGCGAAATCAGCGATGGTGGCGCGCGGCGCTGGCCCGGCTTGCGCGCCTTTAGTTGCCGTCGAAGCGTGGCGTTCGTTTATCGAGGAAGGCGCGAACGCCTTCGGCAAAGTCTTCGGTCGCCGCGCACGCGCCAAAGCTCTCCGCTTCCGACTGCAGCTGCGCCGACAGCGACTGCGACAACGATTGGTTTAGCAGCCGTTTGCCGTTGCGAAGTGCCAGCACCGGTCCCGTCGCCAGCGCCATCGCAAGCTGACGCGTCGCCGCATCGAGCTCGGTTTCCGCAACCACGCGATTGACCAGCCCGAGCTTGAGCGCTTCCGCGGCGTCGAATCGCTCGCCGAGCAATACGATTTCCATCGCCTTCTTCAACCCGGCTAGGCGCGGCAAGGTGTATGACATGCCGCCATCCGGGGTCAGGCCGAGGTGACGATAAGCCGAAGTGAAGTAGCTCGACTCAGCGGCGATCGCAAGGTCGCATGCGCACATCAGCGACAAGCCGAAACCCGCCACCGCGCCATGCACGCTGGCAAGCACCGGATGGGGCATCCGCTGCAGGTTTTCGATGGCCGCATGCATATGTTCGACCATGCCGGTGAAATCGCGCCGACGATCCGAAGGTGCGCCTGCAAGCCGGTCATTGAAGCTCCGGATATCGCCACCGGCCATGAAATGCCGCCCCGCGCCCTTGATGACGACGCAACGCACGCTGTCGTCAGCCGCGAGAGTGACGCTGTGCGCAATCAAGGCATCGATCATCTCCGAATCGAGCGCATTGAGTGAGCCCGGACGATTGAGCGTCAGCGTAGCGATCGCGCCGTCGCGGTCGAGCAGGAGAGTGGTGTTCATTGACGAATCCCAGCGCCGGGAAAAGTCTAGCACGCGCCCTAGACCTCTTGCCGGAACGGACTCGCGCGCTCCAGCTCATCGACGGTCCGTGCCACCTCCATTCTTTCGTCGACCAGAAAGGCGCCGATGGCACGCGCGAATTCGGGATCGGCAATGGCGTGCGCCGAACGTGTCGTCACGGGCATCAGGCCGCGGGCGAGCTTGTGTACGCCTTGCGCGCCCCCCTCGAACAGGGCGATGCGGCGCTCGATGCAGAATTCGATCGCCTGGTAGTAACAGGTTTCGAAATGCAATCCGGGGACGTAGACATCCGTTCCCCAGTAACGGCCCCAGAGCGTTGTGGCACTGAAAATATCCAGAGCCGCGCAAATAGGCTTGCCCTCATATTCTCCGAGCACGAGCAGAACATTGTCGGGAAGCGTCTGGCCGAGCCGCACAAAAAAGTCCAGGGTCAAATAGGGCGTGGAATGGTGCTCGCCATAGGTCTTGGCATAGCAATGAAAAAAGAAATCCCAGTCGGCCGGCTTGATCTCGTGCCCCACCATCCGACGGAACGATATGCGCGCAGCGGCGAGCTTGCGTCGTTCCTGGCGGATGTTCTTGCGTTTGGCGTGATTCATGGTCGCCAGGAAATCGTCGAAATCCCTGAACCCCGGATTGGTCCAGTGGAATTGCACGCTCTCGCGCATCAGGAGGCCCGCACGCTCGCATTGCGTCGCTTCCCCGGTCTCGGGAAAGAGAATGTGCAGCGAAGACAGCCGGTGATCCTCGAGCAGCGCCAGCGCGCCGTCGAGGAGCTGTCCGCGCAGCATCGGCGTGCCGGCAATGAGCCGTGGTCCGGTTGCGGGCGTAAAAGGAACGGCACAGACGAGCTTCGGATAGTAGTGTCGCCCGTGGCGGCGATACGCATCGGCCCACGACCAATCGAAAACGTACTCGCCGTAGGAATGAGCTTTGACATAGAGCGGCATAGCGCCGACCAGCTTGCCGGCGTGCCATGCGGTCAGATAGCGCGGCGACCATCCGGTCTTCGGCGATGCGCATCCTGTCTCGTGCAGCGCGTGCAGAAAAGCGTGCGACAAAAGCGGCGCGTCGCCGACCAGCGCGTCCCACGCGGCTGCGGGAACGGCTGCAAGAGAATCGATGACCCGTAACGTGGCGGCAGGCATTCGGAAACGCGCGAATGGGGATTATCGGGTTCGCGCCTGGCGATTGTCGCGTGCGCGACTGCCGGCGGCAAGTTTTCGCATGCTGCTCGCATGGTAATATTTACCCATGCGGGTCGCGATCGCTCAGCTCAACCAGGTGGTCGGCGATCTCTCGGGAAATGCCGCGCGTATCCTCGAGGCAATGGCCGAAGCGCGACGCGGCGGGGCGCAGTTGCTGATCACCCCCGAACTTTCGCTCTGCGGCTATCCGCCCGAAGATTTGCTCCTGCGTCCGGCGTTTCTTTCTTCCTGCGCCGACGAATTGGCGCGGCTCGCGGTCCGTGTCGGAGGCATCACCGTCCTGGTCGGCTTTCCCGAGCTCGCGCCGGATGGATGCTACAACGCAGTCGCGGTGTTGCGCGACGCCAGGGTTATCGCGGTCTATCGCAAGCGCTGCCTCCCGAATTACACGGTTTTCGACGAGCAGCGCTATTTCACCGCCGGCGGCGACCCGTGCATCGTCGACGTCGAAGGCATTCGGGTCGGCATCATCATTTGCGAGGACGTCTGGTGCGCGGGCCCCGCCGCGGCGGCACGCGACGCCGGCGCGCAGCTCATCGTCGTTCCCAACGGATCGCCCTATCACACGCGCCAGCAGGCGCTGCGGAGACAAGTCGTCGTCGATCGTGCGCGCGAGACCGGCCTGGCGATTGTTTATGTCAATCGCACCGGGGGGCAGGATGAGCTGGTATTCGACGGCGCTTCATTCATCGTCGATGGCTCTGGAACCGTGGCGCAGCAATTGCCGGCGTGGCACGAGACGGTGACCTTCGCCGAGTTCGACGGGGCGACGCCAAAACATGTTCGCGGTGCTCTCGACGAGCGTCTTGAGCCGAACGTCTATTCCGCTCTCACCATGGGCGTGCGCGACTACGTCGAAAAGAACGGCTTCCCGAGCGTGGTGCTAGGCCTTTCGGGCGGCATCGACTCGGCGTTGACGCTCGCGGTCGCGGTCGACGCTCTCGGGCGCGACCGGGTCCGCGCGGTCATGCTGCCGTCGGTCTACAACGCCGCGATCAGTCTCGAGGACGCGCGAACGATGGCCGGCGTCCTCGGCGTGCGCTACGACGAGATGCCGATCGATGCAGTTGTCCAGGCGTTCAAGGGCACCCTGGCCGAGGAGTTCAAAGGCCTTCCCGAAGACGCCACCGAAGAGAACATTCAGGCGCGCATTCGCGGCACATTGCTGATGGCGCTGTCGAACAAATATCGCTCGATCGTGCTCACTACCGGCAACAAGTCGGAAATGGCCGTGGGCTACGCCACGCTCTACGGCGACATGGCGGGCGGCTTCGCGGTGTTGAAAGACATCGACAAGACGCTGGTGTACAAGCTCGCGCATTACCGCAACACGCTTGGGCGAGTGATCCCGGAGCGCATCATTACGCGACCGCCGTCCGCGGAATTGAGGGCGGATCAGACCGATCAGGACAGCTTACCTCCTTACGACGCACTCGACGCCATCCTGGAAGCGTACGTGGAACAGCACCTGAGTCCCGCCGAGATCGTGGCTCGAGGTTACGCCGCCGCTGACGTGGCTCAGGTGGTGCGCTTGATCAAGGTCAACGAGTACAAGCGCCGTCAGGCAGCCGTGGGCATCCGGATCACGCCGCGCGGATTTGGCAAGGACTGGCGCTATCCGATCACCTCGGCGTGGGAGGAGTGGAAGCAGCTGTTGTGAAGGATCCGATCCGGCCGGCGGGAGATTGTCCGGTGGTGTAATCTTCAACCGTAGCGAAGCGCGCTCTCGAGGAGTGGGTCATGAAAAAGGTCGAAGCAATCATCAAGCCGTTCAAGCTCGACGAGGTGCGCGAAGCGCTCTCCGAGATCGGAGTTACCGGGCTCACCGTCACCGAAGTGAAGGGATTCGGGCGCCAAAAGGGCCATACCGAGCTTTATCGCGGCGCCGAGTACGTGGTCGATTTCCTGCCCAAGGTGAAGGTCGAAGTGATCGTCAGCGACACGCTTGTCGACCGTGCGATCGAAGCCGTGGTCAAAGCGGCTCATACGGGCAAGATCGGCGACGGTAAGATATTCGTGACCACGGTGGAACAGGTGGTTCGCATCCGCACCGGCGAATCCGGCGAAGCAGCTGTTTAGAGTCGCGCCTTTTCGCATTACGTGCGGAGGAGATTGCCATGGCGTTCATGAAAGAGTTTCGCGAGTTTGCGATCAAAGGCAACATGGTCGACCTTGCGGTCGGGGTGATCATAGGTGCCGCCTTCGGACGATTGGTCGATTCGCTGGTAAAGGACCTGATCATGCCGGTCATCAGCCGCATGGTCGGCGGGCTCGACTTCAGCAACTGGTTCTTCGTTCTCGGCTCGCCGCCGCCGGGCTACAACGGACCGATGACCTATGAGGCACTCACCAAGGCCGGCGTCCCACTATTCGCCTACGGCAATTTTCTGACGGTAGCGATTAATTTCCTTATCCTGGCGTTCATTGTTTTCCTGATGGTAAAGCAGATCAACACCCTGAGGCGTATGCACCCGCCGCCGCCTCCGCCTCCGGAGCAAATCGAGCTCTTGCGAGAGATCCGTGACGCGCTGATCAAGCGCTGATTTCTGTTGCCGCAACACTACGCCTTACGGAGGAAAACGATGAGAACAGAAAAATCTTTGGTTGCCTTGGCGATGATGCTGAGCGCGGGCATCGCCATGGCCGACATCAATATCGGCGTGACGCTTTCGGCGACCGGGCCGGCGGCGTCGCTGGGCATCCCGGAAAAAAATACGATCGAGATGATCGGCTCGCCGACGATCGGCGGGCAGAAGCTCAACTTCATCGTCCTCGACGACAAGTCGGACACGACCGAGGCGGTCAAGAACACGCGAAAACTGCTGAGCGAAGATAAAGTCGATGTGATTGTCGGGTCGACGATAACGCCTAATTCTCTGGCGATGCGCGACATCGTCGCGGAGGCCGAAGTGCCGATGATCTCGCTCGCCGCATCCGCCTCGATCATCCTCCCCACCGACGCGAGAACCAAGTGGGTGTTCAAGACCCCGCAGAACGACTCGCTGATGGCCGACGCGGTCGCGGTCCACATGCGCGCCAACGGCGTGCGCACCATGGGCTTCATCGGCTTTGCCGATGCCTACGGCGACAGCTGGCTCGCGGAGATAAAGCGCTCGGCGCAAACCGCGGGCATCAAGGTCGTCGCCGAGGAGAAATACAACCGCAACGATCCGAGCGTCACCGGTCAGGCGCTCAAGATCCTCGCCGCACAACCCGACGCGATACTGATCGCCGGCGCCGGGACTCCGGCGGCAACGCCACACAAGGAGTTCGTCTCTCGCGGTTACAAGGGAAAGATCTATCAGACGCATGGCGTCGCCAACGCCGATTTCCTTCGCGTCGTCGGTGCCGACGGCAACGGTGCCGTGCTTCCCGCCGGGCCATTGCTCGTCTACGAGCAACTACCGGACAGCAATCCAGTCAAAAAGTCGGCCGCCGAATACGTCAAGACCTATGAAGCAAAATATGGAGCCGGGAGCCGGACGACCTTTGGCGGCCACGCGTGGGACGCGTACATACTGCTGCAACGCGCGATTCCCGAAGCCTTGAAAAAGGGTCCTCCGGGCAGCAAGGCATTTCGCAGCGCACTGCGGGACGCGCTGGAGAATTCCAAGGACGTTGCCGCGAGCAACGGCGTGTTCAGCATCAATGCCGGTGACCACAACGGCATGGACAATCGTGCCCGCGTCATCGTCCGCATCGAAAACGGGAAGTGGGTTCTGGTTAAATGACGCGGCCGCTGGCGACGCGTCCACGCAGCGCATTCGCGTCGTCGGCAAAATGAGGCAGGCGCGTCATCTCCCCTCATTTTGGTAACTGAGCGGAGATCCGGCGTCGTGCGGCGAGCGATCGTACATTTCTCCCCATGACATTCTCCATCGCCGCGCTGCTGGCGCAGGACGGAGTGACCAACGGTGCGATCTACGCGCTGTTGGCGCTGGCGCTGGTGCTGGTGTTCACCGTAACGCGGGTGATTTTCATCCCCTCCGGCGAGTTCGTCACCTACGGCACGCTCACGCTCGCCGGACTGCAACTCGGCAAGCCTCCCGGAACCGTCGGATTGCTCGTCGGCCTGGCGTTGATTGCGGGAGCGATGGAGTGCTACGCGACGGCGCGACAACGCGCCTGGCGGCGGCTGCCGCGACGGCTTGCTCTTTATCTGCTCCTTCCGCTGGCGATCGCCGGTGTGGTCTACGCCGCCGCACCGCTGGCGCTTCCGTTTCCGATTCAGATCGTGCTGACGCTTGTCATCGTTACCGCGCTGGGCCCGCTGCTCTATCGGGTTGCATACCAGCCTTTGGCCGAGGCATCGGTGCTGGTTTTGCTCATCGTTTCCGTCGCTGTTCATTTTGTGATGCTGGGGCTGGGACTGTGGTTCTTCGGCGCCGAGGGCTCCCGCACGCCGCCGTTCACCGATGCTACTTTTCACGTGGGCGATGTCACCGTCAGCGGCCAGAGCGCTCTCGTGCTCCTTTCGTCGGTGATCCTGATCGGAGCGCTTTATCTTTTCTTCGGGCGAACGCTGTACGGGAAGGCCCTGCGCGCCACCGCGCTCAATCGCGTCGGCGCTCGACTGGTCGGAATCAGCCCGAGTCTTGCCGGCAGTTTGACCTTTATGCTTGCCGCACTGCTCGGGGCGTTCTCGGGGGTGCTCATCGGCCCGATCACGACCATCTACTACGACTCCGGGTTTCTCATCAGCCTGAAGGGGTTCGTCGGCGCGATCATCGGCGGCCTTTCGAGCTACCCGCTCGCGGCAGCGGGATCCGTTCTGGTGGGTCTACTCGAATCGTTTTCCTCGTTCTGGGCCAGCGCTTTCAAGGAAGTCATCGTCTTCACGCTGATCATTCCGGTTCTGCTCTGGCGCTCGCTTACGACGCATCATCACGAGGAAGAGGAATGAATTCGCGTGCCGCAGTGCTGCTGGTTTTTGGCGCGGCATTGCTGCTGGCGCCAGTCGCTGCGCCGCCGTTCTGGGTTACGCTGCTCAACTACATCGGCCTCTACAGCATCGTGTCACTGGGCCTCGTGCTGCTAACCGGTGTCGCCGGGCAAACGTCGTTCGGCCAGGCGGCGTTCGTCGGGCTCGGTGCCTATACGACGGCGTACCTCTCGCTCAATCACCCCACGCTCTCCCCGTGGTTGAACCTGCCCATCGGCGTCGCGTTGACGTCGGCGGTCGCGTTGTTTCTCGGATTCATCACGCTGCGCATGAAGGGCCACTACCTGCCTCTGGCGACGATCGCCTGGGGCATCAGCCTTTACTACATCTTCGGCAATCTGGAATTTCTCGGCGGACACACCGGCCTGGCGGGCATTCCCTCGCTGTCGTTTTTCGGTATCGAATTGCGCAGTGAACGGCACTTCTACTATTTGATCTGGGCGATCGCGCTGGCGAGCCTGTGGGCGACGCGCAATTTGCTCGATTCGCGTCCCGGACGGGCGGTCCGTGCGCTCAAGGGCGGCCTCGAGATGGCCGAGGCTTTCGGTGTCGATGCCGGAAGGCTCAAGATCGTGATCTTCGTGTATGCAGCGGTGCTTGCGTGCATCTCGGGATGGCTGTACGCGCACTTGCAGCGGTTCGTGAACCCTACGCCCTTCGGCCCCATCCAGGGAATCGAGTACCTGTTCATGGCCGTCGTTGGCGGTGCGGGAAGCGTCTGGGGCGCAGTCGTCGGCGCAACGCTGATCACCTTGCTCAAGCAGGTGTTGCAGGACTGGCTGCCGCGCCTCTTGGGTCGCGCCGGGAATTTCGAGGTGGTGGTATTCGGGATCTTGATGATTCTCCTGCTGCAGCGCACGCGCGACGGCGTGTGGCCGTGGCTCGCGCGCGCGTTCCCGCAAAAGAAACCGTCACCGGTTGCGAAGACCGCACTTCTTCCAAAACGGACACGCGCAAACGAGGGCCCGATGCTGGTCGTCGACCGTGCATGCAAACAATTCGGTGGTCTGGTCGCGGTCAACGATCTTTCCTTCGAGATCTCCCGCGGGGAAATCCTCGGCCTGATCGGCCCCAACGGCGCGGGCAAGACCACCATGTTCAATCTCATCAGCGGCGCATTGTCGCTCACCGCCGGGACGATTGCGTTCGAAGGCCATTCGACCGGAAACCGGCAACCCTTTCAAATCGCGCGCCTCGGTATCTGCAGGACCTTTCAGCATGTCAAGCTGATTCCGACCATGTCGGTGCTCGACAATGTTGCGCTGGGTGCGTATTTGCGCGGACGCACCGGCGTGCCGCGTGCGGCGCTGCGGCTCGATCGCAGGGAAGAAGCGATGACGCTTGCCGAAGCGGCGACACAAATCGCGCGCGTGGGACTGATAGCGCATCTTCACACGGCGGTGGGCTCGCTCTCGCTCGGCAAGCAGCGCATCGTCGAGATTGCGCGCGCGCTTGCCGCCGATCCGTGCCTGTTGCTGCTCGACGAACCCGCGGCGGGGCTTCGCTATCTCGAGAAGCAAGAGCTGGCGGCACTGTTGCGAAGCTTGCGCCAGGAGGGGATGACGATACTCCTGGTCGAGCACGACATGGATTTCGTGATGGGATTGACCGATCGGCTGGTGGTGATGGATTTCGGCGAAATGCTGGCGCAGGGCCTGCCCGGCGAAATCCAGAAAAATCCCCTTGTTCTCGAAGCGTATCTCGGCGGCGTCTAACCCGCGAGCCAAATAATTTTCCATGTCGGCGCTTCTCGAGATACGTGATCTGCACGTTGCCTACGGCAAGGTCGAGGCTGTGCACGGCGTGTCGTTGACCGTCGATGCGGCGCGCATCGTTACCGTGATCGGTCCCAACGGCGCAGGCAAGACGACGCTTTTGGGGGCGATCATGGGCCTCTTGCCGTCGCGCGGAGAGATCCGCTACGACGGTGCGCCGCTGGCGGCAGGCGATGTCGAGCAACGCGTCGCGCGCGGAGTGACGCTCGTCCCCGAGAAGCGGGAGCTGTTTGCGTCGATGAGCGTGGCCGACAATCTGGAGCTTGGCGGATTCCAGCGCTATCGCGCGGGGGACACAACGCGCGCCGCATCGCTCGCCGACATTTACGACCGCTTCCCACGGCTCGCCGAGCGCCGGGCTCAACTCGCCGGCACGCTATCCGGTGGGGAGCGGCAAATGCTCGCGCTGGGCCGTGCGCTGATGGCCAAGCCGAGATTGCTGATGCTCGACGAGCCGAGCCTGGGTCTGGCGCCGTTGATCGTCAAGGAGATATTCAGCATCATTGCGGCGCTCAAGGCGACCGGGGTGTCCATTCTGCTGGTCGAGCAGAACGCAAGGGCGGCGCTGCAGGTTTCCGACTACGGTTACGTGCTCGAGACCGGCGAGCTCGCGATCGAGGGCCCAAGCGCGTCGCTCGCGGTCGACCCGCGCGTCGCCGCGACCTATCTCGGACAGGCGGCCGCTTAAAACGGACCACGGCCGATGCCATCTCGTTTGTGTACCCGGTTTAGGTTCGGCGTTGTGGGTGGGCTTGTGTCACGGAAGGCGCGGCCCGACAATACGCAACGCTTTTGCATCCGCCATCCCCAAGGACTCAAATGACCCGTCTCGCCCTCCCCACCGTCGATTCCAAACTGCTCGCTCAGGCAACCGAGCTGCTGCTCGCACCTGCCGCGCTGGAATTTCGCCAGCTCTCCGATGTCCTCGCCGGTATCCATGTTCATCATGTGGACTATGCCGATCTGTATTTCCAGTATTCGCGCGTGGAGAGCTGGAGCCTGGAAGAGGGCATCGTGAAATCGGGATCGTTTTCCATCGACCGCGGCGTGGGCGTGCGCGCGGTGTCGGGCGAGAAGACGGCATTCGCGTACTCCGACGACATCAGTCTGGACGCGCTGACCAAGGCCGCGACGGCGACGCGTGCCATCGGGCGGCAAGGCCAATCGGCGGTGGCCGCGCTCGACAAGCTTGGCGGCACGCACCTGTTGTACTCGCCCAGCGATCCCGTCACCGCGCTGAGCGACGCCGAAAAGGTCTCGCTGCTCGAGCGGCTCGAACGGATCGCGCGCGCTCGCGACCCCCGCGTCACTCAGGTGATGGCCTCCCTCGCCGGCGAATACGAAGCCATCCTTATCGCGCGCAGCGACGGTCTCATCGCAGCCGACGTGCGGCCGCTGGTTCGGCTGTCGCTGAATGTCATCGTCGAGGAAGGCGGCAAGCGAGAACAGGGCATGGGCGGTGGAGGCGGCCGCGTTGACTACGGCTACTTCACCGAATCGATTCTCCAGGAGTACGCCAGGCAGGCGGTTGAACAGGCGCTGCTCAACCTCAGGGCGCAGCCGGCGCCCGCCGGCACGATGACCGTCGTGCTTGGACCGGGATGGCCGGGCATTTTGCTGCACGAGGCGATCGGTCACGGTCTCGAGGGAGACTTCAACCGCAAGGGAACGTCAGCGTTCTCCGGACGCGTTGGACAGCGCGTTGCCGCCAAGGGCGTCACGGTCGTCGATGACGGAACCATCGCGCAACGCCGAGGCTCGCTCAACATCGACGACGAGGGCAATCCGACGCAGCGCACGGTGCTGATCGAAGATGGGATCCTGCAGGGCTACATGCAGGACACCTTGAATGCGCGGCTGATGGGCGTGTCGCCGACCGGAAACGGCAGGCGCGAATCGTTCGCACACATCCCGATGCCGCGCATGACCAACACCATCATGCTGGCAGGCGATTGCGATCCGGCGGCAATTATCGAATCCGTCGCCGATGGCTTGTACGCGGTGAACTTCGGCGGCGGTCAGGTCGACATCACCAACGGAAAATTCGTGTTCTCCGCGGCCGAGGCGTGGAGGATCGACAACGGCAAGCTCACCTATCCGGTCAAGGGCGCAACGCTCATTGGCAACGGCCCGGACGCACTGACGCGCGTTTCGATGATCGGCAACGACTTGGCACTCGACGCCGGCGTCGGAACTTGCGGCAAGGATGGCCAGAGCGTGCCGGTCGGCGTCGGCCAACCCACGCTGCGCATCGACGGTCTGACCATCGGCGGCACCGCCTAGCGCGATAATTATCCGAACCCGGGCGGGCCGGACGTGCTCGGCCCCGGCGGCCTCCTCAACCCGCTCCTGAATGAGATACGTCGCGTGTCGGCCGCGAGCATCGACTCGCAAACCCCCGTCGATCCCCGCTACGCGGGGCCCCTCGCCGGGAGGCTCGCGCCGCTAGTGCAGCGGACCCGCAGGGGTGGAGACGGTGGGCGCCGGCGCCGGCGACGCGTGATGCGAGACCATGCGCCATCCCGACGGCGTTCGCAGAAAGACATTGCTTGCGATGGCGATGCCGCGCGGCGCGGGGTCATCACCGACGGTGACCTGCTCGATCGCACTCTGCAGCGCCATACCCACGGTCTCGAGCACCACGATCTCGTCCAGACGGAACGACAGTTTGGTCTCGCCCGTGAATATCTGTTCCCAGCCGAGTCGAACCGCGTCGAAGCCTATCAAGCGCGGCCCGCCAGGATGAACGCAGACGATCTCTTCGTCCTCGGCCCAGGCAGCCATCATGGCATCGATGTCCTTGGATTCGAAGGCGCGATAAAACGCCGCGGCCGCATCCTGAGGCGTCGTGAAAATGGTCGGTGTGCGGACCTTGGCCATCGGTTCGTCAGATCAAATCGGGCAGCGATCAGGGAAGGTCTTTGCTCGCGCCGAGGCGCGCCAGATCATATACAACATTGGGCGACAGTTCGCGCATGCACTTGAAGTGTCCCAGCGGGCACACGCGCTGAAAACATGGGCTGCACACGATGTCGATGCGGGCGACGCGGGCAAGCTGCGACAGAGGTGGAGTGTATTCCGGGCTCGACGAGCCGAACAGCGCAACCAGCGGGACGCCGACCGCCGCGGCGGCGTGCATCAGCCCCGAGTCGTTGCTGACCACGACGCTGGCGGTGGCCAGAAGGTCGATGGCGGTCCCGAGGTCCGTGCGCCCGCAGGCGTTACGTATCTCGGGAACCAGCGCGGCCAGCGGATCCGCGGCAGGCTGATCGTTGGGGGAGCCGATCACCCACACCGCATAGCCCGAGTCGATCAAACGCCGCGCGAGCGTGACGAAATGCTCCGTCGGCCAGCGTTTGGCAGGGCCAAACTCGGCGCCCGGGCAGAAGATCGCCACCGGCCGGCGTGTCGCCAGACCCAGCGCGCGGATCGCCTCGCCGGCGTTCGAGGTATTGGGCACCAGCACCGGTGCCGAGGCCGTCGGCAACCTCTCGCCCGGATTCGCGGCCAGGGCAACGAATCGATCGACCAGTCGTGGATACGCTTTGCGATCGAGCCTGCGAACGTCGGTCAGCAACATCCCGCGTGCTTCGCCGACATAGCCGATGCGCCGCGGAATGCGGGCGAGCCATGGAATCAGCGCCGACTTGAATGAATTCGGCAGGATGAACGCGCGCGCATATCCGTGCTGTCGCAGTGTCTTTGCCAGTGCACGGCGCTTGGCCAGGCCGAGCTCCCGATGCCCGACCGGGTTCTCGATGACGTTGCGGATCCCGCGCATGCGCTGGTAGATCGGCGCACACCACGGCGGAGCCAGCACATCGACGCTCGGCTCCTCGAGTGGCTCGCGCAGCACCGCGACCAAGGGCTCGGACAGGATTGCGTCGCCGACCCACGACGGCGCGACGATCAGAATGCGTTCGGACATCGAGCTGGCCGCCGGCTAATGCGCGCACCGAAGCACGCTTGGGTGGGACGAAACTCGCGCCCTTTCAGTGGCCCTGCCGAGCCGGGCCGCCGCGCAGCCGGTAGCGCGTGCCGCAATACGGGCACATCGCTTCGCCCGTCGCATCGACATCGAGAAACACGCGCGGATGACTCGACCACAGCGGCATCGCCGGGTTCGGGCAGTAGAAAGGCATGTCGGCCGGCGTCACGTCGACCACGGAGGGCGCGCTGCCGGCAGTCTCGGCCATGATGGGTTCGGTAACCGCCTAGACCGGCGTGAGCCAGGATTTGTATTTCGGATTCCTGCCGTTGACGGCATCGAAGAACAGCGACTGCAGCTTCTTGGTGATCGGACCGCACTCGCCGTTGCCGATCGGCCGGTTGTCCAGCTCGCGTATCGGCGTCACTTCGGCCGCGGTACCGGTAAAGAAGGCCTCGTCGGCGATGTACACGTCATCGCGCGTCATGCGCTTCGCCCGCACTTCGATTCCGATATCGTTGGCGAGCGTAATCACCGAATCGCGGGTGATGCCGACCAGTGCCGAGGTGAGCTCCGGCTCGTAGAGCTTGCCGTTCTTGACCACGAAAAGGTTTTCGCCGGAGCCTTCGGCGACGAAGCCGTCGACGTCGAGCAGCAAGGCCTCGTCGTAGCCGTCCATCGTCGCCTCCTGATTGGCGAGAATGGAATTGGCGTAGGTGCCGGAAAATTTTGCCCGCGCCAGCGTGACGTTGATATGGTGCCTCGCAAACGACGAGGTCTTGACCCGAATGCCCTTTTCCAGCGCTTCGGCGCCGAGGTACGCGCCCCACGGCCACCCCGCGATCGCCACATGCACCTTCGCTCCCTTGGGCGAGACACCCATCTTCTCCGACCCGTAGAAAGCGATCGGTCGCAGGTAGCAGGACTCGAGCTTGTTGGCGCGCACCACTTCGCGTTGTGCCGCCATCAATTGCTCCTTTTCGTACGGAATCTCCATCAGGTAGATGCGGCCCGAATTGAACAAACGCTGCGTATGTTCCGCCAGGCGGAAAATGGCCGTTCCTGCGGCGGTCTTGTACGCGCGCACGCCCTCGAATACCGCGAGACCGTAGTGCAGCGAATGCGTCAGCACATGCGTCGTCGCGTCGCGCCAGGGCACCAGCTTGCCGTCGTACCAGATAAAACCGTCGCGGTCGGCCATCGACATCGCAAAACCTCATGCGTCCTGGAAAAATGCATTTTATCCGATTTCCGCAGGCCCCTCGGCCCACGCACTACCGAAAACGGCATCCCAAACCGCCGCGACCGCTTCCCGTCGCGGCGTTTGGAGATCGGCCTCGACGCGTGCTTCGCGCGCGCCTTGAAGGCGGACCTGGTGCTGCAGCCGGCGGTACTCGCGATACGCAGCAGCCGCAGCCAGCGCGAGCCTGGAAGGAACCAGGCCAAGTTGTGCGCACATGCCGAGGAGGGCGATGTTGCCCACATTCCTGGTCAACTCGCGCTCGGCGTGGGCATGCGCGAGAACCAGAAACTGGACTGTGAATTCGATATCCACCATACCGCCCCGGTCGTGCTTGAGATCGAAGAGTGAGCTGCGATTCGGATGCGCCGCGTACATGCGTTGGCGCATGGTCATCACGTCGGCCCGCAACTTGGTCAAGTCGCGCGGCAGGCGCAACAGGGTTTCGCGCTCGACCTCGAACGCGGCGCCGATCGCCGCGTCGCCGGCGACGAAGCGCGCACGCGTCAGCGCCTGGTGCTCCCAGGTCCATGCATGGCCGCGCTGGTAGTTGCAAAAAGCCGTCAAGCTCGACACCAATAATCCGCTGGCGCCGTCCGGACGCAAGCGAAGATCCGTGTCGTACAACCGCCCGGCTCCGGTCATGCTCGTCACCGCGATATTGAGCCGCTGCGCGAGCCGCGCGTAGCGCTGGGGCGCGACCTCGTCGAGATCGTCGTACAGGAATACGAGATCGAGGTCGGAGGCGTAGCCGAGCTCTTTTCCGCCTAGCTTGCCGTAACCGATGATGGCAAACTTGGGCGGCGGCGCGTCCCTGCCTTGCAGCTGCGCCCAGCACAGCTTGAGGGTTGCATCGAGCACGATGTAGGCGAGCGCCGAAAGATGATCGGCCAGCCGCTCGATCGACAGCTTCCCTTCCAGGTCCTGGGCCAGCAAGCGAAACGTCTGCGCCTGCTGAAAGTGGCGCAAGGCGTCGATCTGGCGCTCCGGGTCCTCGCCGTGGGCGGCGAGCTGAACGCCAAGCTCGGTCCGCCAATCCTGCCAATCGGGCTCGGTGAGCAGCGAACTGCTGTCCAGAAGCTCGTCGAGCAAAATCGGATGCCGTGTCAGGTATTCCGCGGCCCACGCGCTTGCGCTGAGCAGGTGGGCGAGGCGCGGAAGCACCGGGGGGTGCTCGACCAGGAGCGCAAGATAGGCGCTGCGGCCGCTGATCGCCTCCAGTAGCACGAGCAGTCGGATGAAAACCTCCTGCGGCTGCCCGGTCTTCGCCGCCACGCGCAAGAGCTGTGGCAAAAGCGCATCGAAACGCTGCCGCGAGGCGGGAGGCAGCTGCAAATAGCGCGTGCTGCTGCGTACTCGCGTGAGCTGAGCAAGTAGCGCGGGCGGATCCGCGAAGCCTGCGTCCTCGAGCAGCGCGCGATGCAGTACCCCGTCGACAGGGTCCCTGCACAGAGCCGCGAACGCATCCTCCTCTTCATCATCGGCATCGCCGAAAAGAGCGTCAAAATGGCGGTCGACCGTGTCACGATGCCGGCCGAGCGCGGCGGCAAAGGCCGTCGCGTCGGCGAAACCGCAGGCGCGCGCCAACGCAGATCTCGATTCGGCATCTGCCGGCAATGCGTGCGTCTGGGCATCGTCGCGATACTGCAGCCGGTGCTCGAGGTCGCGAAGGAAGGTATAGACATCGCCAAGCTCGGCCACCGCGGCCGACGGCAGCAGTTCGCGCGCCGCCAGCGCAGCCAACGCCGGCAGCGTCCCGCGCAGGCGCAGCGCCGGCTCGCGCCCCCCTCGTACCAATTGCAAGGCCTGGACGATGAACTCGATCTCGCGAATGCCGCCGGGTCCGAGCTTGATGTTGGAAGCGTAATCCTTGCGCCGGCCCTGGCCGCGGATCTGACGGTGAACATCGCGCAAGCCGCCGTAGGCGTCGTAGTCGAGATATTTTCGAAACACGAACGGCTGGATCAGCCGCAGGAGCGCGTCGCCGTGGTCCCCGGTCAGCGGTCGCGCCTTCAGCCAGGCATAGCGTTCCCAGGTCCGACCCTGGGTGATCAGGTACGTTTCCAGCGCCACGAACGACGAGCAAAGGGGGCCCGGGTCGCCGTAGGGCCGCAGCCGCATGTCGACCCTGAAAACGAATCCGTCGGCTGTCGCTTCGTCAAGCGTGGCGATGACCCTGCGGCCGAGACGTTCGAAGAATTCCTGATTGGCGAGCGGCTTGCCTCCGTCGCTTGTGCCTGCCTCGGGGTAGACGAACACCAGGTCGATGTCCGATGACACGTTGAGCTCGCCGCCTCCGAGCTTGCCCATGCCCACGACGATGAGCTTCTGGGCCGCGCCGCTCTCCGCGCCGATCGGATTGCCATGCGTTTCGGCCAGCCACCGGTGATGCGCCGTGACCGTCACCGACGTCGCGACATCGGCCAATCGGGTCATTACGGAACAGACTTCGAGCAGGTTGGCGCGACCGGTCAGATCGCGCAACAGCGTGCCGAGGAACACGCGCTGCCGCACCTTGCGCAACAAAAGGGCTAACGCGGCCGAGTCGGGTGCCCGTTGCAGCGCCGCTTCGTCGTCCGTGCCGACGACGAAGGGCGAGTCCAGCGCGGCGGTGACGGCGGCGAATAGCTCGGGCTGTGAGGCGCGGAGGCGGCTCGCGTATCGGCTGAACTCGAGCGCCTCGGCGAGGTCCATCGAAGATCCCACTGCGGCGACCGTCCCTTTCCGTATGAGGGTAGTGTACTGAGTCAGAAGTTCCGACGATAAGGGAGCGGATGAAGACGGCCGCCAGGCAAGGCACGAGGGCGAAAGCGTACCCTTTGATACGGGGAGGCCGACCCAAGGCCCATGATGCGGCCTGACGGCCGCTCATTGCCAATGAGGCCACGGCCTATCGAGCGAATTTCTGACTCAGTACACTTGCCGGTTATTATGCCCTCCGTGCGCGCACCTTCGAAATTCCTCGCCGCATATCCCTCCTGGTTGCAAACGACGGCACGCGCGATCCGCGTTCTGCTCCTCGCTGCCATCGTTGCCTTTTGTCTGGTGCTGCTCGCGGTTCGGTTCGTGGTTTTTCCGAAGCTCGAAAGCAATCGCGACGGCCTGACCCAGTTGCTGGAGCGGCAGATCGGCCAGCCGGTGGAAATCGACGCGCTCGCGACCGGCTGGGACGGTTGGAACCCACGGGTCGAGCTCAAGGGCGTGCGCATTCTCGAGCGCGGTGGCGGTGCGCCGACGATGACTCTGCCCGCGATACGGCTGACCGTCGCCTGGACGTCGGTGCTTTTTTTCGACCTGCGGTTCAAGGAGCTGACCATCGATCAGCCGCAGTTGTCGGTTCGCCGCGATATTGCGGGCAAATTGCACGTCGCCGGTCTGACCTTCGATCCGGCCGAACGAAACGATGACCAGCGCCTTGCCGACTGGCTGTTGCGGCAGAGCCGCATCGTCGTCCATGACGCGGCGATCATTTGGAGCGACGAGCTGCGCGCCGCCGCACCGCTGTCGCTCGAGCACGTCGAATTCCGCCTTGAAAACGGTTTCGGTCATCACCGCTTCGGCCTGACGGGTGTTCCGCCCGCGGCGCTTGCGTCGCCGCTCGATCTGCGCGGGGATGTCACCGGGGTGTCGCTCGCGGACTGGAGCGGAGTCAGCGGTCGCCTGTATGCACGTCTCGACTACGCGGATGTCGCGGCCTGGCGGTCGTGGCTGCCGCTTCCCGTTCCCATCAAGAGCGGCACCGGCGCGGTGCGACTCTGGTTTCAGTTCGCGCAGGGCCAGGCGCGTGAGCTGGTGGCAGATCTCGTTCTGGCCGATGTCCAGGCGCGACTCGCCGACGATCTTCCGGAGCTCGCGCTCGATCGCCTCGAGGGACGCGTCGGTTGGCGCATCGACCCCAAACAACGCGAATTTTTCACGCGGCAGCTTGCATTCTCCGGCCGCGACAGCCTCCGCCTGGATCAGACCGATTTCAAGCTCACTTTGAGCGGAGCCGCCGAGACGATGAACGACGGCCGCATCGAGTTCGATCATCTGGAGCTCGCTCCCCTGCGACGCGTTGCCGCGGCGCTACCATTGCCCGCGCACCTGCGCGATCAGCTCGCGCGATTGGCGCCGCGCGGCACCGTCGAACAAGGCAAGCTGGAATGGATCGGTGAGGCCGGCGCGCCACAATCGTTCAACGCGACCGGGCGGCTTATCGACGTGGGCTTCGCGGCGCAGGATCGTCATCCGGGAGTCAGCGGACTCTCGGGAAGCCTCGAAGGGACCCATCTCGGCGGCGCGCTCAAGCTGCAGAGTCGCGCGCTGACGCTGGAACTACCGCGCGTTTTCTCGGAGCCGCTGGCCTTCGATCACGTCCAGGGGCAGCTTCATTGGCGCAGACAGCACGACGGCACGACGGTGGCGGTAGACAAGCTCGTCTTCGACAACGCGGACGTCTCGGGCAGCGCCAGCGGCGAATACGGTACGTCGGTCGAAGGGCCCGGCACGATCAACGCCACCGCCCAGCTTTCACGTCTCGACGCCAGGCAGGCTTATCGCTATGTTCCGCTGGCAAGCGCGCCGGCGATCCGCGATCGCCTGCGTACGCTGCTGGTTGCCGGCAGCGCTTCCGACGCGCGGGTCAAGCTGGTTGGCAACCTGGCCGATTTTCCGTTTGCCGACGGCAAAGCGGGGCAATTTCAAGTGTCGGTCAAAGGCAAGGGCCTGACCCTTGACTATGCCGGCGGTTGGCCGCTCTTGAGTGGCGTCGATGCCGAGTTGCGTTTCGAGGGCCCGCGCATGACCATCGACGCTCATCATGCCCGCGTGTTCAGCACCGAGCTCACCCGCCTCAAAGCGGACATTGCCGATTTGCGTCTCGCCCATCCGTTGCTTCGCGTCGATGGCGAGGCACCGGGCCCGCTCGTGGATGCCCTGCGTTTCATTGCCGAGAGTCCGGTGGCGGGTTGGATCGATCACTTTACCGATCGAGCCGAGGCCTCGGGGCCCGGAACATTGTCGTTCCGACTCGAGCTGCCCCTGGGGAAACCGGAAGGCAACCAGGTCGTCGGCGAATACAACTTTGCCAATAACCGCGTCAAGCTTGCCGGAGATGTCCCCGCGCTGTCGCAGCTCAACGGCAAGCTCATTTTTTCCACCCACGAGGTGCGAGCGTCGCCGCTGACGGCTGAGATCGTCGGTGGACCGGCACGCGTGAACATCGCAAGCGGGGAAGGGCGCGTACGCGTGGACGCGCAGGGAAGCGCCAATCTGAGCGCGCTCCGCTCTGAATACGCCTCGCAGCCGCTGCTGAATCGAGTGTCGGGAACGACCGACTGGCAGCTCGCGATGCAGGTCGCCAATGACACGACGACGTGGACGATCGATTCCGCGCTCCGTGGCGCAGCGATCGATTTGCCGCCGCCGATGGCCAAGGCTGCCGGCGACGCGGTGCCGCTCAAGATACAGCGCAAGATCACCGATCCCGGCCACGACGCGCTTTCGATTCGTTATGGCGCGCTCGGGCACTTGAACCTGCAGCGCCGGCTGACCCCCGCCGGAGCGGTCACCGAGCGTGCGCTCCTGGCGCTGGGCACGACCGAAGGTGACGCCGACCGTCGCGGCCTGTGGCTGCGCGGCGAGGTGGCGACACTGGATCTCGACGGCTGGCTCACCGTCAAACGTCAGCTCGACTCGGGTCCGGAGGTGTTACCGTTGACAGGCGTCGATCTCACCGTCGGCGTGATGGAGGTCTTCGGCCGGCAGTTGAACGACCTTCGTATCGGGGCCAGTCGCGGCGGGGACGATTGGCAAATAGACCTCCGTGGCCGCGAGCTGGTCGGTACCGCACGTTGGCAAGGGGCAGCCCCGGGACGCTTGAACGGACGCATCGTCGCGCGCCTGCTGCGTTTCACGGCACCGACATCCGTGCCGCGCGCGGCGACCGCGACTCCGGCGACGCAAGGCGCTTCGCCGGTGGCCAATCCATGGCCTTCGGTGGATATCGTTGCCGATAGTTTTCGACTTAAGGAGCGCGATCTCGGCAAGCTCGAGCTGATCGCGCAGCCAAGCGAAAGCGACTGGCGCATCGAAAGCCTCAAGCTCAGCAGCGACGACGGTAGTCTGGTCGCGTCGGGGTGGTGGCGGGGTGCGGGCCGTGCGCCGAGAACGCAACTCGATACCGACCTCGAAGTGCGTGACGCCCGAAAGTATCTCGCCCGCTTCGGCATGCCCGACGCGGTCCTCGGCGGCCGCACGCACATTCATGGGCAACTCGAATGGTCGGGCAGCCCGCAGGAATTCGATTATCCGACGCTCAACGGTATGTTCAGGGTGGAAACCGGCAGTGGCCAGTTCGTGAAACTGGACCCCGGCTTGGGAAAATTGCTCGGCGTCCTTTCGTTGCAGGCGCTCAAGCGCCGCTTCACCTTCGATTTTCAGGATCTGTTCGGCGAGGGCTTCGCCTTCGACGAGATCATCGGCGACGTGCGCGTTCAGGACGGAGTGATGAAGAGCGATAACCTGAAGATCGTCGGCCCCTCGGCGCGCGTGAGCATTTCCGGCGAGACCAATATCGCCAACGAGACACAAAAGCTGCGGGTGCGGGTGCAACCGACGCTTTCGGGCACGGTGTCGGTCGGTGCGGCGGCGCTGCTGCTTGCCAATCCGATTCTGGGCGCGGCGGTCGGCGCCGGAACGCTGTTTGCGCAAACGGCGATGAAGGACCCGATCGAGCAGATGTTCGCTTACGAGTACGTGGTTAGCGGCAACTGGTCTGATCCGGTCGTCGAGCGAGTCGGCCGCAGCCCGGCGACCGCGGCGGTTCCCGCGGAGTCCACCCAAAAATGAGTGTGGAGCGCTTTCGGGTCGCCGCGGTGCAGACCGTTTCCGGCGGCGATGTCGGGGAGAATCTTGCCGCGATCGAGCCGCACGTCGCCGAAGCTGCCGGTCGTGGCGCGCAGCTCGTGCTGCTGCCGGAGTATTTCGGAATATTCGGTGCGCGCAGCATCGACAAGGTCACCGCGCGGGAAACGGACGGTGTCGGGCCGCAACAGGATTTTCTGGCACGCGTCGCGCGCAAGCACGGCGTGTGGGTTGTCGGGGGCGCGTCGCCCATCGCCGTTGCCGATCCGGATCGCGTTCGCAGCGCGTCGCTGGTGTTCGATCCGAGCGGTCGTCGCGTCGCGCGCTACGACAAGATGCACCTGTTCACGTTCAATCAGGGTGATGAGCGATACGACGAGGGAAAGACCATCGAGCCCGGCCAGTCACCGGTTGCGTTCGAGGCACCGTGCGGCCGCGTTGCGCTTTCAATCTGCTACGACATGCGATTTCCGGAGCTGTATCGGCAATTCACCGATTTGTCCTTGATCCTCGTTCCCTCGGCATTCACCGCTGTCACGGGGGCGGCGCATTGGCACGTGCTGCTGCGCGCGCGTGCGATCGAGAACCAGTGTTACGTGCTCGCCGCGGCGCAGGGTGGGGTGCATCCGAACGGGCGGCGGACGTTCGGCCACAGCCTGTTCATCGATCCATGGGGCGTGGTCGTCGCCGAGTTGGAGACAGGGCCGGGCATCATCGTCGGCGACGTAGAAGCCTCGCGACTGGCGCAAGTGCGGCGCGAGCTGCCCGCGTTTTCACATCGGCGGTCGTGGGCGTGAGCGCCGTGACGCCATCGCGGGAGGATTTCGACGTCGTGATTGTCGGCGCCGGTTTCGCGGGGCGCCTGTGCGCGCTCGGTGGCGCTGCGCGGCATGCGCGCGCTGGTGATCGAGCGTAGCTCCGCGGAGAAGCGGGTGATCCGCACCACCGGTTTGCTGGTGAAGGAGGCGGCCGAACGCTGGGAGGTGCCGGCACGATTGACCCGGCGCGTTCGCAACGTGCGCATTTACGCACCGGCAATGCGATATGTCGATCTGCAGGCGCCGGGCTACTATTTTCTGGCCACCGACACTGGGGCACTAATGCAATGGCTGACGCACGAGGCGCAGCGCGCCGGGGCGACGGTCCGCTACAACCAGCGCTTTGAGGGTGCACGCCGGCGTGAGGGATGGATCGAGCTCGACGGACGTGCCCACGAGAGCGCGCTACCTGGTCGGCGCCGATGGTCCGAACTCCGCGGTGGCGCGGGCCTTCGGCCTCGGCCGCAATCAGGCTTTTCTCGCCGGCGTGGAAACCGAATATCGCAGCGTCGGCGGCGTAGATCCGGACCGGCTGCATTGCTTTGTCGACTCGCGGCTTGCGCGCGGCTATATCGCTTGGGTAGTGCCCGGCGTCGACGGCATCACGCAAGTGGGGCTTGCGGCGCGGCGGCCGGATCGCCTCGACCTAGGAGCTTCGAGCGAAAAATCAGCGGTCTGTTCGATTTCACCGCCGCGCGGCCCATCGCCCGCCGCGGCGGGCTCATTCCGATCGGTGGCCGGGTCGAGCCTTTCGCCGTTGAACGCGTGCTCCTGGCCGGCGACGCGGCGGGACTGGTTTCGCCTCTGACGGCGGGCGGCATTCATACCGCGCTAGAGTCGGGCTGGTGCGCAGCGCATGCCATCGTCGATTTCCTGCAGGACCAGGGTCACGACCCGGCCAGGATTGCTGCCAAGGCGTATCCGCGCTTCGTCTGCAAGCGCGGTTTGCGCTGGCTCGCCGACTTGCCGCCGCCGAACTGGTTGTACGATGCGCTGCTGGGAACGGCGCCCGCGCGTCGCGTGGCAAGCGCCATCTATTTTCATCGCCGGTCAGCGTCGATGACGGACGAGCAGGAGGACGGCTATTCTCGATCGGCGGACCGTTGACCTGACGCGAGTGCATCAGCCGGAAGAGGCGGAAGGTGCCATCAGCAACACCAGTACGGCTCCGCTTCCTCCGCTGTGTCGAGGCGCCTCACAGTAGGCCAGCACCTCGTTGCGGTGCGTCAGCCAGCGCCTGACCTTGCCCTTCAGCACCGGCTCGCGATTGGGCGACGAAAGGCCCTTGCCGTGGATGACTCGCACGCAGCGCCAGCCGTGTGATATCGCTTCGGCGAGAAACAGCACCAGCGCGGCATGCGCCTGGTCGGTTGTATGCCAATGCAGGTCGAGCTCGGCTTGGACCGCCCAATGACCCCGCCGAAGTTTCGATACGAGGTCGGCACCGAGCCCGGCACGGCGAAAGGTTTGCTCCGATTCGATCTCCTGACCGACCTCCCACGCCCCTGGCAATGCATCTAGTCCACGCCTGCTTGCAGCGAGGGCATCGGCTTCGTCGGCGAGGCGTTTTGTAGGCGACGCAGACGTCGGCACCTTGGCGTGTCGGGCGCGATTGCCGGAGGCGAGCGGCGCCACATCGGCGAACGCGTGCGCCAGATCGAGATCCGCCACGGCGATCTTCGCAATTGGCACGGCTCGCTTAGTCGTCGCACTTGCCGGTTTTGCATCGCCGCGCGTGGCAGCACGCTTCGCTCGCGGCGCGCCGGCGAGAAGGGTCTTGAGATCGGACAGTTTGGGCATCGTATTCTCCGCGACGCGCGACGACAGAGCTTTGTGCTTGCGAATGGCACGCTCGCGCGAGGCTGTTCCTCTAGCTCAGTGTTTCCAGATACGCCTCGGCGTCCAATGCTGCCATGCACCCGGTTCCGGCGCTGGTGACCGCCTGCCGATAGACGTGATCGGCTACATCTCCGGCGGCAAACACGCCGGCAACGCTGGTCGCGGTGGCGTTGCCTTCATTGCCGCTTTTGACGCGAATGTAGCCACCGGCCATGACCAGCTGACCTTCGAACAGCTGCGTGTTCGGCGTGTGGCCGATGGCGACAAACACGCCCTGCACATCCAGTTGTTGCGTCGTGCCGCTGCCGACGTGCTTGATCCGCACCCCGGTGACGCCGGAACGGTCGCCGGTCACTTCGTCGAGCGTGTGATCCCACAGCACATGCACGTTGCCGCTACCCTTCGTCTTCGCCATCAGCTTGTCGATGAGAATCGCTTCGGCGCGGAATTTGTCCCGGCGGTGAACGACCGCGACACGCTTGGCGATATTGGACAGGTACAGCGCCTCCTCGACCGCGGTGTTGCCGCCGCCAATGACCACGACATCCTGTCCCTTGTAGAAAAATCCGTCGCACGTCGCGCAGGCAGACACGCCTTTACCCATGAAGGCCTGCTCGGAGGCGATGCCGAGATATTTCGCCGAGGCGCCGGTAGCGATGATCAGAGCGTCGCACGTGTATTCACCCGCGTCGCCGGTCAGGCGAAATGGCCGTTGCCCAAGCTTCGCGGTATGAACGTGGTCGAAGATAATGTCGGTCTCGAAGCGCTCGGCGTGTTTCTGAAATCGCGCCATCAGGTCCGGACCCTGCACCCCGTCCGCATCCGCGGGCCAGTTGTCGACATCGGTGGTCGTCATCAACTGCCCGCCTTGCGCGAGGCCGGTGATCAGCACCGGCTTCAGATTCGCTCTCGCGGCGTATACTGCGGCCGAGAATCCGGCCGGCCCGGAGCCGAGTATCAACAGTCGGTGATGCCTGGTGCTCATGTTCTTGCGTTCGTCGAAAGATGGTCGGATTCTAATAGAAACGCAAAAGGGCTTCGTTTCACCGCTTGGCGGCGGGCATCATTCATGATGTGCGATCGCCGCGGCGTTTATGCAAGCTGCGCGCAAGCTCCGCGAAGGTGACGACCATGGCGGGATCGAGGCCGCACCGTCCGGGAAGCGCGCATCTCGGGAGCGCGACAGATTCGTGTGATTTCCGCTGCTTGGCTCCCTTTGCGTCGCCTTCCAGGCCGGCGTATCATAGTTCGGAATCAGTTTAAGTGTTATTTACAAGTTAATGATTTTTCATATAAAAAAACAACCTGTCGTCCATCGTCGGCAATCCACAGCGCCGTCTCGACTGCGATCGGCCGAACCCGCGCTCTCGCCGCGCTTCGCGCGCTTGTTGCACGAATCCTGGTGGTTGTTGATCGTCGTCGGCTTTATCTACCTCGCACTGGTCCTGGCGACCTATCACAGGTCCGACGCCGGCTGGTCATTCTCCGGTTCCGGCGCACCGCTTCAGAACAAGGGCGGGGTGGTTGGCGCGTGGGTCGCTGACCTCCTGCTTTATCTGTTCGGGCTGTCTGCGTGGTGGTGGGTCATCGCCGGCGTGGTGGTTGTCGTTTCGGGTTACCGGCGCCTCACCCATGAAGCATTCGAGCGCCACCATCCCTGGCTGGCGATCCCGGGTTTCGCGCTGGTGCTATTGGCCAGCGCATCGCTGGAAGCGCTGCGGCTCTATCGCTTGCCGGCCTTGCTGCCCAGCGCGCCCGGCGGTGCACTGGGAGAGGCGATCGGACAGGGATTGTCGCAGGCACTCGGTTTCAACGGCGCAACGCTACTCCTCATCGCGCTGTTCGGCATTGGCTTGTCGCTTCTCACCGGCATGTCGTGGCTCAGGCTGATGGAACGTGTCGGCGCAGGCGTTGAACACACCCTGGCCTGGGCGCGGCGAAGGCGCGACGAGCAGCGTGACCGGGTGATCGGTGAAGCCGCGTTCGAGGAGCGCGAGCAAGTGGTCGAAGCGGCACGCGAAACCATCGACGACCGCGAGCCGGTCATGATCGTGCCGGCGGCGCTGGCGGTGACCAAGTCCGAGCGTGTCATCAAGGAAAAACAGAAGCCCTTGTTCCAGGACCTTCCCGATTCGCCGCTCCCGCCGCTCGCATTGCTCGAAGACGCGCCGTCTTCGCTGGAGGTGGTCAGCGCCGACACGCTCGACTACACGTCGAGGGTGATCGAACGCAAGCTCGCCGACTTCGGCGTCGCCGTCAAGGTGCTGGCCGCGTATCCGGGACCGGTGATAACGCGCTTCGAGATCGAGCCAGCCATCGGCGTCAAGGGCGCGCAGATCGTCAACCTGATGAAGGATCTTGCGCGCGCGTTGTCGGTGGTGAGCATCCGCGTGGTCGAGACCATTCCCGGCAAATCGTGCATGGGTCTGGAACTGCCGAATTCCAAACGCCAGATCGTGCGACTGGTCGAGTTGCTGTCGTCGACGACGTACAACGATACCGCCAGTCCGTTGTCGCTGGCGCTGGGCAAGGATATCGCCGGCAAACCGGTGATCGTCGACCTGGCGCGAATGCCGCACCTGCTGGTCGCGGGCACCACGGGTTCGGGCAAATCGGTCGCGGTCAACGCCATGATCCTGTCGCTGCTCTACAAAGCCGAGCCGCGGCAGGTGCGACTGATCCTGATCGACCCGAAGATGCTTGAACTTTCGGTCTACGAAGGCATCGCACACTTGTTGGCGCCGGTCGTCACCGACATGAAGCTGGCCGCCAACGCGCTCCACTGGTGCGTCGGCGAAATGGAGCGCCGCTACCGATTGATGTCGACCCTGGGCGTGCGCAATCTCTCCGGCTATAACGCGCGCGTCGCCGAGGCGAAAAAAGCCGGTAAGCCTCTTACCAACCCGTTCTCGCTGACCCCGGACGCGCCGGAGCCGATCGAAGAAATGCCGCTGATCGTGGTCGTGATCGACGAGCTGGCCGACCTGATGATGGTCACCGGGCGGAAGATCGAGGAGCTCATTGCCCGAATTGCGCAAAAGGCGCGTGCGGCCGGGATCCATTTGATCCTGGCGACGCAGCGGCCTTCGGTCGACGTCATCACCGGCCTGATCAAAGCCAATATTCCATCGCGCATTGCATTCCAGGTGGCAAGCAAGATCGATTCGCGGACCATCCTCGATCAGATGGGTGCCGAGACGCTGCTCGGTCAGGGTGACATGTTGTATCTTCCGCCAGGCACCGGGCACCCGCAGCGCGTGCACGGAGCCTTTGTCTCCGATGCCGAAGTCCACCGTGTGGTCGATCACCTTCAGGCGCAGGGCGGCCCGCAATATCTCGACGGCATCCTCGAATCGGGCGCCGACGCAACCGGAGACGATGGCATCAGTATCGACGCGGGTGGCGCGGAAGCCGACCCGATGTACGACCAAGCGGTCGCGGTCGTGATGAAGACGCGGCGGCCGTCGATTTCGCTGGTGCAGCGCCATCTTCGCATCGGTTACAACCGCGCGGCGCGCTTGATCGAGCAAATGGAGCGCGCCGGAATGGTGTCGCCCATGCAGACCAACGGCAATCGCGAAGTTCTGGTGCCGGCAGGCAAGGGCGAGACCGCGTGACCCGCCGTCGTCATGGCGCGGTCGCGGCCGCCTTTGCGCTGGCTATTGCGTTTGCGAGCGCGGCAGCAGCCGCGGGCATCGATCAACTGAGGGCGTTCGTCGACGGCGCGCGCACCGGCAAGGCGACATTCCGGCAAGTCGTTACCGCCAAGTCGGGACGCGTACCGCAGGCTTCCAGCGGCACATTCGCGTTCACGCGGCCGGGCAAGTTCCGCTGGAGCTACGACAAACCGTACGCCCAGCTGCTCGTCGGCGACGGCGATAAACTCTGGATCTACGATCGCGATCTCAATCAGGTGATCATCAAAAAGCTGGACCGCGCGCTCGGCGCGACGCCGGCGTCGCTTTTGGCCGGCAGCAACGCGTTCGAGACGAACTTCGTGCTGATCGACGGCGGCAACGCCGACGGAGTCGAGTTCGTCGAAGCAAAGCCCAAATCGCCGGACACCGGCTTCGATCGGATTCGAATCGGATTCAAGGAAAATCTGCCGCGAATGATGGAGCTGCACGACAATTTCGGCCAGGTCACGCAGCTGACGTTCGATACGTTCGAGCGCAATCCGGCGATCGACCCTGCGCTTTTCCGATTCTCGCCGCCACCCGGCGCGGATGTGATTGGGAACTAAGTGGGAACTGAGTGGGAACTGAGCGGGAGCTGACCGAGTGGAAGCCGATCTTTTCGCGATAGCCAACCCCGCCGCGCCGCTGGCCGAGCGCTTGCGTCCCAAAACGGTGGCCGAAGTCATCGGGCAACGCCATCTACTGGCACCGGGCAAACCGCTGGCGGTTGCGTTCGCGACCGGCAAGCCGCACTCGATGATTCTGTGGGGACCCCCCGGCGTCGGCAAGACGACCCTGGCGCGATTGATGGCCGACGCATTCAATGCCGACTTTATCGCCTTGTCGGCGGTGCTGTCCGGAGTCAAGGACATCCGCGATTCGATCGCCCGTGCCGAGGCGACACTTGCGCAATCGGGCCGCCACACCATCCTTTTCGTCGATGAAGTTCACCGCTTCAACAAGGCGCAGCAGGATGCGTTTCTGCCCTATGTCGAGCAGGGGCTGGTGACGTTCATCGGTGCGACGACCGAAAACCCTTCCTTCGAGGTCAACAGCGCGCTGCTGTCGCGCGCAACGGTGTATGTGCTCGAGGCACTCGACGCCGATGAGCTGGCGCAACTGCTGGTCCGTGCGCTCGCGGCCGCGATGCCGGAAGCCACGCTTGCGGCGACGGCACGCGACGCGATCATTTCCTACGCCGACGGCGACGGGCGGCGCCTGCTCAATCTGGTCGAGCAGCTCGGCGTCGCGGCGCAGGACGCGGGCAGAAGCGACATCGACCTCGCTTTCGTCGAGGCAACGATCACCCGCAGCATGCGCCGCTTCGACAAGGGCGGAGAAGCTTTCTACGACCAGATCTCGGCTCTGCACAAGTCGGTGCGCGGCTCCGACCCGGACGCATCGCTGTACTGGTTCTGCCGCATGCTCGACGGCGGCGCCGATCCGCTCTACGTCGGCCGGCGCATGATACGCATGGCGAGCGAGGATATCGGCCTCGCCGACCCTCGCGCGCTTCAGATCACGCTCGACGCAGTAGCGACCTTCGAGCGTCTGGGCACGCCCGAGGGAGAGCTCGCGCTGGCCGAGGCAATCATCTATCTCGCCTGCGCGGCAAAGAGCAACGCGGTGTACGTCGCCTACAACGCCGCCCGCGCGTTTATCGCCAACGACGGCTCGCGGCCGGTGCCGCTTCGCCTGCGCAACGCGCCAACGCGACTGATGAAGAATCTCGGTTACGGCAAGGACTACCGCTACGCGCACAACGAGGAAGGCGCCTACGCCGCGGGCGAGCACTATTTCCCCGACGGCATGGCGGCTGCGCAATGGTATCTGCCCACCGAGCGCGGACTCGAGGCGAAGATCGGCGAGAGGCTTGCCGCGCTGCGCAATCTCGACGCGAGAGCGCGATCCAAGGACGACGACAAGTCCTAGTGCGCTGATCTTCGCGGGCAAGCGTTTGCTAGAATCGGCCGATGCTCGATATTCAGCTTCTGCGCAACGATCCGGCGGCCGCCGCGGCACGCCTGAAGACGCGCGGCTACCTGCTCGACGTGGCGCGATTCGAGTCAACCGAAGCGCGTCGCAAGGCGGTTCAGACGCGCACCCAGGAGCTGCAGGCGAGGCGCAACACCACCTCGAAGGAAATCGGCGCCGCCAAGGGGCGCGGCGAGGACGCGCAAGCCCTGATGACCGAAGTCGCGAATCTCGGCGAGGAGCTCAAGGCGCTCGAATCGGAGCTCAGTGCCATTCAGTCCGACCTGCGCGAATGGCTGCTCGCCATGCCGAACCTCCCGCACGCGAGCGTGCCGATCGGCGCGTCGGAAGCGCAAAACGTCGAGCTTCGCCGCGTGGGCGCGCCGAAGGAGTTCGGCTTCGAAGTGCGCGACCACGTCGATGTCGGCGCGGCGGTTGGCGGCCTCGAGTTCGAGATGGCGGCCAGGCTTTCCGGGTCCCGTTTCCATACGCTGCGCGGAAGCGTTGCGCGCCTCCACCGCGCGTTGACGCAGTGGATGCTCGACCTGCATTCGACCGAGCATGGCTACGTCGAGTGTTACGTGCCGTATATCGTCAATCGTGCGGCGGTGACGGGCACCGGCCAGCTGCCGAAATTCGAAGATGACCTGTTCTGGGTGACCAAGGGTGGCGCGCCGGACGAAGAGCGGATGTATCTGATCCCGACCGCCGAGGTTCCGCTGACGAACCTTGTGCGCGACCAGATCCTGCCCGCCGACACGCTGCCGTTCAAGCTCACCGCGCATACGCCGTGCTTTCGCTCCGAGGCGGGCAGCTACGGCAAGGACACCCGGGGAATGTTCCGCGTGCACCAATACGACAAAGTCGAGCTGGTGCAGATCGTTCGTCCCGACGACTCCTACGAGGCACTCGAAGAACTCGTCGCTCATGCTGAATCGGTTCTGCAAAAACTCGCGCTGCCGTACCGGGTGGTGCTGCTGTGCACCGGCGACACCGGCTTTGGGTCGGCCAAGACCTACGACCTCGAAGTCTGGTTGCCGGGACAAGGCAAATACCGGGAAATCTCCTCGTGTTCCAATTTCGAGGCCTTTCAGGCGCGTCGGATGCAGGCGCGATTTCGCGGCGCGCAGGGAAAGCCCGAGCTTGTCCATACGCTCAACGGCTCCGCGCTTGCGATTGGACGAACGCTGATTGCGATACTGGAAAATTATCAACGCGCCGACGGAGGCGTCGATATCCCGTCCGTGCTGCAAGCGTACATGGGAGGCATGACCTTCATTCCCGCGATGCGATGAGAGAAGTCAGCAGCCGCGCCGCCCCTGCTTCATCGGTTGCCCAGCGCAGGCTCCTCGCCGCGCACGGGAGGATTGTCGATCTCCGAGACCATGCGCAAGCGAGGTTTCAAGGACGGCTGCTGCACAAGCAGGATGTCATAGTAAGCCCGAACGCGATCGACGAACGCTACCGGCATGCCGCCTCGCGCGTAGCCGAACTTCGCGTCCTCGTAGTATTCGGGCAGGGCCAGCAGCGGCAGCGTCTTCTTGACCGCCGACCACGCGTCCGGATTGAGTTTTTGCTTTTGCGCCAGTATCCGCGCGTCCTCCAGGTGTGCGATGCCGATGTTGTACGCCGCCAGCGCGAGCCAGGTGCGATCGGGCTCCTGAATGCGTGCCGGAAGCTTGTCCTTGAGGTAGCCGACGTAGCGTGCGCCGGCGGAAATGCTCGCCTGGGGATCGAGACGATCGACGGCACCGAGATGGCGCGCGGTTTCCTCGGTCAGCTGCATCAGGCCCCGGACACCGGTCTCGCTTGTCGCCTGCACATCCCACTGCGATTCCTGATAGGAGATCGCCGCGAGGAGGCGCCACTCGACCCCGGTCTCATCCTGGGCGCGCTCGAAATTTTCCCTGAACTGCGGCAGCAGGGACTTGAGCCGCTCCTGAAAGACTCCGGCATCCAGACGCGTCACCTGGCCGCGCGAGTAGTAGCGCTCGATCAATTTTGCCAGGGTGCCGTCGCGCCGGCAGCGGGCGAAAAAACTGTCGACCTGTTCGCGCAGCCGCGTCTGCGCTTTGGGGAATGCCCAAGCCAATTCCTGCTTGCCGGCGACCATGAATGCGGTATCGAATGCAAGGTAGACACTGCGCGTCGCATTGGCATCGCTCGACGCAACGATGGCGTAGCTCAGCGTCCCATCCGACACCTGGCTGATCAGCGCTTCGGTCGACGGCAGCGCCAACGATTGCCAGCCCACCTCCGGATGCTCTTTGCGCACTTTGACCAATGCCGACTCAATGCCGCTGCCTTCGAGAATGCCGACGGTCTCGCCGGCGAGATCCTTCCAGGTTCCGGGCTTGAAGCCGTCGATGTTGTAGATCAGCACCGGCTCGATTGCGTAAAAGGCCGACGAATACACGAGCGCATCCCCGTCTACGGCGGACGAACGCGCTGGTGGCCGATAAATCCCGCCGGCGCCGATCATCGCTCCGCTGGGCGCCTGGGCCAGCCGTTGCACCGGGTTGTTGGTGGCGACGATCCTGAGCGTCAGGCCGTGCTCAGCCGCGAACATGCGCGCCAGATCGTAGTCGAGGCCGGTGCCAAGATTATCCGTGCCGCCGAACCAGGTGACCGCTCCTTGGCGCAGGAAGACGACCAGCTCATTACCGGGCGGAGAAGGAGGCGGGGACGGAAGCGGGGGCGGGGGCGAGGGACCGCACGCCGACAACGCGACCGAAGTAACCATGCAAGTTCGCAGAAGGCGTAGTTTGAGCAACCCGATTGCCCGCGTGATGCGCTGCCGACGATTATACCGGCCGTCTTACTCAGCAGTCAGTAATATAGGCGACGGAAGGGGC
>JRHI01000359.1_pt1 | contig 51457 bp, 51 predicted proteins | sample 215371 | NCBI WGS metagenome assembly JRHI01 (sample SAMN02929681, study PRJNA255918) | sediment metagenome | biome: cave system; feature: Ice Cave; material: Sediment; isolation source: sediment from deep within a dark volcanic ice cave with no known source of... ...
CGCAAGGGTCATCCCTACTATACTACGACGCGGCTCCCAGCGCCGCTTCAGATGCGTGACGCGTGTACTGGCAAAAATCCCTATACAAGAAGTGATCCTACCATAACAACAATAACCAGGACTAAAACCCCATAATCTATTGTCCCGAGTCGTTTTTCATGTAGCCGGGTTTGTTGACTACCAACCTCATAGCCGCGAGACTCTAAAGCTGTAGCCAGGTCTGAGGCACGCCGAAAAACGCCTTCTAGCAGCGGCACAAACAATGCTATCAGGCTCTGCGCCCTCTCGCGTAGGGTGCCGTGGGAAAAATCTGCACCCCGCGAAGTCTGCGCCTTCAACAATTGCTCTATCTCCTCAATCAATGTAGGGATAAAACGTAATGCTATCAAAGTCATCAAGGCGAAATCATCAACGGGCAATCTCAACCAACGTAAAGGGGTGAGCAATAGTGTTAAGCCTTCAATCAACGCAATAGAAGTTGTAGTCATCGTCAGGAGGAGTGAAAAGATATAGAGCACGATAAAGACTGTGTAAAAACTGAATAATGACCATACACCGAGATCGGTGATGACAAAGGGGCCGACTGGAAAAGTAGTGGTTGGTGGGATGTTGCGAATGAACCAGAGGAGTACAATTACTCCCAACGTAACAAGGATCAGCGGTACCCGGATGCGCTTGAGCCAGAGGCGGTGCATGTTCCGCAACGCGGGGATGGGGAGGAAAAAAAGGACTATATACAAAGTCAGTAAGATACCATAAGCAACGATTGACCAGCGGAGCGCAGCGAACGAGATGGGAAAGGGGCCGAACATATAGAGCGGTTTGACAGTACCATCAGTGACGAAAAGCGTGGGAACGGCACCAAGCAGCATAAGTAGTAGCAAGAGCCGTATACGACGCCATACATGATGGAAGGAGACGCCAGATAATGCCATCCCCATGATGGTGAAAGCTACTAAGACGATATATGGCGCGATGTGCCACATGAAGTTATTGGCGATCACAATGAAAACTGTGAAACAGGCGAGTAGAAGTAACTTTGTTCTGGCTTGTAAGCGATGCAGAAGGCTGTTGCCAGGGTAATAGATCCCTAATGAAATATTCTTAAACATTCTTTTTCTCGTGACGCGCTATCTCTAATGCTTGTAGCGCATTGAGGGCTTCTTCAAAAGTGAATACATCCGAGGGAATAGCTACACCCTGTTTGCGTAGCAGGATGAGTAGCTCACCGAGGGGTGTTTCCGTTAAACCCCATTGGTGCAACGTTTGCTCCTGGCCAAAGATCGTGCGCGGTGTTCCCTGCGCAACCAGGCGCCCGTTGTATAAAACAAAGAGCTGATCAGCAAGTGTGGCTACCTCACTCATATCGTGGGAGACCAGGATAATGGTGACGCCTTCTTTCTGCTGAATATGTTGTAAGTAATAGTAAAACTCGGCGCGTCCGTCTGCATCAAGTCCCGCCGTTGGTTCATCGAGCACCAGTATCTTAGGCGACATTGCCAGTACACCGGCCAGCGCGACACGTCTCCTTTGCCCTCCACTCAATTCAAAGGGAGAGCGTTGAGCGTACGTGTGAGGAGGTAAACCGACAGCATCCAGGGCATGGAGAACGCGGGTGCGTACCTCACTTTTAGGCACATTCAAGCGCCGTGGTCCGAAGGCAACATCAGCGTAGATGGTGTGCTCGAACAGTTGCGCTTCAGGAAACTGAAAGAGCATGCCTACGCGCTGCCGCAGTGCTTTCAGGTCGCCACCTCGCGATCTCACGTTCACGCCATCGACGACAAGCGTGCCAGAAGTGGGACGCAATAGCCCGTTGAAATGCTGTACGAGAGTTGATTTACCAGAACCGGTGATGCCGATAATAGCAGAACAGCTACCACGCTCAATCTCCATGCTGATATCAATCAAGGCCGCCTTTTGTAGAGGACCTGACTGATACGTGTGACTGAGGTTTTTGACGCTGATAATGGAATCTGTCAATGTGCAATCTCCCGGGCAATTGCATCCACTGTCAATGCCTCTTTTGAAATGGTGAGACCAATGGCACGAAGGCGTGCTGCCAATTCAATAGGTTCAGGGATGGCAAGTTTAAGCTGGCGCAGTTGATCTAGATCAGCGAAGGTGGCTGATGGCGTGCCTTCCATAACGACGCGCCCTTGCTCCATGACGACAATCCGTTGTGCCAATGCCGCCTCTTCTAAGAGGTGGGTAACATGGATAATGGATACACCCAGTTCCTGGTTGAGTTGATGGAGCAATGCCGTGATCTCTCTACGAGAAAGTGGATCGAGTTGTGAGGTAGCTTCGTCCGCGATGATACACTGCGGTCGCAAAGCCAGCACGCCAGCAATGGCCAATCTTTGTTTCTGTCCACCTGAAAGGCGATGAGGTGGTTGCTTGCGGAGGTGGTATATGCCCACCGCGTGCATAGCCTGCTCAACCCGTTCTGCAATCAATAGGGAAGGCAGGCCACGAATTGCCAGCGCCCAGGCAACATCATCTTCAACGACCGTCGCGATAAGCTGGTTATCAGGATTTTGGAAAATCATACCGACAGAGTCTCGAATGGCGCGTTGTAAGGTCTTATCGCTTGTATCCTGTCCATTGACCAGAACACATCCGCTATCAGGAATGAGCAGAGCGTTACAATGGCGTGCAAGGGTGGACTTGCCGCTGCCGTTGTGTCCCAGGATAGCGAGGTATTCACCAGGTTGTATCTGAAGGCTGACATCCTGCAGAGCTCTGGAAGATTGAGTTTTGTGCTTTCCTTTATTTTGCAAGGGATACGTGTAGGATACCTGCTGCATGTCAATGAGAGGAAATGCATTCATTTAGACGTTTTCTGCCTTCCCAGCCCAATGCTTTGTCGACGGACTTCTTTTATCAACGTGCGTGCAAGCCAGAACTTTCCCAGTCCTAATGCGAGAGCCAGTTTTATCAGCATACGGATGGTCCACTGGATAAAGGTATTGATCCGACCATCAGGAAATGGGCGTACATCATAGCCCAACAGGCGCACCAGAAAAGTAGTAATGTAGTACACAATGATAACGACCGGCAAGAGCGTGAGCCAGTCAATAATAATCAGCGCTGCTAACCAATAGGTCAGTGTCAGGTCCGCGAGATGTCTTGCCGCGGGATACACGCTCTTCCACCAGCTAGCCAGTCCAACCTGGGATGTCATGAAGTTCATCACAGAGAAGAGCAGGTTATAGATTACGCGAAAACCAAGGATAAGGGTATTAAAAAAAGCTTTTCCGAACAAGAGGATATTCAGAAGCGTGAGGCAGATAAGGAGAATTGAGCTACCGGTAGTGCCCAGGAGGATAAGAGGAAGGTAATGCAGGCGATATTTCATGGTTAGACCCAGGTATATACCCGCACCGATTTCGAGCAGAATGATTTGAATTGATCCAAGACCGGTGAGCAGGCCTGTAATGAAAAGCGCGACACAGAGTCCCATGACAGCGGCATAGAAACGACGGCGCAGGATCAGGATGGTAAATAGGGGAGGGATAAGCATGCTAAAAAAGATGCCGCCTATGGGAAGGTAAAGAACGAGCAATTGGAACACGATGGCAATATCTGCCAGCAATGCACCTTCGGCTATCTCGATGGCATTAAGTTTACGCGGCATGTTGTCTCCATGTCTGTGTTATTCATGATGCATTGTAGCGTTTCGAGGGGAATCTAACAAGGCCTCAAAAACTTGGTTTTACCACAAAGCGGAGGCGAGTTTTCAGGATGACCGCTCTGCTTTCCAGGGCAAGGGCGCAGAGGGCAAGGGCGCAGAGGGCAGGGGCGCAGAGGGCAGGGGCGCGCAGGGCARGGGCGCAGGGCAAGGGCGCGCAGGGCAAGGGCGCGCAGGGCAAGGGCAAGCCTTGCCCGTACATTTTAGCTTGCATCAGCGGTATTTTCGGGGGGAATACCGCTGATTTTCAGCACTAATTGTTTTTGGATGATGTGGAGCTTTGTGGGAAGAGAGCCTCCACTTGAGAAAAGAAGGTCGAGAGTGGCTCAATGGCATCATTTAGTAAGATAAAGGGCAGCAGGCAATAGAAATACTCGTGTTGTGGGTGCACTCATCCGGCCACCGATACCCGTTCCCCCGTCCAGTTGCAAGGGAAGACTGGGTGCCTGCTGTTCGTGGGCAAAGTTGTCAAGATAGGAGTCGGGAAGTGTCATAACAAGCAAGTGCTGCGCCAGGCGTAACCCTTCCTGTTGCAAAAGATCGGTGAATCATGCAAGGTGCGTGATCGGCTCTTCGGAGGTCATACCCATTGCTACTCCGACCATCATCACGTCAGCGAAAAGCGCTCGTAAGAAGGTTGGATTGGATGATTCTTCCCCGGTCGGCAACGCTAGATTCCTGGCTTCTGCTATCTTGCGCACAATTCCGTTGAGGGCTGCAGGGTCGGTGCTGTCCAGCGGGTAGATGGTCACATGTCCTTTGTCGGGACCATTACAGAAGCCAAGATCGCATAAGACGCGCACAGCAATGACCGAGCCGCCCATGCCTGCCCAGATAATGTGGCGAATACCGCGTTGCCAGATGTCTTGTGCCTCTGCTTCTACCTGCTCCAGTTGTGTCGGATCGGCGAGCAGGCGTGCTATACCCTCGACCCAATCGAGTTTGAGTACACCATCTTCACTGCCTAATGTTGCCATGAGGCCATCACGACGGCGCAACTGGCCGACTGAATCGTCCTCGACCAATTGTTGGAGGGCGGATAGTATGGCTTTATCATTCGTCATTGGTGAAAACTCCTTTTTCCCTCTATGCCATGAGCGCGGTAGAGTATCTCACCAGCGTGTGGTACGAAGAGCATGCCCTCCTGTTCGCGTCCCTTCCATGCTGCGGGGTCGATCTCCCGATAATCGGCATAGCCCAGGTTGATGCGCCGACAACGTTCCTCTGGAATGCTGGTAGCCAGCGTTACCGAGATGCGCGGAGATTCGATGGCGCTTGTGGCGTCGAAGGTACCCATTCCCTTGACGTGAGTGCTATGCGCCAGAATGGTGCCGGGCACGTCTTGAAAGCGATGCCATTGCTTGAGAAAATAATCCCTGACATGGTAGCCGACCGCGTCAATCAGTTGGCCGTGCGTATAGGAGACTTCGGTGATATGCGGGGCGTAGATAATGACTTCGCCTCCCTCGGCAATTGCTGGTTCGGTCTTGTACATGGCCTTGGCTGCCGTCCACAGGTCGTCGTACATCTCTGCTGGGGCGGAGAGAACCTTGCGAAAAGGACGATCCACGTGAATGATGTTGAGCTGCGCAGAGAGATCTGCCGCACGGCTCCAGGCTTCAGTGGGGGAACCAATGTAGAGGCCGTGAAGATCCTGACCTTGAAGCACCATTGCCAGACAGAGAAGCGGGCGTGTCACAAACTCTGCCGCTCGGGAGATGACGCGCCGGACGGGGGTATCCTTGATGCCAATGGTGCGCATACTGGTAACCAGCGCTCCTAACCAGTGGGTGAAATTGATAATATCAGGGCCCGCGATGCCGGGAAAGAGATACTTGGCTCCCCCGGAGAATCCGGCTACCTCGTGGGGAAAGACAGGGCCACAGATCAGCAAGAGGTCATACGCGAAGATCAAGCGGTTGAGCGTGACAGGGACGTCATCGACGAGCAGGCCGCCGCTCAGCTCGGCTGCCTCTGAGCGTGAGATGACACCGATGGTCTGAAGCATCTGAGGATTGTGCCAGTCGTGGTTGAAGATGCGCACGTTGGGATAGCGCTCAGCTCGTGCGGCAGTTGTCACACCTACCAGGTGGTCAATGGCCTCTTGCGACATGTGTGGATGGGTTCCGAGGGCAATTAAGTAATCGAGTTGAGCGACGCGTCGTCCAAGTTGCTCATAGAGCAGGCGAAACATCAGGGGTAGCGGAGCAGTGCGCGTCCCGTCAGGAATGATCACCAGTACGCGCTTGTGGGCAGGGTCTAGTCCAGCTCCTACGAGGAGGTCATCATCTGCTGCTGCAAGCAGTTCTTGTATATCCTCTGTTGTCAACGTTGCGGTGGTTGAACCTTTCCCTAGAACCATGATGGGTTCGCTCCTTTGCTAGACGCCGCTGAAGGATGAGAATCCTCCATCGACCGGTATCACCGTTCCTGTAACGAAGGCAGAAGCTGGGCTGACCAGCCATAACAGCGTTCCGATCAAATCTTCTGGTGCGCCTAATCGTCCCATCGGTGTATGGTTCAGAATTGTCTGCCCCCGTGAGGTCATCGCACCTGTTTCAGCTTCGGTGAGCAAGAAACGGTTTTGTTCTGTCATGAAAAAACCAGGGGAAATTGCGTTTACCCGTATTTGAACGCTATACTCCTGTGCCATGTGAACCGCCAGCCATTGAGTGAAATTTGCCACTGCTGCCTTCGCTGCACTATATGCAGGTATACGGGTCAAAGGACGAAGCGCATTCATAGAGGCGATATTTACGATACAGCCGTGTCCTTGCTCTACCATACTCTGCCCAAAAACCTGGCAGCTTTGGAACGTCCCAACGAAGTTCAAGTCAAACACCGTATCAATGGCTTGTCTATCCAGATCGAAGAAAGATAGCTCCTGAGAGGTCGTTGCCCCAGGCTGATTGCCACCAGCCGCATTAATCAAAATGTCGATAGAGGCGTAGTTTCGCAAAATCTCTTCACGAGCGTGCTCAAGAGCAGCACGATCCATAACGTCACAGGCTATACCAATAGCTTCCCCACCATTCGCTCGTATGGTCTCAACCACTTTGTCCGATGAAGTGCTGTGCAAACTGATGACGGCAACACGCGCACCAGCTTCAGCCAGGGCGTAGGATATGGCACTGCCCAGCCCACCGCTCCCGCCGGTGATTACGGCTGTTTGTCCTTGTATGTTGAAGAGTGTGTGATGGTTTGGCATAGGGTAGGGTACTCCTATGGTTGTTTTGTAAAAAGTATGCTCTCGTATAGTGTACCCTGTTTTCGTGCTGTCTTTCTAGGGGAAAGCGTGTTTTTATCTTAACTATGACATGAGGGACTACGAGAAATTTCAGGCCAGCTTTGTCATGCGAGGTTATTTTTCCTCTAAGACAGACAAAATATTTCCGGCAGGATCTTTAAACCACGCTATTAGCGGACCACCGCCGCGGAAGATGCCCCTCTCGTCTTGCGACGCACCTTCGTACTGTTCAAACTGCACACCTCGCGTTTTAAGCTCGTCAACAGCCTTTTCAATGTTGTTCACTGGGAAGTTAAGAACTGTATAGGTTGCAGGAACATGATTGTCTTTAGGGTAGATAAGTATATCTGCGCCGGTTGCAAGATGGAGTCCTAGGATGCCGTATTCTTCGGTGACTCTCAGGCCAAGGACGTTACTGTAAAATTCCTTTGTCTTTTGGATGTCATTGGTTGAAAACCCGCTGTATGCTTTTGTATCTTGAAACATTATCCACTCCTTTTTGTATTCCTTATTCTTTGTCAGGCTGGTAGTGGAGTCCAACGACTCCTGAACTAAACGTCCTGGTTTTTATCAGCTTCAGATTAACCCTGTCGTTACTGTCTTTAAAAAGAGGCTTTCCACTCCCTAAAACAACGGGATGGACTAAAAGCTGATATTCATCAACGCAGCCAAGATTTGTGAGTTGTTGCACAATGCTGGCACTCCCATATATCACCATGTCTCGTCCAGGCTCTTGTTTCAGTTTCTCAATTTCTTCCGGAACAAGCTCTTTCATGAGCGTTGAATTGTTCCATTCAGCCTTTTGCAGCGTCCTGGAAAAAACAATTTTGCGCATAGCATTCACCTTGTGAGCGTATTCAACCTCTCCCTTTGAGGCTGAGGGATTTTCAGGCACGTGCGGCCAGGCACCTGCAAAACTTTCATATGTCACTCTTCCAAGTATGAGTGTGTCAACTGAGCTGACCATATCGTCCTCATACGTTCCCATTTCATCATCCACCATAACCCAATCCATTGCTTCGTTTGGTCCGGCAATGAAGCCATCAAGTGTCACCCACATGGTTACAATTATTTTTCTCATAAAACTGCTCACTTTCTTTCGAATGAGATGAAGCAGGCGGCTTCAAGCAGTCAGGGCCATCAGCCATCACAGACCTGTTCTCGTCGATGAGTAGAAAAGCGGAAATGGTCTTGACATTACCATAACATTTTAGGATAAGTTCATCAAGTAATGTTTTATCAGAATCTTACTTGGTATTACCTTCCAAAAAAGCGTTGGGTGAAGGTGGCAATGAAACTTATTGGATGGCCTTACTGGCTTCTTTCTTCCTGGTAGCTCTGGGTGGCTCCTTTACAGACATCCCTGGTGTGCTGGCGACTGCCCATCTAGCCTGGTGGGTGCCGATCACCCTGTTGAGTGAAGATGTGGTCGGCTTTCCATCTCTGGTGATCTTCTTCTTTCTCTTTCCCAATGGCCGCTTTGTCCCGCGCTGGATTATCATTGAGTGCGCCGCCCTCTTTATACCTGGCGCTTTCTCCCCTGACACACTCCTCAATGTCTCGAACTGGCCCGGCCCGCTCTTTTTCCCGGTGTCACCTGTGGTGTTTGGTTCTCTATGAAGCAACAGGTTGGCACTGTGTAGCATTATTTTGCTTCCAGTCCTTTGATGGTACAAATCACACTCAATAAACGTTTGCTTTGGATAGTGTCGCGCCATCGCTATGAATCAGTTGGCCGAGTGCCACTGATCAGCTTTTGGATCCCAGAATGGCCCTTCCAAACCAATCCGTGCAAAAATCTCTACCATCTCGTCTGGAGCAGGGCGGCGCGACTCAATGGTCAGGCGATTCTCATACCAGGTCATCGCGAGATACCATAGTTGGTTGAGATTGATAGTGGGCCGTTTGGGAAGCGCACGAGTCTCACACCATTGCGCCACTATCTCTTCCGACCGGAAGAGCAGCATAGTTGCTCAGGTGTAGAGGATATCATCCCACCAACATGCCGCTGGCACCGCGAAATGAATGACGCAAGACTGAGGGACAGGCTGCCCATTCCGTACTTCCAGCATCATAGGCTCACCACTCTGTCCGTCCGCTGCTTCAATGATTGCGTCTGCGTGGAGAGCTGCCGCAATCCCCAGGGCATCCCAGACACAGTTTGCGTGATAGATGTTGGCTTGCACTTTCACGCGAAAGGGTGTCTCAACGCCGGAAAACGGTGGGGCCATGCGAATCTGTGACGGGTTGCCTGGCTCTGGAACCAGAAGTTTCTTCTTGTGAAGTCGCTCCATGGCGGCTTCGACTTCTTCAGGAGACGTGCTCAGTGCTTTCGCCACATCGGCTGATGTGGGAGCCTGTGTTGTCTGCGCAATGGTCTCATAGATGTTCAATTTCACGGCTGTGTCGAAGTCCATATGCTCTCCTCTCACAGCAAGTTTGAGTGCGCGACACTACTGCTGAAAGGCTGAGGGTGTCATCATCCTTGCATGCTGATCGTAGGTCAAAATCCTCGGCTCCTTGACCTGTCAAACACCATTTCGCGCACGATGGTGAGTTGGCGAAAGGTTCCGACGCCGGACGTCGCACTGCTCTGCAATGAGTACAACACAAGCATAGTGTATTTTGGGAAGAAACACAATCCTGTGAAGCATGTGATGGCAAGGAAATCGCAAGAAGGATCGCTGCTTGTTGAAAAAGTATAATGGTCCCAGAAAACTGGTTCTGGGACACTTTCGATGATCCAGGGTAGCTTATTGTGGGGTAGGTATTCACCAGCCTGCTTCTGCAGCGATTGCTCCTTTCGGCGTAACACATTATCTCGCTGTCATCATCGAAAGTGAGCCAGAAAAGGAGGCAAGCAGTGAATGATGAGGAACTGGTAGAACAGCAGGCTTGACCGAACCTGCTCTCTTGGGTAAGATTGCTTGAAGAGTAAACGCACTTTCTCAAGAGGCAAGGCGTTGACGCACTTGCTGGTCGTACGGGAGGCACTCCTGCAGAGGTCAAAACGATGGTCACCGAGCCGATTCGCATCCAGGAAGCGACTGCAGAAGATGTCCCATTTCTGCAAGCGATGATTTGGGAGGCCATGCTCGCCTCGCCGATCTTTGTAGCTCACTATGGTGTGGAAACCCTGCAACAGCTGGAAAAGGAGTATTGGAGTAGGTGGCAGGAGCAGCCTGATCCTGCCTTTGTGGCCCTTGATGCGAGCCGACAGAAACTGGGGGCCATTACCTTGAAACCCAATGGGGAGGATGAATCGGTACAGGGGTGGCGCATCGGTATCGCCGTCGAGCCTCAAGCACGCGGCCACCGAGTTGGACAACGCTTGCTCGAACGAGCCATAGCCTTCGCGAGGGAAAAAGGGGCTCGCTACGTCAACCTGTTCGTCGATCCCACCAATAGGCGAGCTATTGCGCTCTATCAGCGTGTTGGCTTTGTTGAGGTAGACGAGAGGGATCAACTGATTGAGATGCGCATCAACTTGACCAAACGAACGAAAGAACAATGACAAAAGAGCAGACCCCTTTCAGGGGCCTACTCAGGTTAAAACAAGCAAGCAGCAGTTTATCTTATTTTTGAGGAAAAACTGTCTTGACATGTGGAACTATAATGACCCTACTATTTCAGACAAAAATTGATTGGCTCATAAGGTGTAAAATGAGATATGCAGAAAAAGAAACGGAAGCAGTAGACAACAGACTTCAAAGCGAAGGTCGTCAAAGAGATGCGGAGGGAAGAAAAGACGGTGAGGCAATTGGCATCCGAATACGAGGTGCATAGCAACATGCTCTATCGCTGACGAGATCAGACGTTAACTGGCTTGCCAGGTCTGTTCAGTGATTAGGCCGCTCAAGCGGCTGCCATGCGGTTAGCTTTTCGCTGGTAACTTTGTTGAGTTCATGCTACACTCAATGCGAAAATTAAGAGGACCAAACGTTATTTTTAAGGTCTCTTTCACTTTAGCATGTAAAGGGGGGCATTCTATATTATGAACGCTTTGGACGAATGCAGGACGTTCATCTTGTGTGGTAAAGAGGGATAGGGATAGATGGGCTATTTTTTACTCACTTTGTCATACATTATGCTACGTTATGCGTGTTAAAAAAGAGCCGATATCATCGGCTTTATCTTATCTCAAAGAGGAACACAAAATGGAGGAATGCAATTATGGCTGTATGGAATAACGCAACTGTGCAAAATGTAGGCGGTCGCGCCAGGAGTAACTTGAGCGATTTCCAGAAATTTATCCTGCGCGGCAATGTAGTAGACCTGGCTGTTGGTATTATGATAGGCGCAGCTTTCAGTGGCGTAGTCAACGCCCTTGTCAGCGATATTATTACGCCTCTTATTCCTATTAGTAGTAAAGGTCTTTCTGGATGGACGGCTAAAGTTCCCTACACTGGTGGTACGCTTCTGATTGGGTCATTCATCAATACGGTAATCACTTTCCTGATCCTTGCCTTTGTCATTTATTTCTTTATCGTGAAACCGATTAACAGGTTGATGGCTTTGCACAAGCCTAAAGCGGCCGATGCTCCAACCACGCGTGATTGTCCTTATTGTCTGAGCACTATTCCGCTTCAAGCCACTCGCTGCGCCTATTGTACTGCGCAACTGCCACCAGCGAACCAGGTAGCAGCAGCGGGAGCACAAGGAGTGTGAGAGGATGAAGGATGATGCTTGCACGAGAGGGAGGGCTGGGGTATACTGCAAGGCGTGATGGCAAGAAATGCATTTAATTGCTTTCCATTAACGATTGTCGCCAATTCTGTTCATTCATGACGACGAGGGATGTGTCATGCAGAGAAGCTTCCTGGCTGCCCCGATGTTGTCTATTTTCATGTGTTTGTAGAGGAGAGAACTACCGATGTCGTCAACTTCTGAGTCTATACGATTGGAAGACTGGGTGCGCGATATCCCTGATTTTCCGCAGCAGGGGATCCTATTCAAGGATATCACCCCTTTGTTACAGGATGCTACCGCCTTTCGGGCATCTATGGAGCGCCTGGCGGCTCACTATGCAGGTTCTGGAATTCAGACCGTTGTCGGCGTCGAATCGCGAGGCTTTATTTTCGGCGCTCCTCTGGCCTATCTGTTGAACTGTGGGTTTGTGCCAGTCCGTAAATTTGGTAAACTTCCGTATCAAACGGTCAGCGTCGAGTATGCCCTGGAGTATGGCACGAATGTCGTAGAAGTTCACACCGACGCCATTCGTCCTGGTGAGCGCGTGCTCATTGTCGATGATCTGTTAGCAACGGGTGGTACCGTTTCGGCGGCCATGGAACTAGTGGAGAAGCTCGGTGGGCATATCGCGGGAATAGCCTTTTTAGTGGAGCTGACCTTTCTCAAAGGGCGGGAGCAACTGAAGGGACATGATGTCTTCGCACTGATTAAATACTAAAGGTGGTGACGTGGTGCCGGGCTACTTCTTCACTCTTCCCAGCCTAGCCAGGTCGTCTTTTCTGCAAAGGATGTAGGATGACGTGCGAGTTTTGGTATTGCAGGATAGCCAAGATACAAAAAGGCCACAATCTGGTCTTCTGGAGCGAGTCCAAGCCCCTGCTTGACATGTGGGTCAAAGGCAGCATCCCCGGTGCGCCACATGGCTGCAAGCCCTATTTCTTCAGCGGTTAGAAGCATATTCTGTACGGCTGCGGCTACTGCCTCAACATTCTCAATGGCCAACACATTTGGCTGGTGGGGTTGTTCCGCGGCCACCACAATTACGATTGGTGATCTCAAAAGCTTGGTGCGCTCCTTGTTGAGCAAAGCTTGTGCTTTGTCATTTGTAGTGTTACCTAAACGCATAGCAAGCGAACTGGCCATGATGGCACCGATTTCTGCGCGAGCTTTTCCTGCCAATACGATGAATTTCCAGGGTTCCACTTTGTGATGATTGGGTGCGTGGGTTGCGGCTTCAAGTATGTGCTCAATTTGCGCGCGCGTTGGCCGTTGATCGGTCATTTTGCCGATGCTGCGTCGATTTTTGATAGTTTCGAAAACGGTCATATTTATTTACCTTCTGTCGCGGTTGTTGCGTGTGTGCCCCGCCTATTTGCACCAACTTAAGAACTGTTGAGTTTTTTGAATGACCGCAAGGGTCATCCAATAGGCATCCAATGTGGATGGCTGGCCAGAGGCCAGCCGGCCGCTAGGATGACCGCAAGGGTCATCCCTACTATACTACGACGAGGCTCTCAGAGCCGCTTCACGCATGTGAAGCGAGAAACGTGTTTAGGAGGGATGACCTTGCGGTCTTCCTAGAAATGGTACCTTATTGCTTACGTTGGTGTGAATGGAGAGGGCGCTTGGGTCGCCCATTGTCCTCGAGAACCCCCCCGGGCGACGCAAGGGTCCCCACCCATCGACCACGCCTCTCCCGCTCCTACGGGGACGAAGGCGCTTCCGAGGCTCCATTACAAGTTAATGCTACCTGTGAAAGATCCCGCCGTGTGGGACGTGATACATTGGGTCCCTACGGTGGTGTCGCATTTTTCATTGCGCCTGGGTGGCGAGTTGGTGTGTCAAGGGATAGTAGGTTGCCTTCGATGCCGATTGAGGGTAGAAGTTGTGCTTGTGCCTGTGTTGAGAGAGGCAGTCCCCACAATTTGATGAAACCCAGGGCGGCATTGTGATCGAATTGATCACCGCTATCATAGGTCGCTAAACTGTGATTATAGAGCGAATGCTCTGATTGGCGTCCAACAACGGCACAATGTCCACGCGATAACTTGACGCGCACAGTTCCGCTTACGAAGCGCTGGGTACTCTGTACGTATGCAGCCAGGTCTTGATGAAGGGCGCTGTACCATTGACCATTATAGATCAGGCGCGCGTACTCAGCCGAAACGACCTCTTTGAAACGGGCTTGATCGCGACTCAGCGTCAGGCTTTCCAGGGCCTGGTGCGCTGTATGCAAGACAACGGCGGCGGGCGCTTCGTAGACCTCGCGAGATTTGATACCCACGAGGCGGTTTTCAATATGATCAATGCGTCCAATGCCATATTTGCCCGCGTGCTTATTTAATGTTTCGATAAGCAGCACGGTGTCTAGCTCTTCACTGTTCAATGCTACGGGAAGGCCGTTTTGAAACATGATCTCTATATAGGTAGGATCGACCTGCTCAAGTGTATCGGGATTCGCCGTCCAGGCAAAGACTTCTTCGGGTGGCTCGGCCCAGGGATCTTCCAGGATGCCACATTCAACGCTGCGTCCCCACAGGTTCTGGTCGACTGAGTAGGGATTGGCCGCGCTCACCTGGATGGGGATATTATGCTCCGCGGCATAGGCGATCTCGTTGTCCCTGGTCATGCTCCACTCGCGCACCGGCGCAATGATTTTCAGGTCAGGCGCCAGGGTGTTGATTGAAACGTCGAAGCGCACCTGGTCATTGCCTTTGCCTGTACAGCCGTGGGCGACGGCCACTGCTCCCTCTGCGCGAGCTACTTCAACCAGTAGGCGCGCGATGAGCGGACGCGCAAGGGCGGTGGCAAGAGGATAGCGTCCCTCGTAGATTGCGCCAGCCTGTAATGCCGGACCCACGAAGTAGCGCACAAAATCTGCGCGAGCATCCACAACCATGGCTTTGACCGCGCCTATTTGCTCGGCGCGTGCGGCGATAGCGGGCAGATCTCGTTCGTTACCAACGTCAATTGTCAGCGTGATAACATCCAGATCATAGTGTTCTTTGATCCAACGGATGGCCACAGAAGTATCCAGGCCACCCGAATATGCTAGTACAACGGTTGACATATAATCATTACTCCTATGAAGCTGTTGAAGCTGCCCCAGCCAATGCTTCTATTGTTTTAGCAAACGATTCCGCACGCGCCTCCCACGTCGAGTTTACAAGTTCAAGCTGGTTATGCAGGGCTTCTAAGCCAAGATTACCAGCACCTCCCATGTGACTGCGCGCAGACAGCCGTTTGATAAGTTGTTCCTGGCTTTCGACGGGCAGTGGCATATTGCGATCTAATTGCGCCGTTACCTCTGCTCCGACGATACGATAGGCATCACGGAAGGGCAGGTTGGCGGTTGTAGTGAGTTCATAGGCCAGGTCGGCAGCAAACAGTTCGAAGGTACACGCGGCGGTCAGGCGTGCGGTATTGACAGCCAGCGAGTTCACGACCAGCGTGCAAATCTCCAGGCTCTCCTGCACAAGGTCCAGCGCCTCCATAAAGGGACGTTTAGTCTCCTGATAGTCCATATTGTAGCCGGAAGGTAAACCGCTGACAATGCCGAGAATTTGCTGCTGTAGAGCCAGCATGGTCTGTGTACGCGCGCGAACCAACTCCATGATGCCGAGGTTGCGCTTTTGGGGCATAATGCTGCTGCCTGTACAAAGTTCCTGTGCTATCTGGAAGAAGCCATATTCGACGGTAGTGAAGAGCAGGATGTCCTGTGCCAGTTTGCTCAGATCGAGCATGATCTGCGCAAGGGCCTGCACAATGGCCGCTTCGATCTTGCCACGGCTATTCTGAACGTAGATGACGTTATGCTGCACCCGTGAGAAGCCGAGCAGGTCGGCACAGTATTGCCGATCGATAGCGAGCGGTACCCCGTAGCCAGCCGCCGAGCCAAGTGGCGACTGGTCATTGAGGATATATGCAGCGGTAAGCAACTTCTCGTCGTCTAGCAGCGCCTCTGCATAGCTTGCCGCCCACAGGCCCACGGAGGAGAGCATGGCCCTCTGCATATGAGTATAGCCGGGCATGGGAACATCGGCATGGGCAGCGGAGAAATCCAGCAGCGCTGAAATGAGCTGGCACATTTTGGCGGCAACATCGTGAAGCTGCTCTTTGCCATACAGGCGCAAGTCTACCAGAACCTGGTCATTGCGCGAGCGCGCCATATGTATCTTTTTGCCTGCCGCACCTGCCTCGGCCACGAGGTAGTTTTCAACGCTGGTGTGGACATCCTCATCGGCGGGAGATACAGTAAACGCGTTCGCCTGCTCAAGCAGCAGGATGTTGCAGAGGGCATTTTGCAGGTCCTGATATTCATCGTCTTGTAAGATGCCGATCTTTTTGAGCATGGCGGCGTGGGCGAGTGATCCCCAGACATCATGGTGAATCAGTTTGTTATCGAGTTTACTGTTCTGCGCGCCCTCAAAGCGTTCTACCTGCTCGTTGAGGCGGTATCCTTTCTGCCACAACTTTGTCATTGTTGTTTCCCTTCCTCCGGGTTGGCAGCAAGCTGATTGCGGCGCGCGATTAGCTCGTAGGGGAGACCACGGATATGCGCGGCGGGGGCACATTCTTTCTGATTGAAGCTGGCGCTGTTGATTGATCGTACATCAGGGAAGAAGAGGCCGCTTGAAGACGAGCGCGAGCGGATATCAATGTTGCCCTTGTAGAGTTCAACTATGTATTCCCCGTTCACGACCTTTTGCGTGCTGGCAATAAAGGCGTCGATGGCTTCTTTCAAAGGGTGGAACCATTCACCGTGATAGACGAGTTTGGCCCACTGCACGTCTAGCTGGCGTTTCAACTGAATCTCTTCTTTGGTGAGGCAGAACAGTTCGAGATCGCGGTGCAATTTGAGTAGGATGGTCGCGGCGGGCGCCTCATAGATTTCACGAGACTTCAAGCCCATGATGCCGTCCTCGAAAAGATCAATTTTCCCGATGCCATTGGCTCCGCCAATACCATTGAGCTGTTCAATGATCTGGTCAAGGGGGAGTTTCGTGTCGTTCAAGGCGATGGGCAGCCCGTTCTGCCAGGTCAATTGCAAGGTTGCTGGCTTATCTGGAGCCTTTGCAGGTGGTGTGAGCCAGAGCCAGATCGAATCGGGCAGGTCCGTGTCGAGACCAATGCCGCCACTGGCGATAGAGCGGCACCACATCGTCTTATCATCACCACCGGCAATGACCTCTTCGACCGGTACGCCGTAGTGCTCCATCAATAGCTGTTCTTCGCCGCGTGTGAGGTCGAAATCCCGCACAGGGACAAAGATGGAGAGGCCAGGCGCAAAGAGGCTGAAGACGTTGTGCATGCGGTACTGGTCGTTGCCTTTGCCGCTGGAGCCTTCCATCAGGGCATCGCAGCCGAGTTCAAGGGCCTTCTGTGCGACACGAGCTGCGATGAGCTGGCGGGTCATCGAGGTCGAGACGGGATAGCCGTTATAGTCTGAATTGGCCTGGATGGCCTTGCTCAGCCAGTGCTCGGTGAACTCTTGTTTGGCGTCGATGATAATGGGGGAGATGCCTAATTGTTCTGCCCTCGCGATACTCTCCTGGATTTCGGCTTCACCCTGGCCAACGTCAACACTGATGGCTACGAGGTTATGCGCGTGATACTTTTGCTGGGAGAGTTTGACGCAGAGCGTCGAGTCGAGGCCGCCTGAGTAGGCGAGAGCAATGCTTTTGTCCTCTGGTACGCTAACAGAGGAAATTTTGTGCAGTGCCAGTTCGAGGGCGCTGCTGTGCTGGGTTGTGGACTGAGCCGTGTTTGCCGAATTGTTGATTGCCATTGTTTGATACTCCTTCAACGAGATCTGGTTTGGAAGGAGCAGGGCAAAGAAAAACCCTCGTTCCCTTCCTGAACATTGAAGAAGGGACGAGAGTAGTATGCAAATGCTACACCCGTGGTGCCACCCCTATTGTCTTCCAATCTCTCGAAAGAAAGACCACTTTTTGCTGGTTGTTGTACTGCGTGGGAACCGCCCACCTGTTCCTACTTGCCGCTGTGCAAGGTACGCTTGCAGCAGGCTTTCTTCGGTCAGCCGCTCACGAAGGCGTTTTGAGAAGGAAGGGTCCATTCCGAACTTTCACTCTGTTTCGGATCGCTGTTGGTTTCCGTTCTCATACTCTGTTCGTTCGACGCGGGTCAGTGTGTATGATTTTGTCTGTATTAAGCATACCAGTTGATTTGTGAAAAGTCAATAAAGCAACAGGGCAACGGGGCAGGGGCAAGGCCAGAGGCGAGAAAATCAGCCTCGGCAGCAGGGCAGGGGCAAGCCCTGCCCGTACATTTTAGCGACGGGAGGGCGTAAGATTGAGATGGGGGTGCGCGCTATTTTTGGGGGAATACTATGAAGGAATAGAGAGAGGGGATGCAGGGAGCAGACAGGGATTCTTTGCCCTCATGAGAGTTATCTTTAGTCCTGGTAAACGGCTCCCAGGAGCAGCCAGAATACCTTGCCCATCTGGTTCACTCTAGCTCTGCGAAAAAGAGCAAGATAGGAGAAGTTTTTGCCACCGTCTCTATGCTATACTTGTTCTATCAATGCACCGGCTCCTCTTTTTCTGTCAAAAGCGAGCCACATTCAGGAAAGGACAACAACGTATGGGAAATCTCTTCAATTGGGTCGAGATACCTACAAGCGATCTTGAACGCGCGAAAAGCTTTTACCATACCATTCTGGGTAAAGAAGGGCCGAAGCTGCAGCAGGAGAACTTCGGCGATGTTCTTTACGCTTTCCTCCCTATGGAGCAGGGCTATGCTGGAGGCGCACTGGTCCAGCACAAGAATTATGTCCCTGGTCAAGGCCAGGGCGTGTGTGTGTACCTGGTGGTCCAGGGGGATCTGAACGCAACGCTGGCAAAGGTGGAAGCCGCTGGTGGGAAAGTAGTCGTTCCCAAAATGCCTCTTGGCGATATGAGTCCGGGCTACAGCGCGCAATTTCTTGACAGCGAAGGCAACCGCCTCGGCCTCTGGTCAGCTGAATAATCCGAACAGAGGGAGCTCTCAAATCGGCGCAGAGGGGGATGACCCTTCATTGAAAAAGCTTCTGATCTTTCCCTCAAGATAAGGCTTCTTTCTATTCTATCTCACAGAGGCTCGCTACGTCCCCTCTCACGAGGTTTTTTGGAAGAAGCTTTGGACTCAGATGCTTTCAAAGAGCATGCACCACACGCTGACGCAGAAGGGGAAATCCTGCCCTCCTGCGTCAGCATGTGGTGCATGCCTTGTAACGATCAAGCCAAATGGGCTGCGTAGATCCGTCGGGTTCTGCCTCTTTTGTCGACAAAGTCTCTCTCATAGACCATCCCATTTTTGAGGGCGACGCGTTGCGAGGGACTATTCGAAGGCGCAATGAGTGAAACCAATCGCGTCCTGCCAAGAACCTGAAATCCGTACTCTTTGCAAGCCTGAGCTGCTTCTGTCGCTAGTCCCTGGTTCCAATACTCTTTCGCAAACGTGTAAGCTACTTCTACCTCTGCCTGCCCAGCCACGTCCTGCTGATCAGGGGAACATGTGCTGCTCCCTGAAATGTGGTATTTCTGTAGCGACAATGATAGTTCTCTGAGTGCTCATCCGTCAGGCAAACGAGCAGCACCAGAAGAGCGGAAGAGCCTGAGTCTTGCCATTTCTGCCATTTGTCAAAATGACTAGCTCTTCCGCTCATTGAGTGTGTCTGGTTGCTTGAGAGCTGTACCCATCAGAAAACCATTTGGATAAATGTCCTCTTCCTGTTGACAGATAAGAGCGTGACTCATGAAAATAAGGGAAAAACGTCGAGGAGAGAAAATAACTATGTTTACACCGATTCTGGCAACCTTTAGGATACATCGTCTCGCAAGATAAGAGTCAGGTTTTAATGATCCATCGCAATACCAGGTCTAATGACCTGCATTTTGGGAAATACAACGGCCTGGGAGGCCGATTGGAACCGGGAGAGGATATTGTGACGGGGATGCGTCGCGAAATTTTGGAGGAGTCGGGACTCATTGCTGATCATCTCGTCTTACGTGGCACAGTCGCCTGGCCCGGCTTTGGCAAGAACGGCGAAGGATGGTTTGCTTTTGTTTTTCGCATTGATGAGTGGCACGGGCAGGCTCATATGGGAAACCACGAAGGGACACTTGAATGGGTTCCCTTTCATTCACTGTTGACCTTACCCCTTTGGCCCAGTGATTACCATTTTGTGCCGATGGTTTTCGATGCTGATCCTCGACCATCTCATGGCTGTCTTCCATATGATCACGGTGAAATGGGAACCTGGAGTTATCAGCGAGCATGAGTCAATCATTTTGGCAACTTGGCTCCTGTTGGATGGCGCACCAGCCCACGATTCACATCATGGTGACCTCTATGGAAGAACTGGCACGTCTGCTTCGAGAGCAATCAGGACCACGTGTCATCTGTCACGCAGATCTGCATCCAGGCAATATCTTATGTGATCAAACCGACCACGTGTTTGTGATCGATTGGGATGATGTGATGCTGGCCCCCAAAGAAGGATTTCAGAATATAAACTATGAACTATATGTATAACATTCGGAATGCTTTTTGATAAAAAGTTGACAGGGCATATTTGCTTGTGCTATGCTCTAGACGCGAACTGATTCCTGAAATCGGTAACTGGAACGTACATGGAAGGGGTAGCGGGATGGTGGAGGAGGAAGCAGCAATTGAGAAACTGGACAACTCTTTCAAGGCGAGGGGTGCTACAACGGATGAATCAGGAGTATGAGGTATGGCGAAGACGCAGATTGTACTTGATGCGGATAGCCGCAGAGAGGTTATCGAACAGCTTATTAGGAGGATCCGTGAGCACTATGTGTTCCCTGACGTGGCGCAGCGTGTGGAGGAAGACCTGCGGCGTAGGTTGAGCAGCAGCGAGTACGATCAGCTCACGACTGCGGAGTTGTTTTGCCTGTTTCTCACGGCACATCTGCAGGAGATCAGCCACGACAGGCACTTTTTCCTGGTCTATCACGTGAAGGGGAGGCCTGCAACTGAGGGTGGAAGCAACAGGGCCAACGAGATTGAAGGTGGGATTATTCAGAACTTCGGCTTCCAGCGGGTAGAGAGACTGCAGGGCAACATCGGCTATCTCGATCTGCGCAACTTTTATCCGGCAGAGATTGCTGGTGAGACAGCGGTGGCGGCGATGAATTTCCTGGCCCATAGCAGTGCGCTCATCGTCGACCTGCGCTACAACGATGGGGGAGAGCCATCCATGATTGCCTTGCTTTCGAGCTATCTCTTCGAAGGCGAACCTGTTCACCTCAATGATTTTTATCGGTGTTTCACCGAGAGCACTCAGCAGTTCTGGACGTTGTCCTATGTTCCTGGTCGGCGCTTTGGCTCTCACAAGCCGGTCTATGTGTTAATTGGCCCACAGACTGCTTCAGCCGCTGAAGAGTTTGCCTATAATCTCAAGAATCTGCACCGTGCCACGCTCATCGGAAGAACCACGGCAGGGGGAGCGCATCCGACGGAGGCGTTCTGGATTCACCTACATATCGAGGCGTACATTCCCGCCTGGCGCGCGATTAACCCGCAGACCGGCACGAACTGGGAGGGAACGGGGGTAGCGCCGGATATTGATGTGCCGCCAGAGGATGCACTGAATGTGGCCTACGCGCGTGCGCTTGAAGCGGTGTTGGAGAATCCAGGCAAGATGTCAAAGGAGGTGCTGAAAACACTGCTTCAGGAGGTGCGAGCCGCACTGGCTACTTTGTAGCAGGGTGGGGTTGAGTGATCGTTCTATCGAACAATATTGAATGACAAGAGATGCATCCTGATGCAGAACAGTATTATCTATTAGAACACACATTGATATCAAAGCGGAGTTTCCGGGGTTCACGCTGCCTGGAAGCTTAGAGGACAGTGAGCAGTTCTGGCGCGTCTTCGGTTATGGCGATAGTGTGCTCGAATTGGGCGGAGCGAGAGCCGTCGGCGGTGCAGACGGTCCATTGATCTTGTAGGGTGCGTATAGCGGGTTTCCCTACATTGATCATAGGCTCTACGGTAAATACCATGCCTGGTCGGAGCGGTAATCCGGTGCCGGGGCGACCAATGTGTAGGTACGAGGGGTCCTCGTGCACTGAGCGACCGACGCCGTGTCCACAGAGGTCTTGCACCGAGGAAAACCCGTGGGATGTTGCGTATGCCTGGATGGCTGCTCCAATGTCACCGAGGTAGTTGCCGGGGCGTGCTTGCTCAATGCCAAGTTCGGTACAGCGTTGGGCAACGCTCAGGAGTCGCTGCGACTCGCTGTTCAGGGTCCCGACGGCAAAGGTGACGCAGGAATCACCGACCCAACCGTGATAACGTACGCCAATATCGATGCCAATGATGTCGCCATCTTGTAGGATCTGTTGGGGGTTGGGGATGCCGTGGCAAACCACGTCATTTATAGCGGTACAAATGGTGGCGGGAAATGGCGGAACCGCGGGGTAGCCGTTTCTGCGGGGCTTAGCTCCATAGCCTTTGTAGACGGGTATTGCCCCGTGAGAGCGAATAAACTCTTCCGCAATACTATCTAGTGCGGCTGTATTCATACCTGGGACGATATGTGGACGGAGCACTTCATATGTTTCCGCAACGATGCGCCCTGCCTCGCGGAGGTGCGCAATCTCCTGGCGGGATTTGAGCATAACAGCCATGCTATTCTCCTGTATTTTTATGTGTCTTATGAAGACACTACGCGTGTATGCCTTCAACGAGAGGCTCACGTTTTAGCGCCTGTGTTGGTTCCCAAACCAACAAATCGTTGATGGTGACGGTGAAATAGTTACTGAAGTAGTCAAGCAGCCGATCAAAGGTGGCATAGTCAACGCGTCGACTTCGGCCTTTGTGCAGCGCTGCTAAAACACTCAGAGAGACACCGCATTCCTCGGCGAGACGGCGCAAGCTTATGGTGGACTTGCTTTGCCTGGCGCGTTCCACGTTTACCCTGGCAAGCAATATTCGAAGATGGCAAGAGATGGTCAAAGGGTTTCTCCTTTCGAGAAGGGTGGTATACAATACAGGTGCTTTATAGTATGCCTGGGGTAGAGTAGCATGTTTGTTATGACATGTCAATACAATGTGTGAAATTAGGACAACGTGGCGTGTAATTTGGCTTTGGTTGCAAGCGTTGCAAGATACTGAGCAAGCGTATCGTTTACCATGCTTTCTCCTGTTACTCTTCGTAAGTCCTCGCCGAAAAAGAAATATGCTCCATCGCAGATTATCAGCAGCGTCAGAATAGCAGAGTATGAGACAGTGTTGCAATCTGACTACTGGCTGCAAGAGTTGGAGCGCCTGTTGACAATCTATCCTCATCAGTATTACTCTATCTTGTAGAGTCTTTTCTCATGATAATGAGATGCTCTATCCATGACTGGTGAAGGAGATTCTGATCTTCCTCCCCATTTATCACAGGGGGACTGTTTTATAAGAAAGGACCAACTTCAGAAGTCTATTCTCATTCGACGGGATGGGGAATGCTACCCCGCTTAGAGTGGCTTGATTCTCTCACGATCAGTTCAGGCTGGTACACGGCGTGCTTGTGCTGATGAGAGGTTGGATTATGTGCCTCGTCGAAAAGAAGCTCAGCGGCTGCGCGGCCAAGTTCGTACTTTGGTTGCCGAATTGATGTGAGCGGCGTCGAAAGGACACTCGCAAACTCGACGTCGTCGTAGCCTACCAGAGCCATATCTCCAGGGATCGAGATCCCATGCTTGATTAAACCGCGCATCAGCCCAAGCGCCAGCAGATCATTCGCACAAAAAACAGCAGTCGGCCTTATCCTGGCGCTTAGTAGTTTCTCCACACACTCCTCACCCTCCCTGACACTTTGTGCATGAGTGGTGATATCGACAATGGCGCCATCAGGATCAAGGCCAGCCGTTTTCACAGCCCGTATCACTCCGCGTCGCCGATCCGCGATCTGACGGATACTGAGTGGACCATGTACAAACCCGATGCGCTCGTGCCCCTCTTCAAGGAGGTGTCCGGCAGCAAGTTCGCCTCCTCGAACGTCATCTACAGAGACCGAGCATAGATCTTTGCTCCGACTCGGCCGATCCAATAAGACGACGGCGATACCGCGCTGTCGAAATCGCTGCAGGTAACCGGTATCGCTCTGCACAGGAGTAATCAACACTCCCAAGGTGCGCTGCTCCTCAAGGACGTGTAGGTAGTTGCTTTCCTTTTCTACAGAGTCGTCGGAGTTACACAGAATTACGACATAGCCGGCCTGGTTAGCCAGGTCCTCAACACCACGAGCAACCTCGGTGAAAAAAGGATTGGCCACATCAAGCACTATCAACCCGATGTGCTGGCTTCTGCCGGCGCGTAACTGGCGCGCCGAGCCGTTGCGTACGAAGCCGATTTCGTCAATGGCTTGCTGCACTCTTTGCCGTGTCTCCAGCGCAACGATTTCAGGCCGGTTGAGCACATTCGACACGGTTCCAAGCGAAACGCCCGCACGCTTCGCCACTTCTCGAATACCTGACATTGAACTCATTCGTACATGCTTCCTGATCTTCTCGATCAACATGAGGCCAACTCTTGCAGTGATACATTTCTACGTAGTTCGGTACTGAAACAATTGTGAAGGGTGTATCGACTGAAACTTTTGAATCTAGTATGTCACAAACAATCTGGCTTGCAGGCGAAAACCTCTTGACAATGTGAAAATTTGTATGTATACTTGCTTTCATTGAAACGTTTCAATTCACAATTCTCTTTGCGTATGTCAGAGGAAGTCGGATAGGCTGCGCGAATGAAACAACTTATTTTTGATTGTCCCCCTCCTGACAATGCGGCATGCTTTTTTCTTTGCATATCATTGAAACGATTCAATTCACCAATAATTGTACTGTACAAGGTCTAGTCCGTCAAGTTTGTCCATGAGGAGGGGAAAGAACGTGACGAATCCTCCTGAACCCATCGTTGAACTCAGTGGGATTGCCAAACACTTTGGCGGTGTGCATGCCCTGCGAGGAGTGGACTTTCGTCTGTTCCCTGGCGAAGTGCATGCCCTGGTAGGCGAGAATGGCGCGGGCAAAAGCACGCTGGTGAAAATCCTGGCAGGTATCCACAGACCGGACGCAGGGGTGGTGAAAGTTGGTGGCGAGGTGGTAGAACTGCGCTCGCCTACCCAGGCCCAGGCCCTGGGCATCGCTGTTGTCCAGCAGGAACCGATGCTTTTCCCCGACCTGGATGTTGCCGAGAATGTCTTCATGGGGCGTCACCCTCGTGATCGCTTCGGGCGCGTTGACTGGAAGCGCATGCACCGCGAGGTTGATCAACTGCTCGCACCCCTGGATGTTTCGCTCAGTTCCCATACACCGGTCCAAGGACTCTCCATTGCCGAACAACAGCTGGTGGAGATCGCCAAGGCGCTCTCCTTGCAGGCGCGCGTCCTGGTACTCGATGAACCAACTGCGGCCCTCTCGTCGCATGAGGTCGATGAATTATTTGCCATTGTGAAGCGACTGCGCAAGCGCGGCGTGGCCGTACTCTTCGTCAGCCACCGCCTGGACGAGGTTTTCGCGATCGCCGACCGCCTGACCGTCTTCCGCGACGGCACACATATCATTACGGCCCCGGTCAGCGAGATGAATACTGAAGAGATCATCAAGCACATGGTCGGGCGCGAACTCTCCAACCTTTTCCCCAAGGGCGAGGCCGAGATCGGGGAGGTCGTGCTGGAGGTACGCCATCTCACACGGCCTGGAGTGTTTGCCGGTGTAAGCTTCCAGCTTCGCCGGGGCGAAATTCTTGGTTTCGCGGGATTGGTGGGGGCCGGGCGCACAGAGGTGGCGCGGGTGCTCTTTGGCATCGACCGAGCCGAAAGCGGGGAGATCTGGCTCAAAGACAAGAAGGTGCGTATCCGCTCGCCACAGCACGCGATGGATAACGGCATTGCCTACGTCCCCGAGGACCGCCACCAGCAGGGGCTGGTCATGAATTTCAGTATCGTGTCCAACGTCACCTTGCCCATCCTCCAACAGGTTTCGCGCCTGGGACTGCTTGATCCGCGCCGTGAGCAGAAGATTGCAGGTGAGTATTCCAGTCAGCTGCACATCCGTTCCGAGGGCGTGGAGCAGTTAGTCAACGCCCTTTCCGGCGGAAATCAGCAGAAAGTGGTGCTGGGGAAATGGCTGGCGACCAACCCGTCGGTGCTGATCCTGGATGAGCCAACGCGCGGTATCGATGTGGGAGCCAAGGCCGAAGTTCACCGCATTATTTCAGAGCTGGCCGCCGGTGGCCTGGCCATCATTTTGATCTCCAGCGAGCTCCCAGAGGTGCTCGCTATGGCCGACCGGGTGATGGTGCTACACGAGGGACGTGTTACTGGCACATTCACGCGCTCCGAGGCGACTCAGGAGCGGGTAATGTTCGCCGCTACAGGACAGGATAGGTAATGAGTATGACCACCACAAGTTCAGAAGTGGAGCCTGCAAAGCAGCGCAGCCAGGTAGGCCAGGCGCGTCTGCTGGGCCTGGTCAGCCGGGTACGTGAACTTGGCCTGCTGATTGTCTTGCTTCTTTTAGTTCTCATCGTCGGCATACAGGCGCCGCGTTTTCTGAGCATCGACAATTTCGTGCAGATTCTGCTCTCGGTCGCCATTCTTGCGATTGTGGCCGTGGGAGAGACGCTGGTAGTGTTGACGCGCAACGTGGACCTGTCGGTGGGTTCGACGGTGGGCCTCACCGCCTTTGTCACGGCCTATTTCTTCAAGGAGCTTCCCCAAAGCAATCTGCTGCTGGGTATTCTGCTCGGTTGCGCGCTGGGGCTGGGGCTGGGAATGGTCAACGGACTGATCGTCTCGATCGGGCGCGTCCCGGCGATTGTCGCCACCCTGGGTACGCTCTACGTTTACCGGGGCCTAGTTTTTATTGTCGCGTCCAATACGACCTCCCAGATCAATGCCTCCGATGTGCCGAGCAGTTACCTGGCGCTGGCGACGACCCAGATCTTGGGTATTCCGACTCTCATCCTCATTGCCGCGGTCATAGCGGTCATCGTCGGGTATTTTCTGCATGCCTCGCATATCGGACGCCAGCTGTACGCGGTAGGCAGCAATCCCGACGCGGCGACCATCATTGGTATTCGCCGGGAGTGGCTTGTTTTCGCAGCTTTCGCCGCCTCTGGGCTGCTCTGCGGGCTCGCAGGAGTACTTTGGGGAGCGCGCTTTGGCACCGTAGACGCGACCAATGCCACGGGCCTGGAATTGGCGGTCATCGCGGCGGTCGTGGTAGGCGGGGTCAATATCTTTGGTGGTTCAGGCACCATTCTGGGTGCGATGCTAGGGGCGATCGTACTGGGCACGTTGCAAAACGCGTTAAACATCCTGAACGTTTCCCAGTTCTGGCTGCAGGCGCTCTATGGCGCGGCTATTATTGGTGCGGTGGTACTCGATGCTTTTATCACCCGCTGGGTGCAGCGAGCCATCCTCTCCAGGAGGAAGAAAACATGAAAAGATTCAGACCGCTCCTGATTACCTGGGAGGCTCTGCTTGTGCTCCTGCTCCTGATCGGTGTGGTGATCGGCAGTGTTCTCTCACCTTATTTCCTGAGCAGCTTTAACCTTGCGTATGCGCTCCCCAGTAACATCATGGAAATAGCCATCATGGCTCTGCCGATGACGCTGATCATCATCGCCGGTGAGATTGACCTGTCAATCGCTTCGCTGCTGGGTCTGACCAGCGTCGTGCTGGGCCTTCTGTGGCAGAAGGGGAATCCCATATGGCTCGCGATAGGAGTGGCGCTACTGGTTGGGCTGGTGGCAGGCAGTCTCAACGGCTTACTGGTCACCAGGCTCGGCTTACCCTCACTGGTCGTCACGATTGGCACGCTGGCGCTCTATCGCGGTCTGGCCTATGTCGTGCTGGGCGATCAGGCGGTCAGCAGCTTTCCCACCTCGTTTACCAATCTGGGATTTGGCACTATCCCAGGCACAGAGCTTCCCTGGTCGGGTCTGATCTTTGCCATCCTGGTGGTGATTTTTGTGGTGGTGCTGCATTTTAGCCGCTGGGGGAGGCAACTCTACGCCATGGGCAATAACAAAGAGGCGGCGCGGTTTTCCGGCATCAATGTGAGTCGGGTGAAGCTCGTGCTATTCATTCTCTCCGGGGTGATCGCGGCGCTTGCCGGGGTGATTTTTACCGCGCGCTTTTCCAGCGCTCGACCAGACAATGCCGTGGGGTTTGAACTGTATGTCGTGACGGTCGTCTTGCTGGGTGGCGTCAACATCTTCGGCGGTCGTGGCTCGTTGCTGGGCGTAGTGCTGGCCACTTTCATTGTTGCTGTTTTACAGAACGTGATGGGGTTGGTGAATATTAGTGGGGATATCCAGAGTCTCGCTATCGGCTTACTGTTGATCTTCTCTGTGCTGGGGCCCAACATCGCCCGGCGCATTCAGGTCGTTATCGCCCGCCGGCGTCTTGCCGTGGGAAGTTCAAAGCAAGTGTAAAGGAGGAGACAGTGAAAAGGCTGTTTCAAACCCTGGGACCCGGTTTTCTCGTTTTTGTGCTGCTGATGCTGGCGGCCTGCGGGGGCGGGGGCACTACCAGCACCGGAGGAAGTACTGCTACGAGCGGTACAGGGAGTAACCTCAACATCGTATTCGTGCCCAAGCAAATCAACAACCCGTATTTCGACACAGCAGCCTCGGGGGGAAAGCTCGCCGCCCAAGATCTGAGTGGACAATTCAAACAGGTCGGCCCGTCCTCGGCCAACGCCGCTGCCCAGGTGCCGTTCATCACGAGCCTCACCCAGCAGCATGTTGGTGCCATCGTCATCTCGGGCGATGATCCCAATGCCGTCGCACCGTCCTTGAAGCAGGCCATGGCGCAGGGAGTCAAGGTCGTGAGTTTTGACGCCGATGTGGCGCCCGATGCGCGCAACGTGTTTATCAACCAGGCCAATAGTGAGCAGATTGGCCGCAGTGAGGTGGATTTGCTGGCTCAGCAAATCAATAGCACCGGCCAGATTGCCGTGCTTTCGGCAGCCAGCACCGCCGCGAACCAGAACACCTGGATCGACTTCATGAAGCAGGAACTGGCGGCGAAGTACCCACATATGCAGCTGGTCAAGGTTGCCTATGGGAACGACGATGACCAGACCAGCTTTAACCAGACGCTGGCCCTGCTGCAGCAGTATCCAAACCTGAAGGGGATCATTTCTCCCACCACCGTGGGTATCGCTGCCGCGGCCCGCGCGCTCGAGTCGGTGAAAAAAGGCGGTCAGGTGGCTCTGACAGGTCTTGGTACGCCGAATCAACTGCGCCAGTACGTCAAAGACGGCACGATCAAGGGCTTTGAGTTGTGGGACCCCGGCAACCTGGGCTATCTGGCCTATTATGTCGCCGCCCTGCTGGCTGAAGGCAAGATCAAGGGGAATGTCGGCGAGACGTTCAAGGCTGGCAAGCTGGGCATGTTTACCATCGCTACCAATAACGTGGTCCTGCTTGGCCCACCAACCGTGTTCAACAGTGCAAACATCGACCAGTTCCACTTCTAGGCTGGTTCGCCATTTTATTGGGAGACATGCGGAGAGGACCCCTTCTCTGCATGTCCTCCCAGGATGGCTCACAAAGGTAGGGAGTTCTATGCAGCGCGTCGCTTTTATGATGAGGATCAAGCCTGGTACAGAGGAAGAGTATCGTCGGCGCCACCGACAGGTCTGGCCAGAGCTCCTGGCAGATCTCAAGCATGCCGGGTGCAACAACTACTCCATCTATCTGCGGGGCACTGAGCTTTTCGCTTATATGGAGGTCGATGACTTTCAGCGCTACCTGGAGATAATGGCGACTAGCCGGGCCAGCGAACGCTGGGAGGCCCAGATGAGCGATATTTTAATCCGCGAAACCGAGGCGGTTACAGGTTTTCCACCTGTTCTTGAGGAAGTTTTTCATCTCGATTAAGATGAAGGGAATAAACCTTTCTCGTCATTAAAAACCAGTAATAGTCAGGCAAGGTCATGAACCCCATAGCTGAAGGCCAAGGGCTTGTAGTAGTCTTTAACCGAACAGGCGATTGTTCCGACTGCTCTCAGACCCCACAATAGGCCGCATGACATCGGCCCTTGCAATGTTTACGGCGGCATTCCGATCAGCGTTCTCGGTATATCCGCACTGGAGACACACAAAACAGGCTTGACTTTTGCGATTGCCCTTTTCACAGTGTCCGCATACGCTACACGTTCTGGATGTGTAGGCAGGGTTAACCAGATGAAGAGACACCCCCGCAAAAGCCGACTTATAGGAAAGGAAGTCAGGGGCTTCCTGAAAGGAACGTTTGGTGAGTTTAGAAATCGAAAATAGCTTACAAGAGCGAGGTGTCACTATCGCCGACGTCATCGCGGCCATTCAACAATTCCGAGTCGAGACTCCCTCGTGGGGATATGGCAATTCCGGGACGCGCTTCAAGGTGTTTCCCTGGCCGGGAGCGGCGCGCAATTTGCGCGAAAAACTGGAAGATGCTGCGATGGTAGATAAGGTCACGGGTATTTGCCCGAGCGTGGCCATCCATATCCCCTGGGATAGGGTGGACAACTGGCAAGAGGCAAAAGATCATGCCGCGCACCTGGGACTGCGCCTAGGTGCCGTGAACCCGAATCTCTTCCAGGACAACGAATACCGCCTTGGTAGTCTCTGCCATCCCGATGCAACGATCCGTCGGCGGGCTATCGAGCATATGCTGGAGTGCGTGGAAATCGCTCGCGCGATCGGCTCCGATACGATCAGCCTCTGGCTAGCCGATGGCACAAACTATCCTGGTCAGGACGATATACGCGCGCGCCGCCATCGCCTGACCGCGGCCCTGAGTGAGGTCTATGCTGCTCTTGGCAACGACCTGCGTCTGCTGATCGAGTACAAATTCTTTGAGCCGGCCTTCTACCATACCGATCTCTCTGATTGGGGTACAGCCTATACCCTGGCAACAAAATTGGGGCCACAGGCGCTGGTTCTGGTCGATACCGGTCACCACCCCCAGGGCACCAACCTGGCGCATATCGTCTCCGTTTTGCTCGACGAAGAGCGCCTGGGTGGTTTTCACTTCAATGATCGCAAATACGCAGATGACGATTTAATCGTTGGTTCGCTCCATCCTTTTGAGCTTTTCCTGGTCTTCAACGAACTGATCGCGATAAGCGAGCAAAAAGCCGACCTGCGCATCGACTACATGATTGACCAGTCGCACAATATTGAGCCTAAGATTGAAGCCATGATTCAGTCGGTGCTGAATATCCAGAGCGCCCATGCGAAAGCGCTGCTGGTAGACCGTGCCCGGCTTGCCGCTGCCCAGCAAGCGGGGGATACGCTGGAAGCCTATCGCACGCTGCGCGATGCCTTCGAGACGGATGTGCGTCCACTGCTAGCGCGTGCGCGAGTTGAAATGGGCCTGGATCCGGACCCCATCGCAGCATTCCGCGGCAGCGGGTATGCCAGGAAGGTCGCGCTGGAGCGCGGAAGCACCTCGGCAGCGAGTGGTTATCCAGGTGCCTAAACTAGCCCTCTTGTGCCGGTTCCGGCCGGCGTAGAAGGTTCATTTTGAATACGAGGGATTCATTGCTATGACAAATAGCCCTACACCAACGACGCTGGCGCAGCTGGTCGCACGCTCGCGCAAACTCGGAGCCGACCGATCGGTGTGCAACTGGGGAGGAGGCAACACCTCTGCCAAGTCCGACGAGATCGATTTTCGCGGTCGTCCGGCGCGCGTTCTGTGGGTCAAAGGCTCCGGCTCGGATTTGGCGACCGTCACGAAAGCATCGTTTGCCGGACTGTTTCTGGACGATGTGCTTCCCCTGCTCGAACGTGAGCGGATGAGCGACACCGAGATGGTGGACTACCTTGCACACTGCTTCTCTGAGCCGGGCCGTCCGCGCCCCTCCATCGAGACGCTTTTGCATGGGTTCCTGCCGTTCGCACACATAGATCACACGCATGCCGATGCGACAAATTACTTCGCCTGCGCAGCGAATGGCGAGGAGCTGGCGCGCGATTGCTTCGGTGACAAGCTGATCTGGATTCCCTATCGTCGGCCTGGCTTTGGGCTGGCACGCGAGGTAGCGCTGGCGCTACGAGCCAAACCGGACGCAAAACTCGTCATTCTGGCGAAACATGGATTAATCACCTGGGGCGACACCGACGAAGACTGCTACTCCTCGACACTGGCAACCATCGCCAGGGCGCGTGACTACGTTGAGGCGTGTATTGCCCATGCTGAACGGGCGATTTTCGGTGGTCCTGGTGTTACCACACTCTCAACCGAAGAGCGGCACAGCATCGCGGCGCAAATCGCGCCCGTATTGCGCGGGCTGGTTTCGGCTGAGAAACGCCAGGTACTGCGTTTCGAAGATGGCGAGGACGTGCTGGCTTTCGCTGGCAGCCAGGATGCGCCACGGCTCACAGAAATCGGCGCGGCTTGCCCCGACCACCTGGTTCATACCAAACCCTGGCCTTTACTCGTCGATTGGACGCCGGGTCAGGACAGCGAGGCGCTCGTCGCGTCCTTGCGAGAAGGAGTGACAGCGTATGTAGCGAAGTACCGCCGCTACCTGGAAGCAAACGAGCAGCAAAATCTTGATCCCGATGCCGCCGCGCCTGTCTATCGCGCGAGCGATGCCGTATCTGATCCACACCCGCGCGTGATCCTGATTCCTGGCGTGGGTATGTTCACTATCGGCAAAGACGCAGCCATGGCTGATGTCTCCGCCCAACTCTACCACCGTGCCATTGCCGTAATGCGTGGGGCGGAGGCCTGTGGTGGTTTTATCTCGCTGTCGGACGCCGAGAGCTACGCGGTGGAGTACTGGCCGCTCGAACAGTACAAACTCAAAATGGCCCCACCTGAGCGCGAGTTTGCGCGGCACGTGGTGCTGGTCACAGGTGCGGCGGGCGGAATCGGCTCTGCCACCTGCCGTCGCGTCGCACAAGACGGCGGGCATATCGTCGCCACCGACATTGACCTCGCCGGTGCCGAGCAACTGGTGGCGTACCTCAATCAGCACTTCGGCGCTGGACGCGCGATCGCCGTCAAGATGGATGTCACCAACGAGGCCAGCGTGCAGGCGGCCTTCGAGCAAGCGGCCCTGGCCTTCGGCGGTATCGATGTCATCGTCAGCAACGCCGGGCTGGCCTCCAGCGCGCCGGTTACCGAGACGACACTCTCGCAGTGGAACAAGAACTGGAATGTGCTGGCCACCGGCTACTTTCTGGTGGCACGCGAGGGCTTCCGGCTCTTGCAAGCTCAGGGGCGCGGGGGCAACCTGGTTTTCGTGGCCAGCAAGAACGCGCTGGTCGCCGGCAAGAACGCCGCGGCGTATTCGACGGCCAAGGCCGCTGAAGTGCACCTGGCGCGCTGCCTGGCGGAAGAGGGGGGCCAGTTTGGCATTCGCGTCAACACCGTCAATCCCGATGCAGTGCTGGCTGGTTCGCGCATTTGGGACAGCACCTGGCGGCAAGAACGCGCTGCGACATACGGCGTGGCCCCCGACCAACTGGAGGAGGTGTACCGCAAGCGGACGACGCTAGGGGTCAATATTCTCCCGGAGGATATTGCCGAGGCGGTGGCGTTCTTCGCGTCGCCGACTCGCTCTACCAAGAGTACCGGCAATATCCTCAATGTCGATGGTGGCGTTGCGGCTGCGTATCCACGCTAAGGAAATGCGCTATGAAGACTCGCACGATGGCGGCAGTCGATCTGGGTGCCAGCAGTGGGCGCGTACTACTGGCCCGCTTCGATGGACTGGGGATCAGCCTGGAAGAGATCTACCGGTTTCCCAACCGGTCGGTGACTTTGCGTGGACACCGTTTCTGGAATATCCTGGGCCTGTGGGACGACACCCTTAATGGACTGCGCAAAGCACGCCGGGTGGCGGGAACGCTCGACAGCATTGGCGTGGATACCTGGGCGATCGATTATGGCCTGGTGGACACCCATGGCTTCCTGCTCGGTCAGCCCTTCCAGTATCGCGACTCTCGCACAGATGGCGTGATGGAGCAGGTGTTTGCACGACTTCCTCGCGAAGTCCTCTACCAACGTACCGGCATCCAGTTTCTGCCATTCAATACGCTCTTTCAGCTCTACGCGCACGAACTCCTACAACCGGGCGAGCTGGCCCGTGCCCATCGCCTCCTCCTTATTCCCGACCTGTTGCACAGCTGGCTCTGCGGATCGCAAACGTCCGAACGCACTAATGCTACGACGACGCAATGCTGGGACTCGATCGCCGGGGCATGGGTTACGGATCTGCTCGATCGATTAGCCATTCCCACCACTATGCTCCCATCTGTGGTTGAGGCGGGCACGGAGCTCGGCAAGGTCTTACCGGAATGGCGGAGCGATCTCGGCACGGCGCGAGTGGTTGCGCCTGCGACGCACGATACCGGTTCGGCGATTGCGGCCACGCCGGTGTCGCTGCCAGGCGGCTGGGGCTATATCAGCTCTGGTACCTGGTCGCTGGTGGGCGTCGAACTCGCGCGTCCAATCATAACACCTGAGGCTTTCGCCGCCAATTTCACGAATGAGGGTGGGGTCTTCGGCACGACCCGCTTTCTCAAGAACGTGATGGGACTGTGGCTCCTGCAGGAATGCCAACGACAGTGGACGAGCGATGGTCATGTCATGGACTATGACATGTTACTGGCCGATGTGGATGCTGTTACGCCATTCACCGCCCTCATCGATCCGGATGATGCGCGTTTCCTGGCACCGGAGAATATGCCAGGTGCGATCAACACGTACCTTGTAGAGCATGGGCAGGCACCGCTCCAGGCACCGGCGGCCTTCGCGCGTTGCATCATGGAAAGCCTGGTGTTGCGCTACCGCGAGGTGTTTCATCAAATCGTGGAGCTTACAGGCACGGTGATCAATGAAGTGCATGTCCTGGGCGGTGGCGCACGCAACGCGCGGCTCAACCAGTGGCTGGCCGATGCGCTTGGTGTCTCAGTCATCGCCGGACCATACGAGGCGACAGCCCTGGGTAACACGCTGATGCAACTGGTGGGTCTGGGCGAACTGCGCGGCTTGGCAGAGGTGCGCACCATTGCACAGAACACGCCGACACAGGACTACTCGCCGCGTGACGCCGGGCGCGAAGCCTGGAACGAGGCAGGGCAGCGTCTGAGCGCGATGGTCTCATCGCGTGTTCATTGAACTGCTCTACAAATTTTAGCTCTACTACTGTCAACAAGCATGTTTTTTGGGTTGCAATGCACGGCATGCTAGTGTATAGTTAGTCTGTACACTAGCATATGAGCAGATAGACATGACTTCCTGATGTGGTGAGATATGAGATGGATTGGAGCGCAATGATGTATTGGCAGTTCACTCCATATGTATTGCCTGTGATCCTGTCTGTGGCTATTGCGGCGGCGCTGGCAATCTTTGCATTGCGACGACGTCCTACTTCTGGCGCAACAACATTCAGCTTGCTCATGTTCGCGGTAGCTGAATGGGCACTGGGGTACGCATTAGAATTGGTCAGTCCTGGCTTGCCCGCCAAGCTCTTCTGGGATAACGTTAGCTGGCTTGGCGCTGTCGTCACCCCGGCGGCATGGCTTGCCTTTACGCTCGAATATACGGGCCGAGGAAGATGGTTGACGCGGCGTAACGTAGCCATCTTGACCATTGAGCCTCTTATCATCCTGCTACTGGTCTGGACTAATCCTTTGCACGGTCTAGTCAACAACAACGTCGTGTTGGACACCAAAGGTCCGTTTTCAGCGCTGGTTTTCACGTATGGCGCAGCCTTTTGGGTGGACATCGCGTATTCTTACCTCTTGCTTTTAGCTGGCGCGTTTTTCATCGTTGCGCTCATTCACTCGTTCATTCGTTCAACGTCCCTCTATCAGGGACAAGTCGGTGCGTTACTGGTTGCGCTGGTTGCACCCTGGGTAGGGAACGCGTTAACGGTCTTTGGTTGGAGTCCATTCCCGCGCCTGGATCTGACCCCTTTTGCGTTTACGATCACGGGCATAGCCATGGCCTCGAGCCTCTTCCGTTTTCGATTGTTAGATATCCGGCCAATAGCGCGCGAAGTGTTGATTGAGAACATGCGTGATATCGTACTTGTGGTGGACGAGCAGAATCGTATCGTGGATCTCAACCGGGCAGCACAACAGGTTCTTGGTCACAGTCTCTCCGAGCTTATTGGGCAACCGGCTATCCAGGCCTTCTCCGCGTGGCCCCAGTTCGTTGAGCGCTATCACGATGTGAGCGAGGTCCAGGAGGAGATTGTTGTAGGTGAGGGTGAGGCACAGCTTTTCTTTGACTTGCGCATCTCGCCCCTTTACACGCGGAATGGCCACCTCACTATGGCTGGTCGCCTCATCATTGTGAATGATATTACCAAGCGCAAACTGACGGAGAGAGCGCTCAGGGCAAGCGAGGAACGCTTCCGCCACGTTTTTGAAGAAACTCCTATTGGAATGGCGGTCATTGGTTTGGAAGGTCAATTACTACAAGTCAATAAAGTGTTTTGTGAGATGTTGAGCTATGACGAGCACGAACTGATCGGACGGAATTTCGCAGTGTATACCCACCCTGATGATGTTGGCAAGGATGCGTTGCTGGCTGTGCAGGCGCTCAAAGGAGCAATCACCAGCTATAAAGTGGAGAAACGGTATCTCAAGAAAAATCATGAAACGCTGTGGGCTGATCTCACCACAACCATCATCCGAGACCACGATGGACAGGCCAGCTATGGCTTAGCGATGATCGAGAATATCATCGAGCGCAAGAGGGCCAAACTGCTTGAAGAGGAGCGCCGCTACGTCGCGTATGAGCTACATGATGGACTTGCCCAAATAGCGGCTAGCGCTCATCAGCACTTGCAAGCCTTTGCGGGCCGCTATCATCCTCGTTCGCCGCAGGCGCGACAGGAGCTTGACCAGGCGTTGAAACTGGCGCGTCGCTCGGTCACGGAAGCACGCCGACTGATTGCTGGCCTGCAGCCGACGGCTCTCGACGACTTCGGATTAGCAACTGCACTGCGCCTGGAGGTCGAGCTGTTACGTGCTGACGGTTGGACGATCACCTACGACGAGACGCTTGGATCAGAACGCTTACCGCCCACAATAGAAATAACGCTCTTCCGGGTGGCACTGGAGGCTATCACGAATGTACGCAAGCACGCGTGTACCACTCACGTCCGCCTTGCGCTTGAGCGAGAGGGGCCGAAGATTCACCTGGAGGTACAGGATTGGGGCTGTGGCTTTGATCCGGCCGCCGTGCTGCACGAGGTTGAGTTGAGCGAACACATAGGCCTGCGCGAAATGCAAGAGCGTATCGAACTGCTGGGGGGACATTTTGAAATTACAAGCCGATCTGATAGTGGTACACTCGTCATAGCCGAGCTAAGGCTGCTAACGGTTGAAGAGAGGAGCATGACCTATGAGCACTGATCAGCTCTCTCGGCGCAAATCAGGGCCGAAGCGACTGGTAATTGTCGACGATCATGAGCTTGCCAGGGCCGGCCTCCGCAGCATGCTTGCTGACCAGCGAGGGCTGGAACTGGTAGGCGAGGCCGCAAATGGCGACGAGGCGATAGCAATGTGTCGCCGCTTGCAGCCCGATATAGCTCTAATTGACATACGTATGCCGAAATTGAATGGGCTAGACACGTGCCGTGTCATCAAACAAGAATGCCCAGGGACGAGCGTAATTCTCATCACTATCCATGAAAATCCCGATTACCTGCTCGAGGCGCTCAAGGTGGGCGCGGCAGGATATCTCCTCAAAGATATTACCCAGCGCGAACTACTCAGCGCTCTGCGGCAAGTGCGCTCCGGGGAGTCAATCCTGGACAAAGAGCTTATGGTGCGCTTGCTCCGACGTCTCACCAGTGAAACCGTGGCTCATGGGGAGGCAGCGCCGGAGCGGCTGTCCTCACGCGAAATGCAGGTGCTGCAACTGCTCGTGAAGGGGCAAACCAACCCTGAGATTGCGCGCAATCTAACGGTGAGCGTGAGCACGGTCAAAAACCATGTCGAGCACATTCTTGCCAAGCTTGGGGTATCTGATCGTACGCAGGCTGCCGTGCATGCTATTGAATTTGGACTGTTGCATGAACTCTCCAGGTAATGCAGTTGGCTATCTCTCCTTTCTCAGTCCGTTCAGAGGTTAGATGGCCCAGAGCACACAATGAGCCATCTGGCTCATCCTTCTTTTTGAATTGTTATCGTGATTCCATGTAGAAGGGCAGAATAGTGATACTGCCTATCGTCACCGGTCCAAAAAGTTGCTTCAGTAGAGAACACACTCTTTCTCCTACAACCAACTCTATACACTCTTTTGTGCGTGGAAGCAAAGTGAAGGATTGGAGGGAACATTGCGCCTGTATCTGGATAGAGCATTCACGCTGTCCCGCACGCTCGGCAGAAGAGAAGTGAACTGTCACATCATCTACCATCGCCTCGTCAAAGAGGTCGAGTAAGACATGACTTACACCATCCTCTACCAGAAGTTCGGTACCCTCTATCTCCTCTGGAAACACTTCAAAAACCCTCCCATAGCCTTGCGCTTGAATGTGAAGATGGCACATACGCGATCCTCTTTCTCAATAGTCCTGGAGGCTCCCAGGCATGATGGCGCGGGTAGATGGGCAAACAAAGCAATGCCAAACAGGAAAGCGGTGTGTGGGACGAACAGAATCTGTAATGTACAGCTGTGCCCTCGTGGTACAATGGCATGTCCTGGCTGGTTCTGCGATGCCTTGCACGATTGCCATCCGGACAATATTGCTAGAAGTAAGTATAGGGTATAGGACAGGCCTTGAGCATCGGTCAGTTGGCTAGTCTGCTATGGGCCACCTGGCCTATTTTAGGATATTGGCCATTAGGGAAAAGAATAGACACATTCGTAGGGGGCGCAATGATGGAGAACCTTATCTTTCTGATGGAGTTGCTGCCATCACCGTATCGTAAAACAACAACTCGAACTCGTGGCTCAGGCGCACGGCACGAGTGATGCGCCGATGATCTTCAGGCGTATCGTAGCGGGCCAGCAGAATATTATCAATGGGAGTGACTTGCGCCCCTATCTCGTCATGAGCAGTAAAGAAGGCGACATGTTGCGCGTCCATACCATAATTGCGCACGAGGGCTGGGCCGACACGAGCGCAAATCTGGATGAAGATGTCCTCACTGGAGCTTACAGCGGCGATTTTCTCCGGCGCGGAGCCGTAGGCCAGCATCCAGTAGAAGAAGTTGGTGAGTGCCATGCAGCCAGCCAACGGCTCAACGGCGTCAAAATCCGCTCGTGATAAGCCCAGCGCTGCGCCGAAATGCAGTAACAGCTTGTAGCCGCCGATCTTGGGAACGAGCTTCGCAAGCAACAGGTCTTGCATGTCAAGATCAGGCATAGTGGCTATGGCCAGGGCGTCGAGACGATAGGCTTCCCGCACGAGCCACCAGTCCTGAAGCGCAAAGACGCGCAACGTTGACCGCTGCACCGTGCCAGCTTCGATTCCCGTCCAGAGCGGGTGATAGAGGAGACGCTGGCGTAATGGTGCCAAATCTTCGGTCAGGATGCTGTTGGCGAAACACATTGTTTATTGCTCGTTTCCAGTGATTGGCGTGCGTGACATAAAATCCAGGATGTGCCGGGCAATCTCCTCGCCCTTCTCCTCCTGGAGGAAATGGCCAGCTTCGTGAATAGTGATTTCAGGCTGTTCTTTTGCTGAAGGGATCAGTGCTCGGAAAAACCGATCACCGCCGCGTGTGATGGGATCCCCATCCGAGAACATGACCAGCGCGGGTTTGCGCCATTGCGCTAAGCGCTCGCGCGCCTGCCGCATGGCGGGGGCAGCCGGATCGCTGGGCGAAATCGGGACAAGCAGAGGGAAGACCATCGCACCGGCTTTGTAGGTGACATCGGGGAACGGGCTGTTATAGGCAGCGACAACGTCAGGGGGCACCTGGTCGCTGTGAACTGTCCCAGACACAATGATGCGGCCAATATCCATATCCGGCGCGCGTAACGAACGTCCGCCACCTCATGAAGCCCTCGCTCATCGGCTCATCACCGGTTGGCAGGCCTGTATTCATGATCACGAGGCGAGCGAAGCGTCCCGGCATTTCAGCGGCGACCGACAAGCCGATTAAGCCGCCCCAATCTTGTACGACCAGCGTAACCTGGCGCAGGTCGAGCGCCTCGATACAGCTGACCAGTGTGTCGCGATGCATCTGAAACGAGTATTCAGCGCGTTCGGTAAACTTATCCGAACGGCCAAAACCAACAAAATCCAGCGTGATGACCCGGTGGTCATGTGACAGCAACGGAATCATCTTGCGATAGAGATAGGACCACGAGGGTTCGCCATGGAGGCATAGAATAAGCTCGCCATGGCCTTCGTCTATGTAGTGAAGACGCAGGCCGTTCACCTCGACATAGCGCGGCTGGTATGGAAAACCGGGCAGATTGGCAAAACGCTCATCCGGCGTGCGAATGATAGGCATAGGGACGCTCCAATTCCTGGCATTGTTTGGGCCATGCTATCGACAACCATCTCGCGTTTTTCATAGCATATGCGAAACGCTTGAGTGGTTGTCACAATTGTAGGGTAGTTACCTCAGTGCGCGAAGAGTATCAGGTTGGGGGTACAGCGAGTGAACCCAGCAGTTCGCGAAGTCGAAGAGCACTGTGGATAGCATGGGCCTCTGGATCGTTATTGAAATAAACAAACACTTCGCGGCCCTGGTTACTGTAAGAACTAACACCTGACAAGAACTTGTCTCTACATGGCACCCGCGCCATAACAAGCCTGCCTCTCAAGGCTTGCCTGTGGGTCAGCCTGCCAGGGCATAGGCTGATAAAACATGTTAGGAGTGAAGGTCACGTCCTCGTAAGGGCAGTGAAAGACTGGAGTAGCTGAGCCGGAAAGTGGTGGCACAATCCAGGGCCAATCGGCCGGCATCATGCGACCCGCCTGTTTCTCACATTCTTCGTGCAATACAAATTGGCGAGAGGCAGTGTGGTGATCGACTATCGTGACTCCATGCCTGGCAAACGAGTGCAACACTGCGATATTCAGTTCGACCATAGCCCGGTCTCTCCACAAGGTACGGTCGGAGTGGACGTCCAGTCCCATCGCTTCAGCAATCATAGGAAGCATATTGTACCGGCCTTTATCACCAAAGTTGCGCGCGCCGATTTCTGTCCCCATGTACCAGCCATTAAAAGGAGCAGCACTGTAGGAAATCCCACCGATTTCCAGGCGCATGTTGGAGATTAAAGGGAGGGCATGCCATTTAAGACCGAAATGAGTGAACCAGGTATAGTCAGGATGGCTCAGCGGAACTTCAAGAATGGTATCACGCGGCAGTTCAAATAGCCGAGGTGCTTGGTCTGGCATCTGGATGACAAGGGGAAGCAGATCAAAAGCCGTGCCCTCGCCACCTTTCCAACCGAGCTGTCGAATGACTTCGGTGAACTCTACATTTGAAGGATCACCGACAATGGAACCATCTGGTTGACGATACCCTGCATACCGGATGACCTGAGGATTCCAGATACGGATCCCTGACCGGTGTGGCATCTGAGGGGCAAAGATACTCATTACTGGGCGGATCTTTCCCCCATTGGTGCCTATCCGAAGATGCTCGACAATGGCCTCGAAGATTTCTTCTGCACTCGAGAGGTGGCGCATATCGCGAACTGCGAGAGATTTCCAGTGGAGCCGCCCAATGCAACGAGTACTGTTCCGCCAGGCGATACTCGCTCCGTACTCGAGATCAGCAAAGGTGTGCCAATACGTGCCGGTTCGTTGAATATCTGCCTGGACCGCGATGAGTTGTTCCTGATAGGTTTGAAGCGTACCGTGCTCCAGGTGAAAAATATGGAAATACGCTCTGGCTTCTCGTAAAATATCCTGAGGATCTACCAGGGGATACCTGATTTGTTGATGTGTTGATTGGCCAGAATGAGGTGTGGACGCGTATTGGTCTACTCGCTCTTCAAGGAGCGTTTGGTGTTCTGACATAACTATTTTGTATTCTCCCCTATAATACATGATTGGAGATGTGACGCGGCTTGAAGGTTTCCCAAGGATGCCTGTCGATATGAACCCTCGTAGTATACCAGCGAGACGGAACGAGCAAACGAAATAGGAGGTAAAAGGTAGTACTTTTAGTTGGCCAGTAGAAGATCCATAGCTTTTTGTGTGAACATAATAACACTCCGATTTTTTTGTTGCTCAGAAGGATTAAAGATGGTTTTCAAAAAAGTTCATCTACACAATCTGGATGCTACCGAACAAATGTTGATCCCGACTTATAGTCGGAAGGCGCTGAACAAACCTGTGCCACGGTACGAACTTCCCAATGACGAGATGCTGCCACAGACCGCTTATGAACTGATTCATGATGAACTCATGTTGGATGGCAATGCCAGGTTTAACCTTGCGACCTTTGTTACTACGTGGATGGAACCGGAAGCGCGCCAATTGATGGCCGAGACATTCGATAAGAATATGATTGACAAGGACGAATATCCTCAGACCGCTGAACTGGAGGTGCGCTGTGTCAACATGATCGCGCGGCTGTGGAACTCTCCCGCACACGAAGAAGCGGTTGGTTGTTCGACGATTGGTTCCAGCGAAGCGTGCATGCTGGCCGGAATGGCATTGAAATGGAGATGGCGCGAACGGATGCGCGCAGCTGGTAAAGCTATCGATAAGCCGAATATAGTGATGGGTATCAATGTACAGGTATGCTGGGAAAAATTCTGTCGCTATTGGGATGTCGAGCCGCGCTTCGTGCCAATGGAAAGGGGTCGTTATCATCTAAGCGCAGAAGAGGCGGTACGACACTGCGATGAAAACACGATAGCCGTTATCGCTATTATGGGGAGCACCATGGATGGGAGTTATGAGCCGGTCAAGGAGATCAACGACGCGCTGGACACGCTCCAGCAAGAAAAGGGGTTGGATATCCCTATTCATGTCGATGGCGCCAGCGGAGGCTTTGTCGCACCTTTCCTGCGGCCTGATCTGGAATGGGACTTCCGTGTGCCGCGCGTGAAGTCCATTAATACCTCGGGCCACAAATATGGATTGGTCTATCCTGGCGTGGGCTGGATTGTCTGGCGCGACAAGAGCGAACTACCAGAAGACCTGATCTTCTATGTTAATTACCTGGGCGGTGAGATGCCGACCTTCGCGATCAACTTCTCGCGTCCCGGTAATCAAATTGTCGCCCAGTACTACAACTTCATCCGCCTGGGGAGGGATGGATATACCCGTATTCAGAAATCGTGTCAGGACGTCGCGCACTATCTCTCTGGTGAGATCGCCAGGCTTGGACCATTTGAACTTATCAGCGATGGCAGCGACCTGCCCGTCTTTGTCTTCACGCTGAAGGCCGCCACGAATTTTACAGTGTTTGATTTCTCAGAACGGTTACGAGACCGTGGATGGCTTGTGCCCGCGTACACTTTTCCCAAGAATTGTGAAGATTTGGCGGTGCTGCGCATTGTGGTGAAAGAGGGTTTCAGTTATGATATGGCTCATCTGCTGCTGAAGGATATGCGTCGTCACATAAAATTCTACGCTTCTGAGCCGGACCACATGCATAAAAGTGGAAGTGCAAGCTATAGCCACGGAATTAGCGCAACAGAAAAGAAGCTGGCCCGTTAGAGCATCGTTCGCCTCAGGGCGAGCACAAGGGACAATACATTTTTGCATCACGTGTTTGATCATTAGCAGCCATGGTGGGCATATCTTACACCCATGTACCACTCTTTGCGCTACGGAAAATGGCATCGATTACCTGCATATTGGCAACGGCATCGGCAATGGGCGTCGGTACATTGCTGCCGTTGAGCACCGCCTGGGAGAACATATCGCCCTGGATAGTATACTGGTTGCAGACATCCAGCAAGATTTCCTCCATGTCCCCAATGTCCCCAACGTCCTCCCCGTGTTGATGCCAGATTTTGCAAGGCTGATCGGACGGGGCATTGAAGGGAATCTCAATTTCAACCCGGCCCTCAGTGCCAAAGATGTTGACCCGTTGAAACGGAGACAATTGCGTACTACACGTAAACGTTGAGGTGCCAGAGCCAAAGTCCAGTATGGCTGAGGCGAGACGATCAACCTTGAACTGCGGATCGTACTCAATCATGCCGAAGACACGTTCAGGCTCGGAAGCAAAAATAAAGCGCGCCAGCGAAATCGTATAGCATCCGATATCCAACATGCCTCCGCCACCGAAGTCGGCGCGGCTGCGAACGTTGTGTGGATCGGCGAGATAGTACGAGAAGAAGGACTGGATCGTTCGCAATGCACCGATCTTGCCAGTGCGAACCAGTTGTCGTGCACGCTCCCACTGTGGATGAAAGCGATACATGAACGCTTCCATTATCTTCAGGTGAGGGTACTGCCTGGCAGTATCGGCCAATGTTTGCGCTTCGGTTGCGGTCAGAGCAATTGGTTTTTCACACAGTACGTGCTTACCAGCTTGCAGTGCCTTGATCGACCAGGGAACGTGCAGGTGATTCGGCAAGGGATTGTAAATGGCGTCAATCTCGGGATCAGCCAGCAATTCTTCGTACGAACCATACGCTCGCGGGATACCCAACTGCGTCGCAGCGGCGCGCGCATTTTCCAGGGTGCGAGAAGCGATGGCAGTAATTTCACAATACGTGCCCTGTTGCATGGCGGGAATAACCTTGGTGGTAGCAATATTGGCGGTACTCAGGATACCCCAGCGGACTTTGTTCATGCTCTACTTCTTTCTTGAAAGAATGACTCATGAGCACTATTGTACCACTTATACGTCTTACCACAGAAAGTAAACAACATCAGCCCTATTGCTGCGAAGCAACTTCCCTTTTGCAAAAGTTCTTTGGACGCTATACACTACATATACCGGACTAAAATGAACTACTACCTATAAAAGAGATGGAGAGAGTATATGGAGTATCGCGCATTGGGTCGCACTGGCTGGAACATTTCGGTGATTGGCTTTGGGTCATGGGGTATTGGCGGAGGCGACTGGGGAACTACCGATGATACAACATCGCTGGCAGCCCTGCACCGGGCCATTGATCTGGGAGTCAATTTCATCGATACGGCAGATGTCTATGGCGATGGGCATTCTGAGCAACTGATTGCGCAGGTGCGCAAGGCGCGCAGCGAGCAACTCATCGTTGCGACCAAGGCAGGACGGCGGCTCGACCCGCACATTGCCAGTGGCTATAACCGGCAGAACCTGACCAGCTTTGTCGAGCGAAGCCTGCGCAACCTGCAGACCGAGGCGCTTGACCTGCTGCAACTCCATTGTCCGCCCTCAGAAGTGTATGAGATGCCTGAGGTCTTTGGTATCCTCGACGACTTAGCGCGGCAGGGCAAGCTCCGCTTCTATGGCGTGAGCGTGGAGCGCGTGGACGAGGCGCTCAAAGCTATCACCTATCCCAACGTCCAGAGCGTCCAGATCATTTTCAATATGTTCCGCTTCAAGCCTGCGGAACAGTTCTTTGCGGCAGCGCGCGAGCATCACGTTGGTATACTGGCACGCGTCCCGCTGGCAAGTGGTTTGCTGACCGGCAAGTTCAGTTCGCAGACGCAGTTTGACCCGAACGATCATCGCACCTACAATCGTCATGGCGAAGCATTCGATCAGGGGGAAACCTTCTCGGGCGTTGAGTATGAAACGGGACTGCGAGCGGTTGAAGAACTGCGCCCACTCGTCCCACAAGGCGTGAGTATGGCCCAGTTCGCCTTACGCTGGATTCTCATGTTCCCCGAGGTCACCGCTGCTATTCCAGGTGCCAAGAATCCGGAGCAGGCGCAAGGCAACGTGGACGCGGCAACACTGCCCCCACTGAGCGATGAAACGATGCAGCGCGTGCGGGAGGTTTATGATAGGTACATCCGCTCGCAGGTTCATCATCGCTGGTAGTTGCCTATTGGAACCAACAGAAGTGATAGGACACCGTTTTCGGGGTGATCGCCAATGTCACCCAATACTCTATGGAGTGAGTGACAGGCCAGGTGGAGAACTGTGAAGGCTCACTCCTGGACGTGGGCTGATCACGCGTGCTATCATCAGAAATGCCATGAATTTCAAGCGTGTAACTAGACTTGGAGGTATCCTGATATGCAGATAGGCGTCACTTTCCCACAAACCGAGATTGGTGCGGACCCCGCGGCAATTCGCGACTATGCGCAAGCTGCAGATGGATTGGGTTATGATCATGTTGTCGTGTTTGACCACGTTCTGGGTGCGGATCCCACTCATCGACCAGGTTGGAAAGGGTATACGCAGCAGTCTATGTTCCACGAGCCGTTTGTGCTCTTCGGTTACTTTGCGGCGCTAACAAAGCTGGAACTGGTTCCGGCTGTCATTATTCTACCGCAACGACAAACTGCCCTGGTCGCCAAACAGGCGGCGGAAGTAGACGTGCTTACCAGTGGGAAACTGCGCCTGGGCGTGGGGGTGGGCTGGAATCCGGTCGAGTACGAGGCGCTGGGGATGGACTTCAAGATGCGAGGGCGCGTGGTAGAAGAGCAAATAGAAGTGATGCGCCTGCTGTGGAGCCGTGAAATCGTCAGTTACAAAGGGCAATTCCATACTATTGTTGAAGCGGGCCTCAATCCCCTGCCCATCCGTCGCTCCATTCCCGTATGGATGGGTGGAAGTGCGGATACACTGCTGAGGCGTACCGCACGCATGGGAGATGGTTGGTTCCCCCAGGGGCCACCGGACGACAAGATGCGTGAAGCTGTCGAGCGCTTGCGTGGCTATATCAGGGAAGCGGGCCGCGATCCCAGCGCGGTGGGCATCGAGGCACGTGTGAATGCAAGTGCCGGTGATCTTGACGAGTGGATTCGTCAGACGGAGGGATGGCGTACATTAGGGGATGATTGGGGAGCCACCCATATCTCCCTTAACACTATGGGCGCTGGCTTCAAGTCGCCCAGAGAGCATATCGAAGCTATTCGCCGCTACAAAGAGGCGATTTCTGATCATAGGTAAAGATTCCATGGATGATCCTTATCGGGCTTTGCGATTTCGTGATTTTCGTTTTTTGCTCATTGGCACATTCATTGTATCTATTGGTGACCAGATGGTTAACGTTGCCATTGGCTGGGAGCTTTATGAACGAACGGGTTCTGCGCTTGCTCTGGGAGGGATTGGCCTGGTGCAGGTAATCCCTATAATCGTGTTATCGCTGCCAGCGGGTCACCTGGCTGATCGCCTCAATCGAAAACACATAGTAATCGCAGCTCAGGCTCTCCTGTTACTTGCTTCTCTTGGATTGATGACGTTATCTTTCACCCATGGTTCGCTGCTGCTGATCTACGGGTGCTTGCTTCTTATAGGCGTCGCGGTGGCTTTCAATAGTCCTGCCACTGCTACGCTCATCCCGCAAACAGTTCCGGAAAGCATCTTTGAGAATGCTGCTACATGGGAAAGCGGCGCCTGGCAATTGGCTGCCGTACTTGGGCCTGCCCTGGGAGGCTTTGTCATTGCGCTGCGTCATAGCGCAACATTGGTGTATGGTCTGAATGCCGGGACTGCCCTCACCTTTGCTGTATTGATAGTGATGATTCGTGGAGAGGGACGCTTAGAACGTTCCAGTGAGCTAACAACACTAAGCTCGTTGTTGGAAGGTATACAATTTCTGCGAAGTACTCAGGTCATACTGGCCGCAATCACGCTGGATTTATTTGCCGTTTTGCTGGGCGGAGCCACGTCCCTTTTACCGATCTATGCCAAGGATATCTTGCATGTCGGTCCAACTGGCCTTGGTTGGCTGCGCGCAGCGCCATCAATCGGCGCGGTTTGTATTGCCTTCGCTATTGCTCATGCACGCCCTTTCAAACAGGCGGGTAGAGTCCTGCTCTGCTCTGTTGCCGGATTTGGTATAGCGACCATTATTTTTGGCGTGTCGCGCTCGTTCTGGCTATCGCTTCTGATGCTGCTTATCCTGGGCGCTCTCGATAGTATTAGCGTTATTATTCGCAGCACTCTCTTGCTCACGCGCGCGCCAGATGCTCTGCGGGGACGCATAGCCGCTGTCAATTATATTTTTGTCGGGGCCTCAAATGAGTTAGGTGGTTTTGAATCTGGTCTGGTAGCACAATTATTTGGCCCTATCGTCGCGGTAGCTGGCGGCGGGATAGGGACCGTACTCGTTGTACTTTTCGTCGCGTTACTCTGGCCAGAAATGCGCCGCCTTGGCCCCTTGAGCGAAGACAAAATTCTGTAAAAATGATGGCAATATATTAGACCTCTTCCTCAATAAGGGTTGAGAAGGTACAATGACCCTATCGCGTCGTCTTATAGACAAAACGAGGAGGAACCAGCTATGCATCTGAGGGCGGCAGAAGTGATCAACGGCCAGCGTTGCTTGAGCGTCTCATCGGCTTGAACGTGGCAGAATTCGAGCGTCTGTTGGAGCCATTCTCAAGAGAGTATCACCAGCAGGTGATCGAGCCACGTGTCAGGGCCAAAGATCGCGTGCGTGGGTTGGGAGGCGGACAAAAAGGAGCTCTGCCACAAGTGGCCGACAAACTGCTGTTCATCCTCGTGTATACCCGCGTCTACCCCCTTCTCATCGTGCAAGGGATGTTCTTTGGAATGGCAGAGAGCAAGGCGTGCAAGTGGGTTGGGATCCTGCTGCCAGTCTTGGATGCCGCCTTAGGCCGTAGCCACGTGCGTCCTAAACGAGCTCAAGGCCGCTCCTTGGAAGAGATCGTCGAGGAGTTTCCCGAACTCAAGGAATTAGGGGTGCTCACGGATGGAACAGAGCGACCCATCCGCCGACCGAAAGATGCCCAGGAGCAGAAAGAAGCCTATTCCGGGAAGAAAAAGCGCCATACGAAGAAGCATGCCACCCTCACTCATCCCAGGACCCAGTACATCCTAGCCACAAGTGAAGAAGCCACTGGCAGCAAACATGACAAGAAGATCTTTGATGAGGCTGCTCTCTGCTGTACGACCCCCATTCCCATCAGCGCCGACAGTGGCTTTCAGGGACTCGACCTGGGCAATGCAGTGGTGGTCACACCCATGAAACGCCAGCGCAAAAAGAAGGGGGACCCCAGGGAGGAACTGACTCCAGCACAAAAAGAGCACAACAGAGGACTCGCTCAAACCCGCATCAGCATTGAACACAGCAATGCTGGTTTCAAGCGCAACCGCAGTGTGACCGAGATCCTGAGAAATACGCGCAAGGGCATGAGCGACCGACTGATGCTCATTGCCATGGGTTTGCATAACCTGCGCGTCACCATGAGAACGAGGTATCAGTTCTAGCCTGAGCCATCACAGGGCTAGCTTGGCCTTGGGAGGCTGCATCGTTATTGGGGAAGAAGTCTATCGATGACTTTATAGGGATAATAATAGCTAAACAAAATATTGACTTTTAGGGATATCTATGGTACTTTATCCCTATGAGATTAAGTGTTTATGCGAAAAAGACGGGTGTTACCTACAAGACCGCTTTCCGCTGGTGGAAAGCCGGGAAGCTTGACGCCTATCAAATGGATACGGGAACGATTATTGTACGAGAACCAGCCACATCAGCAGAACAGTTGCAGGTCGCACTTTATGCTCGTGTCTCATCGGCTGACCAGAACGAAGACTTAGAACGCCAGATGCAGCGTCTCAAGGACTATGCTGCATCCAAAGGCTATCAGGTTACAAAAATGGTGAGTGAACTGGCATCGGGCTTGAATGATCGCCGACCGAAATTGATGAAGTTACTGACTGATGCCAGTGTCGGTATTGTGGTAATTGAGCATCGTGATCGCTTAACGCGCTTCGGGTTCAATTACATTGAACAGTTGATGCAGATGCAAGGTCGCCGCCTGGAGGTTATCTTTCCGAGCGATACCGATAATGATCTGGTGGATGATTTCATCGCGGTGATTACCCGCATGGCAAGTCGTATCTATGGGCGGCGCACGTCGAAACGGCGTGCGGAAAAAATTAAGCAGTGTGTGGAACAGGTGATGAAAGCAGAGGATGCTTCGTGAAGATCACGCGTGGCTACAAGGTTGAGTTAGACCTGAATAATGAGCAGATCACGGCTTGCCTCAAACACGCTGGATGCGCGAGGAAAGCCTACAATTGGGGGCTGGCTCGCAAACAGGAAGCCCGCGCTGCTGGAAATCGCATGCCATCGGCTCGTGATCTGCATAAAGAACTCAATGGACTCAAAGCCACCGAGTTTCCCTATATGTACGAAGTCAGCAAATGCGCACCGCAAGAAGCCCTGATTGACCTGGATGATGCTTTCAAGCATTTTTTCCGCAAGGCCGCCTTGAAGAAACAGGGACAGTTTCGTGGCAAGTGTGGCTATCCCCAGTTCAAGAGCCGTAACAAAGGCATTGGGAGCTTCCGCTTGACGGGCGCTATCCATGTCTTTGAAAAGAGCATCCAGCTTCCACGCCTGGGTACACTCCGTCTCAAAGAGCATGGCTATCTCCCCGTGGGCGCAAAAGTGGCGCAGGCTAGCGTGAGCGAGTGCGCAGGGAGGTGGTACGTTTCGATCCAAGGAGCGCACGTGGTAGCTGAGCCGCTGCCCGCCACTGGCCCCGTGATTGGCGTCGATCTCGGCATCAAAACACTAGCAGTCGTCTCCGATGGCCGCGAGATATCCAATCCCAAAGCCTTGCGCACTCGTTTGAAGAAGCTGCAACGCCTTTCCCGTTGGCACTCGCGCAAGCAGAAAGGCTCAGCCAACCGCAAAAAAGCCCAACAGAAATTGGCTCGCATGCATGCCAAGATGGCTCATATCCGCGAAGATGCCTTGCACAAAGCAACCGCTTCCCTGGTGGCAAAAACCAAGCCAGCTGAGAAGCGAGCCGCCGTAATCGGCATCGAGGATCTGGGCGTATCGGGCATGTTCAAGAACCGCAAGCTGGCCCGTGCCATTGCGGATGTGGGCCTATCTGAGTTTCGTCGGCAACTGACCTACAAAGCCGAGCAAGCTGGCGTGCAGGTCCATGTCGTCTCCCGGTGGGAACCATCGAGCAAAACGTGCTCCGGCTGTGGCTGCTATCATGCGGATTTGCAGCTTGCTGATCGGGTCTTTGTGTGCCAGGAGTGCGGATTGCTGATCGACAGAGATCTGAATGCAGCGCGAAATCTGGAACTTTTGGCGTATCTTGAATTGATGAGTACCGCGAGTTACGCGGGATTTGACGGCTCTGGACAGGGCGGCTCTGGCTTCTCAGCAATGAGAAGTGAAACTGCCCTGGTTGAAAGAGCAACCGAACCGGGCGATTAGGGCTTTGTCCATAAAAGTCCAAGTTTCGGATAACGGTCTAGCTATCGAGTATCTCACAGGCGTCGGCGAAAGCCTCCACTTTGCTGATTCATCCTTTGATATGGTGTATTGCTGCGACGTGCTGGAACACGTGAATGATCTCGGCGCGGTGATCTCTGAAATTGCGCGTGTCCTCAAGAAGGACGGTTTCTTTTTCTACGATACCATTAATCGCACGTTTATGAGTAAGATTATTTCCATCAAGCTGTTGCAGGAATGGCAGGCAACAAGGGTCATGCCTGCAAATCTGCATGATTGGAAATTGTTCGTCAAGCCATCAGAGTTACAAGCACACATGAGCGCGCATAAGCTCGAACAAAAAGAAATCTTTGGACTGGTTCCCAATACCAACCCTATCACGCTGATCCGTCTCCTTCGCAAGTACAAACGGGGTGTACTCTCTTTGAAAGAAGTGGGAACGCAGATTAAACTGGTCAAAAGTAAGGACACGTCGAACTTATATATGGGGTACGCTATCAAGGTTTAATGCCACCCGATGTAGGGGCGCCATTGATTGGCGCCCGAGGGCAGGGGCAAGCCAGGGCAGGGCAGG
>JRHI01000360.1_pt1 | contig 51328 bp, 62 predicted proteins | sample 215371 | NCBI WGS metagenome assembly JRHI01 (sample SAMN02929681, study PRJNA255918) | sediment metagenome | biome: cave system; feature: Ice Cave; material: Sediment; isolation source: sediment from deep within a dark volcanic ice cave with no known source of... ...
GGGAAGCAGGGACTCTACCAACTGAGCTACTCCCGCTCGGTCTGACCTTGCCAGCAGCACTTTCGTGCTTCTTCGAAGCCTCCTGGACGTTCTGTCTCGTTCGGCGAGTACAGGTATCGGTGGTGAGGATTCTACCGCCTGGCCACCGTGGAAACGGCGGCGCCGCACCTGACCTGGCCGAGGCGCCGGCCCGAGTGGGCATCCTTCGCCCAAGGGGTGGGGTGCGGAAGCGCGTACCCAGGAACGCTGAGCACACCGGGAATACCATCCCCATGTCCGGGTTTCACCGTCGTGTCCCAGCCTGGAGCCGAGAGCGGCGAGACCGGCCCGACGTGGCGGCGTATACGCGCGCGTGCGGACCGCCGCCGCCGCGTGCCGAGGCCTTCGGCGTGATGGTCGACGCGCTACCGTTGGTCGGCATGGGAGGCGACGAGGCGCCAGATGCCGGGGAGCTGGACTCTCAGATCGCCGCCTTCACCCCCCGGCTGCGAGCCTTCGCCCGGTCCCTGGGCCATGCCGACGCGGCGGCTGAGGACCTTGCGCAGGAGACCTGCCTGCGTGCGCTCGGAGCGCGTGACCGGTTCACCCCGGGGACCAACCTCAAGGCGTGGCTGTTCACCATTCTTCGCAACCTCCATCTCAATCGCCGTCGTGACGAGGCTGCAAGGCCCCGCCTGGTGGCTCTGGACGAACTCGGGTCGGCCCGGCCCTGGGACCGGGGCGTGGCCAGCGCCGAATACGTCGCCTTGCGGCGCTCCGCGGTTGCCGACGTGGGGCGCGCCTTCAATAGCCTCCCGCCCAAGTTCGCGGTGCCCCTCCACCTCGCCGCCATCGAGGACATGACATACGCGGCCATCGCCGCACTTCTGGACCTCCCGGTCGGGACGGTGATGTCCCGCATCTACCGGGCGCGACGGCTTCTCCTCAGCCGGCTCGACGCCGGGCAGCCATGACGGACGGCTGCGCTGGGCACCGGCCGTACCTGGCAGCCGTCGCTGACGGGGAGGACGGTCTGGTTCCGGCGGCGACCCGGCAGCACGTCGACGGCTGCCCCTCCTGCCAACGCGAGATCGCGGCACATGCGCAGCTCGGAGAGATGCTGCGCTCAGCGCCGCTGGACGGCTCCAGTCCCGTGCCGGCGCCGGCTGGCGGACGGCGGCCCCGCTGGCATCGGCTTGCGCTGGCGGCGTCGGTCGCGGCCACGCTCGTCCTCGGTGCGCTCGGGACCGTGGCCTGGCAGCGGGAGCACAACCGGTTCGATCCCGTGGCTCTGGCCGTCGCCGCGGCGCATCACCGGCCGGTCCTGGAGACGTCCGATCCGCAGGCGATCGCGACATGGTGCGCGAGCAACTCGGACCGCCGCGACCCGCCCATTGCGATCGCCGCATTGACGCCCGTCGGCGCGAGGATGGACGTGCAATCGGGCGCAACCGTCGTGACGGTCTTCTACCAGAACGCGACCGGGCATCAGATCACCGTGGGCTGGATCGACGCCGACAGCAGCCACATGGCCGACACCGGCGCCGCCGCGCGGACTGTCGACTCGTCAGGTGTGATCGTGCTGCGCACGTCCGCAGGAACCGCCGTCGTCACCGGCGACGCCCCATTCGCCGGTTTATGGGCGGTGGCGGGAGCCGTCGAATCAGCGGGCGGCTCATAGGCCGCTGGGCAGCCTTCTCGGCGAATGGAATAGCCGGGGGCTCGGCGGGTTCCACCCTGGACGCATGACGAGCCTGGTGTCCCTTCGGATGGCGCACTCGCCCGTCGTCGTCAGCGACCCGGCGGTCACCGCGTGTGGCTGACCGACCACAGCCCACAGGAGCCACCGATGACCGCTTCGTCCGCCAGGAGCGCGGGGTACCGCGAGACAGTACCGTCGTGGCCGCTGGCCACACTGCGCATCTTCTTCGGCGTCGTCTACCTGGCCAACGGCCTCTCCAAGGTGACCGGGACGAGCACCGTCACTCTGGGTCCCTGGAAGTCGTTCCTCATCAACTACGACGCCACGCAGGGAATCCTCCGGCATGACGCCGCGACCAGCATCGGGGTCTACCACGACTTCGCCTTCAACGTCGTGCTTCCCAACTACAGCCTCTTCGGCGCGCTCATCACGGTCGCCGAGATCGCCGTCGGCATCGGTCTCGTCACCGGGGTGCTCGGCCGGTGGGCCGCTCTGGGCGGGGCCCTGCTCACCCTGAACGTGCAGATCGCCGCCATCGGCGGCGGTGAGTGGACCTTCGAATATCTGGTCGAGCTGGTGCCGCTCCTGTACCTCGCGGCTGTGCCGACTGGCCATCTCACTCTGCTCGATCGCATTCCCGGCCTCGGACGCCTTCTGTCGCGGCGGCCCGCGCGGGCAGCGGCGGATCAGCGCGCTGCGGTGGTATGAGCGCAGTTGCCCTGATCAGCGCCGAGCAGGCTCCGCTGCTCGCGCGGGGCTACTACAGCGGCGGTGACCCGGGCGCGATTGTGGCGGCCCTCGCGCAGGTCCCCGAGTTGCTCGAGGTCGCGATGCCCTTCCTCGGAACCGTTCTGGGGCCAACCTCGCTCCCGCCTCGCCTCAAGGAGCGCTCCCGCCTCGCCTCAAGGAGGTGGTGGTGCTGCGCACCTCGGTGGTCGCTGGTTGCCGCTTCTGTGTGGACAGCCACACCGTCGTGGCCTGGGACTGCGGGCTGAGCGTCGACGAGGTGGCGGCGCTGCGGGACGAGGGCCCACTGCCGGCGAGCTTCAGCGACCTGGAGCTGGCGGCCGCGCGCTTCTCGGAGTTGATGTGGAGTCAGCCGGCCATCGCTGTCGACGTCCTGCGCCCCCATCTCGAGGACCACGCCATCGTCGAGATGACGCTGCTGGCGAGCACGACCATGCTCCTCAACCGCCTCTGCACCGCGCTCGCGCTGCCGGTTCCTGCGTCGGTGACCGCGCGGCTGGACGGCGGTCGATGAGCGCTGTCGGCGCCGCCGTGGAGGACGGGAGCCTGGGTGGACGCGTGTGGTTCTACAGCAACTATCACTGCAACCTCGCCTGCACCTACTGCCTCACCGACTCGGCGCCAACCTCTCGGCGCCGTCTGCTCGACAGCGGCGATCTCGTCCGGCTGGCCGGTGAGGCCGCCGGTCTCGGCTTCACCTCCCTCGGCATCACCGGCGGCGAGCCCTTCCTTGTTCCCGACATGCCCCGGACGGTGGCTCGCCTGGCCGAGTTCCTCCCGGTCGTGGTGCTGACCAATGGCACCTTGGTCACCGACCGGTTGCTACGGCAGCTGGCGCCGCTCGCGGCCCTGCCCGTGGCGGTGCAGGTGTCTCTCGACAGCGCCGACGCGTCGGTCAACGACAGTGCGCGCGACCGTCGCAACTTTGCTCTGGTGGTGGAGGCGATTCCACGCCTGCGGGCAGCGGGCGTGCGCGTCCGGGTCGCCACCACCTCGGAGGGGCTCTCCGTCGAGGAGCGGTCCAGTCTCTGCGCGCTGCACCGATCCCTCGGGGTGGCGGACGCTGACCATGTGGTCCGGCCGGTGGTGCGGCGTGGACGGGCCGCCGTCCGCGGGGTGGGGGTTGACGCCCGGGCGTCCGACCTCCCACCGGAGCTCACCATCACGGCCGACGGCGCCTTCTGGAGCCCGTTCGGTCCCACCGTGCGCGCCGAACAACTCGACACCGACCTCCTCATCACCCGAACCACCCGGCCCCTGTCCATCCCGGCCGAGGCGATGCTGCGCGTGATCGACGGGAGGCCGCCCGGCGAGGACAGCTCCCTGGGCATTCGTTGAGCCTGACCGACAGCGCCCGGTCGGGCGCAACGACCCGCGGATTGCGGCAAGGCAGGGCCGTCGTCCTGGTGCGCCCGTGGTAGCGTCAGCCGATGGCCCTCCGTCCCGAGGCGATCCTCTTCGACGTCGTGGAGACCCTGTTCGCACTGGACCCCGTCCGGGCGCGCATGAGGGCAGCGGGTCTCGGTGACGACGGCGTCGCCGGCTGGTTCCCACGCTTCCTGCGCGACGGGATCGCGCTCGCCGCAGCGGGGTCGTTCCGCCCGTTCCGCGAGGTCGCTCAGGCCTCACTCCGCGACGCCATGCGCGCCGCCGGCGTGGATTCCTCGGACAGCGCCGTCGACGCCATCCTGGAGGGCTTCGGGGAGCTGGACCCCTACGGCGACGTGCAGCCGGCGCTGGAGTTCCTTCGGGATCGGTCCATCCGGACCATGACGCTGAGCAACGGGAGCGCGGCGTCAGCCCGCGCGCTGCTCGACCGATCCTCACTGCGGCCCCTGCTCGATGGGGTGCTGTCGGTCGACGAGGTCCGCCTCTGGAAGCCGCGGCCGGAGCCGTACCTGCACGCCTGCGCTGTGGCGGGACTGCAACCTGATCGCGTCGCGCTCGTGGCGGTGCACGCATGGGACATACAGGGCGCAGCCTCTGCCGGACTGAGCACCGGCTGGTGCAGTAGGTTGGAGGGAGCCTACTCGCCGCTCTTCAGAACGCCGGATGTATCGGGGGACACACTCCTGGACGTGGCGCAGGGTCTTGCGTCGCTCGACACGACGCAGTAGCGCAATCGGCGGCGCTGGTACACGTTGCGGTCGCCTGCGTGCGCGCGCCGCGCCCGTCGAGAGATGGAGTGAGCGTCGAAGGTGTGATCAGGCCGCGGCGAGGTGACGTCCATTTGCCGGGCGCGGGCAGGGCGTCTGTCCGCGCTTTGCCCGAGGCTGAGGGCGGCCGCATTGCCTCCGAGACAGCCGTCGAACGGAGTGAGTCGCCCTGGGCGCCCCGGTTGAGTCGGCTGTGAAGTGTCGGTGGTGGCGGCGGGCACTTCCAGAATACACCGCTGCCTCGGGTGTTGTGCCGTTTGGAAGGAACCCGGCCATACCTCAGGAGGAGCCCAGATGGGTACAAGCGTTGGCCCCGGGGAGAGATCGATCGCGCTCGGCGCGGTGGCGGAATCGTCGCCGGCATCCCGTTTGCGTTGTGGATGATGGCATACTCAGCCGCCACCGGGAACGGCGTCGCCACGCCGCTGAACGTCTGCTGGTCGGACCGCATTCGCCATCACCCGCCCCGACCGGTGGGCGATTGCGGGTGTGCCGACGCCACGTCCCGCGTGATGAACTCCTTCACGGCCAAGGGGTCGAAGCCCTACGACGCGTAGGCGGCTGGACAGGTGGTTCAGCTGCGCGCCGGGCGGATGCGGGGTTCCCTGATCATCATTGCCGGCGGGACCGTGGCCGCCGTCATCAACGCCGACAATGGCAATGACGCCCTCACGCTCATTCTGATCGGCCTCGCGCTGGTGGCGGGTTCCATGGCCAGCCTTCGACACCGCTGGATGCTGCTGATGGCACTGCCGTTCCTGGCGGTGGGATCCAGTGTCGGGGCGGCGGGGCTGGTGCCGTTTCTTCAGGCACACCTCACCATGGCGGTCTTAATCGCGTTGGGGGCGAGTGTCATGGCCGCCGACCTGCTGGCCACTCCGGGCCGCGCCTGGGCCACTAGCTTCGCCGTGCTCGCCATGGCGGCTGGGTTCATCCTGGTTGCGGTTGGTCCGCCCAATTCGGGTTTCACCATCCCTGGATGGACGTTCGGGGCCAGCCTCGCCCTGCTCGGCCTGGTCGTGGGAGCGGACGCACGGTTTCGGGTGTGGCCGCATCCGGGCGCCCCGGTCGCTCAGACGATCGTCGACGAGACCCCGAGCCCGAGAGTCACGTTCGCACGTGGCGCCCTTCTTTTCGCAGGCGGGGTGGGTGTGAGCGTGGTCGACGGGTGGGGCCACAACCTCTACTTGGTCGTGGCCGCCTTCGGCGTCGCATACCTCGTACCCGGGGTCATCACGAGGCAGCGACGATGGGCGGAGAGTGGAATGCTGCTCGCCGCACTGGGCGCGGTCATCGTGTCCACCGACTTTATACCGGCGACGGCAACTTACATCTACGGATTGGTGTTTGCTGCAATCGCCGCTGCGATGCTGCTGATCCAGATCTTCTCGCTGGGTAGAATCCGGGGCGTCGGCCGCTCCCTGATCGCGGTGAGTGTTTTCCTATTCGTGCTGTCAGTGCTCCCGGACGCGTCAACCCTCGCACCGATTGGCAGGAACATCGACGCACTCCTCCCGCTGGTCCCAGCGGCCAGTGGGATTACCCTGCTCGTTCGGGCTTGGCGCGGTGCCAGGACTGAGCGACGGCAACAGGCGGAAGGCGGGGCCAGTGCCGTCTGAGACCTATTCACCGCTCACGAATGACCAAAACCGTCGACAGCGTCCTGCGAGCAGCGCCCGGACGCGTTCATAGGCCGTCACGAGCCACTGACAACCCGGGTCGTCGGGAGGAAGGTTCCCCAGACGAACCAGAACGTGTCCACATGCTCGATCGGTCGCAGGCTGCGGCCCGCGAGAGGGCCGGCGATGGCGGTCCCCAGCACCGTCCACGTGCTTCCCGTCTCGGTGTCGGAAAAGCCTGCGGTGACCGCGCGGAAGTGCAGCGTCCGGGCGTCGACAACCGGGTCGAAGACGGCGGTGGCGCCGACGTCACGTCCGTCGGCGATCGCTGACGAGTCGAGGGCAGATGCGGCGCCGTCACGTTCCCACACCACCACGTCGGTACCTCCCACGGTGGTGGCGATGACGTGCCGGATGCGTAACCCGTCGAGTAGGATCGCGACCGCATCAGCGTCGTGCCGGATGCCCACGAGGCGCGTCTTCGGTGGATACCGTGTGTCGTAGCCTCCGCGGAACAGGAACGGCGGGTTGTTCACGTCGTCGTAGCCCACGTACGGGTTCGTCCCGTACTCGCGGTCGACGCCGGTGTCGCGACTCAACACCCACGCCGTGGGGTGTGCGGCTCTCCAATCCGACCATGCGACGATCGCAACAGGGAAGCTGTGAAGCTCTGCGCCCGTCAGCTCACCCGCGATGGCGGTACCAATGAACTGGCTCCACAACGATTGGGTCTGACGGTCGTACATCACCAGGTCGGAGCGGTAGAGACGCCCCGAGGTGCCGAAATCCAGCACCCGCCCGCGGAGCCGGCGGTCGAAGGCGATCGCGGAATCACAGAGGGGGCAGTACGTGACGGCGACGGGGAAGCCGTTGACGGTGTCATTGACGATCTCGTGCCAGATGAGCACCTGTATGGGATAGGCGCGGGAGTCCGCGCCGACGGTGAGCGCAAGCACCGGCTCGCGGTCGCGCAGCCAGGACACCGACGAGGCGCGCTCGAAGCGGGGATGGTCGATCGCCGGAATGCCGTCTGGCGGCGGGCCGCCGGAGACGATCTCCGCTGGATTGACCAACGGCGTCGGGAGACCCGCGCGGCCGGGGTCGTCGAGGGCCGACAGCGTCGTCTCGCGCGAACTGGCGGCTACCTGTGGGAGGCTCACCGATCCTCTGCCATGGCTGACCGAGGACACCGCCGGCTGGCCACATGCGGTCACCAAGGCGGTGACGGCGCCCACGAAAACGACAGAACGGCGATGGAGGCGCACCGGCTGCCGCAGCTCAGCTCACACCGTAGTACTGCTGCAACGTCGCCCGAAGCGTGGCCTCGGGGAGGGCCCCGGGCGACACGTACAGGAGCTTCCCGTTGGCGTCGTAGAAGGCGCTGATCGGCATCCCCTGTCCGCCCAGAGCGTCGTGCAGACCGCTGGCCTGCTGGCCGCCGACATCGCTGGCGATGGGCCACCAATCGATGCCGAACTGGCGAGCCATCGCCATCCCGTCGCCCGTCTCGAGCGAGTTGACTCCGACGAAGTTCACCTTGCCCTGGAGGGCCCGGCTCACGGTGGCAAAGCCGGGCAGCTCACCCTGACAGGCCGTGCACCAGGAGGCGAAGAAGTTCACCACAGTGGGCTTGCCGTGGAAGCTGGCCAGGCGGACGTCGCCCGAACCGTTGAGCCGCGGCAGATCGAACGCCGCAGGGTCGGTCGACGTTGTGCCGCTGCCTGCCCCGCCGTGGGAGACGGCCAGCACGATGCCGAACACTGCCGCAACAACCACCGCAAGCACGGCCCCGCTGATGCTGATCCGCTTGGTCCGCGCTCGGCGCGCCGCTGCCTGCCTGGCCTGCGCCGCCTGTTGTCTGCGCTGGGTCTTTGGTGTCCGGTCGGCTGGACGGCTGCCTCGGTTCGGGGTGCTCATGCGGTGCTCCTTGGATTGCCCTGCCGGCGGCGGCGACGTCGGCGCGGGGTGCTCAGGGCACAACACACGCCGCGGTCAATTGATTCCCGGTCGGGAATGGTGGGCTGCTCCAACGTGTTATACGGAGCATGGGGAGCGCTGAGGAGGACATGGAGGCAGACCTGAGCAGCCAGATCGCGCTGTTCACACCGCGCCTTCGCGCCTTCGCGCTCGCACTTGGCAACGACCCGACCGACGCCGAGGACCTCGCCCAGGAGACCTGCCTGCGCGCCATCGGCGCCCGGGACCGCTTCGCGCCGGGTACCAATCTCAAGGCCTGGCTGTTCACCATCCTCCACAACCTTCACCGCAACCGCCGCCGCGACGTCGCGGCGCGTCCACGGCTGGTGACCCTCGAGGCACTGGATTTCGACCAGGAGACGCTCGGCGACTGGCGAGGCGTCGACGTGGAGCGTCAGGCCCTCAATCGCGCCCGCTTGGCGGACGTCGTCCGGGCCCTCCGGAGCTTGCCCCCGGCACTCGCCATCCCGCTCCAGCTCGTGACAGTCGAGGATCTTGCCTACGCCCAGGTCGCGGAGATCCTCGAGATCCCGATCGGCACGGTGATGTCGCGCATCTACCGAGCGCGTCGTCTGCTGCTTCGCCGCCTCGCCGAGGACGAGCAGTGAACACCGCCTGCTCGCCCCATCGGACCTATCTCGCCGCGCTCGCCGACGGCGAGATCGGTCTCGTGCCCGAGGCCAGCCGGGTGCATGTCACCGAATGTGCCGCCTGTGCTGCGGAGGTGGCCGATCATGGTCTGCTCGGCGAGAAGCTCCGCGAGGCCCTTCTCCACACCGATGCGCCGGTCCGACGCCGGAATCCTGGGTGGTCGCGGATTCGGAGTCGCAGCGCCGTCCTCGCCGCCGTCGCAGCAGTGCTCCTCGCTGGCCTCGGCGCCGGGGTGTGGTGGCGGACCAGCCAGGGCGGCCCCGACCCCGTCGTCCTCGCCGTGGCGGCGGCGAAGGGTGCTCCGGCGCTGCGATCGACGGATCCCGCCGCCATCCGTGCGTGGTGCACCGACCGGTCCGATCGGGCCGGCCCGCCGGTTGCGATCCCCGACCTCGCCCCCGTCGGCGCACGCATGGACACGCACGACGGCGCGACCGTGGTGACCGTCTTCTACCGATCGTCGACTGACGAGCGCATCGCCATCGGCTGGCTCGACGCCACCGCCACTCCGCCGAGCCAATCCCGGGTCGAGGAGCGCAGCGTGTCCGGCCAACGCGTCCTTGTCGTCCAGACGCCGGTCGGCGAGGCGGTCCTGAGCGGCGACGGTTCGGTGGGCTCCCTGTGGGACCGGGCCGCGACACTTCAAGCCCTCACCGGTTGACCGGCACCGGTGACCGGCGGCCGACGGCCGGCTCGCCCAGCTCACAAGTCGACCGGGGAGGCCGTTCCGAAGCGGGTCAGGAACGTCAGATGGTCGCTGACGAGCAGCAGCCCAAAGACCAGTAGCAGGGCTCCGCCGGCGAGGTTGATGACACCGAGGTGACGGTTGATGGCGCGGATCACCCCCTGCAGCCGATCGGTCAGGAGCGCCGCTGCGACGAACGGGACACCGAGCCCGGCGCAGTAGACGAGCATCACGGGAAGACCGCCGAAATCGTGCTGTGAGGCAACCTTGGGGATGCCGGTCAACTGCGGCCCGATACAGGGCGTCCATCCCGCGGCGAAGCTGAGACCGAGGGCAAAGGAACGACCCAGCCCCGAGCCTCCGGACGTGACACCGAACCGCCGCTCGCGCATGAGAAACCCGAAGCGCAGCACACCGAGCACCTCGAGGGCGAGGACGATGACGATGATGCCCGAGACGACGTTGACGGCCTGCCGATGGCTGCGCAGCAGCGACACGTCGAGCGCGCTGAAGACATAGAAGAACAGAACGAACACGGCGCTGAACCCGAGCACGAAGGCTATCCCGTTGGCGACGACCGGGGTCCGTGCCTGGTCGATCGCCATCTCGCCGTCCGCAGCTGCGACGCCGCTGTTCCCGACTTGGCCACTCAAATACGCCATATAGGCCGGCAGCAGCGGGAACACGCACGGCGAGAGGAACGACGCAAGCCCCGCGAGGAAGGCCAGCGGATAGCTGAGGTGGAGGGTCAGCAGGGGGATCACCGCCAACGGACAACCCGCACGGCCGTCGGCCATTCCATGCACCTGGCGGATCGTGCTGCCTTCGTCGCCAGCGGAGCTCAGCCGGCTGACGCGGCGCCGAGCGGGTCCCCGTAAAGCAGACGGCCCCACTCCTCGCCGCTGAGGTCGAGGGCTAGCTTCTGGCGAGCCCGCAAGCCACGAGCTGTGATCGGAATCCTTCGAGGCATCGCCCTCAGGATCCGAGCGTCGATCAGCACATCGCGTCCCGCGGCAGAGCCAATTCGCAGAAGCTCGTGCCGCTCTGCAGCCGCGGCTTTGCTCACCCGCATGCGCACGTCGCGGACCTTCCCACCACAGCAGCGCGTGACCTGATAGGCGATGACCAGGGGCGATGGGCCAGGATGCTGCTCCAACCACCGCATCGCCGGCGGGTCGAGCTCGATGTGGAAGCCCGCTGTCTCGTCAGCGCCACCCAAGTCGCTCACAGCTGCAGTATGCCTGCCGCGTGGCGGCACGCAGCCGAGCGAGGTGGTGGGTAGACTGACTCGAGATGAAGCAGATATCTCTCTGTGTCAGATTGTTTGCCGCCGGCCTGTTGATGGTCGCCTGCGGGTCCGAAGCCACGACGTCGCCGACGTCGTCGAGCGGTGCCGTGAACCCGTCGGCAGGTGCATCCGGCGCTGGCACCGAGACGCTGCCGGCCGGCGACATCCCCGACACCGTCGCCTACCCCACCTTCGCGCCGCCGGCAGGCGGCTACGTGATCCGGATCCCTGAGGGCTTCGCGCGGGCGGACGCCGGCTCGGCGGTCGTCTTCACTTTCCACTTCAACGGCGTCAGGCTGGAGACCACGCGGGTGGCGAGCGCTCCGACGGTCAGCTCCGCGCAGAGCGCGGACGTGGCGGCGATCAGGCAGAGCTACCAGAGTGTGGCCCTCGGTGACATCACCAGTGTCTCGCGCCCTGCGGGTAACGCCATCCTCATCAAATACCAGGCGGACTCGCAGCCAGATCCCGTCACCGGTAAGACGGGCCGGCTCGACGTCGAGCGATATGAGTTCTGGCACAACGGCACAGAGCTCATCCTCACTCTCTCTGCGCCCGTCGGCTCAGACAACGTCGACCCCTGGAAGGTGATCACCGACTCGCTGCAGTGGCAGTGACCGAGCCGGTCCTCCGCGCCGAGAACCTCTACCGCTTCTACCACGCCGGCGACGATGAGACACTGGCGCTGCGAGGTGTCTCACTGAGCGTCGATCCCGGCGAGATCGTCGCGGTCGTCGGGCCGTCAGGGTCTGGGAAGTCGACCCTGCTCGCGTGCCTCTCCGGCATGGACGATCCCGACGGCGGCACCGTTTCCGTTGGCGGCCGCCGGCTGTCGCGGCGACCAGAGCACGAGCGCACACCGATGAGGCTGCGCGACATCGGGATGCTGTACCAGAGCGGCAACCTCATCGAGCACCTCTCCGTTCTCACCAACATCGAGCTCGCCCAGCGCTTTGCCGGAGCCACCGACGTCCGGCGAGCCCGCTCTCTGCTCACGGAGCTCGGGTTGGAGCACCGCGCTTCTGCGCATCCCTCGCAGCTTTCCGGCGGGGAGCTGTGCCGCGCCGGATTGGCCGTTGCACTTGCCAACGATCCTCGGGTGGTTCTCGCCGACGAGCCGACCGGGGAGGTCGACACGACGACCGAGGCGTCGGTGCTCGGCCTTCTGCGGGAACGCGCCGGCGGAGGCGTCGCCATCGTGCTGGTCACGCACAGCGAGGCCGTCGCCGCCGTCGCCGACCGCGTCGTGCAGCTCGTCGACGGACGGCTGGTCGCATGAGCGATGTTTTGGTGCGCAGCGACCGCGCGAGCCGTGTATACGGCTCGCTGCTCGCTGTCGACGGCGTGTCGTGTGACGTGTCCTCGGGCCAGAGAGTTGTGATCACCGGACCGTCCGGCTCGGGGAAGTCGACGCTGCTGCACCTACTCGCCGGCCTGGAAACCCCCTCGGCCGGCACGGTGGAGTGGCCGGCGGTCGGGTCACGCGACGAGTTGCGGCCTGGCGCCCTGGCTACGATCTTCCAGGGGCCCAGCCTGCTGCCCCCTCTCAGCGTCATCGAGAACGTGTCGCTGCCGCTCCTGCTCGGGGGCGCCGACGAAGAGGCCGCATCCCTCGCCGCCATGGCGGCGCTGGCCACCCTCGGCATCGAGACCCTCGCGGACAAGCTCCCCGAGGAGCTGTCCGGCGGACAGGCGCAGCGTGTCGCCGTGGCTCGGGTTTTGGCCGGGGTGCCCAGGCTGGTCTTCGCCGACGAGCCGACCGGCCAGCTCGACCACCGCACCGCCGCGCAGATGCTCGACGTCCTCGACGAGGCGGTGGCAACCATCGGCGCAGCGCTCGTGCTCACCACTCATGACCGCCGTGTGGCTGGGCGGTATCCAACCCATTGGTCGATGGCTGACGGTCACCTCAGCGGCGCATCCTGATGGTGTGGTTGCTGTGGATGCGTGGCCTGCTGCGCCACCGTCTCGGTCGCACCATGGGCACTGCACTGGGCATCGCCATTGCGGTGGCGCTTCTCGCCTCCATAGGCACCTTCCTGGCATCGTCCCAGGCGACGATGACCACGCGCGCCGTGGCGACCGTCGCCGTCGACTGGCAGGTCGAGACACAGCCCGGCGCTGATCCCAGCGCCGTCCTCAGCGCCGTCCGACTTCAGCCGGGTGTGACCACAGCGCTGCCAGTCGGTTACGGGGACAGCACCGGTTTGACCGCGACGACGGCGGGCACCATCCAGACCACCGGCGCCGCGGTGGTGCTCGGCCTGCCCGACGGGTACGCGAACGCCTTCCCAGGCGAGATCCGCACTCTCATCGGCACCACCAACGGGGTGCTCGTCGCTCAGCAGACGGCGGCGACGCTGCGCATCCATCCCGGTGACCAGGTCGCGATCGGCAGGCCGGGGATGGCCTCCGCGCCGGTGACCGTCTCGGGCGTCGTCGACCTGCCCCAGGCGAGCTCGCTGTTCCAGAAGGTCGGCGCCCCCAAGGGCGCACAGCCGTCGGCGCCCCCCGACAACGTGGTCCTCGTCCCGCTGGCGCAGTGGCACCTCATCTTCGATCCACTCCGGGCAACCGCACCCGGGTCTGTCCATGAGCAGGTGCATGCACACCACGACCGCAACCTGCCGCCTTCCCCCGAGGCCGCTTTCGAGCAGGTGACCGCGGGGGCGCGCAACCTCGAGGTGCGCCTGGCCGGTGCCGGGTTGGTGGGGGACAACATGGGCGCCGCGCTCGACGCTGCGCGTGGTGACGCTGCGTACGCGACGGTCATCTTCCTCTTCCTCGGCCTGCCGGGTGCGGTGATAGCTGGACTGCTCACCGCCGCGGTGGCGACCGCGGGTGTCGACCGGCGCCGTCGCGACCAGGCGCTGCTGCGCTCGCGCGGCGCATCGATCGCAACGCTGGTCGCCTTGGGCGTCTCGGAGGCCGCTCTGGCCGGCGTCATCGGTGCCGCCGTTGGGGTCGGCCTGGCGCTGCTCCTCGGCGTTCTCTTCTTCGGGTCGGCCGGGATCGGTGCCGACGGTGCCGCCGCCTCGATCTGGACGGGCCTGGCAGCGGCCGCCGGCGTGGTGATCGCGCTGCTGGTCGTCGCCGTCCCTGCGTGGCGCGACGCCCAGCGGCTGACCGTCAGCGGGGCCCGCATGACCTACCGCCGCGGCACGACCAGGGCGCGGGTTGGCCTGGGGCTGGCGCTGATCCTTCTCGGGCTGGCGGCGATCACGTACGTCGTGGTGACCCAGAAGGGATACACGCTCGTGCTCGCTCCCGAGGGCGTGCCCAGCATCAGCGTCAACTACCTGGCGTTCGCCGGGCCGGCGTGTCTGTGGACCGGCTCCGCGCTGCTCACCTGGCGAATGGCCGTCGGGATCCTGCAGCGTCTTCGGCGGCCGATCACCAGTGTCCTCAGGCCGATCGCCGGGCCGCTGGCGCGCACCATCGTGTCATCGATGCGGCGCGAGCGCAATCGGCTCGCCCAGGCGGCGGTGCTGGTGGGCCTCGCCGCGGCTTTCGCCGCGTCGACCGCGGTGTTCAACTCCACCTACGCGCAGCAGGCGCAGGTCGATGCACGCCTCACCAACGGCGCCGACGTCACCGTCACCGCGCCACCCGGGACCAACCTGCCGCCGGCCGCGGTGACGCGGGTGACCTCCGTCTCCGGCGTGAAGCGAATCGAACCGCTCATCCATCGCTTCGCGTACGTCGGCGCGGACCTGCAGGACATGTTCGGGGTTCGCGCCTCGACGATCACCACCGTTGGCCGGCTCCAGGACGCGTACTTCCAGGGCGGGACGGCCGCCCAGGTGATGGAGAGGCTGGCGGGCCGTCCCGACGGCGTGCTGGTCAGCGCCGAGACTGTCAAGGACTTCCAGCTGTCGCTCGGCGACCGGGTCACCCTCCGCCTGCCCCGAACGAACGGCGGTGGTCTCGTCCTCGTCACGTTCCACTACGTCGGGATCGTCAGCGAGTTCCCGACCGCGCCGCGGGACAGCTTCCTGATCGCCAACATCGACTACCTCACCCGGGCCACCGGCGACCTCTCGGCGAACACTCTTCTCATCGACACCGGGGATGCATCTCCCACCGACGTTGCAGCACGCGTGCGCCAGGCGACGGGTCCGGGCGCCAACGTCCAGGACATCGTCACCGCGCGGCAGGTCGTCGGGTCCAGCCTCACCGCCGTCGACCTCACCGGGTTGACGCGAGTCGAGCTGGGGTTCGCCATCGTGCTCACGATCGGCGCGGCGGGGCTGCTGCTGTCGCTCAGCCTGGCCGAGCGGCGCCGCACCTATGTCCTGGCGTCAGCGCTCGGAGCGCGTCCGCGCCAGCTCCGCGCCTTCGTCTGGTCGGAGGCCGGATTCGTGGTCGCGGTCGGCCTTGCGGCAGGGGTGCTGTGGGGGTGGCTGCTGTCGGTGATGCTGGTAAGCGTGCTGACCGGGGTCTTCGATCCACCGCCCGCCGCCCTCGCCGTGCCCTGGGGCTACCTCGCGGCCACGTTGGTCGCATCCTTGACGGCCGTGGCGGTGGTCGTCGTTGCGGGCTCCAGGGTGCTACGCCGCGCACCGTTGTCGGCGCTCCGCGACCTGTAGCGCCGCAGGCGGCGGTTCACGAGGATCCGGGTGATCGGTCTCCTCGTATCGAGGACGACGGGCGGGGCCTTCCTGACCGCTACAGAGCAGCCGTCGGGCTCAGGATTGCTCGCGGCGAGTCTCATGACGTACGCCGCGAAACATCAGGGCCGCGCCGAGTCCGAGCACACCAAGCTGCACCGCGACCGGCGCTGTGCTGGCCCAGGTGGCGCCCTCTCTCGTCGAGGCGTACAGGTGGTTGGCGAGGTGAAGAGCGCTCGCGATCAGTGCGACGACAAGCATGACGCGAGCGCCCGCAGGACGTGCCGCGGTGATAGCAAGCCGACGCCGATGGCCAGGACGAAGGCGCCGGCGTCGCCCTCATAGGGCGCGAAATTTCCGACCTTTTCGAAGAACCACATCGGCTGGAGCAGCAGAGCGGCGCCGGCGACGATGTCGCTCGCGCCGATCAGTGCCACCATGAGCCGACCACCCGTCTTCATGTCTGCTGAACTGAGTGCGGTCCGGCCTGGCGCGTCACGGAGCCACTCCTCCCATCGGATCCGGCCGAGCGGGTGCTCTGGGCATGTCAGCTGTCCGCTTCTGAACGCCCTCGATACCCGGCCCGGGACAGGCAGGTCGTAAACCCGTCGCCGTGACCCTCGTTGCGCGAGCCAGGTGCTGGTCAGGTCGCCGAGCGTGCGCACCTCCGGACCACCGATGTCCGGCAACCTCTCCAATGGCCCGGAGGCGATCGACCCGACGATCTCCTTGGCGACGTCGGCTGGGGCAATCGGCTGGATCGCCCACCGCACGGGCACGGTGATGAGCGGCAGTCGGGCAACGTCAAAGCGGACGTTCCATCGATGCCTCGTTCGTCCACATCCTAGCGCAGGATCACGTGCGCAGCGGCGTAGGCCAGTCCCAAGCCCACCAGAAGGCCGCCTTCGAGGCGTCCGACGTGACCACGGGCGAGGAAGACTGCGGCCACCGCGCAGGCGGCCACCAGGGCGGGCCAGTCGAGCACGCGCGTAAGTCGAGGGACGGCGACCGGGGTGAGCAGAGCAATCAAGCCGAGGTTGAAGAGCAGGAAGTAGAGGACTGTCCCGACGGCGTTGCCGGCCGCTACGTCGGGGTATCCTCGGCGCGCCGGGATGACCTGCCGGATGACCTCCTCGGCTTCAATCGCGGCGGGCGTCACGACCATCCCCATGAGAAGCGCTGGCACGCCAAAGGCTGAGATCACCCCGGTCGCGCCCTGGGCGACCAGCTCCCCACCGATCGTGATGACCACGATGCCACCGATCGTGAACAGGACGATCTTCCATGTGGGGCGGGCTTCATCGTCATCGTGCTGCTCTGTTTCCAGGAATCGATGACCCCGCGCGGTCCGGACCAGGTACGTCATGGCGATCACGAAACCAAGTAACAGCACCCCGCCCGCCAGGCGGGAGGTGACGCCGCCGATCAGGCTGACACCCGCAAGCAGCGGCATGGCAGCCAGGAGAACCGGTATGCCCCGGGGCAGCGACACACGCAGCGGCGCAATGAGCGCCCCAAGCCCGAGGGCGAAGCACACCAGGAAGATCGCACCACCGAAGGCGGTTCCCAGTGCTATCTCCGCATTGCCCCGGCTGCCGGCGGCGAGACCAACGGCGACGTTCTCCGCCTCCAAACCCGAGAGCAGTGCGCTGGCCACAAATGGAGCGACGTGGAGAAGTCGGGCCGCCCCAACCAATCCTTCGAGAAGCCGCTCCGTCGCGACCACCACAAGAACAACGCCGCCGACGAAGGCCGCGACGGACCCAAGGGCAGACACGCGGCGATGGTAGTCGGCACACCGCCACCAGGTCTGCGGTGTTCCAGGCGAAGGCTTACAGCTGGGTCGCCCCTAGTCGATCAGCTGTATCGCCGCGCGAGTGGCCGGGGTCATCGCGGGATTCAGTCGGTAGAACGCCCATACGCCTCGCTTCAGCGAGGTCACGATCCCGGCGTCCCGGAGCTTGGCGAGATGATGGCTGACGGTGGGCTGACCGAGGTCGAAGGCAGCGGTGAAGTCGCAGACGCACACCGGCTCAGTGGCAGCCGCCAGGATGTGGACGATCTGGACGCGGGTCGGGTCCCCGAGAGCCCTGTATATCCGCGAGAGCTCGTCCACCCGGGTCGCTGAGAGCGGCGCGGCGACCGGCTGACAGCAACCCTTGACCCGGCCGCGGACGAGAGGTTGGCTCGCGATCGTCGAGGTGGTCATCCGGCTCATTGTACGCATTGACAGGCGTCGATACGAAGGCGTACTATTCCGGCATTGATCGACGGTCTTCGATACGAGGAGGAAGCCCGATGCCCTGCGACTGCCCCTGTGGAAGCTGCCCGTGCCCCTGCGTGGCTGTCCGTTGAAAACCGACACCTCGACGGCTACCGACGACGACGGATCTGCCACGGCCGGAGAGAAGCTGCGCGAGACGGTACGCACCCGGTACGCAGCGGCAGCGCGGGCCGTAAGCCAGGCCGAACCATCCAGCGCCGAAGCTGCGTTGTTGACCGCCGAGACCGACGGATGTTGTGGTGTTCCCTCCGGTGCGGCGAGCTGCTGCGGCTCAGCCGAGAAGGGAGTGATCACCCGCGACCTGTACTCCGTCAACGAGGTGGCCGAGCTCCCCTCGACGGCCGTTCTGGCATCGCTGGGCTGCGGGAATCCGACGGCCCTGGCCCAACTTCACCCCGGCGAGACCGTCCTGGACCTCGGTTCGGGCGGCGGCATCGACGTCCTCCTCTCCGCGCGCCGGGTCGGTCCGACCGGCTTCGCCTATGGCCTCGACATGACCGACGAGATGCTCGCCCTTGCCGAGCGCAATGCCGCCGAGCAGAAGGCCACCAACGTCAGGTTCCTCAAGGGAACCATCGAGGCCATCCCGCTCCCCGATGACACTGTCGACGTGCTCATCTCCAACTGCGTCATCAATTTGAGCGCCGACAAGGGCCAGGTCCTGCGTGAGGCGTTCAGAGTGCTGAAACCGGGCGGCCGCTTCGCCGTGTCCGATGTCGTGGTGCAGGGCCACCTGCCGGAGGACGTTCGCCGGAGCATGGAGCTCTGGGTCGGCTGCGTCGCCGGTGCGCTGGAGGAGGACACGTATCGCACCCTTCTTGCTGACGCCGGGTTCGACGACATCGGCGTCGAGGTGACGCGCGACTACAGCACTGAGAAGCTCGGTGACCTCGACGATCCCGCCCAGGCCCAGGCCTTCCAATCCGTGGAGGCCAACGGCGGCCGTGTGGTCAGCGCGTTCGTCCGGGCACGCAAGCCGGGGACGATGTAGGGGGTGGCGTCGATCGCTCGACGAATGCTCGCCGAGTTCCTGGGTACGGCGCTGCTGCTCATCGTCGTGGTCGGCTCCGGAATCGCCGCGCAGCGACTGAGCCCCAGCGACGTCGGCCTGGAACTGCTCGAGAATGCCCTCGCGACGGGCGCCGGCCTCACTGCCATCATCTTGGCGGTCGGCTCGGTGTCAGGAGCGCACCTCAACCCGGTTGTTTCGGTCGTCGATGCCGCCTTCGGTGGTCTTCGCTGGCGAGACGCGTTGGCATATGTCGCGGCACAGCTCACCGGCGCGGTCGGCGGCGCAGTCGTGGCCAACGCAATGTTCGCTCTTCCCGCAGTGACGATCGCAACGCGCGACCGCTCCAGCGCCGCGCTCTGGCTCAGTGAGGTCGTCGCGACCCTCGGCCTTCTGCTCGTCATCTTCGGAACGGTTCGCAGCGGCAAGCTCACCGCCACACCGTTCGCTGTTGGCGCGTACATCGCCGGCGCCTACTTCTTCACCTCCTCGACAAGTTTCGCCAATCCTGCGGTGACGGTTGGTCGCGAGCTCTCCAACACCTTCGCGGGAATCAGTCCGTCGTCCGTGCTGCCATTCGTCGCCGCTCAGCTGATCGGCGCGATTCTCGCCTGGTTGGCCATTCGCACCCTGTACCCCGAGATGCGCGCAGTTGCCGCAGTCGTGGTGCTTCCCCATGACTCCTCGAACGAGGCCGAGGCATGATGGACAGGTCCGAACTGCGCCTTCGCGCCGCGGCTCACCTGGAGGGGAAAATCATGCCGCACGTGCCCGAGGTGCTCTTCGTCTGCGTCCACAACGCGGGCCGTTCACAGATGGCGGCCGCCCTGCTCGACCGCCACGCTCAGGGTGCTGTCCACGTGCGCTCCGCCGGCTCGGAACCATCCGATCGCCTCAACCCGGCCGTTGTGCAGGTGATGCGCGAGGTGGGTATCGACATCTCCAGAGAGTTCCCCAAGCCACAGACCGACGACATCGTTCGCGACTCGGTGGTGGTCATCACCATGGGTTGCGGCGATGCCTGCCCGCTGTATCCGGGCAAGCGGTACCTGGATTGGGACCTCGAGGATCCTGCTGACAAGCCGATCGAGGTGGTGCGCCGCATCCGCGATGAGATCGATGGGCGCGTGCGTGTCCTGCTCAGTGAGTTGGCGATGGCGAGCGCGGAGGCATGACCGAGCCAAGGGCTGGGATGACCGTGGTAACCGAGCAGAACAAAGCACTCGTCCGCCGCCTCGTCAATGAGGTGGTCAATCAGGACAGGCCAGAGGTACTGGATGAGGTGGCCGAGGGCGCGGTCGCGCAGTCGGCCCGCGACTGGATCGGTCCGTTCCGACGATCCTTCCCAGACTTCCGCATGGAGATCGTCGACCTCATCGCTGAAGGCGACAAGGTCGTGGCGCATTTCAAGTGCTCCGGCACCCACACGGCAGAGTGGATGGGGAACTCTCCGACTGGAAGGCAGTTCCAAGGCGTCGACGAGATCTACATCTTCGGCGTCACCAACGGAAAGCTCACCAGCGCTGTGGCAGTCGAGGACAACCTTGCTCGGCTGCAGCAGCTTGGCCTACTCGCCGCGGACGATGGCGTCCCGGCTGTCGTTCTTCATCAGGATTGACACGGTACGGATCGCGGTCCCAGCTTCGCCGTTTACAGTGGTGTGCGTGATGGTCGCAGTCGCCCGGCCAGCAGGGGTGCCGTGATCATCAACAACGCGCCGTAGATGCCGGCGACGCCGACGGCGCCGGGGCTGACCGCAAGCGCGACCGCAGCCGCAATCCCAAACTCGCGCATGGCGACCGGGAAGACGAGCGCGCGCCAAATGTGCGCCTCGTGGCGCCATGGCCATGCCGCCGCCATACCCACCGTGTAACCCATGACGAGCAGTGCGGCGCACAGTGCGAGGCAGGGCAGCAGCGACGTCGACAAGAGCAGCGTTCGCGCTGAGCCGACGCTCACAAAGACAACGAGCACGACGCATACCGCCGACAGGTCGAGCGCGCGTGAACGAAGGGAGCCGAGTGCCGGCCACGCCGTCCGCAGACCGACACCGACGACGAGTGGCACGGCCACTGCCAGTGCCAGTTCCGCTATCAGGGCGAGCCTGTCGACGTGCGCCGCCGATCCCAGAGCCGCGCTCACCCACAGCGGCGTGAGGACGGTGCCCAAGGTGAGCGAGCCTGCCATGCAGACGATAGCGAGCGCGCCGGAACCGGCTGCGAGTATGGCGACGAGAGCGCTGGTGATCTCTGCCGGGACGACGGCGAGGATGAGCACGCCGTTGCGCACGTCGGGATCACTGGTGAGGTGGAACAGCCCGACGCCGACCAGTGGTACCGCCGTCCATTGGGCCACGAGGGCCACAAGCACAGGCAACGGTCGGCGCCCGACCACCGCGAATTGGCCGGCGGTCAAGGTGAGTGCCACGCCCAGCACCTGCCCGGCGAGCATGTACGGCACCCCGACGGCCAGGCGGCCCGCCACGGCCGGAAGCAGGAGGCCCATTGCCGCGGCTGCAACGACGTACAAGATCAGCCTGTCATGCACAGGGCCTGTCAACCTCGCGAGCCTGATGCGACGCGTCATGAGCGGCTCGGCGCGATGTCATCCAGCATTAGGGAATGGCTTCCAGCGGGCTGCGCGCGCCGCAACGACGGAATCGGACGGCGGACATTCCGGCGATGGTAGAGAGGACGCCTCCACAGGCTCCGTCCGCCCTGACGGCGAGGAAGGGTGTACGAAGTCTCACCGGCCAATCCTGACCGGCTAGATGTGGGGTGGGCAGCCCCGGGTATGCTGTGCAAAGGCGCGATGAAGCTCGCTCCTTGAACCGCCGGCCGCGCCGGCTGATGGCTTCTACCAGTCGGTCGACGATGGGTAGGAGCCCCGCGCTGAAGCTCCTGCCAGGCCACGCAGGAGGTTCTGATGAACGACTACTTCATCGCCGCAATCTGGATCGCGATGGCGCTCAGCGCCTCGCTGATCAGCATCCGGATCGGCATCTCGGTCGCCCTTGCCGAGATCGTCGTCGGCGCCGTGCTCGGCAACATCCCGGGGATTGGCGACCACATCCAGCAGACCGCGTTCACCGGTTTCCTGGCCACCCTGGGATCGGTGCTTCTGACATTTCTGGCCGGCGCGGAGATCGATCCGGTCTCGCTGCGGCGCCATTGGTTGGCGAGCCTGTCGATCGGCGCCGTCTCCTTCGCGCTGCCCTTCGCCGGCGCCTTCGCCTTCTGTTTGCTGATCCTGCACTGGACCCTCCATGCCGCCGAGATCGGTGGAGTGGCGCTCAGCACCACCTCGGTCGCAGTCGTGTACGCGGTGATGGTGGAGACAGGCCTCAATCGGGAGGATCTCGGAAAGCTGATCTTGGCCGCATGCTTCGTGACGGACCTCGGTACGGTGCTGGCGCTGGGCGGCCTGTTCGCGACCTACGGCCTGCTGCTCCTTGCATTCATCGTGGTGTCTGCCGTTGTGCTGTTGCTGTTGCCGAGGATGACTCGCCTTCTGATTGACACCGTCGGCCACAGGGTGAGCGAACCGGAGATCAAGTTTCTGCTCCTCGTTCTCTTCGGACTCGGCGGACTGGCCAGCGCCGCGGGCAGCGAGGTGGTGCTCCCCGCCTACGTCGCCGGGCTGGTCGTCGCCGGTGTGTTTCTGAAGGACCGCGTGCTCATCGACCGGATGCGGGCCATCGCCTTCGCCCTGCTGACGCCGTTCTTCTTCCTCCGCGCTGGATTGCTCGTGTCGGCGTCTTCACTCGCGGCCGGCGCCGGCGTCATCGCTCTGCTGTTCGCGGTGAAGATGGTGACCAAGCTCGTGGGTGTCTGGCCCGTGGCCGCGGCGTTCGGCATTGAGCGAAGCGAGCGCACCTACACCACGCTGCTGATGGCGACGGGGCTCACCTTCGGCTCGATCTCCGCTCTGTTTGGCCTGAACCACCATCTGATCGACGCAGCGCAATACTCGCAGCTGGTCACGGTCGTCATCCTGTCCGCCTTCGTCCCGACTCTCATCGCACAGCAGCTCTTTCAGCCGGGAGTCGTGGACGATGAGCAAGACGATGCCTTGGGTGCCGAGGACGTCGCTCGAGCCCGGCGGCGTCGAGCCGCGGGGCGTGAGGCTGACCGCGCCGAGCACCGCGCCATGGACCACCCCCGCGGCCCGCTGCGGCGCCCGAAGGTCTCACCTCCCATTGAGGATCGCTCGAGCGACTGAGTCCACCACATTTTGAGCGTACAGCGCAGAGTGTCCGGAGCGTCAGCCTGGTCATTGCCCGCGGATGGGACAGCCCGGCAGTGAGGACACCCGACCAGGCCCGTCGAGCTGGGCTCGTCAGTCGTGAGCCGTGCAATGAGCGCCGTCGCGTCTGCCCTGCCCGACCGCGCGTGGCGCTCCGGCCCCGTGCTGGCGGTGATGAGCCGGGTCGTCGGTTCGGTGCTCGGAGTGGGTCGGGTCCGGCTGATTGGACGAACGCCCAACGGCCATCGGTTCGTCGCTCACCCGCGGCTCATCTGGCGGGTGACAAGGAGCTCCGCAACGGTCGCCGGCGAGAATGTTGGGCCCATCGGTCCGCTCCAGCAACAGGCTCACCTCGCCGATTTTTGGATCCCACAACGCGGCCTCTTCATGGTCGGCGCGACACGTCTGCGAGCGCGCCAACAAGTCGAGAAGGGTTTCACCGGCCAAGAGGCCACGCACGTGCAGCAAATGACATCGAGGAGATTGCCATGTCCGGAAAAGCAGTGATCAGCCTTACAACTGGCCTCGAGGATCCTGAGAAGGTTACCGTGGCTCTGTTGGTCGCGGTCGGTGCTGGGAGCAGGGCCACCCGACGTTGATGTTCCTCGCCAAGGAGGCCGTGCGTCTGGCGCTCTCCGGTGTGGCAGTCGGCGTGGCGTGCACCGGCTGTCCTCCGCTCCCCGCTCTGTTTGAGCGCTACCAGAACGCCGGTGGACGGTTCATGGTCTGCCCGATATGCTTCGATGCCAAGCAGCTCGACAAGAGCGAGATCGTGGGGAATGCCGAGCTTGCCGGCACGATCCGATGTCGCAGTGGATCGGCGATGAAGGAGCCACCACGTTCAGCTACTACCGACGTCCAGAACTCCTGAATGACCCTTCCTATGCCAAACCGCGAAACACCTCGCAATGACAGCCGCGCATCGAGACCTCTGGGCGCCGTCGCATCCACGACACTGCTCCAGCTCCATCGGCTCGGCGGTAGCGCGGTTCCTCACGTCGAACGAATCCGGGTATATGCCGTCGCGGGCAGCGACGGTGTCAAGCCGACGTCCTCCTGCATCAGATCCTGCTGCAGCGAAATCGCAGCCAAGGCACCGCTCGCTGCGGCGAAGATGACCTGGCTGGCGGGGTGCTGCCCACGACGTCGCGCGGCATCACCGGCCGCATAGACACCCGGCGCTGAGGTGCGGCCGCCCTCATCGACTTCGATGCGGCCGGCATCGGTCATGGCGCAGCCAAGCTGTCGGAACAGCGCTGACTCTGCGCGGGTCGGACCATGAAAGAACACGGCGCGCCGATCGAGCGACGTGCCGTCCCGAAAAACGATTGTTTCGAGCTGCCCATCGTTTCCTTCGAAGCGCATGATCGTTTGCTCGTCCAAGCGCACACCTACCTTGGCGAGAAGGGCTCTGTCCGCCGCACCGCAGTCTGATGGCCCGTGGGTACAGAACACGACATCCCGGCACCAGCCCAGCAGAAGTAAAGCCATTCGCAGGCCCCCGGGCCCCGTACCGAGCACCGCCACCGGTTGGTCGCGAAACTCCCAGCCGTCGCAGTACGGGCAGTGGAAGACGCTTCGACCGTAGAAATCGGTGAAGCCTTCGATCTGAGGCAGGTCGTCAGTGATACCGATGGCCAGCAGGACCTTCCGGGCAGCGATGGACTCGCCGCTCGACGTGGTCACCTGGAAAACACTGTGCGTAGGCGCCACGTGCTCCGCCGAACCGGCAGTAAACGTCACATTCGGGTAGTTCTCGAGTTGGCGACGGGCGATCCGCCTCAACTCGGCCGGGTCGAGCCCGTCCAGAGAGAGGAAGGCGTGCATGGCGTGGGAAGCAGCGTTGCGGGGCTTGCCCGCGTCGATGACGAGTACTCGTAAACAGGCTCGGCCGAGCACCAATGCCGCATTTAGCCCCGCTGGGCCCGCACCCAGAACCACCACGTCGAAGGAACTCTCGTCAGACCGGGACATGTGGATCCTCCGAATTTGACCGAACGTGCCCACCTCCGCTCGGGCGTTGCGAACTCAGTGCTTCCATCACGTTGCCGGACGCTGCGGTCGCGACGCCACGCCGAGGATGTGCGGCGACGTTGGCAGGGGGAATCGCGTGTCAGGGAAGCGCAGGTGTTCGAGCCGCTGTACGGTGAACCCGGCGTGGTCGATTGCTGCGGCGGTGTCGCGGCTCGCATGACAACCGCCACCGAGAGCGGGCCAGACGGTGGCGTCAAGCAACCGCTGGAGCCGGTACAGGCCGGCTGTATCAGCTCGGACGTGTTCGAAGAATCGCAACTGCCCGCCGGGTCTGAGGACGCGGAACATCTCGCGCAACGCGATGAGTTGGTCACTGACCGAACACAGAACCAGCGAAGCGACGGCGGCATCGAAGCTGCCATCGCCAGCCGGCAACTGGTCCGCAACACCAGCGACGACCTCGACCGAAGTCTGTGCCGCCTGCGCGGACCGCTCAGCGATGGTGCGGAGGTATGCCTCGGGCTCGACCGCAAGGACCTGCGTGACCTCTGGCGGATAGTGTCGAAAGTTCAGGCCGTTGCCAGCCCCGACCTCGATGACGCGGCCGCTGAGTCCAGCGAGCAATTCACGGCGAAGATCGGCGACACGGCCACGTTCCATCGACGGACTGACTCGGGCATAGAAGCGCGCAAAGACCGGGTGCTCAACGGGCATTTTTGCCACCTGTCCTCCGGCGTAGGGGTTGCGGATGGACGCCGCCGACAACGGCTTTCACAAGGCGTTTTCGGCGCGTCTGGCGGGCTGGAGTGCCACTGCCCATCTCCTCGCTCACTCAACCAGTCGGACCATCTACGCATGCGCGATCCTGGTCTCATACATCCGGATCGCGACGACTGTACCGGACACGGCCGTCAGCGCGGCGACCAAGCCAATCGCCGCGGGAATGCTCACCAGATCGGCGACCACGCCGGCGATCAACGCGCCAATGGCGAAGCCAGCGTCGCGCCAGAAGCGATACGCGCCAATCGCACTGGCCCGCCAGCGCGGATGAGCAACGTCGCCGATGGCGGCGAGAAGTGTCGGGTACACCATCGCTGTTCCCACGCCCAGCAGGACCGCGCCAAGCAACCACGGAACAAAGCCGCGAGTGGCGGCAATGAGGCCCAGGGCGAGGGCTTGCGCCCACATTCCAGAGACAATGAGCCACTTGCGACCAACACGGTCAGAGAGCGCTCCGGTGATCAGCTGCCCCGCGCCCCAGACCGCCGGGTAGGTGGCCACCACGATCGCGATCGATGCCACCGACAGACCGCTGCGGGCGAAGAAGACGGGGAACAAGCCCCAAGCCAAGCCGTCGTTGAGGTTGTTGACCATCCCCGCCTGCGTCGCTGCCGACAGGGCGTGGTCACGGACAGTTGTGCGGAGGAAAACCTCTCGTACCGACATTGGGCGGTGGTCCGCGGTTTGCCAGGAGTCCGCCAGTGCCTCTTGGCGAGCGCGGCCCTGCGTCTCACGCACAAAGAGAGCGGAGATGCCCAGTCCCAAACCGGCACAGGCGACCCCGAGGAAGAACGGCGCGGGCCTGAGGCCGAATCTCTCGGCAAGGACTCCAGTCGTCAGCGCTGCCGCCGCGACCGCCAAATACCCAGACGCCTCGTTGAGGCCCATGGCCAGACCGCGCCGCTCAGGTCCAACCAGGTCGATCTTCATGATGACGGTGGTGGACCACGTGAGCCCCTGGTTCACGCCGAGGATCACGTTGGCAAAGATAATCCAACCCCAACTCGGAGCCCAGATGAGAATGAGGGGTACGGGAATGCCAACGAGCCAGCCACTAACCAGAACCGGTTTGCGACCAAAGCGGTCGGAGAGGACTCCCGCGACCAGGTTCGTCGCTGCCTTGGCCAATCCGAAAGCAACGATGAAACTGACGGTCGCGGTCAGAGCAGTCAACTGGAAGACGCGTTCGCCGATGAGGGGAACCACGGTCCGCTCCTGGCCGACCATGGCGCCCACCAGAGCATTGACCCCGACGAGCAGCCCGAACTGCCCGAGATTGGCTCGCAACCCCAGACGGTCCGCCCGAGGAGCTGTGATCATCACCCCGTCTCGAGCTGATGCTCAGCAACAGAGGCCCATTGTTCGGGTCCGCCTTTGACCACGGTCAGTTCTGACCTTCCTGCCCGCTCGAGCATGCTTGCTCCCGTCGCCGCGCGTTCGCCGTGGCCACACATGAGCACCAGCGGGCCGTCCGGTAGCCCGTTCTCGGACGCGAGCTGACCGAGTTCGACATGGCGCGCCCCTGGGAGGTGCCCGGCAGCGAACTCCGATGCCTGGCGCACATCGATGACAGGCGAGCCAGGGATCTGCACTGCGTCGACCAGGCCAGTGCGACGCACCTCCAATCCCGCGGCGTGCCAGCCCTCCACGCTGCCCTCAAGTTCCCCGGCGATCCTTTCGTACCCGATCTTCAGAGCCTGCCGTACAAGATCGCCGCGATCCTGGTCATCGTTGGCGACGAACACCAGCGGAACGTCGACGGGGGCTACCCAACCGAGCCAGGTCGCAAAGGCCGGGCGCAGGGCAATGGAGAGCGAGCCGGGAATGTGCCTGGCCGCATAGTCGGGCACCGGGCGCACATCAATGATCACGGCACCGTCGGCTACCAGCTTGCGGACGGCCTCTGGTGCGATTCGTGGCAACTCAAGTGACCCGCCATAGACGTGCGGTCCGACCCGGTTGACATCTTGAAGTCGCAAAAAATACGGAGGGTAGGACCCGAGACCGGCGAGCAACAGCGCCGCGAAAGTGTCCTCGTCGTGCGCCGCCAGGAACGGATTTGCGGAACGCTCGCGCCCGAGGGTCGTGGTGCGCTCGCCACCAGTCGGAGCCGAGCAGAATGAACCGGCCCCGTGCGTCGGATAGACGGACAGCTCATCGGGCAAGTCATGCATTTTGTCGCGCAACGACCGATACAGCATGCGGGCGTAGTGCTCACCACGGTCGGGATCCACGAGATCAGTGCGCGCCACCGCCCCGACCAGCAATGAGCCGCCCGTGAAGAGCGCAATCGACCGCGATCCATCGAGCAGCAGGTAGCTCACATGCTCAGGCGTGTGCCCCGGCGTCGCGAGCGCCCGCAGTGTCAGACCACCCAGATCGACCTCCTCCCCGTCCCTCACCCCGAGGTGGGAAAACTCCAGGTGACCCAGGGACGAGGCAATCACCCGAGCGCCATGGGCGCTCAGTTCACGGCTTCCCGATACGAAGTCGGCGTGAAGGTGCGTCTCGGCCGCGTAGGCAACGTTGAGGCCATTCGCCTCGGCAAGGCGCAGGTAGGCCGTCGGGTTCCGACTTGGATCCACCACAAGCGCCCGACCATCGCCGATGTCGACCAGATACGAGCTGTTGCCAAGTCCCTCGTCGACGATGCTGTGGATGGTGGTCATAGGTGCACTAGCCGGTGGCCGGCTGAGTGGCGTGAACAGGCGCGTTCGATGCGGCGTCGTACGGCCGCCGCCCGGCGACCACGAGATAGCCGAGGTACGGCACAGCGCGCGCGACCCGCCGAATAGTCCACGCAAGCTTGCGGACGTATGACGCGCGGGAAAGGCCGCGAGCCATGAAGCGCGTGACGCCCACCACGCCCTCGTCGGCGAAGAACCCGCGCACGGTCATCATTTCGAAAGGACCAGAGCGGTACTCGAGGTCGCTGAGCCCGGCACCGCTGTAAATACGCTCCCAGTCCTCCTTGGTGTCGAAGAGCATTCCCGGGCAGACCTGTCCCAGGAATGCCTCACGCGCGGCTGGTGATGGAGGTCGCTGCCAGAGGAACTCCGTGGCAAGCACGAGGCCGCCGGGCCGCGTGACCCGCACCAACTCACGGGCGGCACGCTCGCGGTCGACGAACATGGTGACCGCCTCTGCAATGACGCAGTCGAAAGCGCCGTCCGTGAAGGGAAGATCCACGATGTCGCCGTGGACGATGGTGACTCGATCGGTGACGCCGGCCCGGCGAACATTGCGCTCAGCACGTGCGATCATCAACGGATCGATATCGACGGCGGTGACCGAGACGTCGAATCGCTGGGCAAGCCCAATGGCTGTCGTCGCCACCCCGCAGCCGACGTCCAGGACGCGCTGTCCGGGAGAGAACTTTCCCAGTTCCATGATTTGCTCCGTCGAGCGCCGCCCGCCCGGATGGATGACCCGTTTCCCCAGCAGGGCAAAGAACGCATATGGATCCAGCTCTCTGACATTCAGTCGACGCGGGTCGATCCTCGCCATCTCTGTGACCTCAGCCGTTCTTCCGTGCCAGGATGGACACGCTCCTCACGCCGTAGGTCTTCGTCGCACTGGCGGCGCTCTCCGAGACGAAGCCGTACTGGTCGTTGTCGCGGACCACCTCAATGGAAAAGCCGGCGTTTTCGATCGCATCACGGTAATCGTCCCGCTGCATGGCACCGCCGATACACGCGGCCCACAGTGAGGCGCTGCAGGTGACGCCTTCGGGTAGCTGAATTGCGGTCACGATGTCCGCGATTGCGAGCCGACCACCTGCTCGAAGCACCCGGGCCGTCTCCGCGAACACCTTGCCCTTTTCAGGGCTGAGGTTGATCACACCATTGCTGATCACCACGTCGGCCGAGTCAGCTCTGACCGGCAGTTGCTCGATCTGCGCCTCGCAAAACTCCACATTGATGAATCCCGCTTGCTCGGCAAGTCGCCGTGCCTTGCCGAGCTGCGCGTCGGTCATGTCAATGCCGACCACCCGGCCGGCACTTCCCACCTGGCGTGCGGCGATTAGGCTATCCATTCCCGAGCCGCTGCCGAGATCGACAACCGTTTCCCCTGGGGTCAGACCGGCGAGGTCGAAGTAGTAGCCGACACCTGCGAAAGAGGCGATGGCTTCGGCGGGGATGGCATCGAGTTCGTGGGACGGATACCCGAGGCGCTCGGCCAAGGCCCGTCCGGTGTGGAAGTGGAACTCTCGCTCCGGATGATCGGCGACCTCCCGATACATCTCCTTGACTCGAGTCATGAGCTCATCCGTGTTCAGCGTCGCCCTCGTCGTTGCCATTCCGTTCTCCTTTGATGTAGGAGGCCCATCGGCCTCGCCCCCGGGTTGCACGCGCCAGACGATAGCCCTCCACATTCCTCTTGTCAAGTGAGGACTTGAACACTTGATATATTGAGAAACCTCGGCTAGGATCGGGGCGTGGCTCACCGAGAGATCAAGGATCAGATCTACCCCCAGTTCGCCCGGATCGGCGCAGCTCTCTCCAGTGAACGGCGTCTGGAGCTTCTCGACCTTCTGGCCCAGGCTCCCCGGAACGTCGAGGCTCTGGCTCAAGAGGCCGACATGTCGGTGGCGAACACGTCCCAGCACCTCCAGGCCCTTAAGGCGGCCCACCTCGTGGAGACCGAGCGCGAAGGTACGCGCATCGTCTATCGGCTGGCAGGCGAGGATGTCCTCGCGTTGTGGCTCGCTCTGCGCACAACGGCTGAAGCGCAACTCCCCGAGGTTGGCGAAATTGTGCGCAACGTCGGAGCCGGGAATGGTTCCGCCCGCCACGTCGATCGTGCAGAACTCAGCGATCTGGTTCGAGGGGACGACATCCTCCTGCTCGACGTCCGGCCCCGGTTGGAGTTCGATCATGGGCACATCCCCGGCGCCCTTGCGCTGCCTATCGAGGAGCTCAGCGACCGTTTGAGAGAGCTACCTACCAACAAGCGGTTGGTCGTGTACTGCCGCGGTTCCTATTGCCAATGGGCTGACGAAGCAGTGGCCCTTTTGCAACGCAACGGCTTTCACGCCGCGCGTGTCGAGGGAGGATGGTCCGAGTGGGCCGGCGAACATCGCAGCGAGGTCAATGGCGATCGTTCTGTCGACGTGGGGCACGATCGCGATCCCGGTGAGGTCCATTGACAAGTCATCTGAGATCGACCGAGTTCTCGTCCAGGCACGCGGCGCATACAAGCGTCTGGCCTCACGAAGCTGCGGAAGCCATGCGCGGTGGGGCGTTGCTGATTGACACGCGGCCGGTCGACCAGCGACAGCGAGACGGTGCGATCCCTGGTGCGCTCGTCATCGATCGGAACGTCCTCGAGTGGCGTCTCGATCCCACTGCACCCGATCGCATCCCCGAGTGACGGACCGAGACCAAGCGGTTATGGCAATCTGACGAGGGCTATCCCTCGAGTCTCGTCGCCGCCTCACTCCAGCAACTCGGATTGCGGCATACGAGCTACGTCATAGGCGGTTTCAGGCGTGGGCGGCGTCGGGATTGCCCGTCGTGCCATGGGCGTGCGCCCGAGCAAATGGGACGGCGGTCATGGCGAGCTCATCCGTGACGTCCGTTACGGCGTCGACATCGTGCCCTACTACGACGTCGTCTCGGCCTCGTGCTGATGGCCGACCTCCTGCGCCGCCGAGCAGCTTGTGCTGGATGAGGGCGCTCCGAATCCTGCAGCCGACCCAGCGCCGGCTGCTGGTCGGAGTCCTGCACAGCCTGACGGCGCGCGCCGTCACCCACCCCGTCACGGCCGCCGCGCTCAGTGTCGGCAATGTCGTTCTCCTGTACGGCACCGGGCTGTATGCGCAGGCCGAACAGCACCTGTGGCTCGACATCCTCGTGCATGCGCATTTCGTGGTCGCCGGTTATCTGTTCGCGGCCGCATGGTTGGCCTGGATCCTCGCCGGCGTCAGCCGAGCATGCTGCTGCGCTGCGTTGTGCTGGTCGTCGCCTTCGGTGCCCACGACACCATCGCCAAGCTGCCGTATGCGCATGCTCCGGCGTCGTGGCAGACGGGTGCGCAGCTCATGCGGTACGGCGGCGACGGGGCCGGCGTCCTTGGTGGTGCTCGTGCTCTTCGCACAGTGGTATGGACGCGAGGGCCGCCGTCTGGACCGCGATCGCCAGCGAGCGAGCATCACCGCGGCCCGCGCCGACTGACGCAGCGCGTTGACGTCGCGCGCCGGCACCTCGCTCCGGCTGCTGGCAGCCCTGGAGACGTGGAGCGCCTCCGGGTCCCCACCGCTTGGAGGAGTTGCGATCAGGATGCCGTCGCCGCACCACCACAGCTCTCACCAACAGACGGGCTCACGAGGGCATGTCGGCCACCACGAGTGCGTCGATGGCGTCGCGATCCCCGTCTGCGGTCGCCACGCGGCGAGCCACCCGCTCGGCCCGTACAACCTGCAGGCCGGCGAGGTCGGCGACCACGTCATCCGGGGTAAAGAGGATCGATGGATCTTGTGGCCCCCCGTAGCCGGCCGTGAGATTGCTGCTGTCGTGACCCACCACGACCAGCCGACCGCGGGGGGCCAGCCCGCTGACGGCCTCGCTCAGCACCTGCCGGCGCAGATCGGCGGGAAGGTGGATGTAGATGAACCCGACGAGGTCGTAGGCTCCCGGCTCCGGGCGGTAGCTCAACAGGTCCTCCTCGACCCACGTCACCGAGCAGGATCTCGATTCGGCAAGCGCTCGAGCCTTGCGGATGGCCACCGCGGAGAAGTCCACCCCCGTCACCTCCCAGCCCCGTTCAGCAAGCCAGATGGCGTTTCGACCCTCGCCGGTCCCCAGGTCCAGCGCCCGGCCGGGAGCGAGATCCGCAACCTGTGCGCTGAAGTGCTGGTTGGGTTCCGCCGACCAGACCAGCTCAGCCTTGGAGTACCGCTCGTTCCACGAGTGGCTGTCCACCGGCTATGCCAGCGCGGAGGTAGCCGAAACCGCCGGGCCGCCGAGGGACAGCTGTTGCACGACACGCTTGATTCGTGCATGTGCGTCTGCCGCCACCTCACGAACATCGGCGTTGTCCACCAACTGCAGCATGCTCATCGGGTTGGCGAACTCGACGCGTGTGCCACTCGGAACCTCGCGCAGCACCACGTTGCAGGGCAGCAGCAAGCCAACGCTCGCATCTGCGGTGATGGCGCGATGGGCCAGCGCCGGGTTGCAGGCTCCGAGGATCCGGTAACCAGGCATGTCGACCTGAAGCTTTGTTTTCATGGTCGCCTGGATGTCGATCTCGGTGAGCACCCCGAAGCCCTCCGCGCTGAGGCCGTCCCGCACCTGTCGTTCGCTGCTCATCAGGTCGGTCCCGAGGTCGACAGCGATCACGAGTTCAGAGTCGTCGGTCATCACACTCCCACCTTTTGAAGAGTTTGCTCAATCCATCGAGGGAAGGCCTCTCCCACGAGGACACCAACCTGACGGGCCACCTCCCGGCCCTCGAAGAGGACCAGGAGCGTGGGGATCCCCAGGACGCCGAACGTACCCGCCGTCTGGGGCGAGTCGTCAACATTGAGCTTGGCCACCTTGAGACGTCCGGCGAAGCGTGTCGCTGACGCCTCCACGGCGGGCGCGACCATGCGGCACGGCGCGCACCACGGTGCCCACAGATCGAGCAGCACCGGTAGGGCGGAAGCCGCCACGACCTCCTCGAAATCGGTGTCGTCAACGCTCAGGAGCCAGGGAAGAGTGGCGCCGCATCTGGGACAATGAGGGATGCCCGTGGCCGCCGCGGGAACGCGGTTGTTCACTCCGCACGAGGGGCACATCGTGAGGTCGGAACTCACCGCAACGCCGTCCGCACATCAGCCCATCGCGTGTCGTTCATGCCCGATATGGCGTGAAACGCGCCGTCGAGCCGCAGGGCCCACGCTCATTCATCCGCATCAACTCAAAAATCCGTCCGTTTCGTGACCAGAGCGGGTCGGCTCGTGGCGGGGCTACAGCCCACGCAGTCGGCTGAACCACGATCGTGTGTCCGCGCCCGTGCCCGCTGCGCGGCTGGAACGGCTGGCACATTGACAACGTTGATCGCGTGGGACATGTCCGAGCACCTGCTCGACATGAGCACCGCATCCCGTCCACGTCGGTCGTTTGCACGTCTTGCACGTCATGGCTGTACACATACCCCATAGGGTACCACGAAGGGTGGTGGGGTCGGCCGTTTCGCGGGGTGTGTATCCCGGGCAGGCTCAGTGGTGGCGCCGCATGACATACCCGGCCGGGTACACTGTTTCCTACAAGGAGGACCGGAGTGCAACTGCCAGACGAGGTTGTCGACGACGTGCGCAAACGACTGCGGCGCGTCGCCGGTCAGGTCCAGGGTGTCGAGCGCATGCTCGAAGAGGGCCGCGAATGTCGTGATGTGGTTGCGCAGATCTCGGCCGCGACCAAGGCGCTGGAGCAGGCTGGTTTCCGCCTCGTGGCCGCGGGCCTCACTTATTGCATCGAGTACCCGGAGGATGCAGAGGCCGACGGTTACCCCATCGACGCCGTCCAGAAGATGTTCATGAAGCTTGCCTGACGTCTTGTCGCTCGGGCTCGAGGCTGGGGCGGGCAGCACCTCGGTGCCACGCAGAAGAGCGGCGGCAACCGTCGCGGTGGCCGACAAGGTACGCGTCGGCGATGATGGTTTCGGCGGATGGACAACCGCGGAACGATGTACCCGAATCATCGGTTTGAAGCCGCGATAGTGGCAGGTCACGTGTTGACAAGGAGGCTCGAAATGACAGGTTCTTCGTGGCTGGGTGACGCCGTTTCCCTGCAGCTACGCCGGCTGGATGCGGCGCTCGGCATCGACCATGAAGGTCGCAGCGAATGGATTTGGGCGGCGCCTGCCTTCATCTTTGTCGGCACCGCGGCCGGGTTTCTGGTCATCGGCCAGATCACCGGGATGACTGCGGCGGTGGCTGCGCCCGTCGGGGTGCTGATTGCGCTGGTGATGGCCGGGATCTCTGTCGCCTACATGCGCCCGATTGCGGATGAGGCCCCCGGTGGTCCCCCGCCGCCCCAGCGCGACGACACCCCGCTTGGTTCGCCTGGGGGTCCCTGGATCGTCGTAGAGCATCTGTCCGCAGGACCGCGCCCGCGGGGAGCGGCCCGGGGCGAATGGGTCGTGAAGGATAGAGCACTGGTCAAGCTCGCCGGCACTGACGCATCAACAGCGTCCGAGGCGCCCGCCCCCGGGGCCGGACGATGAGGCTGATCGAGCTGATCGGGAGTCAGCCGGGTCGTCTGGTTCGTGTCGTCGTCGGGGTCGCCCTCATCATCGTGGGGTTGCGCAGCCACGGCGCCCGCAAGGCGCTCACCGTGGTGGGTGTGGTCCCGCTCGCGGCCGGGGCGGCCGACGTGTGTGTCCTCGGCCCACTGGTCGGCCGCCCCTTCCAGGGAGAGGCGTTTCGGCGCTCCACCGCGCCCTGAGCTCTTGCTCGGACAGGCTCACCGGCTCAGGACATCGCCTGCGTCGAGACCGCTCGGTCGCCAGCGTAGGACACGAGAGGATCCCATCGGGGTATGCGCCCACCGGCACCTCGGCGACCAGGGTCAGATGTTGCAGGTCGAGGACGGCCACCGCGTCGCCCGGACGACGGCGAGACGTATCAGAGGGAGAGCCATGGCGCGGAACCGATCTGCAGACTCGGCGTTCGGATGACGACGGGTCAAAGGCTCAGCCTGCAGCCCGTCGTCCAGCGTCAACGACATCGCCGTTGGCCTGTCGCGAGCGGGGACCGGTCTGGAAGAGGCGATAGAGCAGCAGCAGGGACGGCACGAGCAGAACGGTGCCGATGACCAGCACCACGACCAGCGCGAACAGCGTGTCGTGGGGAGCCGCGGCGCCGCTGACCGTGGCAGCGCCGATCAGGATGTCCGGGTACTGGGCGACGGCCCATCCCCAGAGCACGGCCACCACCGCCAGTGCGGCGGTGATCCGCACCGCAGCGTAGCGGCGGCCGAGCAGCAGTGCCAATGACAGCACACCGAAGGCGGCGGTGGCCACGATGAGCGGCAGACCTCGGTTTGTCAGCGCCGCGAACAGCCGCGGGGCGTCGTTGCGGAGAACCGCGATCCCGGCCAGCGCAGTTGCCCCGGTCAACACTCCCATGACGAGCGCCCGGTGTCGGAAGGCCTCAGCGAGGTCCGCTGCTCGGTCGCGGCGGGAGTCGGCGGTCAGGTACACGGCAGCCAGGTAGGCGCACACCTCGACGGCGAGCACACCGCCAAGTGTCGAGGTCGGGTTGAGCCAGCTGCTGACCACGTCACCACGTGCGTTTCCGAGGGGCACCCGACCCGAGGCGATCGCACCGGCGACGGTTCCGAGGAAGAACGGTGTCACGACCGACGACACGGCAAAGGCGGCCCCGAAGATCCGTTGCAGCGCCAGCTCGGTGACCGACTTTCGAAAGGCGAAGGCTGAACCCCGCAGGATGATGCCGAAGGCCGCGGCCGTCAGCGGGATGTACAGTGTCGAGCCGATGGCGGCGAACACCGCGGGGAAACCGGTCCACACCACCACCAGCGCGAAGATGAGCCAGACGTGGTTGGCCTCCCAGACCGGGCCAATGGAATGCTCGATGCGGGATCGCTGAGCGGCGCCCGCGTGCGCCGAGCCGGCGAGCAGGTCCCAGAAGCCGGCGCCGAAGTCGGCGCCGCCGAAGAGCACGTAGGCCGTTATTCCGCCCCACAGAAAGGTGAGCACCAGGTTGGCGAGCATCAGCCGCCCTGGGGGGCGTCGACGGTCTGCGGCGATCGGGCCAGGCGGCGGAGCACGGCTATCGTGACCACCGTCAGGACCGTGTAGACGACGATCAAAGCGAGCAGTCCGTAGCCAAGCCCGGGTGCGGGATTCACCGCATCAGCTGTGCGTAGAACGCCGTACACAATCCACGGTTGCCGTCCCACTTCGGTGACCACCCAACCGCTCTCCATGGCAATCATGGCGGCGGGGCCGGCAATGGCCGCGCCTCGCAGGAACCACAGCGACGTCGGTGCCCGGCGGCGCCTCATCCAACTGACCAGCATCCATGCGCCGAGGCCGAGGAGCAGGAAGCCGATGCCGACCATGGCGTCGAACGCGAGATGGATGAGATTCACCGCCTGCGGCCGGTCCTGGGCCGGCACGCTGTCGAGCCCGTTGACGGTCGCGTTTGCGTCGCCTTTGGCAAGCAGAGCCAGGCCGTGGGGGATGTTGATCGAGTAGCGCAGCTGACCATCGATGACCACGCCTCCGAGGTGTTCGGCTGCGCCGGGTTCGGCATGCTCGATTCCCTCCATGGCAGCGAGCTTCACGGGTTGATGGTCGGCGACGTAGCGCGCGGCGAGGTCGCCGACGACGATCTGGGCGGGAGTGATCGCGGTGGCGATGATCAGCGGCAGCAGCAGTCCGAGGCGGTGGTACCGGTCGCGTCTGCCGCGGATCATCGCCACTGCGTACACGCTGGCCACCGCGAAACCGCTGACCATGAAGGCCGCGAGGATCATGTGCGAAGTCTCGACCGGCGTGGCGGCGTTGAACATCGCCGTGAAGGGGTGGGGATTGACCAGTTGACCACTGACCAGCGTGAACCCCTGCGGATTGTTCATCCATGCATTGGCGGTGACCACGAAAAAGGCGGAGGCCACCCCCGCCACCGCGATGGGGATGCCGCTGGCGAAGTGAGCCCGCGGCGAGAGCCGGTCCCACCCGTACAGGTAAATGCCGATGAAGATCGCCTCGAAGAAGAAGGCGAAGCCCTCGAGCGCAAAGGGCAGCCCGAACACCGAGCCGAAGGTCCCCATCAGGCCGGGCCAGAGCAGCCCCATCTCGAAGGAGAGGATGGTGCCCGACACGGCCCCGACGGCGAACACGATACCCGCCGCCTGCGACCAGCGCCGTGCCAAGCGCATCGCATCGGGGTCGCCGTGTCGGCCGCGCCACTCGGCGACCAGGATCAACGCGGGGAGACCCACGCCAAGGCAGGCGAGGATGATGTGCCAGCCCAGCGAGAGCGCCATCTGCGCGCGGGCGGGAACCAGGTTGTCGGCGGCGGACGCGAGCAGGCGGGCCACGACTCAGCTCACCCCTGGGCAGCTACGCCGCGCGAGGCCATCAAGTACGACACTCCTCAGTATTCGTCGCGCGGACGACACCGAGCAGCACGCGGCACGCCGGCGCCGCCTGGTGAAGACCTGCCAGGGACACGGTCGCCGGTCAAGGAGTTGCTGTGGCAGACCGCCCACCGAAGAGGAAGCCGGAGTACATGACCAAACCGCCGAGCGGGATCAACCGGAATGACAGCGCGTTGATGCGCGGGAAGGCCATGTCGCGGGCGCCGATCATCAGCGGCACAAAGTAGTTTCCGAATCCCGCCAGCGCCGGAATGACCCAGGGGAAGAGGACACCGCGGTCCTTGTCCCAGCGCGCCGCGAACCGCGCCCGCGGCATCGGGGTGCAAATTGCCGCCATCAGGAGGTCCCTTCACAGGTTACGGTGAGGCTGCTCGGAATGGGCCGTGTGCATGGACCGCGGTCGATCGCAGGGTCGGCTCAACCAATGAATTCACGCTGCGGCAGCTCGGAACCGACACGGTCATCAGGATCGCACGCTGCGCAGATGCCGCGGAACACCACATCGACGTCAAGAATGCGATACCCGTACCGTTGACCGTTCTCGAGCCGGAGTCCGTCCTGCCCAGTCGGAACGACGTCGCGGAGTTCGCCGCATCGGATGCAGACCAGGTGCTGGTGGGCATCGGTCACGTTGGGGTCATATCGCTTGGGACCATCGCCCGCGCAGACTTGGAGAACCTCCCCCATCGCCACCAGCTCGTTGAGCGTGTTGTAGACGGTGGCCAGGCTGACCTCGGGAAGTCGCGCCTGGGCGGCGGCGTGGACGGCCTCCGCGGTGAGGTGCACGTGCTCGCCCGCCAACACCTCGGCGACCACGCGCCGCTGGGCGGTCATGCGCCACCCCCGGTCGCGCAGCCGGTCGACCAGCTCGGTGATGCGACGTCCTCCGCTGACACCGCCGGGCAACCCGGCCCGGGTCCCGCCGTGTGCTTGACTTTAGAGTGGTTCTAAATCTACGCTGCTACCAGTATACCGGCCGCACTGCCGAGCGCCCGCGGTCACGGCCGGTACCGGCGCCCCTGTCAAAGGAGTCCCATGACCGACAGCAAACCCCCGGTGACCACCACCGACTCCGGCATCCCCGCCCCCAGCGACGAGTTCTCGCTGACCGTCGGCCCCAGTGGGCCGATCGCTCTTCACGACCACTACGTCGTCCAGAAGATGCAGCACTTCAACCGCGAGCGGGTCCCGGAGCGCGTGGTCCACGCCAAGGGCGGTGGAGCCCACGGCTTCTTCGAGGTCACCGAGGACGTTAGCTGGTTCACCAAGGCGAGCTTCCTGTCCGCGGTTGGCAAGCGGACCCCGATGTTCGCGCGATTCTCGACCGTCGCGGGCGAACAGGGCTACGCGGACACGGTGCGCGACCCCCGCGGCTTCGCGCTGAAGTTCTACACCGACGAGGGCAACTTCGACCTCGTTGGCAACAACACACCGGTCTTCTTCGTCCGCGATGCGAGCAAGTTCCAGGACTTCATCCACTCCCAGAAGCGCCTGCCCGACACCGGTCTGCGCTCCAACGACATGCAGTGGGATTTCTGGACGCTGTCGCCGGAGAGCGCCCACCAGGTGACCATCCTGATGTCGGACCGGGGCACGCCGCGCACCTGGCGGAACATGAACGGGTACAGCAGCCACACGTACTCGTGCGTGAATGCCGGCGGTGAGCGCTTCTGGGTGAAGTACCACTTCAAGACAGTCCAGGGACCCGCGAACTTCACCGATACGGAGGCCAAGGTGATGAGCGCTGAGGACCCCGACTTCCATCGCCGCGACCTGAGCGATGCCATCGCCCGCGGTGACGCCCCCGAATGGCGGCTGGAGATGCAAGTGATGCCCTTCGCACAGGCCGCCGACTACCGTTTCAACCCATTCGACCTGACCAAGGTGTGGCCACACAAGGACTTTCCGCCGATCCAGGTCGGCCGCATGGTGCTCGACCGCAACCCGGCCAACTTCTTCGCCGAGGTCGAGCAGTCCAGCTTCTCGCCGGCCAACCTAGTTCCGGGCACGGGGCTCAGCCCCGACAAGATGCTGATGGGACGCGTGTTCTCGTACCACGACACTCACCTCCATCGCATCGGTCCCAACTACGAGCAGCTGCCGATCAACATGCCCAAGGTCGAAGTGCACTCCTACAACAAGGACGCCAACATGGCCTACCACCACGCTGGTTCCCAGCCGGTGTACGCGCCCAACTCCTACGGCGGCCCGCAGGCGAACACGGAGCGCGGCGCCGATCTCGCCTGGACAGTGGAGACGGGCGAACTGGGACGCTATGCCTACGCCAAGCACGCTGAGGACGACGACTTCGTCCAGCCTGGCACCCTGTACCGCGACGTGATGAATGACACCGACCGCGAGCATCTGGCGACCAACATCATCGGCCACGCCAGCGACCACGTCAGTGAGCCGATGCAGCAACGGGTGATCGCCTACTGGAGCAGGGTGGACACGCAGCTGGGAGCGCGCGTCGCCGCCGGGCTCGGCCATCCCAGCGTCAACGGCAGCGTTGCGTCCACCGAGGCACAGGAGTTGCTGGCGGCACGCGCCAACCGCGCCTGAGGCCGAGCCGCACCGGTCAGTCGCGGTCGCTCTCCGTGGCGACCCGCCGCAGCTGGTTGCGGACGGTGACCAGCGCCGCGTAGAGGGCCGGACAGGAGGCGCACGTGTCGATGTGCGCCTGCAGCCGCTCCTCCTCGCCCGCACCCAGCTCACCGTCGAGCAGTTCGTGGGCCAACCGGCGGGCGTGGGCGCACGTCAGGCTCATGGGCGGGTCCCCAAGATCACCACCAGCGCCTGCCGTCCGCGTCGGAGGTGGGACTTCACCGTCGCCAGTGGTGCCTCCACGGTTCGAGCGATCTCGGCGACCGTCCAGTCCTCGGCATCGTGGAGAAGGACAACCTGCCGTTGTGCGTCGCTGAGCCGATCGAGCGCCGCCTCGAGGCGACGGCGGTCGTCGGCCGCGGCGGCCACTAAGGCAGGGTCCACGCTGAAGTTCGGATCGGCCCACAGCGCGTCGACGGCGTCCTCATCGAGGCTATGGCCGTCGCGCCGACGTCGCCGCACCTGGTCGGTGCTGGCGTTGATGACGATGCGATGGATCCAGGTGCAGGTGCTCGCCTCCCCTCGAAAGCTCTCGACCGCGGCCAGTGCCCGGGCCGCCGCCGTCTGGACGGCGTCCTCAGCATCGTGGGGGTTGCGCACGATGGCCAGTGCTGCGCGGTACATCCGCTCGCCGTGTTCCTCGAAGCAGCGGGCGATCACCTCGGGGGTTGTCGTCAGCGTCATTGCTGCGTCCCGGGTGCATCCTTCTGGAGCGCTACGCCGTCGAAGAAGTGGATCCACCCTCCCGGGTGGCGTTCTGGAGGAACCTCGATGTCGTTCGTCTGCTTCATGGCTCAGCCGCTCGGTCGCATCGCCCGGATCATCGCCGGTATCGCGCTCTTCGTCGTCGGCCTGCTGGTCGTGCAGGGTGCCCTGGGCATCGTTCTCGCGGTCGTGGGGGTGGTCATGTTCCTCGCCGGGGCGGTGAACTTCTGCCTCTTCGCCCCCCTCTTCCGCGCCCCCTTCATGGGCCGGTCGGCCTCCGTCGCCCGGCAGCGGTAACCCGCCAGGGCCGGCGTGCTCAGCGCGTCCAGGGCAGCCGTGCCCGGCGCCATGCCGTGGTGCCGCCGGCAACACTGTGCGCCGCGATGCCCGCCGCTCGCAGCCGCCGCGTTGCCGCCAGGCTGCGGCCGCCATGCGAGCAGACCACGGCAACCGGTGTCCGAGCTCGAATCGCGCGCACGTCTGTCACCGCCCCGGGAATCCGGCCCCTCCTGCGCTCTGCCGGGGTGCGAACGTCGAGCAGGATCGCGGCACCGCGCTGGTGCTCAGCCCACGCGCTGGCCGCGTCGATCTTGAGGGCGTCGATGCGTCGCGGCAGCGCCGGGGCCAGTGCGTACACGCCGGCGAGCGCATTGGCGACGAGGATCATGTAGAGCAGCAGGCTCGACGCCAATCCGGAACGGAACGTGGTGGGGTGAACCAGCCCGCTGCCGTGGTCAGCCAGCACCCCGACAATCCAGATGGCGGCGACGGCGAGCAAAGGGCGCGCGGCGGCACGCCACCCGGCGAGGGCTGCGCCACCTGCGACCGCGCCGACGGTGACGAGCAGAAACCCCAACAGCCCGACGACGCCGGGCGAGAGCCCCAGCGTCCCGCCCACGCCGGCGCGCGAATCCTCGAGCACGTGGGGAACCTCGGCCGCGGCGGCAAACGCAGCCCACGCGCCGGCGAGGCGCAGACCCCGCCGGGAGATCGCGGAGGCGCCCATACGGGCCAGCCTGTCGCTCGTGTCGGGCGCGGTCATTTGGGGGACCGACGATGCGCGCGCTGGTCGCGTATCAACGCCTGCGCCGCCAGCTTGCCCGGAGTACCGGCGATTCCACCGGCTGGGCTGGTGCCGGCGCCGGAGATGTAGAGGCCGCTCACCGGCGTCCGATGCCGTGCAAGATTTCGGGTCGGTCTCATCGGGCCCAGCTGGTCGAGAGCGATGTCGAGGTGCATGGGATGGCCACCGGGCCAGAGCTCCTCGCGCTCCATCTCGTCCGGCGTCCACGTCTTCCAGCCGACGATCGAGGATCGAAACCCGGGGGCGCGGCTCTCCACGATGTCGAAGGCGCGCTCCACGAACTCCTCGCGGTGCTCATCCCAGCCTCCCGTGACCACGGACGGGGCGGCCGGGCAGGCGAGGTACACGGTGTGGTGCCCGGCCGGCGCCAGGCTGTCATCGATGGCCGACGTTGTGAACGCGTACAGCGGCAGCGGGTCGGGCAACCGGTGTGCCTCCGACGTGTTCCACGCGGTGGCAAGGTCCTCGAGACGGTCGACATAGCTCTGCAGACCGTTCCAATCGCCCGGTCGGCTGTGTGGATACTCAGGAAGCCGGTCGGTGGCCACGTGGATGAGCGCCTGCACCACGTTGCCGCGGCGCACGGACGCGAGGTCGCGGCCGTCGGTGCCGCCGAGGGGCGGTTGGAGCAGCTCGAGCAGCGCCGTCTGCGGGTTGATCGCGGTCATCACGGTGTGGGCATCGATTCGCTCGCCGCCGTCGAGCGCAATGCCCCGCGCGCGGCCGCCGGCCGCGTCGATGCTGGTCACGCGGGCCGAGCAGCGCACCTCTCCGCCGATCGCGCGTAGCCGCGACATCAGGGCGTCGGTCAAACCCTGGGCGCCGCCGCGCGCATGCCACTGACCGTAGCGGTGGTACGCAGCCTGCCAGAAGCCGTACATCGCGCCACCCGGAAGTGTGGGGCTGACCCCCGCGTGGGCGGCAAACGCGGCGACCGGCCCGCGTGTCAGGTCGCTGAGGAGGTGGCGCCTGAGCAGCGTGTCATACGGCGCCATGACGTCTCGCATCGCCACCATCGGACCGCGGCGCAACATACGTGCCACTGCTCGCACGCGCTTGGGTGCATCCGCCCACGAGATCTCCCCACGGATCGCCGGCATCACGGAGTCGACAACGGGGAACGCAATCTCCATGAAGCGCGTGTACGCCGCGGCTTCCTCAGGCTCGCTCTCCGCGATCGACTGCACGGTCTTTTCCACCGACCGCCAGAAGCGAACCCTGCGCCCGTCCTCGTGGATGGCCACCGAGAAGGGGTCCATCTCGAGGTACTCCAGGCCGGCTTCGCGGAGCTGCAGCTCGGCCGGGATGCTGGTCATGTTGATGATGTTGTGGGCTGCGGAATGCAGGTCGAAGCGATAGCCGGGGATCACCTCCTCGGTGCGCGATCCCCCGCCCGGGCGGTCGAGCGCCTCGAGCACGAGCACGTCACGCCCGGCGCGCGCGAGGTAGCACGCCGCCACCAGGCCGTTGTGGCCGGCGCCGACGATGACAACGTCACGCCTCATACGGTTCCCGCCGGGGGCAGCGCGGCAAACTGGCGGCGGGCGGAGGTCACGGCGGACATGATGCCGGGCATTGCGCTCCCACAGCTACCCTCGAAGCGCAACGAGAGCGCGGACAGCCACGTAGATCGCTATCACCACCAGGAGGGCCGCGAACGAGCGGGTGAGCGCACGCGGAGAGACACGATCGGCAGCGCGGCGTCCGGCCAGCGCGCCGCCGGCGGCGCCCAGGATGAAGGGCACGAGCACCGCGAGGTCGAAGGTCTCGTGCCCGATCCGCGCCACCAGCGCGACCACCGTGTTGATGGCGATGACCAGCAGGGAGGTAGCCACCGCGATCGGCATCTCGTACCCCAGCGCGAACACGAGACCCGGGACGATGACGAATCCACCGCCAACGCCGAAGAAGCCAGTGAGAAAGCCCACCGCGAGGCCCGCAACCAGCACCCGCCCGACAGTGGCCAGCGTTGACGGTGGCGCCGCCGTCGCCGAGGGGTCCGGCACGCTGCCACGCTTGCGCTGGCGCCACAACATCGCGGCTGCCGCTACCACCATGAGACCAGCGAATGTCAGCAGCAGGAGGTTGGGATTCACCGCCACGTTCAGCAGGGAGCCGGCATACGCGGCGGGAATGCCCGCGATCCCGAAAGCGGTGCCGGCACGCCAACGGACACGCTGTTGGCGCGCGTGACTCGCCGCGCCGACCAGCGACGCGCTGCCCACGATGATCAGCGAGCCGGCGGTGGCCGTCCGCGCGGATTCGCCGAGCACGTAGACCAGGGCGGGGACGGTGAGGATCGAGCCACCCCCGCCGAGGGCGCCGAGGCTCAGCCCGATCGCGACGCCCAGCGGGATTGCGAGGAGCGTGTGGATCACACGTCAAGGCGCCCGCTCTGGTGTCGTCGATGACACCCGGTCCTCATCTCAGCGCGCCGAATCGGTCGCAATGCCGATGGCGTAGCGCGCCGTCGGTGACCACTCGATCTGGACGCTGTACCGGTCGCCGCGGACCAGGGTGTTCCGCACCTCAACAATCCGCCCCTGGGCCCGGCCAACCCGGTCCACGGCGAACGCAGCGGTGCCGGAGAGCAGACCCAGGACCTGCCGCTCAGCGGCAGACGGGACCACCGCCCGCAACCGCTCCCAGCCGTCGTCGATGCGCACGTTGCATCGACGGGCAAGCTCGTCGTAGAGAGCCGTGTGGTGGAAATCCGCTTCGAGCAGCGGGGTCGCCACCGACGCAGGCATCCACACGCTGTCGAGCGCCAGCGGGACGCCATCCGCGCGCCGAAGTCGCTCCAGGTGAATCAGCTCCGCATCCGGCGCCACCCCGAGACGTGCGGCCACCGCAGGGTCACGACGCCGGTCGAGGGTCCGCACGTCGCTGGTCTGGGTCACCCCCTGGGCCTCGACGTTGCGAAAGAGGCTGTAGACGATCCCGAGCGGCTGTACCAGCTCGCGGCCGGCGACGAAGGTCCCCCGACCGCGCTCCCGGGTGAGCAGACCCGCCTCCTGGAGCCTCCGGATGGCTTCACGCACCGTCTGACGACTCACCGCGTAGTCCTCGGCGAGTTGCGGCTCCGGCGGAAACCGCTCCTTGAGGTCCCCGGCGACCATGCGGCGGCGGAGCTCAGCCTCCAGCTGGGCCCACAGAGGAAGGGGGTTCCCGCGGTCGAGGGCTTGTACTGCCATAACGGACATTGTAATGTACGGACAATAGAGTTTCTCAGGAGTTCCCCTCATGCAGATCGAGACCATCGAGACACCCGAGCTCGGCGACCGTAGCTACCTCGTGCACGACGGAACAAACGCGCTGGTCATCGATCCGCAGAGGGACTTCGACCGGATCCTCGAGGTCGCTGATCGAGTCGGAGTGGCGATCGACCTGGTGCTCGAGACCCATATCCACAACGACTACATCAGTGGTGGCCTGGCCCTGGCTCGGCAGGTCGGTGCGCGCTACGGCGTCGCCGCGGAGGAACCCGTGGCCTTCGAGCGCTCCTCCATCGCTCCCGGGGATGTGCTGGCCGTCGGTAGCTTGACCGTACGGGTGCAAGCCGCTCCGGGACACACCATGCATCACCTCGCCTTCCTGGTCGAGGCCGAGGGGCAGCCCGAGGCCGTGTTCACGGGTGGTTCCCTCCTGTTCGGCACCGTGGGCCGCACCGACCTGGACTACCGCTGCAGCCCGGACTTACTGACCCGGGCGCAGTACCGTGGCGTCCGCGGGCTTCTCGAACGATTGCCGCTGTCGGTAAGCGTCCACCCGACCCACGGTTTCGGCAGCTTCTGCTCCTCCTCAGCGTCGAGTGGTGCCACCAGCAGCACTATCGCCGCCGAGCAGCGCGACAACCTGGTGGCCCACTCCGACGAGGACGCCTTCGTGGAGACCATCCTTTCAGGCCTGACGGCCTACCCGCGCTATTACGCGCAGATGGGGCCGGGCAATCGTCGGGGACCCGCCGCCGCCCCTGTCGATGAGGTGCACCCGATCGACCGTGACGAGTTGCGCGACCGGCTGCGCAGTGGCGATTGGGTTATCGACCTGGAGGGTCGCCGCGTGTATGCCAAGCGGCACCTCGGCGGCACCGTGAACATCGAGTTGGGCACGCATTTCACCACCTACCTCGGCTGGGTCATCCCGGCGGGGCTTCCGGTCACGCTGGTCGGGTCCGCCGACGAACTGCGCGCCGCCCGACGCGCGCTGGTGCGGATCGGTATCGACGAGCCGATCGCGGCACTGCGTGAGAGCGCAGACGAGGAGATGACGGGGACGTCGGCGCGCTCCTATCCACGCGTGGACTTCGCCGCCGCCGCCGCTGAGATCGAAGCCCGCAGCGGGACGGTGCTCGACGTGCGGCGTGACGACGAGTGGCGTGGCGGCCACATTCGCGGTGCGGTGCACATCCCCCTGCCGGACCTCCTCGAGCGGCTCGGCGAGGTGCCCCCGCGGCGACTGTGGGTGCACTGCGCCACCGGCTTCCGGGCCAGCATCGCCGCCAGCCTGCTCAACCGTTCCGGTTTCAACGTGGTGCTGATCGACGACGACTTCGACCAGGCGGCACGCGCCGGGCTGGTGATCGACAAGCCGGCGGCCGCAGCAGACAACGCTCGTCATTCGGTGAGCGCAGACGATGACCAGGAGAGTGGAGATGGAAGCCCAAGTAAAGAGCCCGCTCCCGCTGCCAATCAGGGCTGACCTCTCGTCACAGCCGCCGGGCAGGGCGCGACCGGGGACTCGCCACCGCGTCCTGATCATCGGCGGTGGTTCGGCAGGTATCAGCGTGGCCGCGCGACTTCGCAACGCCGGACAGACTGACGTGGCCGTGATCGAGCCCGCCGACACCCACTACTACCAGCCACTGTGGACTCTCGTTGGCGGCGGCCGCGCCCCGCTCGCCGAGAGCGCACGGCCGGAGATGCGGGTCATGCCAAAGGGAGTCCGTTGGATCAGGGACGCCGCCGTCGAGATCGACCCTGACACGCAGGTTGTCGGGCTTCACTCCGGCCAGACGGTGGGCTATGACTTCCTGGTCGTCGCGCCAGGCATTCAACTCGACTGGGACCGCATCCCGGGGATGCGCGCGGCCGTCGAAGGGCTTCGTGGCTCGACGAACTACGAGTACGCCTTCGCGCCCAAGACGTGGCGCCTCATTAAGGACATGCGTCGCGGCACCGCCGTGTTCACCATGCCGGCGGGGCCGATCAAATGCGCTGGGGCCCCGCAGAAGATCGCCTATCTGGCCTGCGACTGGTGGCGCCAGCAGGGCGTGCTGAACGACATCAAGGTGGTCATGGTTCTGCCGACACCGGCGATGTTCGGCGTACCCGAATTCTCACGTGTGCTCGAAAATGTTGCGGCCCGCTACAACATCGAGGTACGCCTCCAGCACGAGGTGACCGCCATCGATGCTGAGAAGCACGAGCTCACCATCGCCGATCGACGCGAAGGCGGGGGCAGTGCCGCCCAGCCCTACGACTTCCTGCACGCCGTGCCGCCACAGAGCGCTCCCGACTGGATCAAGAGGACCCCCCTGGCCGACCCCGCCAACCCGGCGGGATATGTCGCGGTCGACAAGCTCACCCTCCAGCACGTTGTGTTCTCCAACATCTTTGCGCTTGGTGACGCCGGCAGCACTCCCAATTCCAAAACCGGCGCGGCGATCCGCAAGCAGGCCCCGGTGGTCGTCGCCAACCTCCGCGCTGCCATGGATGCTCGCGAACTGCCGGCGCGTTACGACGGCTACGCGTCGTGCCCGATCACCACCAGCCGCACCCGGATGCTGCTGGCGGAATTCGACTACACGATGAAGCCGCATCCGACGATCCCGCTGATCAATCTTCAGAAGGAGCGGTACAGCATGTGGCTGCTCAAGCGGCGCGGTCTTCCGTTCCTGTACTGGAATCTCATGCTGAGGGGACGCGCATGACCGAGCAACTGCGGCTGGACGCGAGCGCCGCCGCGGCAAGGCTCGCCGACGGCGCAGTCCTGCTCGACGTCCGGGAGGACGACGAGTGGGCCGCCGGCCACGCACCACAGGCTCGCCACGTGCCGCTGGGTCATCTTGCGGAGCTCCTCCGCACCTTGAGCCCCGATGACGTCTTCGTCGTGGTCTGCCGGTCGGGGAGCCGCTCCGCGCGAGCCCAGGCCGAGCTGGCCCAGGGAGGCCTGAAGGCCATCAACCTCGACGGAGGCATGCGCGCTTGGAGCGACGCCGGACTGCCTGTCGTCCGTGACGACGGATCGCCGGGCAGCGTGATCTGATGCGGCGTCCGGTCGTCAGCGTGCTCCACGACGCTTGTCAGGCAGGCTGGTGAGTGATGCCTAGGCTCGTCCTGACGGCATGGATTCTCGTAGCGATATGCATCGTCGCTGCCATCGTCGCAGCGGTCGTCCAACCTGTGCATTGGGAACGCACTGTCGCCGCAGCCGCGGTGCTCGGTGTTATCGGCGCGACATTTGCCGTGGTCCGGTCCCGCCGCACTCCCCGAGGCTGACGCGTCGGCCTCGCTTTCGGCCGCTTCCCGTGTACGGCGCTTCTGCCTCGACCTGTTTGGCGCGATCGCCGAGGGCGGGATCGCCCCTACTGGCCCGGCCTTCGCCGGGGTGAGTCACCGCATTTGCGGCAGTAAGCACCGGCCGGTCGGGTGGCGTTCTGCACAGTCCGTTCACGACTCCCAGGTTCACCGGGCGGTACTCGTCGCTGAGCGTGCTCAGTGGGAGCCGGACCCGCGTACCAGGTCATACCAAGCCTGAAATTCGCCTACGCTTCCACCAAGTCGCGCCGTACCCTATCGTCGATGGCTCGCTGGTCGTGTTCAGGGAGCCATCGGTTGCACGGCGTTCATCGCCCCGAACCTCCCATATCTCGAGGGCTACGGCGATACGGACCACGCCACCGCCAACGACCAGTGCGAGTCGCTCCCCTCTGCGCCCGGGTCGGCCGGGATGTCAGCGGCTATTTCCACAAGTCCTGAAATTGGCTCCCGCGCTGTGGAGTTGGTTGCGTGCTGCCGTCACTATGCGCTGGCTGCCACCGCGGGCTGGCGCAGTTCGGTGACGCGCAGAATCTCGTCTGCGTAGAGCGTGTCATGCTCCAACAACGCGTGGGTGAGCGCGTCAAGCTTGGCACGATTGGCCTTCAGCAGTTCCACTGCCTGCGTAAGGCACTCGTCCGATATGCGCTTCACCTCGGCGTCGATCAACTCGGCGGTGGCATCGCTGTAGGGCCGTTCGGTCCCAAAGGCAATCGCTGCACTCGGGTCTTCTGAGTAGTTCAGCGCGCCGACCTTCGGGCTCATCCCCCACCGCACGACCATCTCCCGCGCGATCATAGTCACCATGCGCAGGTCCGATTCGGCGCCCGTGGTGACCACGCCGTACACAAGCTGTTCGGCGGCCCGCCCACCCAAGGCGCCGGTGATGCGCCCTCGGAGATAGTCTTCGCCGTAGTTGAAGCGATCGTCGACAGGTGTCTGGGTGGTGGCGCCGAGAGACTGGCCGCGGGGAATGATGGAAACGCGGCTAACGGGATCTGCGCCGGGCAAGAGCAGGCCAAGCAAGGCGTGGCCCGACTCGTGAAATGCGATGCGCTCACGGTCCAGTGCAGTGAGTGTTAGCTTTCGTTCGGACCCGAGTTCGACCTTCTCAATGGCGATGGTGAAGTCCGAAAGGGTGACGAGCGATGCGCCGCGCCTCGCCGCGGAGAGCGCAGCCTCGTTGGCGAGGTTGCGCAGGTCAGCGCCCACCATGCCGGCTGTCTGCGCCGCGATCTCGTTGAGGTCGACGGCCTTGTCAAGCGGAATCTTTCGCGTATGAATTAGCAAGATCGCCGCGCGACCACGCCGGTCGGGGGGATGCACCTGGATCCGACGGTCGAATCGTCCAGGGCGCAACAGCGCTGGATCAAGAACATCCGCGCGGTTGGTCGCGGCTAGAACGATAACGCCCTCGTGCGGATCAAAGCCGTCCATCTCGGTGAGGATCTGGTTAAGCGTCTGCTCCTGTTCATCGTTGCTGCCGACCCGCAGCGCGGCGCTCCGGGATCGTCCCACCGCGTCCATCTCGTCGATGAAGATGATCGCCGGAGCAGCGGTGCGCGCCTTGCTGAAGAGGTCACGTACCCGGGACGCGCCGACGCCGACGATGGCTTCGATGAACTCCGAGGCGGAGATCGAGAAGAACGGCACATCTGCCTCCCCCGCGACGGCGCGAGCCAGCAATGTCTTGCCGGTGCCGGGTGCGCCGATGAGTAGCACGCCTTTGGGCACAGTACCGCCGAGCCGCTCGTACTTGGTTGGTTCCTTGAGAAAGTCGACGACCTCATGCAGCTCCGCCTTGACCTCATCAATGCCGGCCACGTCGGCGAAGGTCGTCGGAGGATGCTCTGCGTTGTACAGGCGAGCGCCGCTCTGACCGAAGCGCCCGAGTATGCCGCCGGCTCCAGTTCGCATCGACGCCATGCGTCGACTGACATAGACAAAGAGCAGAACCAGTAGCAGCACTGGGCCGAAGCTGAGCAGCAGCGTTTGCCACAACGGTGTCGGCGGGCTGGGATTCAGGGCGTCGATCGTGACCTTGTGCTTCTGCAGTAGGCCGAGCAGGTCGTCGGTGGCGAACGAGGGCCGCTGCGTGGAGAAATTGGTGGCGCTTCCCTGACCCGAGCCTGCGGTCACCGCGTGCTTGGTACTGCCGATGATCGCGTCCGACGTGCTGGTCACGCTCGTCACGTTGTCGGCCATCACTTGTTGAACAAAGACGTCGTAGGGGATGACTACCGACTTGGGTTGCGAGGGAGCAAAGAAGACGTTGGTGAGCAGAATATTGAGGGCGAACAACACGCCCATCGTGATCAAAAAGTTGCGCGAGAGGAAACGGTTCGGCGGCGCCGGGGCTTGGGACGCCGGCCTACGACCGGGGGGAGCGCCTGCGCTGGGAGCGGGTGGTGTGCGCCACCTTCCGAGGGAAAAGCGCGGCGGCTTGGGATCGGTTGTGGCCGAATCGTTGGGCATGGATCTAGCCTACGCCGTCAGCACTGGCTCGTAGCGGCGAAGAGTGCGCCCTAACAGGGTGTTGATTTTCGAGCCTTGAGGGGCCCTCGACAGGGT
>JRHI01000361.1_pt1 | contig 51292 bp, 52 predicted proteins | sample 215371 | NCBI WGS metagenome assembly JRHI01 (sample SAMN02929681, study PRJNA255918) | sediment metagenome | biome: cave system; feature: Ice Cave; material: Sediment; isolation source: sediment from deep within a dark volcanic ice cave with no known source of... ...
GCCAAGGCGATCGCCGCCGGCATCCCCAAGATGCGCATCGAGGAGGCGGCGGCGCGCACGCAGGCCCGCATCGACAGCGGCAAGCAGACGATCGTCGGCGTCAACAAGTTCCGCGTCGACGATGAGGCGCAGATCGATATCCTCAAGGTCGACAACAAATCGGTTCGCGAGCAGCAGATCGCGAAACTGCAGCGTCTGCGCGGCGAACGCGACGAAAAGGTCGTGCAGGCCGCACTCAACGCGCTAACCGAGGGCGCGCGCGGCAACGCCAATCTGCTCGATCTTGCGGTCAAGGCAGCACGGGCGAAGGCGAGCGTCGGAGAAATTTCCGACGCCGTGGAGAAGGTGTTCGGCCGCCACCGCGCCGAGATCCGCGCCATCTCAGGCGTCTACCGATCGGAGGTCGGCAGCATGAACGACGACGTGGCCAAGGTCCTGAAGGCAGTCGAGGCCTTCGATAAGGACGAGGGTCGCCGGCCGCGCATCCTCATCGCCAAGATGGGCCAGGACGGCCACGACCGCGGGCAGAAGGTGATCGCATCCGCCTTCGCCGATCTGGGCTTCGACGTCGACATCGGACCGCTGTTCGCTACCCCCGACGAGGCCGCGCGTCAGGCGGTCGAGAACGACGTGCACGTGATCGGCGTGTCCTCGCTCGCCGCCGGGCACATGACGCTGGTGCCGGACTTGAAGCAGGCGCTGGAGAAGGAAGGCCGCGGCGATATCATGGTCGTCGTCGGAGGCGTCATCCCGCCGTCCGACTACCCTGCGCTGTTCGCGGCGGGCGCGGAAGCGGTGTTCGGACCGGGGACCAACATCCCGGCGGCCGCGATGGACCTGCTCTCCAAGCTCAACGTGAAGCTCGGGCACGCGGGCAAGCAAGCCGCGGAGTAGTCGTTAACCTGGGCGATCCTGGTTCGGGACAAGAGTGACGGCGGCGGCGCGAAGCGCTATCAAACTCGTGCCGCGAAACCCCCACGGAGGACCAATGGACGAGCCGATCGAGAAGGGCTTCATGGCCTTCATCGCCGAGGGCAAGGAAGGCATCGGCGCGGTGCGCGAGGTCTGGCGCGACCACATCATGATCTATGTGGAGAACGGCGGCGAGTTCCGCGTGCCGCTGGCGGCCGTGCGCAAGGTGCATGACGAGAAGGTGATCCTCGACCCCAAGCAGCTCGACAAGGGGCTGCTCGATGCGGTGGGCCACGCGCACGACAGCGAGGATCCCAGACTGCTGGGCTGAGGGACTCCTGAGCTGAGAGGCTCCCGGCTGAGGCTCTTGGGCTGAGACGGCACGATCCCCCGTGCTGAGCGACGCCCTGAGTTGCCGCTCCCTTCAAAGGTTGCTCGCAAGCCGCACCCACTTGTCCTGCGCGGAACAGCGGAAGGCGCGCGTCTCTGCCATTCCCTTGGGCCAATAGACCCGCAACGCCGCGCGCCCGAAACCTCGGGCGCCGGACCCGCGCGGCCTAAAGCAACGTTCGGGACAAGGGACGCAAGACTTTCATGGTCCGCACATTCTTCGCCGGTCTGGGTGTGGTCTTCGCCGCGCTCATTCTCTTTGGCGCGGGCTTCTTCGGGCGCCTTGCGCTCGAGCTCAGCGCGCAAGGCCCGGCCTACGAGAAGCTTGCCGTCGACATCACGCGCGACCTCTCCAAGCAGTGGTCCGCGGCCGATATCAAGCAGCATTTCGCGGCCCCGATGGCCTCCAAGCTCGGGGGCCGGGGCGCGCAGGCGACCTTCGGCGCGCTGAAGCCGCTCGGGCAGCTCCGCTATGTCGATGGCATGGTGCACACCACCCGCTGGGACAACGCCGGCTGGACCGAGCTCGCCTCACCCGCCGCAGCTGCCGAGATGCTTGCGGAGGTGCTCAACAAGACCGTGCGCGTCACGTTTGTCGCCAAGTTCGCCAACGGCTTCGCCACCGTGAGCATCGAATTGAGGAGCGATGGCGGGGCCATGAGGCTCTGGCGCCTGCAGGTCGACGGCCAGGACGAGCTCCTGCGCCACCTCGAAACGAGACCGCAGGCAATCGCACGTGCCTGAAACGCAAAGGCGCCCCTCTCCGACCTCACTTACGCGCGACCTTGCGGCATCGCGTCCGCCCTCTAACGCCGCCTGTTTTCGGCCCTGGGCAGCACAGATGCGGTGGTGTAGGAACCTGCTGAAGCGAACGCCGCCCGAGGCCTCCCCGCCGGTGCCGGAGGAAACGCGATGCTGACGATCTACGAGTCCAACGGCAAAGGCCTGAAGGTCCACGACAGCGCGGCTCCTATCACGGGGAACTGCGTGTGGTTCGACCTTTTGCAGCCCACGCAGGAGGAGGACCGCTTCGTCGAGGAGGCACTCGGCATCGAGATCCCGACGCGCGCGGAGATGCGCGAGATCGAGCCGTCGAACCGCTTCTACTACGAGCGCGGCGCCTACTTCATGACGGCATCGATCACCTATAACGTCGAGCAGCCGGTGCCGCAGACGACGCCGGTCACCTTCATCCTCGCCGGCGATCGCCTCGTGACCGTGCGCTACGCCGAGCCCAAGGCCTTCCCGCTCTACATGCAGCGCGTCGACAAGGGCGATGCCCTCTGCGCCACCGGAGCCGCCATCATGATGGGGCTCGTGGAGGCGATAATCCACCGCATGGCCGACCTCATCGAGCGTATCCAGGACGAGGTCGACAAGTTGGCTGCCGCCGTGTTCGACCTGCGCGGCGGCCAGCAGACCCGCAACCGGCGGCTCGACGTGCTGCTTAAGGGCACGGGTAAAGCGGGCGACATCACCGCCCGGGCGGAGGAAAGCGCGAGCTCGCTCAATCGCCTGTTGCACTTCTTCGTGCAGGCGACGCACGAGCGCGGCGACGACCCGCGCGTCCGCCAGCGCATCAAGGGCGCGCACCGCGACATCAACTCGCTGATGGACCACACGCGCTTCCTGTCGGGCCGCATCACCTTCATCCTCGACGCAACGCTCGGTATGATCTCGACCGAGCAGAACCAGATCATCAAGCTGTTCTCGGTGATGGCGGTCGTATTGCTGCCGCCGACGCTGATCGCCTCGATCTACGGCATGAACTTCAAGCACCTGCCCGAGCTCGACTGGACCTATGGCTACATCTGGGCGCTCGCGCTCATGGTCATCGTCGCCATCATCCCGGTGATCTACTTCCGCCGCAAGGGCTGGCTCTAGGCGCCGGCAAGACGCAGCCAAAGGAGTGAAGCGCACGCGCAGATCGCGAGCGTCGTCGCGATGCCGCGGTGCAGGACGAACAGCAAGACGACCGCGAGCAGCGACAGCGCCACCGAAAGCAGATCGATGGAGCCAAGCTTTGGTACGATGAGGCGCAGCGGCCCGAAGGTGCGCTCATCCACGGTGTGAAAGATCACGTGCAGCGCAAACCACAGCGACAGGTTGCCGATCACGCCGACGACCGCCGCGGTGACGGTCGAGAGCGCGGAGGCGAGCCGCGGCGCCGCGGTGATCCGCTCGACGTAGGGTGCGCCGGCAAAGATCCACAGGAAGCAGGGCGCGAACGTCGCCCACAGCGTGACGAGCGCGCCGAGGATGCCCATCACGACGGGCGGGCCACCGCCGAAGCGATGCGCGGCGGTGTAGCCGACGAACTCGGTGACGAGGATGAGCGGGCCGTTGGTCGTCTCCGCAAGACCTAAGCCGTCGAGCATCTCGCCGGGAGAGAGCCAGCCGTAGCGCTCGACGACCGTCTGCGCCATGTAGGCCAGCACCGCGTAGGCACCGCCGAAGGTGACGACCGCGAGCTTGGAGAAGAACCAGGCGAGCTGCGCCAGCACGTGATCGGTGCCGAACAGGGCAACGACGGCGAGCAGCGGCACGATCCAGACTGCAAGCCATACCGCAACCGTGCGCAGCGTTTGCGAGAGCGGCACCGGAGCGTGCTCGGGCGCGGTGGCGACCGGCGTCGCACCCGATGCGCGGAAGTATCCGGCTACTACGGCGGCGATGACGACGAGTGGAAACGGCACCTTGAAGAAGAAGATGGCGACGAAGGCGGCGGCAGCGACGAGCCAGTCGACGGAGCCGCGCAACGCCCGGCGCCCAAGGCGGATCAGCGCCTCGAGCACGATCGCCAGCACCGCAGCCTTCACGCCGGTGAAAAGGGCGGCAACGAACGGTGTCGTGCCGTAGGCGCCGTAGAAGATCGAGAGCCCCAGCACGAGCGCCGCGCCTGGCGCCACGAACAGTAGGCCCGCGGCAAGGCCGCCCTTGGTGCCATGCAGACGCCAGCCGGAGTAGGTCGCGAGCTGCATCGCCTCGGGGCCCGGCAGCAGCATGCAGAAGCTCAAGGCCGACAGGAAGGCGCGATCGCTCAGCCACCGGCGCTCCTCGACCAGCACGCGGTGCATCAGCGCGATCTGCGCCGCGGGTCCGCCGAACGACTGCAGGCCGATGGTTGCAAAGACACGCACCGTCTCGCGGAACGAGGGGGCGGCGTCGGGGCGAAGGCTGTCGTGAGTGGATACGGCCAGCTGGGTGCCCATGCATGCCTCCAAAAGAGGTTGGAGGCGGCGCTTGGGCATATGCCTAAAGGGGCGGCCGCGTCTGCCCCCGAGGGCCAAACCCTAATGCGGACGCTCAGCGGGGGCAACCGGAGCCGGGCAAAGACCGCTTATGTTCTGCGACCCGCCGTCGCGGCAGCGCACTAGTGTGATGCACAAAATTTCTTAAGCCACGGGAGATGCGAGGATTATTTCAAATCACGCACGCAATTTGAAGCATTGACCGCCACAATTCCTAATGGTGGGTTGCGCGCGCCAGGACGGGGCACATCCCCTGACCCATGGCGGCAGAACAGGTTCTGGCGTTCCGCAACGGGCCACCCGCAGCAAAACAATCCCCTCCCACCAAAACCGTGATGCCTCCGAGGAGGCCACCTCCAGTCGCAAGGAGCGATCTGGTTTCGGGGGTTGGGCGTTTGGCCCGAGCAATGCCGCTACAACGAGGAGTGATAAATGATGCGGATCTCTCTCTATTCCGCTTTGGCCGTGCTTTCCTTCGGCCTCATCGCATCGCAGCCCGCCGCGGCTTCGACATTCTGGACCTGCATGAGCCCAGAATTCGGCTGCGGATCGGCCGGGTCGCCATCGGGCTCAAACCACAACTACCGCTCGCGTGAACGCGTCTATGCCGGCGATACCGAGCCCCGGGCCTATCGCGCCAAGCCGCGCCAAGTGGCGGACCGCGCCGAGCGTCGCGCGGCACCGGTACGGGTAGCATCCATCAATCCGCGCAGCGAGCGGCGGCAGGTCAAGTCAGATGCGACTGAGGCGCCTAAGCAGGTTGCGTCCGTGGAGCCGCGCAACGAGGGGTCGAGCGTCGCCACCGACGCTTCCGTGCGCAAGCCGCAGGCTCCCGACGCGGAGCGCACCGCCGCGGTCAGATCGGCCCAGTCAGGGATGGCGTCCTACTACGGCAACGAGTCCGGGTCGCAGACCGCTTCCGGGGCCCGCTTCGTCGCCAGCGCCATGACGGCCGCCCATCGCACGCTTCCGTTCGGCACCAAGGTTCGGGTGACGAACAAGGCGAACGGTCGCTCCGTCGTGGTCACGATCAACGATCGCGGCCCGTTTGTCCGCGGCCGCATCATCGATCTGTCGACGGGCGCCGCCGGCGTCATCGGCATGATGGGTGCGGGCGTGGCCCCAGTGACCGTCGAGGTCCTGGCCAGCAACGGCTGACAAGCCCGATCCGTTAACGCCAAAGGGCGGCGGAGGCTTAGCCTCCGCCGCCCTTTTCTTTAATCGGCAAGCAGGGGCGGGGGGACTAGCCCACTTCCTTGGCCGATGCCGAGGACATGACCGGGTTCCATTCACCGGCCTGGGTCTGGCGCACTCCGACGAGAAGCAGCCCGACCACGACGAGCGCCGCGCCGGCAAGCGCCACCAGCACGGCGGCCATCGGGCCGTTGAGGCCTCGAGGCGAGAGGTTGTCTGTAGCTGCCTTCATAGTGTCCTCCCGAAGTGATCCTTGCGGGCTACGGAACATTATCGCGCGCCTGAAAAACATGATCCCCCCAGCCGGGAAACGCGAGGCCGTCAGCCGGCATCATTGGGAAAACGCCGATGCCGCTTCCTTCCCGTTTGCCGAGCGGGGAGAATTTCCGGTAAATTCCGGTAAGTTGGGTGGGACGGGCACGACGGGGCACAAAGGCCATGAAGAGTACGGTTTCCAAGTCGGTGCGCGAGGCGGCCTTGGCGCAGCTCAAGACCGCCATGATCGAGAAAAAGCTGACGCAGTCGGAGCTCGCGGACGCGGCCGACTGCCACGAGAAGACCATCCAGAACCTGCTCGGCGGCCGCTCGGTGCGCGACCAAACGCTGTTTGACGTGTGCGTGGTGCTGGGCCTCGACTTCGAGAAGGTGCGGGCGGCGTGGAACGGCGGCGCCAGCGGCGAGCCGTCCGACTTGCATGGCGAAGGCGGAGTGGTGGCGCCGGTCTACATGGGCGCCTATACGCGCGCCGCCGTCGACCACTACCTCGGCAGCTTCCTGACGCTCAGGCCCTCGTTCTCGCAGCCCGGCTCGATCGTCGCCTACCGCACCGACATCACCTGGGACGCTGAGTGGCCGAGCCTCCTGTTTCAGGAGCGCGACCGTCCCGATGCGCCCTACTCGCACCGGGGGCGACTCTACATTCCCTCCTCGTCGAGCTTCATTCACCTCGTGTCGCTGACGAAGGGCGCCATGCGCATGGTCGTCGTCTCGCAGGTCGACCGCTTCGGCGAGATGCGCGGCATCATCACGACGCTGCACAAGCACGGCGCCATGCTGGTGCCGGTGGCGACGCCGATCGTCTACGCCAAGCGCGAGAGTTTCGACGGACCGTTCGGCACCATCGGCATGGACAGCCCCGCCTACAAAGGATACCGCGCCACGCTCGACGACACGGTCGCGCAGGGCTACGCGCGCCTCGTCGGGCTTTGATCCCGGCGCTTCCCAATCCCGCGTGAAGCGGGCGCACCGAACGTGCGGCGGAATTCTCTGGAAAAATGCGACTGGTCATAGAAGCCTGCCGCGTGCGCGGCGTGTGTATACGTGCTTCCGCTCACGACCTCCCGGATCGCCGCCCGCAGCCGCTGCCACGTGCGATAGCGTCTTAACGGCACGCCGACCTCACGTGCAAAGAGATGCTGCAGCCGCGACGCGGAGAGACCGACTGATCTCGAAAGCTCGGCAGCCGGCGTCGCGTTGCCAAAGTGCGTATTGAGGCCTTCCAGGATTTTCGCGATGCGCGGGTCGATCTCGCTGCGCGCACAAGTTTTCGAGAAGGTTAGAAGATCGTGCAGTGCTTCGTCCGGGCACACGCCGCCCGCTTCCCCTTCATACGCCTCGCGCAGGCATGAAATCATGTCCGAGCTTCCGACGATGGCGCGGTTGATCTCGCTCGCGTCGCGCACGAGCGGCGTCAACGCATCGACGCCGCCAACGTTTGGCTCGAGATAGAGCACGCCGAGAGGATCCCCGGCGAGGTCGAACTCGTAGGCGACGCCTGCGGGAATGACGGCAGTGCGGCAGCTCAGCCAATCGGCTCCGGCAATTCGCAGCCGAAACGCGCCGTAGAGCCCGGCGAGCAGCACCGGGACGCTGTGCGAGTGCAGGGCATTGCGACCGAGCGGGCCGGCAAAGAACGCGAGGCCCTCTCCGACGTGCCAGAGAGATCCCCCCGTCGCGGCGGCAGCACGTTCGTACAAGCGTGTTTCCACTCTCATCGCTAGCGTTCCATGGCAAGTGCCACACGAGATTAGCCGAGAGGAGGAGCTCGCTCCAATGACCCAGTTAGGCATGACCCGCCGCCGCGTGCTCGGCGCCGGCGCCGCATTGGCGGCAGCGCCGCTCATCGCCGGCTCGTTCAGCCAACCCGCCACGGCCGCGGCGCCGATGCTCGGCCCAGCGCAACCCAAGAACCTGCGCTTCAAGCTCGGCGCCTTCGAGGTCACGATGATCTCCGACTCCGAAGCGTTCATCGACGGCCCCTGGCCGCTGATCGGCAAGAACGCCCGCCAGGAGGAGGTCGATCGGCTGATGCTGGACAACCTGCTGCCGGCCAAAAAATACCGGCCTGGCTTCACGCCGATGGTCGTCAACACGGGCAAGGAGCTGATCCTGTTCGATACCGGAAACGGCGCGCGCGGATTTGTTCCGAGACCCGCCGGCGGGTGGCTGGCGGCACAGCTTGCGCCCGCGGGAATTAAGCCCGAGGACATCGATCTCGTCGTTCTTTCGCACGGACACCCCGATCACATCGGCGGCGTTATCGAGAACGGGCGGCCGCTTTTTGCCAACGCGCGTTATGCGATCGGCGGCACGGAATACGATTTCTGGTCGCCGGCGGGCAAGCACACGGGCGACCTGGAGAAATTCTCATCGCTCTTCCGCGACCTCATGGTGCCGCTCGCCGAAAAGACGACGTTCCTCAAGCCGGGCGACGACGTGGCCTCCGGCATTCGTGCCGTCGAAGCGTCCGGTCACACGCCGGGGCACCTCGCCTTCCATATCGATGGCGGTGGAAAAGAGCTGTTCTGGTTCGGCGATATCGCGCATCACCAGGTCGCATCGCTCGCGCGCCCCGACTGGCATTGCGTATTTGACGTCGATCCGGAGAAGGCGGCAGAGACCCGCGCGCGCCTGCTCGACATGCTTGCAAGCGAGCGCATCGCCGTCTGCGGCTATCACATGCCGTTCCCGTCGATCGGCTATGTCGAGCGATTGGCATCGCGCGGCTATCGCTGGCTCCCGCATTCCTACCAGCTCGACCTTTGAGGTGACCGCAGCAGGCCCGCGTAACCGAGGAGATCGAGAGCCAGAGCGCACGGACGGGAAATCGTGCGCCCTGGCGCAATTCTACTCACTCGGGGACGCTACTTCGTCCAGGCTTTGCCTTCCTTCAGCGCCTTCTCCTGCGCCTTTTCCTCTTGGTAGGACTGGTCGGCGGCCTGCTGCTGCTGCGTAGCGCCGGAGGGCTTGGCGTCTTCGGCGTAGGCGGCAGGGACAGCGATCAGAACGAAGGCGGCTGCGAGCAAGGTCTTCATGGAGCGTCTCCTCAGACGGTGTGACGCCGCGCTGTTTATGGTTGCGCCACCGCTCTCACGGCGGCAGTTCACCACAAGCTAAGGCCGCGGCTCACGGCCGCCTAGGGAGGAATTCCCGGGAATTTTTCCGAGTGTCGCGATCTCACGTCTTGGCGTAACGGCCGGCCGCACGGCAGGTGAAGCGCCGCGTCCGCCAGCCGGGATGCTCGGTTATCCATTTGGCGATCTCGGGCTCGGCGCGCATCATGCACTGCATGGGAGTGAGAGCCTCGGCCGAATAGGTGAGGCTCACGTTCTTGCAGGTGGCTGGGTTGTCGATGAGGCAGACGGCGAGCAGCAGTTCGATCACGGTTGGCACCTTGTCGGTCAGGGGCCCGCGTAGTGAGCGGGCCGGTGAGCTTGGGCGCTTCCCAGATCGTTTCTTGCTTTTGTTGCCGCGATCGTGCGGTGCGCCGCAGCATGAGCAAACGAAGAAGAAGTGCAGAGTTTATTCAGCCAACGGCATAGGGGGATTATTCTGTGCCGCCCGACACAGGCGTGACACCATGGCTTCTCCTCGCCCGGCAAATCGCCGAGCAAATCCTTGAGCGGTGCCGCAGCGGCCGCTAGCATCGCGGCATGTTGGGGGATGTGAAGCGTACCTATCGGGCTGTTGCCGCGGCCTTGGCGCTGTTCGGCGTCGCCTTTTACGCGCTGCTGCTCCCCTGGCACCTCACCTCGCAATTCGCTCTCGGCCTCTACGAGGCCGAGTTCGGCCCGCTCGCCGCCGTGATGTGCGGCAAGAGCGTCGTCGGCGTTAACCGTAGCCCTCCCGGTGCGCCCGCGACGAGCTGCCCCATCTGCAAGGGCCTCGCCGCCTTCCAGCTCACCCTGGCTCCTGCACCGCCCGTGATGGCGCTGCCGGCGCTGGCGCACGCGCAGTTCGTTCCCGCCGCATGGGACGACGTCGTGGGCGCGGCGCTGGCCACTCCGCGCAGCCGCGGACCTCCTCTCCCAGCCTGACTAAAGCCGACGTCCGAACATCAGCCGCGCACGTGCGCGGCCGGCGTCGATGGGGCGGCACTGCATAACGGCATCGCCATCACGCTCAGAAGCGCGGCGGGAGTAGCGTATCAAGAAGCCCGGGTATCCGCATGAACCACCCGTTTACTCTCGTTGCCGCGTTGTCCCCTGGATGGGCGAAAGCTCGGCGACTCGCAGCCGACCGACCCGATAAAGTGCAAACTTAAAAAAACTGAGGCTAAAACGATGAGCAAGACCGGGAAAATATCCAAAATAGGACTGAAAAAAGGTGCCGCGCGCACTAGCTGCGTCATCCTCCTCCTCTCGCTTGCGAGCTTCGGCGCGGCTGCGCACATCGCGCTGCAAACGCCACAAGCGAAACTCGGCGCCTCCTACAAGGCGGTGTTCAAGGTGCCGCACGGCCCGCATGCCCTGAAGTTCCCTGCGCCGCAGCTCACGCTTGTCGCCGACGCGGCGGCCGAGACTAAGCCCGTCGATACGGTGACCGCCGACGGGAAGCTCGCGCTCGAAGGCGCCTGGGCGCGGCCGACGCCGGAAGGCACCAGCATTAGTGCAGGTTATCTCAAGATCACCAACCGGGGCGACAAGCCGGACACGCTCTTGGGTGCCTCGACGCCGGCAGCCAACAGTGCCGAGTTGCACGAATCGGCGGTCGACGCGGAGGGCGTCATGACCATGCGGCCCGTCGAGAACGGTCTCGAGATCAAGCCGGGGCAGACGGTCGAGCTCAAGCCCGCGGGCGTGCACATCATGATCCTCGGCGTCAAGACACCGCTGAAGGAAGGGCAGACCATCCCGGTGACGCTTAACTTCAAGTCCGCCGGCAAGATCGAGGTGCCGTTCGCGGTGAAGCCGATGGCGGCGAGCGGCGAGCACGTGCATTAGCAGCGGGGKGCTTCCGCCCACGATCGATATCAATTTTCGCCAGCAACGAGGGCACAAGCCGAAGTAGACTGGTGCGTGTCAGAAGCTGAACGCGCCTGGGAGTCCAACTTGCTTCACACACTTCATGAATTCCTCGGCCAATACGGCTACTGGGCACTCGCGCTCACGATCGGCTTGGAAAGCATGGGGCTGCCTCTTCCGGGAGAGACGATCCTTGTGATGGCCTCACTCCATGCGGGTCATCGAGGCGAAAGCATTACGCCGGTTATTGCTGCAGCGGTGGCCGGAGCGGTCATCGGCGACAACATTGGCTACTATCTCGGGCGCGAACTCGGCTTTCGCTTTCTCGTGCGCTTCGGCCGCTACATCGGCATCACCGATACGCGCATCAAGCTTGGGCAGTACCTTTTCATGAGGCATGGCGCCAAGGTCGTGTTCTTCGGCCGCTTCGTGGCGATCCTCAGGTGTCTGGCGGCCTTCTTGGCCGGCGTCAATCAGCTGGCGTGGCCCCGCTTTCTTGTCGCAAACGCTGCGGGCGCGATCTTATGGGCGACGGTCTTCGGACTAGGCGCTTACACCTTCGGCAGGGAATTCGCGCATGTTGTCGGCCCGCTCTCCCTGACGGCCTTCGCTTTGGGCGCGATCGCTGTGGTGTTGGGATTTCTCTATTTGAGACGACACGAGGAAGCTTTGGAGGCGGAAGCGGAGAGGGCGCTGCCAGGACCTCTCAAGGTCCTGAGAAACGGAAGATTATGAGCCGTGAATAGACCAGCCGGCCCAATTACCGATAGCCTCAGCGGCGTGCTAGCTAATCGGATCGTCAAATGATCTCGCTTCTTACGGGCCTGCCGGTCTGGCTGTCAGGGCTCCTCCTCGTCGGATTGACGACCCTACTGGCGATGCTTGGCCCACATCTCGTGCGCCATTATGTGACGCTCGAGGAGCTGAGCGCGAACAACGAGGTGGCAGGATTCAAATTCGCGGTCGTTGGCGTTCTGTATGCGGTCCTGCTTGCCTTCGCGATAATTGTTGTCTGGGAAAAATTCAATGACGCAGAAAACACGGTCGCGCGGGAAGCGGGCGCGACCGCGAATGTCTACCGGCTGTCGCGCGGCATAGGTGATATGCCCGGGTCTTCGCTTCGCGAAGCATTGAGTAAGTACCTAACTATCACCATCTCGGACGATTGGCCTGCCATGGGGCACGGTAGCGAGAGTACGTCCGCACGGGGGGCATTGGACGCGGTCTACGCGGCGTTCTTGCCTTCGGTTCAGCAGCAGAGTAGCGCTCTAACGACCGAGATCCTGCATCAGCTCGATGTCGTCACCCAGGAGCGGCGCGCCAGGATTGTCGCCGCAGAAGGCACGGTCCCGGGAATTTTATGGACGGTCCTCTTCTGGGGCGCCGCGGTGACAGTCAGCTTCACCTATTTCTTCGGCACGCAGAACCTGCGCGCGCAGACCCTCATGACTGGACTGCTATCGATGCTGATCTTTTCAGGACTGCTGGTGATCATTGTCATCGATCACCCGTTCGCTGGCGTGGTGAAAGTTCAGCCGGATGCTCTCGCCAAAGTCCTCGCCGAGTTTGGCACCTCAAACGGACGTTAGGTTCTGCCCTAAATTGCCGCGAGCCCGACAACAGCGGCACGCGCAACAGAAAACGCGCGGGCCCGGGGGAACGACCTCCCCCGAGCCCGCGCCAGCCAGCCGGACGCCCCACGACCGCGAAGGCACCGGCGACTCCGTAAGCCTAAGTGCGGGTCAGCACTTGGCGATTTCCTCTTTCACGATCTGCAGCGCGAGCTTGATCTCGTCCTCCGTCACCTCCGAGGTGAGGAAGAAGCGCAGCCGCGCGGCGTTCAGCGGCACGCCCGGATACATGATGAGCGAGGTGTTGACCCCGCGCTCAAACACGCGCGTGACGGCCTTGGCTCCGCGCGTAGTCGCACCGACCATGATCGGCAGCATGCCGATGCCGATGGCGCGGCCGGTGTCGAGACCCAGCGCGTGCGCCTCCTTGAGGAAGAACGCGCCGTTCCGGTGCAGGCGGGCGACGCGCTCAGGCTCGCGCTTGATGACACGGAGCGCGGCGAGCGCAGACGCGGTCATCGCGGGCGGCAGGCCGACGGAGAACACGAAGCCCGGTGCCGAGTAGCGCAGCGTATCGATCAGCTCGGTGTTGCCGGCGATGTAGCCGCCGCAGGACGCATACGCCTTGGAGAGCGTGCCCATCCAGATGTCGACCTTGTTGCCGGGGATGCCGCAGTGCTCGGCAAGGCCGGCGCCGGTACGGCCGAGCACGCCGCAGCCGTGCGCATCGTCGACCATGAGCCAGCAGCCATAGCGCTCCTTCAGCTCGATGACGCGTGCCAGATCTGGAGTATCGCCTTCGGTGGAGTAGAGACCCTCGATGACGATGAGCGCGTTGCGGTACTTGGCGCGCTCATCGCGCAACACGGCCTCGAGTGCGTCGAGCTTGTTGTGGCGGTAGGTCTTCGTGGTAGCGCCGGACAGGCGCATGCCGACGACGGCGCTGTTGTGCACGAACTCGTCGTGAACGATGAGGTCATCCTTGGTCATCAGCGTGCCGATGGTGGAGACATTCGCCGCATGCCCGCTGACGAAGCAGAGCGCGCCGTCGGTGCCGATGGTCTGGGCGATCTCGCGCTCCAGATCGCGATGGAGCTGGGTGTCGCCCGACACCATGCGGCTCGCGGAGATGGAGGTGCCGAACTCGTCGATGGCGTCCTTGGCAGCCTTGATCAGCTCCGGATGACCGGCGAGGCCCAGATAGTCGCACCAGGCGAAGTTCAACACCGGCTTGCCGTCGATGATCGTCTTGCGGCCCTGAATGCCGTCGGCCGACCGGAAGAACGGGTTGTCGATGCCGAGCACCTTACCGATCTTCTCGTGGTGCTTGATCGACTTGTGCGCCGACAGCGACGAGAAAGGCTGGGCCACCATTGGGCGGTCGAGTTTCGAGCGTAGCAAGTTCATCGTCTGCGAGATCATGGTCGTTTCTCCTGGTACGGGGCGGCCGTTAGCAGCGCGCGATTCAATCCTGGGTGTAGACGCCGAGGTGCATGTCGAAGCCGCCCGACCAATCGTCGAACGCCGCCTCATCGCGCGTGGTCGAACCCGCGGCCGGACCGCCGAGTGCGTGCAGCTTGTCGTACGTGTCGTAGCTCACGGCATGCACCTCGGGGGTAAGGCTCTGCAGCGCATAGCCGTTGAGGGACGACCGCGGATCGAAGGCAGCGAACGAATGGCGCATGACACGTCTCCTTGCTTACGCGGCTTTACGCGCGTGGCGACGCTTCACGGGGGGCGAAGCTTGCGGAGACTTTTAGGGATGGCGAGGGAGCCACGCTGTTCCGGCGGTTACACCTCGCCCGCAGCGTGCCCCCGGGGCCCGGCGGACCGAGGATGCGACGACGGCTACTGCACGGTCGGCAGCGGCGCGACGGGCACAGCGCACATGGGGATACGCGGAACTAACGTTTCAACGCCGCCGAAGCGCGCTTTCAGTGCGGCTTTTTCGTAGGCAACTGTCGATCGGCGTGAGCCAGCCGTTCAGGAACGCTCTGCAAGACGGCTTGAACCTGGCTCGCCGGCACGGGCTTGCTGAAGTAAAATCCCTGCACGTCGCATCCGGCCAACGTGACGGTGCGCAGGTGATCGAGCGTCTCGACGCCCTCCGCGACCGCGCCCATCTGCAGCTGCTTTGCCAAACCGGCTACGGCGTGAATTATGGCCACGCAATCGGCGCGCTGCGGGCCGTCAAGATCCCGGATGAAGCTTCGATCGATCTTGATCTTGTCGAAAGGGAAGCTGCGCAGGTAGCTGAGAGAGGCGTAGGCCGTACCGAAGTCATCGAGGGCGATCTTTACGCCGAGATCCCGGAGCTTGTGCAGCACATCCTGAACCTCGGCCTCGTCACGCAAGAGCACCGATTCCGTGATCTCGAGCTCAAGGCGGTTCGGTTTCAATCCGGTTTCGTCGAGGGCCTTCTTCACGGCTTTGTACACGTCGCCGTTCGCAAACTGAATCGACGACAGATTGACCGTCACCTTGACGTGCTCAGGCCAAGTGGTTGCTTCCCTGCACGCTTGTCGCAGGGCCCACTCGCCCATCTCAACAATGAGGCCCGTCTCTTCGGCGACGGGAATAAACTCGCCCGGCTCAATCAACCCGCGCTCCGGATGATGCCAGCGCATCAGGGCCTCGAAGCTGGTCACGCCCCCTTGCTCGAGATTCACGATGGGCTGGTAGTGCATCTCCAGCTCACCCTTCGCTTGCGCCTTCTGCAGGTCCTTCTCGAGCTGGTGGCGATCGCCTGACTTGTTGATGTGCTCGCTGCGGAAGAACATATAGGTACAGCGGCCCGAGGTCTTTGCCGCATAGAGCGCCAAGTCGGCGTGCTTCATGAGCTCCGCGGGATCGGAGCCGTGTTGGGGTGCCAGCGCGATGCCGATGCTCGCAGCGGCAGTGACCTTGTGCCCGAGCACGTGGTGCGGCTCGGCGAGCGCATGCAGCAGGCGCTTGGCTAGCTTGGTCGCGTCGGCCTCGCACACTGCGCCCGCCTGTAGGACCGCAAACTCGTCGCCGCCGAGCCGCGCTACGAGATCGGGACCGCGAAGACTCTTGCGTAGGCGCTTGGCGACACTCTTCAGCAGGGCGTCGCCGACGGGATGCCCGAGGGTGTCATTGACTTCCTTGAAGTGGTCGAGATCGATCCAATGCAAGGCAAAGCCGCCTCCGGCTCGAAGTGCGCTGAACCAGTTCTCGAGCTGCTCGCGGAAGTGGTGCCGGTTGGCGATCTCGGTCAACGTATCATGACGCGCCAACCAATCGATTTTCTGTTCGGCGAGGCGCTTTTCGGTGATGTCCTCTTGAATATCGACCCATCCGCCGCCGACGAGAGGTTGGTTGCTGACCAGGACGATGCGGCCGCTCTTGAGGTGCTGCGTGTGCGAGAATGACTTTCCGCGCGTCAGCTCCGCCACGTGGTTCTCGATCCACTTACGCTGCTTTTCAACGTCCGCAGGATCGTCGTGGCCCGTCTCCATTTTGACGTGATGACGCACGATCTCCGCCAGTGTCGTGCCCGGCCGAGTGAGCTCATCGGGCAATTGATAAATTTCGCGATAGAGCTTGTTGCACACAATCAAGCGTGCCTGGGCATCGAACATCGAAAGGCCACGGCCCATGTTGTTGAGCGCGACCTCGAAGCGGTTGTTCAGCTCCTCGAGCTGCTTTTTCTGCTCGAGGATGAGATCGGTATCGGGTTGAAGCGCCGCGATTACGCGTGTGAGAGCGGCGAGCGGTTCCTCTCCCGCGCCCGCGGCCTCGGGCCCGGACCGGACATCGTGCGGGTTCGACCTGCTTGGCTTTTCCCGTTGCGATTTATGGGAGGTCGTGGACAAGAAGAGCCCTCTCGGCGGCGATACGCCCGAAAGTCTTATCCCGCTCGAGTAAGCGCACGCTTAACAGTTTGTCTTCAAACTATCAGGACCCACCATTTGCTAAACGGTTGGGGTCAACACGACCGCGGTTGCAGAGGTCAGCGCACGGAAGGCATCAGGTGGATACCTTCGGGTAGGAGGCGCACGTTCAAAGGGCGCCCGACCTCGAACCCGTGATTGCGGGCATCCCGCGTCGCCATGGTGAAGCGGAGCGGCGCGTCGCCATCCGCATCGACGCGCAGCGACAGCGCCGTGCGCTCGCCGAGACGCGTCACGTCGGTCAGTCGACCGTGCACCACGTTGGCCTCGCCCTCATTGGCCGGATCGACGAGCACGACATAGTCGGAGGCCACGAGCCAGGTGACGCGCGCGCCCGTCCGCATCTTCCCCGTGTCCGCCACATCGAGGCAGCGTCCACCCCAGCGAATGCGCCCCGGCTGTCCCCCCGCCGAGACTCGCTCGACCTCTCCGGCAAAGAGATTGGTCTGGCCGGTGAGCCGCGCGACGAGCGCGCTGACCGGCCGCAAGCGCACATCCTCCGGCGTCCCCGTCTGCAGCGTGCGGCCACGGTCAATAACGCAGATGCGGTCGGCGAGCGCCTGCGCCTCCTCGAGATCGTGGGTGACGAGGATGATCGGGATTGCGAGCGAGCGCCGCAGACCAGCCAGCTCCTCCTTCAGCGGCTCGCGCGTCATGCGGTCGACGGCCGAGAACGGCTCATCGAGCAGCAGTGCTTTCGGATCGCGGGCAAGCGCGCGGGCAAGCGCTACGCGCTGGCGCTGGCCGCCCGAGAGCTGATCGGGCTTGCGCGCCTCGAGACCGTCGAGGTGCAAACGCACCAGTAGTGAGGCCGCGACGGCGGTGCGCTCGGGCTCGGCGACGTGGCGCATGGCAAGCCGCACGTTGTCGAGCGCCGAGAGATGCGGAAAGAGCGCATAATCTTGGAACACGAGCCCGACGGCGCGCGCCTGCGGTGGCACCATGATGCCGAAGGCGCCGTCGAACCAGACATCGGGGCCCGCGACAATGCGGCCTGCGGCCGGCCGGTGGAGGCCCGCTACGGCGCGCAAAACCGTCGTCTTGCCCGCTCCCGACGGGCCAACCAATGCGAGGAGCTCGCTCGGGCCGCACGCGATGTCCACGTCGAGCGCAATCGGCCCCGCCTGCGACAGCGCAACGCTCAAGCTTGCTGGCTCGCGCACCATGGAGGTCAGCGTCGCACCCGTGCCAGCACGTGCACAAGCGCGATCGCCACCAGCGAGAAGGCGAGCAGCGCCGCCGACATAATGGCCGCGTCTTCCGAGCGGAACGCCTGCACGCGGTCGTAGATCGAGATGGACAGCACGCGCGTCTCACCGGGAATGCTGCCGCCGATCATCAGGATGACGCCAAACTCGCCCAGCGTGTGCGCCACCACGAGCGCAATGGCCGAGACAATGCCGGGCCACGCAAGCGGCAGCTCGACGTAGCGCGTGGTCGCCATGCGTGACAGCCCGCTCACGAAGGCCGCCTCGCGCACGTTGCGGGGAATGGCCTCGAACGCGCGCTGGATCGGCTGCACCGCGAACGGCAGGTTGATGATAATGGAGGCCACCAGAATGCCGGGAAAGCTGAACACCAACGGCACGCCGAAAACCCACTTCAGGAACGCGCCGAAGCCCGAAGCTGGCGAGAAGGCCGAGAGCAGGTAGAAGCCGAGCACCGTCGGTGGCAGCACCAGCGGCAGCATGACGACCGCCTCCACGAGGCTCTTGCCCGCGAACCGCCCCCACGCCAGCGCCCTTGCGAGCACGACCGCGACGGGGAGGATCAGAACGCACGTCCAGAACGCGAGCTTGAGCGATAGCGAGAAGGCGGTCCAATCCATGTCGGCTCTGCCTCAGGCCCCCGGTACGGAGAAGCCGTTCTTCTCCAGGATCGCGCGCGCCTCGCTGCCCTTGACGTAGTCGGCGAACGCTTTTGCGGGCGCTCCGGCCCCCTTGATGACGGCCATGCCGTGCTCGATCGGCTTGTGCCAGGACTCCGGAATGAGCGCCGCCATGATCTTGGGCGCCATCTCGGCCGAGAGCGCGAGCGAATGCGCGATGATGCCGGCTTCGGCCGCGCCGGTGGTAGCGAACTGGGCTGCCTGACCGACGTTCTCGCCGAGCACGATCTTGCCGGTGAGCTTGTCCCACAGCCCCGCCTTCTGCAGCGTCTCGCGCGCGGCGACGCCATAGGGCGCTACGTCCGGATTGGCGATGGCGAAGTGCGCGACCTTTCCGGCCGCCAGCGCATCGCCGAGGCCCTTCAACTCACCGTCGATCGCAACGGGCGAGCCCTTGGGCGCGACGATGCTAATGCGTCCGCGCGCGAAGATGACGGGCGCGCCTTCGGTCAGATTCTCGGACGCGAGCTTCTTGACGCTCTTGTCGTCGGCGGCAAACAGCACCTGGAACGGCGCGGCCTTCTCGATCTGCTGCACGAGGTTGCCCGTCGCACCGTAGGTGATACGCACTTTCTGCCCCGTTTTCTTCTCGAATTGCGCCGCTATCTCGTCGAGCGCGTAGCGCAGGCTCGCGGCGGCGGCGATGGGTGCGCCCGCGTCGGCTGCGGCGGCCGGAGCGGCGGCAGGCTTCTCCTCGGCGCGAGCCAACGGCAGCGCGAGCGAGGACATGAGCACGAAGCTCAGCAGTGGGAGTAGGAATGATTTCGTCAACTCACGTCGCGTCGGAAACATCGGATGGCTCCCCTGTCGATCGGAAGCCTCGATGATAGATAGGCTCGGCCATCACAGTCGAGCGCTATATTCTTTTGGGAATATCGCTGGCAGCTGCAAGTTTGCGTAACGATGTCGCAGCCGTCATAGCAGACACCGCGGCCGCCCGCGGACGCTCCGGCGTCAGGAACCGCGCCTTCAGGTCGACGCTCGACCGATGGCCGATGCTATTGCGGTTGAGGCTCAGCCATTTGTCGGTCTCGTCGCGGCCCGCGCTAAACAAGTAATTAAGCATGGCCCAATCCGGCTTCAGCGTGCTGTCGGGGCTCAGCGCGCTGGTGTAGCGGCCGGCCTCGATCAAGTGGAAGCGATGCGTCGCCAGCCGGCCGTAACGGCCGCGCGCGCCCCCGAGCCAGCGCTTGGAGCATTCACGCACAGTTTCCACAAGTTCAACATCGCGGACGAGCGGCGCGTTGAACGCGAGCCGGTTGGCGTGCAGCGCGATCTCGCGCACGCCGGTCGGCAGCCCGTGGCGCACCAGCGGGTTGATCTGCACGATCAGCGTGTCCTCGACCGGGCTCTCCATGGCGACGGTGCGCAGGTCGGGGTTGGCAGAGAATCCGCCGTCCCAGTAGGCTACGCCCTCGATCTCCACGGCGTGATGCAGCGCCGGCAGGCAGGCGGAGGCCAGCACCGCGTCGACCGTGACCTCCTCGCCGCGGAAGATGCGGGCGCGCCCGCTCGCCACCTCGGTCGCGGCGATCAGCAGCTCCACCGGCGAGCTCTCGCGCAGCTTGGCAAAATCGATCGCATCCGTGAGCAGCCGGCGCAGGGGGTCGAACCCCAATGGATTGAACTCATAGGGAGACCAGAGGCTCGCCACGTGCGCGAGCTGCGGAGCGCGGCTCAGGCCGAAAAGAAAGGGATTGAGGCGCAACAGATCGGGCACGCCCGCCTTGTGCACGGCCTCCCAGACGCTACGCAGCTTGGCGCGCGCCGCCCGCCTGTCGCCGCCGAGCAGACCGGAGGCGAGCGCGACAGCATTGACGGCGCCGGCACTCGTCGCGCTGACCCAGCAGATCTTGAGCTCCTCGTCCTCGAGCAGCCGATCGAGCACACCCCAGGTGAAGGCGCCGTGCGCGCCGCCGCCCTGAAGGGCAAGATTGACCCGAGCCTGTCGCCGAAACAGCCGCACGCGTTCTCCCCGCTACCGCGCAACCAAGAGGACTCAATTGAGCCCTATATAGTGTCACGGCAGCGGCTCGATTGGGAGAACAACCGGACGACCCTCTATCTCGGCGACCGTGGCGCGAACGCCATAGGCTTGGGCAAGATGCTGCGGCGTGAGCACCGCTCGCGCCGTTCCCAGCGCCAGCGTCCTGCCGCCCTTCAAAAGCAACGCTCGGTCGCAGTAGCGGGCAGCGAGGGACAGGTCGTGCAACGCGACGATGACGGCGCGTCTTTGTGACGCCATGCGCACGAATTGAGCAAAGAGCGTGAGCCCGTGCGCAGGATCGAGCCCGGTCGTCGGCTCGTCTGCGACAAGAAAACGCGGGCGCTGTGCGAGCGCGCGCGCGAGCAGCACGCGGGCGCGCTCGCCACCCGACAGCTCGGTGACGGCGCGATCGGCGAACGCTGTCACGTCCATCGCCGCCATCGCCTCCTCGACCGCGTCGCGATCCTCGGTGCTGGGCGCCGCCACGCGTGCGCGGAAGGGCAACCGGCCCAACGCAACGAGGCGGCGCACGGTGAGCGGCCAGTGTACGGTGCGATCCTGCGGCAGGTACGCAATTTCGCGCCCCAACGCGCGCGCGTGGAGATCGGCAAGGGGACGGCCGCCAAGCGTCACCGCGCCCTCGTGCGGCGGGATGAGCCCGGCCATGGCCCTCAATAGCGTCGACTTGCCGGCCCCGTTGGCGCCGATGACGGCGACGATCTCGCCTGGCTCGACCGAGAGGTCGACCGCGTCGAGCACGCGGCGTCCAGCGAGGCAGACACCGACGCCGCACGCGCTCAGCGTCTCGCGCAGGGTGGCGGTCATGGCCCCAGCTCCCGGCGCGTCTTGAGGATGAGCCACAGGAAGAACGGCGCGCCGACGAGGGCCGTCACGACACCGAGGCGCACCTCGCTCAAGGGCGCGAAGAGGCGTAGCGCAACGTCGGCCGCAAGAATGAGCGCGGCGCCGCCGAGCGCACTCGCCGGCAGCAGCCGGCGCGGCTCGTGCCCGACGAGCGGGCGCAAAAGGTGCGGCACGACGAGGCCGACGAAACCGATGGTGCCGGCGACCGCAGTGGCCGCGCCTACGGAGAGCGCGGTACCCGCGATGATGCGATTGCGCAGTGAGGAGAGGTCAACGCCGAGGTTCTGGGCGGCGTCCTCGCCCAGCGTGAGCGCGTCGAGCGCGCTGCCCGTGGTCAGGAGCAGCGCCCCGCCCGCCAGGATCAGCGGCGCCGCGAGCCAGACGTGGATGAGGCTCCGGTCGGTGAGCGAACCGAGCAGCCAGAACAGCATCTCGACCAAGGCGAACGGGTTGGGCGACAGATTGAGCGCCAGCGTCGTCAGTGCGCCGGCGAGGCTCGAGATGGCAACACCGGCGAGGATGAGCGTGATCGGCCCGCTGCGCTCGCCCGCGAGCAGCATCACCGCCATCGCTGCGACCGCCGCACCGAGGAGGCCCCCCGCAGGAAGCGCGATTGCGAATGCTCCCGCCGCACCGGTATGGATCGCGACGACCGCGCCCAGCGCGGCGCCGCCGGAGATGCCGAGCAGCCCCGGCTCGGCCAGCGGGTTGCGCAGGTAGCCCTGCAGCACCGCGCCAGAGAGCCCCAGTGCACCGCCGACCAGCGCGCCGAGGAGAGAGCGCGGCAGGCGGATCTCCCAAAAAATCACGCGCGCGGCGTCGCCACCGCCCGGAAGGCCGATGCCGGCCGGGCCCACGAGCAGCGAGGCGACGAAGGCGAGGACGGCCACGGCCGCTAGCACGCCGATCATCGGCAATCTCGCAGCGAGCCCAGCGCGCGCCGGGGCATGCACGACCGCCTCACTCATGCGGAGCCACCGTGGCCGTCGATTTGGCGGCGAGCAGCGCGCGGCGCTTGGCGCCAAGTTGCTCGATCGCGTCGGCAATTTTCGGCGTCGCGCACAGCCACTGCGGCATGGGCAGCTCAATGTGCGGGCGGCTCGCCGCGACGGCGGCAAATGCCGGATGGCGCAGATTGTCGCCGACGGTGGAGCGGAGCTCGTATGGGGTGTTCGCTAGCACCAGGAGGTCGGGTGGATCGGCGACGACTTGCTCGAGCGCAAGGCGCCCTCCGGGCCCGAGCGGAACGTCGCGCGCCATGTTGTGGAACCCTGCCGCTTCCAAAGCAGCGTCGACGAGACTGCCGCTTTCCGAGGCGATGCTGTTGACATCGTATGCGAGCGCGCGCGGCCGCGCGGGGCCTTCGGGTCGCGCGGCGACCATGCGCTTGTCGAACGCCGCTATCATCGCTTCACCGCGCGACTTGTCGCCGACCGCATCCGCCATGACGCGGATCGCGTGGCGCATGCCTTCGAAGTCGGTCGCAAGCGGCACCAGCACGACGCGGAAACCGAGGCGGCGCAAAAGGTTCACGGTGGCGGTCGCCGAATATTCCTGCGCGATGACAAGGTCGGGCTGCAGCGCCAGCACCTCCTCGGCCATACCGTGCACGCCCTTGAGCCCCCGCGCCTCCTCGACCTTCATCGACACAGCGGGGTCGACGGCGAGATAGCTCAACGCCGCGATGCGGTCGCGCGGCACGAGATCGAGCAGGAGCTGGTCGGCGCACACGGTGAGTGAGACGATGCGCTGCGGCGGCTCGGCGCGCGCGCCATCCGTGCTCAGCCCCGCCGCGAGGATCGCGGCGAGACCGAGCAGCAGACGGAGTGGCCTTCCGTGCAGCTTATCCATGGCATCCTTTTACTTGCCGTTGGCCCACGCTACCGTCTGGGCCTCCTCGCAGGTGAGCCGCACGCCGGCAAAGGCCGCAATCGGCGCCGACTCGAAGCCGTAGATCTCCTGGTGGTGGTCGTTGAACGCGTTCTCGACGCGTCCAAAGAGTTCCACCCCAGGAGCGACCCGGTAGTTCGCCGCAATCGTCGCCAACCAGAAGCTGTCGAGCGTCACCCGCTCCTGGGCCGTCGCGAAGAACGGCAGCTCGCGGAAGGCGAAGTCATCCTGCTGGCCAGTATAGGCGACGGCAAAGTTGACGTTTCCTTTGTTCAGGAAGGCATAGTTTACGTCGATGCGGCCGCAGTGGGGCGGCCGGCGGATGGCCTCCGAGTCGTCCGGCTTTCTCGCATTTAGATAAGTGTAGGCGGCGCCGAGCGACAGACCGGAGCCGAGTTCGGTGCGGGCCGCCACCTCGACGCCCTCGCGCGTGCTCTTGCCCACCTGATTGAAGGGCTTCTGCGGGAAGCCCGCGACGTCGATCTCATTCGTGAGATCGGCGTTGAAGTAGGTCACGTCGACCGTGAACAGCCGCTTGCCGAAGGTGTATTCCGCGCCCGCGTCCCAGCCGAAGGATTCCTCGGGCTTAAGGTTGGGGTTGGGAATGAAGAAGGTCGGGAAGGTGCCGTAGAGCTCGAACATGCTGGGAAACTTCACGCTCGTGCCTACACTCGCGTGCGGACGAATGCCCAACCCCCTGAGTGGGATTGAGACCGCCGTACGCCAAGTCGTGAAGTCCTGGAACACCTCGTTGTCGTCGCGGCGGATGTTGGCGGTGACGAACACCGTGTCGGCGAAGCCGCCGCGATATTCGGCGACATAGGACAGGCGGTCGCGCGAGCGCTCGATGAAATCGCCAAGGTCGCCTCCCGGCGTGAACGTCTCCTGCTCGTGCTCGATGAGGCCGCTCACCGTGTGCTGCGCGGCGAGCAGCTCCGGCGTCGCGAAGCGCAGCGTCGAAAGATAGCCGTACTTCACATCCGAGCTGTCGTTCTTCGAGAAGAACGGAAACGCCGGCGTGCTGCGATCGGTGTCGGTCGTCACGTCGGAGCTGCGGTTGGCGTGGATCTCGTGCGTCAAGTGACCGCCGAGGGTGTCCCAGCGCAGGTTGACGCCACCGATCCATGTGTCGGAGGTGAAGGTCGAGTAGTCGTCGACGGCGGTGGCAAGCGAGCCCACGGGCCCCGTGAAGTTGTCACGATCCCCGTCCTTGGTCATGTTGCGTAGCGCGAAGTTCAGGGAGACGTTGTCCAACACGCTGAAGCGGCCACGGACCGAGAAGGTCGAGAGCTTCGAGCCGTCATCCTCGTTCCCGAATGGCGATATGTTGAACCCATCCGTCTTGCGGCGGTCGTAGCTGATGGCCAAGGAGCCCTTGTCGTTGCCGGCCGACATGCCGACCGTGGTGCCGCCGGTGTTGAAGCTGCCACCCTCCGCGCGCGCCGTAAAGGTGAGCGGACCGCGCCCGCCGCGCGTGATGATGTTGATGACGCCGCCGACGGCGCTCGAGCCGTAGACGCCGCTCATGGGCCCGCGGATGATCTCGATGCGCTCGATATCCGCGGTTGCCAGATTGGAAAAGTCGAACTCGCCATCGGTCGGGTTGTTGGCCTCGACCCCGTCGATGAGAACGAGCGTCTGGTTCGCTTCGGCGCCACGGATGCGCACCTGCGTAAGGTTGCCGATGCCGCCGCTCTGACTGACCCCCACGCCGGGCAGGCTGCGGAGCGCATCTGCCGCATAGCGGACTTGGCGATTTTCGAGGTCCTTGCGCGTGACCACGGTGACCGCCGCGCCGATCTGCTCGATGGGCACGCCGTCGCTCGCTTGTGTGTCGGCATCGGCCGTCCCGGCGCCGGTGACCTCAGCCCCGGCCGTGCCGCCCTGCACGGGCGCACTCGCCTGGATCGTGGTCTTCTTGACCGCCTTCGGCGCCTCGAGCGTGGCGCGTTCGACGACGATCGCCGGCAGCTCGGTCGATTGCTGAGCCCATACCGGGCCGGCAACCGCCAACGCGCACGCCGTCAATAAAAACTGAGTTGGCCTCGTTGATCTGGCCGTAGTCTCCCAACGCAAACTCAACAACATTTAGCGACTCCCCTAACGCGACAAAGAGGGGAAGCCTGTCGATACGCCTCACAAATCGCTGCGAGATTGGCTGCGAACGCCGCGGACGGCGCAAAGCCGCCGCTCGCTCAACGCGCGAAGCGCAATCTCAATCGACGAGTGTCAGAAGGTGACACCGTACCAAGGCATGCTGACGTAGCTCCCCACCGGTTGCACATCAGTCGCCACTACGGTTCTACGCTCTGCCGCACGCCCCGTACGGAAGATGGGCGACACGTGCCGGCAGGTCTCCTGGCTCACGGCTCGAGCGCTTTGCTCCGACCTTCCCAACGGGCCCAACGCGGGACCGTCAGTGGCATTGCGGAGTAAGCTTGCCGCTTACAGTTGCGGGGGCAGCCGCGGCTTCAGGCCCGAAAATGAGCCCCTACCGCGTTCCCTTTTCACATCGGCGCGCGAGCACCGATGAACCAACACGAGCGTCAATGGATCAGATCGACGGCGATGCTGTCAAGCGCGTTGCAGCAAGCTCAGGTGATCCGCCGCCGATCGATCTGCTCGATGCGGCTTGCACTCGGATCGAGCCCACGCGTCGTCAGCTCGATGTGCGGGGCGTCGTCGACGCGCGTAATGCGAAAGAGATTGTAGCGGCCGAGCGGCTCCGATTTATGCGCGCGCGCCGAAGAGCCCGAGGCGACGCCAATGACGGGTATCTGCCCGTGCGCCCATGCGAAATCGAGATGGTTGTCGCGATGGTTGTGCCCGTGCAGGACAAGCTCGGCGCCGTGTTCTGCGAGCACGCGCTCAAGCTCGGGCGCATCGCGCAGAGCCCGTCGCGGCGGCGCCTGTCCGGGCAGCGGCGGATGATGGATCAGCACGACGCGGATCAGGCTCTCGCGCCGGGTGGCTGCAAGAATCTCGGCAAGTGTTGCAATTTGGCGGTGCCCAAGCTCGCCGGCCGCGACGAACGGCGGCGTCGGAACCGCCGAGTTCAAAGCGATAAGCGCGGCCGGGCCGAGGCGGCGCACGAAGGGAAAGCGCGCGCTCCCGGGCGCATACTTCGCGCCCCACGCGTCGCTGCGCATGTAATCGGCCCAGCGCTCGACGCCGGGGTCGTCGCCGAGATGGGTGTAGATGTCGTGGTTCCCGGGGATCACCGTGACCTTGTCGGGTGTCCCGAGGCCCTCGAGCCAAGCCCGCGCCGCCTCGAACTCGGCCGGCAGCCCCAGATTGACGAGATCCCCGGTGACCGCGACGTGGTCGGGGCGGTGGGCCAGCATGTCGGCGACCACGAGATCGAGGGCGTCGCGGCGGTGAACCCGACGACGCCCGCGGTGCCAGTTGAGATAGCCGAGCCCGCGCTTGACGTTGAGGTGGCGCAAGGCAAGCCCGCGCAAGGGCGCGAGGTGGACGTCGGAGAGCTGGGCAAGCGTGATCGTGTCGGTCATGCGGCCTGGGAGGCGGGAGCGAAGCGCAACCTTTACCACGGCCGTGGTAGCGAGAGGCTCGCGCCGGCGCCATCGTAAAGATCGGGATAAGACGGTGGCCGCGGAAAGGAGACCTGGCTTGTTACCCTCGCACAGACTGATCACCCAGGGCCTCTACCGCTACTGGCGCCTGACGCGTGGGCTTACCCTTGGCGCGCAGGGCGCGGTGATCGACGGTGAGGAACGGGTGCTGCTCGTGCGGCACACCTACAGGCCCGGCTGGCATTTCCCCGGCGGAGGTGTGGAGCGGCGCGAGACGGTCGAGGAGGCGCTTGCACGCGAGCTCCAAGAGGAGACGGGCGTGCTGGTGACCGGCAAGCCGGAGCTGTTCGGCGTCTATGCCAACTTCCACGTGCTGCCGAGCGACCATGTCGCCCTGTTCGTCGTCAGGCAATGGCAGCAGCCACGGATCCCGCCGCCGTCGCGCGAGATTGCCGAGCAGGGGTTCTTCGCAAAGGACGCGGTTCCGCGAGAGATCAACGAGAGCACGCATGCGCGCATCCGTGAGCTCTTCGACGGGGGGACGAGGAACCCCTTGTGGTGAGAAGCCTTTACGCCGCGGCCAGCCTCGTGCTAAGGCGCAGGTCATGACGACGCGAGCATCAAACTTGGCGATTGCGCTGCGACGACGGGCAAGCCCGGCGCGCGCCTTGCGCGCCTGATTTGCTGTCAAGTTCCGCGCGGCCGCCACTTGGCCGCTCCGCCATCCTGTCGTCGTCGGTATCCATGTCACCCAATGTCTTGAACCGGCCCGTCGCGCCGGCCGATCTTCCCCTCATCGAAGAGCTGCATGCCCGCGTCTTCGGCCCCGGGCGCTTCACGCGCACCGCCTACCGGGTGCGCGAGGGAACGCCGCCGATCTCGCGCTTTTGCCGCGCCGCGTTCCTCGACGGCCGCATGGTCGCGGCGGTGCGCTTCACCGAGATCACGGTTGGCGGCGCCGGAGACGCCCTGCTGCTGGGGCCGCTCGTCGTCGCGCCGGAATTTGCCGGCCAGGGCTTCGGCCGCCAGCTCATCGCCGAGGCCTTGGAGCGCGCTAAAGCCGACGGCGTGCGCCTCGTCGTGCTCGTCGGCGACGAGCCCTACTACGGCCGCTTCGGCTTCCGCCCCGTTCCGCCAGGGCAGATCACGCTGCCCGGTCCGGTCGATCCGCGGCGTCTCCTCGCCGCCGACCTAGAACCCAGTGTGCTTGCTGGCTACCGCGGCGCGATCGTCGCGAAGCGGAGCTGAGCCGAGCCACCGTGTGGAGGGCGTCCGTGGGATGACACTTGGGCGCCCCAGCGGCTAAGCTCGATCCACGGCGCCGAAAGCGCGACGAAGGGAGGGGTCGATCATGGACAGACGCACCTTGCTCACCGGCGGCGGCACGCTGCTCGTCGCGGCGACGCTGGCACGTGATGCGCATGCGCGCTTCAAGGCTGCGGAGCTAACGCACGAAGACTCCCACTTCATGCAGCTTGCGATCGATCAGGCGAAGGAGGCCGACTATCCTTTCGGCGCCGTCATCGTCGAGGGTCGGCGCGTGTTGGCGCTCGGCCGCAACAGCTCCAAGCGCAACGCCGACCCGACCGCGCACGCCGAGATGGTAGCGATTCGCGCTTTCCTCTCCGGCCACGAGCCCCAGGACTTCAAGCGCACGACGCTCTACTCCTCGGGCGAGCCGTGCCCGATGTGCATGGGGGCGATCATCTGGTGCGGAATTAGACGCCTCGTCTTTGCGGCCTCGATCGCCGAGCTGGCGACGAAGATCGGCCAGATCAACATCACGTCGCAGCAGATGGCGGACGCGACGCCGTTCGCCGACATGGAGATTGCGGGCGGCCTGTTGTCCGGCAACGCCATGCAACTGTTCGACAAGGGTTGACCCGGCCGGCTTTAGGGAGCTGAGGAACTTTGGGGAGCTGCGGAACAAGGCGCGGCCGGTCTGCGTTTCCTGCGTCGATCAACGGCACTGGAGACCTCAATGGCCCGCGACCTTCTGCTTTGGCTGCTCGGCGTTCCGCTCAGCGTCATCGTGCTGCTGCACCTTTTCGGTGTGCTGCACTGGTGAGCCTGGGCTCATGCGTTGACGTCGAGCACGATTCTGTCGAGCGCAGCCCAGGCGTTGATTGCGGTCATCGATCGCGTCCCCGGGAATTTTCTATCTTGGCCCGACGGCTAGCATGGGATCCAGCACGTTGCAGGCAGAAATAGAAGGCACCCGTCTCCTGGCGGAGGCAGGTGCCCTCTCTGAAGACCCGCGCCTCGAGGGGGTTTGGGGGAGGGGAGGGCCGAGGCGCGTGTCCGTGCGGAGAAAACCCGCCTCGAAGCCCCCGGTTCCAAGGCTCGCAGAATTTTTTTCGAGTACCGCTCCGATAATCTGGGCTACCCCCCGCCGCACGCGCAAGAAGGCGGCCGAGCGATCGCTAATAGACTGAAGGCACGTACATTTTCTTCGGCACCGGAGAGCGCAGGTAGTCCGGATTGTGTACGCGCGCCGGTAGCACGATGGGCTCGCGCACGACCTCCTGATGAGAGAAAGTGCTGGATGCAGTTGAGCCGCGCCCGCTTCTTGTCGTCCGCCTCAACGATCCACCAGCGCGCCTCCGCGACGTCCGTGCGTTCCAGCATCGCCTCCTTGGCCTTGGTGTAGGCCTCCCAGCGACGCCGCGACTCCAGATCCATGGGGCTGAGCTTCCACTGCTTCAAAGGGTCGTGGACGCGCATCATGAAGCGGAAGTGCTGCTCGTCGTCCGTGATCGAGAACCAATATTTGATGAGCACGATGCCGGAGCGCACGAGCATGCGCTCGAACTCCGGCACTGTGCGCAGGAACTCTTCGACATCCTCGTCCGTGCAGAAGCCCATGACGCGCTCGACGCCGGCGCGGTTGTACCAGGAGCGGTCGAACAGCACGATCTCGCCGCCCGCGGGCAGATGGGAGACGTAGCGCTGGAAATACCATTGCGTGCGTTCGCGCTCGCTTGGAGCGGGCAGCGCCGCGATGCGGCAGATGCGCGGGTTCAAGCGCTGCGTGATGCGCTTGATCACGCCGCCCTTGCCGGCGGCGTCGCGCCCCTCGAAGATCACCACAATCTTCAACTTCTGGTTCACCACCCAGTCCTGCAGCTTCACGAGCTCGCCCTGCAGGCGGAACAGCTCGTTGAAGTAGAGGTTGCGGTCGATCGTATCGCGCGCGGCCTTGTGCTCGATCAACTCGGCGAATTCCGCGGCGCGCGCGTCGTCGAGCTCCATCTCGAGCTCCTCGTCGACGCTGTCGATCAGCTCGCGCCTGATCTCATTCCTTGTCCGTCTCTCGCTGTCGCCACCCATAAGCGCTCCCGATCTGGCAAAATGCCTGCCGGGCACATGGTGTCGCCGTCTCATGATGGTTTTGCGACAAGGGCGCGCGGGAGAGCGCTCGCGCCTCCCATCGTCAGGTCACGAGGTCAGCTCACGGGCTGGCCCGTCCGGGCTTCAGGCTGACGATCTTGTATGTGTCGCCAGGACCCAGCTCGCATTCGGCTTCGGCGGCAAACTTGAAGAATTTGCTATCCGTGTTCGCCGTATCTGCGTCCGGCTGCGCGAATTTGCCAAGTTTGCCGGCAACGCCCGGCGAGCCGAGCTTGAGGATGCTTTCCTCCCGCAAGACAAACCGGTTCGGCCCAAGCCAGGCAAGCTCCAAGTAGCTCGAGCGCAGTTCGATGTTCTGCCCTAACCCGACATCCGGGCCCGCAACGGCCGCGAGCGGCGTCGCTCCGGTGATCGGATAAGCGCGACCTTGCCCGATCCGGTAGAGGTTCAGCGCCGTATGTCGGTCGCTGCGGTAAAGCAGCGCGAGGTGCTCGGAGCTGGCCGACCACTCGGCCGCATAGGCGCTGGCGGTGGTGTCGAGTGTTTCCCGGACTTCCTCCAGCGGGCCGATCACCCGTCCCCCGGGCTCGGCCAGGAGATAGAGGTGAAAGTCTTCGAAACCGTCATCACCGGTCCCGTGGGCGGCGACGGCATAGCGCTGATCCGGCGCCACGCCGTTGGCGACCACAACGTATTCATTCTTCCCGTAGGTCTGCACCGAGGTGGCACAGGCGGGGTGAAGCAGTCCCGCCGCCGCGATCCAGGATGCGCCCCAAGCCGCGCGCCGCCAGATCGTTCCTCGATTGGACATACGCCCGGCCTCCGTCAGCACCTAGTCGGCGAAAGGATCGCGCATGAGGATCGTGTCCTCGCGCTCGGGTGAGGTCGAGAGCAACGTCACCGGGCACTCGATCAGCTCCTCGATGTAGCGCACGTATTTGACCGCCTGCGCCGGCAGGTCCGCCCAACTGCGCGCCCCGCGCGTCGACTGCGACCAGCCTTCGAGCGTCTCCCACACCGGCTCGATGCGCGCCTGCGAGTTGCTGCCCGCCGGCAGCCGGTCGATGCGCTCGCCGTCGAGCTTGTAGCCGACGCCGATCTTCAGCTCCTCGAATCCGTCGAGCACGTCGAGCTTGGTCAGCGCGATGCCGTCGATGCCGCACACCTTGATGGTCTGACGCACGAGCGTGGCGTCGAACCAGCCGCAGCGGCGCTTGCGGCCCGTCACCGTGCCGAACTCGCGCCCCCGCTCACCGATGCGCTCGCCCGTGGCGTCGTGCAATTCGGTCGGGAACGGGCCGGAGCCGACCCGCGTAGTGTACGCCTTGGCGATGCCGAGCACGTAGCCGATCACGCGCGGTCCAACGCCGGAGCCGATCGCAGCCTGCGCGGCGACCGTGTTGGACGAGGTCACGAACGGATAGGTGCCGTGGTCGACGTCGAGCAACGCACCTTGCGCGCCCTCGAACAGGATGCGCTTGCCGGCCTTGCGCTCGCGGTCGAGCAGGTCCCAGGTCACATCCATGAACGGCAGGATCTTCGGCGCGATCTCCGCGAGCTCCCCCATCAGCTTCTCTTTGGAGATCTCCGGCTGGCCAAGCCCGCGGCGCAGCGCGTTGTGGTGCACGAGGATGCGGTCGACCTTGGGCCCGAGCGTGGTCAGGTTGCGCAGATCCTGCACCCGGATTGCGCGGCGCCCGACCTTATCCTCGTAGGCGGGCCCGATGCCGCGGCCGGTGGTGCCGATCTTGCTGGCGCCGGCTGCGTCCTCCCGGATGACGTCGAGCTCACGGTGCAGCGGCAGGATGAGCGTCGCATTCTCGGCGACGCGCAGGTTCTCGCGGCTGACCGTGACGCCCAGGTCGCCGATCTTCCGGATCTCATCGCACAGCGCCCACGGATCGACGACGACGCCGTTGCCGATGACCCCGAGCTTGCCCGGGCGCACCACGCCCGAGGGAAGCAGCGAGAGCTTGTAGGTGTTGTTGCCGATGACGAGCGTATGGCCGGCGTTGTGGCCGCCCTGGAAGCGCACGACGACGTCGGCGCGCTCCGACAGCCAGTCCACGACCTTCCCCTTGCCCTCGTCGCCCCACTGGGCGCCGACCACCGCAACATTCGCCATCGTCAGGTCCGCCTCGCAGCCAAAGCCCCGGTCAAGCCGGGGCGAGGCCGTTATAGCGCAGATTCCCGAAAGCGAAGCCCCCGCGGCGAGCCCCGGGGCGGACCTGGGCTAGCGGTAGACGATCGAGCGGCTGCCGGGCCAGATCACGCGGTATCCGAACTCGATGACGCGCTCCTCCTCCGGCTCGAGCTTCGATTCGAAGGCGACGATGCCTCGCTTGTCGTCGAGGTCCTTCTTCGTCGGCGAGGTCGGCCCCACGATGTCGACCTTGATGTCCTGGTTCTGGGACACGGGGATCTGGTCGTGCACCACGAGCTGCACCGCGCGTTCGTGCATGTTCTTGACCGTGATGCGGAAGTTGCGGCTGTCGGTCTTGGCCGAGGAGATGAGGCCGGTCTCGCCCTGCTTCTGATCGGAGATGGCGTGGCGCACGCGTACCTGGTCGTCGGCGCCGAAACCGAGCTCATGGTCCTCGCCGGGAGAGAGCACCGGCAGCGCCCCGGTGCCGACGAAGGTTCCGTCGCGGAAGAGCGAGACCGCGCCTGGCAGCAGCGGCGAGCCCTTCGGCAGCACCAGCTTGGCGTAGAGGTAGGCCTTGGCATCGACCTTCGGCACCGTGCGCACGGTGAGCACCGGCTCGAGGCCGTCCTGTTGCAAGAGCACGCGCTTCGTCTCGCCAGTATCGGGGATCGTCAGGCGATTGGGAACGGCGAAGATCGCCGAGAACGGCGCGGTCGCGACTGATGCAGTCTGCTCGCCGATGTCGGCGGGCGGAGGCGCGGGCGTAGCATCCTCCTCCACCGCGATGCCGGCGGCCAACTGATCGGCCTCGATCTTCCTCTTGCGGGTTGCGAGCGTTCGCACCTTGTACTCGCCGGACGCCGCCTGAGGCGCCGGCGCCATGGAGGCAACGGGCTTGTTCTCCTCCTCGAAATCGACCGTGACCGTCTGCAGATCGGGCGCGGCGGCATCCGCCGTGGGGCGCGTCGTCGAGAGCTGCAGGGCGACGTCGTCCCAGCTCTCGCCGGTGTGCTGCCGGATTTCGGCGCGACGCGTGAGATCGAGCCGAGGCGGGCTCGTCTTGGAGCCGGTGGCGAGGCGGGCATCGTAGCCCGGCGTCCAGGCCGCGTTGCGGACCTGGTAGCGCACGGTGAGGTCGGCTTCGACCGTGGCGGCAGCGGTCACGTGCACCTTCACCTCGGTCTGCTCGGTGCGCGCGGGCGCGAGTGCGGAGAGCTTTTTCTCGACCTCCTCGATCTTGCGATCGAGATCGCGCTTCTTGACCTGGGCGTCGAGCGCACTCTTCTGCGCGTCCGCCATGCCCATGGCGATGAGCCCGAGCACTTGCGGCCAGTCGGTCGCCGGCGTCGGACGCCCCGGCTGGTCCTCGGCGTGCGCGGGAAGCTCGGCGAGATTGCCGAGCAGCTTCTTCTGCGTCTCGGCTGCGTCCTCCTGGCCCTGCGCCAGCGTGCGGTCGTCGCGCAGCTTCTCGACCTCGTCCTCGAGGCTCTTGCGCTCGGCCTGCAGGGCCGCCTGGTCGGCGCGCGGAATGAAGCGGCGCTGTGTGTCGACGGATAGGATGTCGAGCTTGCCGGTCGCCTTACCGTCGACCCGGATGGAGCCCGCGACCGTCTCGGCGGGGAGATCGCTGAACACAATCGTATGGTCGCCCTTATCGAGGTTGAGGCGTGCGGCGCGCGTCACCTCGGCACCGGAGAGGAAGACGGTAACGGAATCGACGTGCGAGGTTGCGGGCACGTCCTCGGCCGCCACATTCTCAGCCAATACGGGCCCCGCGAGAAGGCTCGCCAAAATGCCGGCGATCGCAATCGAGGTGCGCATCGTTCTTCCCCTACCTTGCTCTGATGACGGCTGCGACCGCCGGGCAAACCCGCACGACGAGTGGGATCGTTTCACGTCTGAATTATGACGACCAATCAAGGCGGTTGGCGGCACCGGCCTGCCGCCCACGGGCGCTAGGTTAATGCGGCCGCGGCCTCGGAATAGGCCCAGTCGAGCCAGGGGACGAGCAGCTCCAAATCTCTCTTTTCGATCGTGGCTCCGCACCAGATGCGCAAGCCCGGAGGCGCCGTGCGGTACGCGCCGATGTCATGGGCCACGCCCTCCTCATCGAGGCGCGCCGCAATGTGCCGGCAGATCGCACCTTGCTCCTCCGGCGCACTGAGCCGCAGGCACACCGACGTGTTCGACCGCGTCGCCGGATCGACGGCGAGATTTTCAATCCACGGCGTGCGGTCGATCCAATCGAACAGGACTTTCGCGTTCGCGTCCGCACGCGCCTGCAGCGCCGCAAGGCCGCCTATGCTTTCGCCCCACGCAGGGCGTCGAGATAGTCCTCCACGCAGAGCATCGAGGGCGTGTTGATGGTCACGCCTTGGAAAAGGCCATCGAGGAGGCGGCCGTCGCGTATGAGGCGGAACAGCCTCGGCAGCGGCCACGGAGGCGCATAGCTCTCGAGGCGCTCCACCGCGCGCGGCGAAAGGATCAGCATTCCGTGGGCGGCCTCCCCGCCCATCACCTTCTGCCACGAGAAGGTGGCGACATCGACTTTGCCCCAGTCGATCTCCTGAGCGAACACGGCCGAGGTGGCGTCCGCGAATGTGAGCCCGCGGCGCCCCGCCGGAATCCAGTCGCTGCCCGGCACGCGCACGCCGGACGAGGTGCCGTTCCAAGTGAAGACGACGTCGCGGTCGAAATCAACGGCGCCGAGGTCTGGCAGGCGTCCGTAGTCGACGTCGAGCACCCGGGCATCGGCGAGCTGCAACTGCGCGACGATATCGCCGACCCAGCGCTTGCCGAAGTCCTCCCACGCCAGCACGTCGACGCCGCGCGCGCCGAGCATCGTCCATAAGGCCATCTCGAAGGCGCCGGTGTCGGAGCCCGGCACGATCGCCACGCGATAGTCGGCGGGGAGCTGCAGGAGCTGCTTGGTCTTGTCGATGGCGAGCTTGAGGCGCGCGAGAGCGGCGGGTGCCCGGTGCGAGCGGCCCGTGAGGGCGGAGCGCAGCACGTCCGGCGTCCAGCCGGGGCGCTTGGCGCACGGCCCGCAGGCGAAGTTCGGATTGTAGGGACGCTCGTTGGGCTTGGCGTTCTGCATGGCTCGGGCTGGCTATCACCGCGGCAAGACGCCGGGGCCGCGCCCGGTCTAGAGCGTGCGAGCCCAAAGGGGAAGCGGCATGCCGACGTCGCAAGCGCCGCAGTCCCCAGTCTTAGTCGATGTAGAAGCGCAAGCCCGCGCGGATCTGGTGCTCGCTGATGCCGCCGACCGCCACGTCCGAATTGACGCCATTCAGCACCAGGTCAACATCTGTGCCGCCGATGTAGAGGAAGCGGTAGCCGACGTCGAGCGATACGAAGCTGTTGATGTCGTAGGTAAGGCCGGCCATGGCGGCGCCGGCGAAATTTATGCGCGTGGTGCGGTCGCTCACGCTGAAGCTGCTGGTCGCGACCGTATCTGTAGCGATGCTGGACCGCGTCAACTGATTGGCCGCGAAGCCGACGCCGCCGCCGATGTAGGGCGTGAAGGCCGTGCCCGTGCGGATGTCGTAGTAGGCGTTCCAGAGCAGGATCGTCGACATGAAGCGGGTCTTGTCCTGCACGGCGACCGTGCCGCCCGGATATGTCTGCGTGGCGCTGAAATTGGCATCCATGATGGAATGGACATCGACCGTGAAATCGGTGCGGAAGGCGGGCCCCCATACGTAGCCGACGCCGACGCCGCCGGTGAAGGACGGCAGGAAATCTTCGCTGAGCCAGCTCGGGCTGAGACCGATGGTGCGGCCCGCGAACGGCGCCCCGGTCGTGGTGATCGAAGGCTGCGAGCCGAAGCCCGCGGCGAAATCCGCTCGGAAGTACCACTCGGGCTCGTAGACGGGCACGGGGATCGGCGCCGGGACGGGTGTCGGCGGGCCGGCGGGCTCGTAACCGTTTCCATAGACGGGGCCGCGGCCGAAGTCGCCGGCGTGGGCGGCCGGGGCAAGCGCACCGGCGCCGAGCGCCATGGCCAGCATGGGGGCCAGCACAGGGGCGAGCGAGATTCTGAAAAGTGTCCGTCTCATCGTCATCGGTCCCTCAATCGACGGCGAGGGAAGCCAAAGCTTCGCCCCACGACTCAAGTCTGATCCGGCCGGCCGCTTCCAAAGACGGGAGAACAAACAACCCGCGCCTTGACGAGGCTTTGCGGGCGGAATGCGCCTGCCTCACGCGTAATCGAACCAGGAAAGCGAACTTGAGAACTCGGGCGGCCCGGACGACAGGTCGGGGCCTTTAGAGCTGCCGGGCGCTCGCGGAAGAGTCGAGCGCCCAGCAGAAGCTTGTGGTGCCGCCGGCCGCGCGAGGCGGCCGGCAGAGGTCTTACTTCACGGCATAGAGCGGAGCATCGTGCTGGAGCTTGTAGCGGAAGCCCAGCAGCAGGTCGTTCGACGTGATGTCCTTGATGAAGAGGCCGCTATACGAGCTGGAGCCATTGTAGGCGGTGGCTACACCGCTCCTGGCGGTGCCGAGGCTGGCATAGCGGTACGACAGATCCAACGCCAACTGCGGGGTGATGTCGTAGCTCGTGCCGGCGTACAGCGCCCAGGCGAAGTTCGTGGTGGTGTGGTCGGCGCCATAGAACGTGCTCACATTTGGTGTGTTGATGTCCTCTAGCCCGTTGACCGAGATCGTGGCGAAACCGATACCCGCGCCGACGTACGGCGTGAATCCGCGCCAGCACCCCAGATCGATGTAGGCGTTGGCGAGCCCAAGCCAGCTTTGGATATCGGCCTTGTACTCGTCCGTGCCGGGAGGAAACCCGCGGCCCGGATAACTGTCCTGGCCAACGAAGATGGCGTCGCCGCGATACTCACCTGTAATGTCGAACCGAAGCCAGTGGCTGTGCTGCCAGCCGATGCCGAGGCCGTACAGCATGGAGCTCTTGATATCGTCGTGGAAGACGTGGAACGTGTTGGTGTTGTAGCCCTCGGTCCAGATGTTCCCGACGTCTGGGTTGGCCTGGCCGATATAGCTCTTGAGGTAGATCCCTCGATCGAGGGGGGGAGGAGGAGGAGGCGCTTCGACAATAGGAGCCGGCGGCTCGTAGATGTCTGCCGCGTGGGCCTTAACGCACAAGGTAAGCACGAGAGCTGACCCGAGCGCAGCACCCAGGAGATAGGAACCGCGATTGGTATTCATGATACGTCCCTTTTCGATACTGTCCGCCGCAGACTCACGCGGCCTTCGTCTGGCGAACGCAAAACGTGCTCATCGGCGACTATGAGCGAGAAGGTTTAAGGGACGCTTAATCGCCGTTTCGTTTTGAGACACAGGGGGTTGCCCAGCGCGGCGCGCCACAGGCGTAAACAAGATGTTTCTCGCTCGAGGATGCAACCGATTCACCTCTCCCAGGGGGAGAGGTCGGCTGGACATGCGCAGCACGACAGCCGGGTGAGGGGTGGTGCGCTCAATCGATGTGGCAACCACTCACCCGCTCGCTCCGCTGAAGCGCAGTTCGCGACCTCTCCCTCTGGGAGAGGTGAAGGACGACATTTTCGCTGTTAGGCTGCGGCGACGGCCGCGCGTACCGCGGCGACGATATCGCCGACCACTGTCGAGACGAGGTGCTCGTCGTCGCCTTCCGCCATCACGCGGATCACCGGCTCGGTGCCCGAGGGGCGGATCACGAGGCGTCCGCCCTCGCCCAGCTTCGCCTTGCCGGCGTCGATCGCGCGTACGACGCGGCTATCCTCGAGCGGGCTGCCGTTGGCATAGCGCACGTTCTTCAGGATCTGCGGAAGCGCCTCGAAGCGGTTCGTCACCTGACTTACGGTCTTACCCGTGGAGACGACGACGGCAAGGATCTGCAGCGCCGTCACCAGGCCGTCGCCCGTCGTCACGAAGTCCGACAGCACGATGTGGCCGGACTGCTCGCCGCCGACGTTATAGCCATGCTTGCGCATCTGATCGACCACGTAGCGGTCGCCGACGGGCGTGCGCACCAGCGACAGGCCGATGCCCTTCAAATAGCGCTCGAGCCCGAGGTTGCTCATGACGGTCGCCACAACGCCACCCGCCGTGAGCTTGCCGCGTGCGTGCCAGGCCTCGGCGATGACGGCCATGATCTGGTCGCCGTCGACCATCTGGCCCTTCTCGTTGATGATGACGACGCGATCGGCGTCACCGTCGAGCGCGATGCCGATGTCGGCACGGACCTCGCGCACCTTGGCGATGAGGGCGTCTGGGTCGGTCGAGCCGCAGTGGTCGTTGATGTTGCGGCCGTTGGGCTCAACCCCGATCTTGATGACCTCGGCGCCCAGCTCCCAAAGGGCCTCGGGCGCCACCTTGTAGCCGGCTCCGTTGGCGCAATCGATCACGATGCGCAGCCCGTCGAGGCGCAGCTCGCGCGGCAGCGTGCGCTTGGCGAATTCGATGTAGCGCTCCTGCGCGCTTTCGACTCGGGTTGCACGGCCAATTGCCTCGGCGGGGACCAGCAGGTCGGCGGTGTTGGCGTCGATCAACTCCTCGATCTTCTTCTCGGTGTCGTCCGACAGCTTGTAGCCTTCGGCATCGAACAGCTTGATGCCGTTGTCGTCGAACGGGTTGTGCGAGGCCGAGATCATGACGCCGAGGTCGGCGCGCAGCGAACGCGTCAGCATGGCGACGGCGGGCGTCGGCATCGGACCGAGCAGAAACACGTCCATGCCGACCGAGGTGAAACCCGACATGAGCGCGGCCTCGAGCATGTAGCCCGACAGGCGCGTATCCTTGCCGATGACGACGCGATGCCGGTAGTTGCCGTTCTGGAAGATCTTGCCCGCGGCCATGCCGACCTTCAGCGCCACCTCCGACGTCATCGGCGTGGTGTTGGCTAGGCCGCGAATGCCATCGGTTCCGAAATAGCGGCGCGACATGGGCGTCCCCCAGTGGCTCGTTCGTCGGTGAAGTTTGCGCTTTAATTACTGCAAAATCGCTTGGGGCGAGCGTAAGCGCTTACCGGGCCCCCGGACATGGTAAACGCATGCCTATCACTATGGCGCCAGGGGGCCGCCGACTCACCTCAAATCCTGTTTGTGCAGATTACGCAGGTTACGGCGTGCTGCTCAACAGGCCCAAATTTTGGGTCTCGGCACCCCCCTTAGCCCAACGTCCCGGCTTTTTCCTGCGCGGAGGCGATACGGCTCCGCACGGCGTCAATGAACGCCATTTCGACCGCCGGGTCGGTGAAAGCGCTGCGCGGGACCAGCGCTCCGGCTCCGAGCTCGGTCCACAGCACGATAACCCCGTCATGAACCGTCTCGCCCTCGAAGGCAGCCCAGCGATAGACGTGATCGACCAGACGGCTGGTCGATCTCAGCCCATCATCGGCGACAACGACGTGGTGCTCCGCCAGCGTCGGGCCGTCGGCCCTGACCGCTCTGCCGGTCAGCCGGCGATAGCGCCGCCACGACATTGCGTAGACGACGGCAACCCCGCCGACGAAGCCGCAGAAGAATTCCAGCAACGCGAACGGCCTCCCGGTCAGCTCCGGAAAGACGAGGTAGGCGCAAGCGAGCGCCGCGCCGGCCACGAACGTGTAGCCCAGCATCCAGCCCCACCACGCGGCGACGTAGTCGGTGTTTTTCGCTTCGACCCGATGCGACGCGAGCCTGTGATAGGTTTTGAGGTGCTCTGGATCGTAGCGAAACGCGAACTCCATACTCCACCCCCGGCTCCCCTACGCCAACCCGTCCTGCGAGCCGGTGGTCGATGCGCGCCACACCGCCAGCGCCTGGCGTGTCGCCGCCACGTCATGCACGCGCACAATCTGCACGCCCTGCGCGACGCCTGCGAGCGCCGCGGCGAGCGAGCCCGGCAAACGATCTTTCGGCTGCGGGGCGTCGGAAATGTGGTCGATCAGCTTCTTGCGCGAGGCGCCGAGCATGACCGGCACGCCGAGCCCGTGATAAAGCGCCAAGCTAGCCATGACGGCAACGTTGTGGTGCAGGTGCTTGCCGAAGCCAATGCCGGGATCGGCGACGAGCTTTGCCTTGGGAATGCCCACCGCAACGCAGGCAGCGATCCGCTTTTCTAGGAAGTCGAACACGTCCAGGACCACATCGCTGTACTGCGGATTGTCGTTCATCGTCTTGGGGTCGCCCTGGGCGTGCATAAGGATCACCGGCAGCCCCGTCTCGACCGCAACCCCCAAAGAAGCAGGGTCATGTGTCAGCGCCGAGACATCGTTGAGGATATCGGCGCCCGCCGCTGCCGCGCGGCGCATCACCTCGGCCTTGCGCGTGTCGATGGAGATCAGCGCCTGCGTGCGCGGCCGCAGGCCCTCGATCACCGGGATGACGCGGGCGAGCTCGGCGCCAACCGGCACGTAGCCGGCGCCGGGGCGCGTTGACTCGCCACCGATGTCGATGATGTCGGCGCCCTCGTCTGCGAGCCGCAGCGCGTGATCGACCGCGGCCTGCGCAGATGAGAGCCGGCCGCCGTCGGAGAAGCTGTCGGGCGTCACGTTGACGATGCCCATGATGCGAGGGGCTTCGAGCGACAACCCCGCGAGGCGCGCGCGCGGCGCGGTGATGGCCTCCATCAGCTCGGACGCCTGCAAGGTGTAGCGGCCCCAGTCGCGCTCGAAGGCGTCGCCCACGGAAGCGAGGCGGCGCGTTATCCGCGCGCCCTCCCGCTCGATGATCTCGATCGCAGCGAAGCGTAGCGGTTGGCCCGCGAGCGGTAGCCCGCTCCAGGCCTCCTTGCGGTCATCGCCCAAAGGCGCGGGGAAAATGCCAACGGGCCGAACGTAGATTGCGCGCTGCATAAGAGAAGGCACCCAACAAAAAGAAACGGCCGCGGAGGTCCGCGGCCGCATCTAAAGCCTTTGGCGGTTTCGCTCAAGCCTGCGGCTGGGGCTCCATGCCACCGGTGCCGGGCTCCCCGCGCGGCCTGAGGCGGCCGCCCGACGTCGGCACGGCCGAGCCGAGCTGATCCTTGGGGCCGTCGTCGTCCGTCTTGCGCACGATCTTCTCGCCGCGCAGCAGCGCCGATACCTCGTCGCCCGAAATGGTCTCGTACTCCATCAGCGCCTGCGTGATGGCCTCGAGCTCCTTGCGGCAGGCGCCGACGACCTCGCGCGCCTTGTTCTCGCCTTCGGTGACGATGCGCCGGATCTCGATGTCGATCAGCCGGGCGGTGTCCTCCGACATGTTCTGCCGCTGCGTGATCGCGTGGCCGAGGAAGACCTCCTGCTGGTTCTCGTTGTAGCGCAACGGTCCGAGCGTCTCGCTCATGCCCCACTCGGTCACCATGCGGCGGGCAAGCTCGGTCGCCTGCATAATGTCGCTCGAGGCGCCCGTGTTGAGGTGGTCCTTGCCGTAGATGGCCTGCTCGGCGCAACGGCCGCCGAACGACATGGCGATGCGCGCCTCGCACCATTGCTTGGAGTAGCTGAGCTTGTCGCGCTCGGGCAAATTCATGGTGACGCCCAGAGCCCTTCCGCGGGGAATGATGGTCACCTTGTGCAGCGGATCGCCGCCGACAACCTTGAGGCTGACGAGAGCGTGGCCCGCCTCGTGGTAGGCGGTCGCAAGCTTCTCCTCCTCGGTCATGATCATGGAGCGGCGCTCCGCGCCCATCATGACTTTGTCCTTGGAATCCTCGAACTCGACCTGCGTCACGAGCCGCTTGTTGCGGCGTGCCGCGAGCAGCGCGGCCTCGTTGACGAGGTTCGCGAGGTCGGCGCCCGAGAAGCCGGGCGTGCCTCGCGCGATAACCCTCGGGTCGACGTCCGGAGCGACGGGAACCTTGCGCATGTGCACGCGCAGGATCTTCTCGCGGCCGGCAACGTCCGGGTTCGGAACGGTGATCTGGCGGTCGAAGCGGCCGGGGCGCAGCAGCGCCGGATCGAGCACGTCCGGGCGGTTGGTCGCGGCGATGAGGATGATGCCCTCGTTCGCCTCGAAACCATCCATCTCGACGAGCAACTGGTTCAGCGTCTGCTCGCGCTCGTCGTTGCCGCCGCCCAATCCGGCGCCGCGATGGCGGCCGACCGCGTCGATCTCGTCGATGAAGATGATGCAGGGCGCATTCTTCTTCGCCTGCTCGAACATGTCGCGCACGCGGGAGGCGCCGACGCCGACGAACATCTCGACGAAGTCGGAGCCCGAAATTGTGAAGAACGGCACGTTCGCCTCACCCGCAATGGCGCGAGCGAGCAGCGTCTTGCCGGTGCCGGGCGGGCCGACGAGCAGCGCGCCCCGCGGGATGCGGCCACCAAGCCGCTGGAACTTCTGCGGGTCACGCAGGAACTCGACAATCTCCTGCAGGTCGTCCTTGGCCTCGTCCACGCCCGCGACGTCCTCGAAGGTCACGCGGCCGTGGCGCTCGGTCAGAAGTTTGGCGCGCGACTTGCCGAAGCCCATGGCGCGCCCCGAGCCCGACTGCATCTGGCGCATGAAGAAGATCCACACGCCGATCAGCAGCAGCATCGGGAACCAGGAGATGAAGACCTGGGCCAGGAAGCTTTGCTCTTCCTCGGCCTTGGCCTGGACCTTGACCCCGTCCTTGACCAGGTCGCCGACCATCCACAAGTCGCCCGGGCTGTAGGTGAGATTGGTCTTCTTGTCGGTGCCGATCCACTTGATGGTCCGGCCCTCGATCGAGGCGGATTCGACCTTGCCTTGCTTAGCCAGGTCCATGAACTCGGAATAGGAAACGGCCTCGCGGGTGGTCTGGCGGGCGTCGAATTGCTTGACGACGGTCAATACGACCAGGCCGATGACCAGCCAGATGCCAACGTTCTTAAGCAAGTTGTTCAACGTGATCCTTCAGGCCCGACGGGCCAAGTCTCTCAAATACCTGCAAATTTTATCTCTTACCGGCCCCTCGCGCCAGGCGCGCCGCCAAACGGTGGCTTGTCCGGTGTTTTGTCGTGCGCGGGCGACAAGAGGGTGAATCCCTTGCCGACAAGATATATCTCCCGGCTGCGGTCGCGCGAAGCCTTGGGTTTTCGTACGTAAACTTTGCCGAAATGGACCTGCATGGAGCGCTGAAACTCGCTAAATCCCTCGCCTTGAAACGCTTTGACGACAAAATCGCCCCCAGGTTGCAGCCACTGCACCGCGAATTCGAGCGCCAGCTCGCCCAGGTGCACGCTTCGCGCCTGATCGGCGGACTCGACACCGCTTAGATTGGGGGCCAGGTCTGACACTACAAGGTCGACTTTCCGGCCTTCCAGGCTGGCGGCGAGTGCGGCCAGCCCGGCAGCGTCGCGAAAATCGGCCTGCAAAAAGTGCACCCCGGTGACCGGATCCATCGCCGCCAGATCGAGCGCAACGATGCGTGCCGAGCGGCCAAGTCTTTCGCACAGCAATTGAGACCAGCTTCCGGGCGCCGAGCCCAGATCCACGACCGCCATGCCCGGCCGGAACAGCTTGTCCTTTTCGGCCAGCTCGGCAAGCTTGAATGCGGCACGCGAGCGGTAGCCGAGCCGCTGCGCCTCCTGCACCCAATGATCGTTGACGTGCCGCTGCATCCACGCTTTGCCAAAGCGGTTCTTCTTGCCGGTCGGACTAAGAGGTTTTTTCGGGTCGGCCATGATGTCCTGCAACATACCCTGCGTCAGTGCGGTCGAACAAGCAAAGACGCTCCGAAATGCTGCGCCTGCAGCACGACTTGTCGATTGACGCGCCGTGACGAGGCGCCTAGCCTGACTCTTCGTACCACCCCGAACGGGAGGTTCCATGTCCCGGAATCACGAGTCGAACAATTCATCGCCCGCGCATGCGGCGATTTTCAGGTTCCTCGACGCGTACGAAAACCAAACATACCGACGACGACGGCGCCCTGCTCGGCCAGCTCTCCATGCTGCGCGCGAGGATGTTCGTCGAGGGCCACGACGATCGCGAGTGGCATGAAGCGGTGAGCTACGCGGTTTCGGCGCACTGACGAGTCGGGTTGGACCAACAGCTTTTGTCTTAGGGGAGGATAAATGAGCGCCACAAAAATGATTGGGATTGTGCTTCTGGTCGCTGGCCTTCTGGGTCTGTTTTACGGTCACTTCGAATACACAAAGGAACCGCATGAAGGCCAGTTCGGGCCGTTCAGGTTTTCGGTCGCCGAAAAGGAAACAGCGGTCATCCCGAGCTGGGCAAGCCTCGCGGTAATCGTCGCAGGAGTCGTCTTATTGGTGGTCAACCGCAAATAGCCCTGCTCAACTTGTGTCCAGGGGACTAATGACGCCGCGACCGCCGCGGTTGAGAACGTGGGTGTAAATCATCGTGGTGCTGACGTCGGAGTGCCCCAATAGCTCCTGCACAGTTCTGATGTCATAGCCTGATTCCAGCAGGTGAGTCGCGAAGGAATGCCGCAACGTGTGCGGAGTCGCCGGCTTGCTCAGGCCCGAATCCCGCACGGCCTGCTTCATCGCTCGCTGAAATGCCTGTTCACTGATGTGATGGCGGCGTACGACGCCGCTGCGCTGGTCGCGCGAGCGCGCGGCGGCGGGGAAAAAATATTGCCATGCCCACTCGCGGTCCGCCGCGGGATACTTGCGCGCAAGCGCGTGCGGCAGGTACACGCGGCCGCATCCTTGCGCGAGGTCGGCTTGGTGCACAGCGTGCGCGCGTCGCAACTGTTGCCGCAGTGGTGTTATCAGGCTTCCGGGAAGTACGGTCACCCGATCCTTGCCTGCCGTCGCGGACGACGATGGCGCGGCGCTCGAACTCGACATCCTTGACTCGCAAACGCATCGCCTCGAGGATGCGCATGCCCGTGCCGTAAAGAAGGCGGCCGATCAGACTGTGCGTTCCATGCAGGCCGCGCAGCACGGCGGACACTTCCGCGCGCGTCAAGACGACGGGCAGTCGAACAGGCTTCTTCGCGCGCTCGACGCCATCCAGCCACGGTAGCTCGTCGCCGAGCACGTCCTTGTACAGAAAAAGGAGCGCACTCTGCGCTTGATTCTGCGTCGACGCCGAGACATCGTGAACGACGGCAAGGTTGGTTAGAAAAAGCTCGACCTCGGCTGCGCCCATGGACGCGGGATGCCGCTTGCCGTGAAAACGGATGAAGCGTCTAATCCAGTCGACATACGCCTGCTCCGTGCGGATGCTGTAATGCCGAAAGCGTATCCGATCGCGCACCTGATCGAGCAGGCGCGGAGGCGGCGTTGCAGGATCTTCCGTGCCGGAAGCCATTAGGAGGTACTAAATGAAAGCGACAGGATGATTCTGAAGCTCTTTTCACCCCGAAACTCTCGGCCGTTTGGACGATTGACGCAAAGTTTTACGCCAATTAGATTGTCTACTTTTAGTTAGCCGTCACACCGCGCCATTGTGAAGAACTACGACCCACAGTTCACGCCGGATCCGACCATGTGGCTCGCGCTCGACGAGCAGGAACGAATCCACCTTGTCGAAGCACATCACCTGGCAGCATGCGCCAGGCTCCCGAACGCAAACGTTCACGCGATCTTCCATATTATTGTGGAAAACCAAATTGCCGAAGGGCTTGATTCCGTTGTCCGGGCAATGGCTCGCCTTATGAAGGAAGGGCTGTCGCGTCACGAAGCGGTGCATGCGATTGGCTCGGTCGTCGCCGAGCATCTATTTGAGACTTCAAGCACGAAATCCACCGACGATACGATCACCATCCAAAATCGCTACAACGCTGCCGTAGAGCGGCTCAGTGCTTACGAATGGCGGCGGCAGTATGGTGCCTAGCAACGTGGCGGCTAACCCGTCGCTCAACCCGGACGCCCACCGGCGGGCATTCAGCCCGCCGGTGGGCGCCGGTTAGCTCACGCCCTGAGATTGTCTGTCAAGTATTTCTTGCGGCCTCCACGATCGAAGTGAGTAACGGCGACCCGCGACGCTTGAGCGCATTGAGATACTTGGACTCATCGTAAGGTGTGCGGGTCTGCCAGCAGCGATAGAGAATACGAATCCACTTGAAGGCCAAGGCGCGCACGGCTGTCTGGTGCGAACATCCCTTGTCGCGTTGCTGTCGATAATAGGCGGCGGCCCAGAACGATCTGGGTATAGTTGCGCCTGCCCATTCGACGAAGGTCTGGCGTATGAACGTGGGGCATTGCAGCCGCCAGTGGACCCAATGTTTCTTGCCACTGCTCTCGGTGACCGGAGCGATGCCTGAGTATTTCTGGATGTCCGCGGCGCTCTCATAGCGCTCGCGTTGTTCACCGAAGGCGGCGAGCAGCCGGGGGGCGAGGGTTACACCGGCACCGGGCAGCGCCCGAAACAGGGGATAGTCAGGCAGGGTTTGGCTGACGGTGGCGATCTCGGCATCGAAGCGTTGGATGGCCTGCAGCGTCACACGCAACTGTTCGACGAGCACCAGAACCAGAAGTCGGTTCGGCAGGATGACGGCCACGTCGTCAGTCAGCGGGGTGGCGTTCTTGATGGCGCGCAGCCGCTCCTCGATGCGCGCTTGGGAGCGCACATGGTGTTCATAGAAGAAAGACTGCAGCGTCGCCTTACGTGCGCGCTTGAGCTGTTTTAGCGTCGGCCAGCGACTGAGGAAGTCGCAGAACAGCAGCGTGTCCTTGTCCTCAAACCAGTCCAGGACATCGGGGAAATATTGCTTCAGTGCGTCAGTCAAGCGGTTGCTGATGCGGTTTTTGTCACCCACCAGCCGGCGTCGCTGTTCGACTAGCCGAAGCAACGTGCGCATGGCAGCGCTTTGCGGTTTGAGCGGCTTGAGCTTAGCGCGGTAGCGAATGAGCAGTTCGAGCGCGAGCTCGGCATCGGTGGGATCCGCCTTGGCACGACTCGGCGTGAAGGCCACGCGGTACTTCGCCAGCGTTGAGGGATTGATGGGGAATAGGACAAGGAAGTCATACTTCTGCAACGCGTAGACGAGCGGTCCCTTGGCGAGCTCCAGGCTGACCGCCACGGGCCGGCCCTCAAAGCGTTGGCGCAATGAACCAGCCCACGCCTCGATGGCCTCAGGGCGATGGGCCAGAACGGCAAACTCCCGCTCTTCCCGGTTGGCAACTTGCAAACAGATGTCGTGCTTCGCATCGGCCCAATCGATGCCGACGAAGGCGGCAAATTCAACGTCTGGCTGAGGCTTCATGTGTCATCTCCCGAAGTGCTAAAGTAGCGCCGCGGGACGTGCGTGCTTGAGTTCTGCGAAGGCAATATAGTGAGCCGGTGTGACGGCAAACCCTGAGTGTTCGTTAGCGAACTCAAGCGCACCCGCGGATTCGAAGCTGAGCTAATAATCATCGAATGGTCGTTCGTTGATATTCGTAATCCGCGGGCGCATGTCCCGCCCTCACTGGCAGATACCTGCCAGCTGCGTTCAGTATCGCTGAGAGCAGGACAGACCAACTATAAGTTCGTTGGGCCTCATCGGAGGCCGAGTGGCACATTCTGGCGTTCGTCGGATAGGTGGGAGGAACGGTGGCATCCAAAATCGACATTGATGGCCTTACGGAAGGAGAGCTGATCGACCTGAACAATCGGATCGTCGAAAGGTTGCGTTTCTTGCACCAGGCCCGGGCTCATTCCCGAATGCTCGAATTTTCGGTGGGTGATCGGGTCTCGTTCCAACCCGAAGGAAAGGAGCCGCTTCTGGGCGTGCTCACTCGATACAACAAGAAGACAGTTACTGTTATTACCGAGCAAGGTCAACGATGGAATGTCACACCCGGTGCGCTGAGGAAAGTGAAAGATGTCGGGGCTGCTTTCGATGGTCCGAACGTCGTCGAACTTCGCAAGAAGTGAATGCGCGATGAGGCCCAACCCGGCGTTCGAGCGGACGCGCCGGCACGGGGCTCGTCGTTCGCGAGCGTCAGCGCGGCGCGCCGCTCAACTGGTACGTTAGAGCGCATGAACCTCGCGTGCCCACATTGCGGATCGCGCACCATCTCAGTGGGCCGGGAGCTGATTACCGGAAGCCTTAGGTCGTTGGAGTGCAGCGCCTGCGGCAATCGGAGTTACATCAAGAACGATCTGCGTAATGCCCTGCTAGGTTTCGCCTTCTTTGCCGCTGCGCTGGCGCTTTCTTACGCCGTCGGTGGGCGCGAGATCTACAATCTGAATATGGCTACCCGATTTCCGGCCCTCAGTTGGGGCTTAGCGTTTACGTTCCTCGCCTTGGTCGCATATCTCGCGTTTGCATTTGCAAGACCTTTGAAGCGGGCGGGTGTTGGTGGCAAAAGGTAAGCTCATGCGCTCTAACCCGGCGCTCAACGCGGACGCCCACCGGCGGGCATTCAGCCCGCCGGCGGTCGCCGGTTAGCTTTATCGTTAGATTTCAAGCCATGTCTATCAGCGAATGTCCAAACCACTCAATTTTAAAGTCACTTGAGTCTTCGCTCGACCGGCTTGAGGAGGCGGCTTGGTTCATCCGCATGATGGAAGAGCATTACCACAAAGCCGATCGCTTTCGATGGTCCCTGAACTCGTTCCTGCGGACTATCAAAGAAGTCATCCAACTGGTCACGATGGAGATACAGCAGCATCCGGAGGTTTCCGACTGGCTTCGCGAAGAGAAGAAGAAACTGTCGAAAGAGCCGCTCATGAACTTCCTGTTTAAGCAGCGCGACATGGTCGTTCATAAGTCCATGTTGAAACCCGCGAGCAAAGGGACGGTTGGCTTCACTCGCGGGCGCGGCCTCAAGATTGGGCTTGGTATGCCGATTGACCCGCTCGCCGATAGCGAGGATGCGATCCTCAGGTACATTCATTTCTGCGCCAAAGACAAGGACTTCCTCGGCATTCTCTACACAGAAGAAGACGGGAGTGGCGAGTACACATGCGTCCAACGTGAGTGGCGCCTCGACAAGTTTCCAGATCAGGAGCTCACGCAGTTGGCGGCACGGGCGTGGGAACGCGTCGCCCGGCTGACGCTTGACTCAGCAACCAAGCTCGGAGCAAATGTCATAGATCCGACATTCGAACTCGGGAACCCGAACCACGTTCAATTCGAAATCTATACGCCCGATTGGGTAAAGGAGCAGTTAGAAAAGGCGAAAGCTCGCGTTGCCAAGAATGAAATCTAACCCGTCGTTCCAGCGGACCGCTTCGCGGCCGCTGAACTAGGGCCTGTTAGCCGTTGCTCTGAGCCGTGCAGGGCGGGAGAGGGTTGAGATATGAAACTAAGGCCTGTTGACGGAATCGAGTTTCTTGTATTGGTGGACAACTGCTTGGACAGTTTGTCTTCGGTTCCTAAGCACGTGTCGCTCGAGTGGCCTCGGCTCATGCGAAGCGGCATGAAGGAACTATCCGGCGAAGGGCAATGCTGTGCGAATCACGGACTTTCGCTACTGATCACCGCGCGCCTTGGCGTCACTACCCATACGATCATGTTCGATGCCGGCCCCGAAGATTATGTGTTGGAACGCAATGCGCCACGCCTCGGCGTGGACTTTTCAGCTGTGGAGGGTATCGTCCTCTCCCATGGCCATTGGGATCATGCCGGTGGGTTGCCGGCCGCGGTGCGCTTGACCGCGGCTGCCAATCAAGGCTCCGAGGTTACCGTCTACGTGCATCCCGGCATGTTTCGCCAACGCGCAATAACGCTAGCCTCCGGTGCGGTTCTCCCGATCAAAGCGATTCCCGATCCCGGCGAGCTAACGACCCTAGGTGCAAACGTCTTAAGTTCGGATAGGTCGCAATTCGCGCTTGATGATTTCTTCTGGATCAGCGGCGAAATACCACGCGTCACATCATATGAGAACGGCTTCCCGGGTCATTTGCGCCGATCGGCTGACGGAACCACGTGGGAGCCCGATCCACTCATCATGGACGAACGCTTCCTTGCCGTACACATACGCGACAAGGGGCTGGTGGTATTCACCGCTTGCTCGCATGCGGGCGTCGTCAATGTTCTGTTGCATGCACGCGACTCATTTCCGTCCGTTCCGTTGTATGCGGTCGCGGGCGGATTTCATCTTTCTGCGGCAAACGAGCGGATTATCCCAGAGACAGTGAACGACCTGGGCTCGTTCGAATTGTCCGTCATCGCACCCGGTCATTGCACCGGCTGGCGCGCGACCCACGCGCTAGTCAGCAAATTCGGTGAGGAAATCGTTACTCCGTCAGCGGTGGGCAAGACGTACACCTTATGAATCGTCACGCCAAATTGGGGCGTGCAACGGCTAACCGCGCGGTCAACGCGGACGCGCCGGTTCAGCCCTTCTACTGGGCGTGTTTCGATGGCGGCGCGCCGGTTACCTTGATCCATTAGGCGTCACGACAGAACTCCCGAGACCACCGATGACAGCGTCTTCCACATTCATGGCATCCAGCGGCGATGGTTACGAACTACAGATGGGCCGCTGGAGCCGGCGTCTTGCCGGACCGTTTCTCGATTTCGTTGGCGCTGCGACTGGCGAACGCGTTCTCGACGTCGGCTGTGGCACGGGCAGCCTCGCTTTTGCGCTAGCGGACACATGCCAGGTCGAGCAGATGCATGGCATCGATTTTTCGCCCACCTACATCGAGCATGCCAAGCGCTGTAATCGGGATTCACGATTCGTCTTCCAAGTTGGCGATGCCTGCGCGTTGGACTTTGCCGATCGAAGTTTCGATCGCGTCCTTGCGCTGCTCGTACTGCACTTCGTTCCGAGAGCGAACCTGGCAATTTCGGAAATGCGGCGCGTCGCTCGGCCGGGTGCGCTGGTCGGGGCAGCAGTATGGGACGCGCGCGGCGGCTTCGTCGCCAACCGGATCTTTTTCGACACAGCAGCGGCGCTTGATCCCAAGGCAAATGAGCGCCGGGCGCGCAATTACACCCGCCCCATGACCCGACCCGGGGAACTGTCGAGCGCCTGGGTGGCCGCAGGCTTCCGCGATGTGGTTGAGACAGCTCTGTGTATCCGCATGGAGTTCGCGTCATTCGATGACTATTGGACCCCCTACGCGGGCAAGGATGGACCTGGCGCAGAGTACATGGCCACTCTCAGTGATGCTGAGCGCGCCAGACTTCGCGATGCTGTCAGGTTCGCGTACGTCGATGGCGAACCGGACGGCCCACGCTCCTATGCAGCAGTTGCCTGGGCCGTGAAGGGCATTGCGCCCGCCTGAGCGCCATGACGCCCAACCCTGCGTATATGGACTCCCCCGAAAAAGAAAGAGACTGATCGATAGTTGTGGCAGGGAGGGAGAGCCTGCAGTCGTATATCCGGCATCTTGAGTGGGCGCTGTGTGGCCCGTGCCGACATGGAATCTGCGA
>JRHI01000362.1_pt1 | contig 51223 bp, 41 predicted proteins | sample 215371 | NCBI WGS metagenome assembly JRHI01 (sample SAMN02929681, study PRJNA255918) | sediment metagenome | biome: cave system; feature: Ice Cave; material: Sediment; isolation source: sediment from deep within a dark volcanic ice cave with no known source of... ...
CCCATCGACCACGCCACCCCCGCCCCTACGGATGAGCCCGCTTCTCAAGGGGACTGACAACATACCTACTATTGAGGGCGGGCTCAGGGCAGGGGCAAGCCCTGCCCGTACATTTTACACAGGGACGATATTATGCAGCGACAAGATGTTGAGAATATTTATACGATCGAGGACAGCCAGGTGGGTGAGGATGGGCAGCGCAACGATACGATGACGATCAATATGGGGCCACAGCATCCGAGCACGCATGGTGTGCTGCGGTTGATATTGACCATCGAGGGTGAAACGGTGATCAAATCGGTGCCGGACATTGGCTTCCTGCACACGGGTATCGAGAAGACTGCCGAGGCGAAGACGTATCATCAGGCGCTGGTTTTGACCGACCGCATGGATTACGTGGCTCCTCTTTGTAATAATCTGGGCTACTCGCTGGCCGTCGAGAAGTTGCTCGGTATTGAAGACGAGATCACGGAAAAAATAAAGTATGTGCGTGTACTGCTCGCGGAACTACAGCGCATTGCGAGCCACCTGGTCTGGCTGGGCACGCACGCTATCGACCTGGGCGCTATGAGCGTTTTCCTGTACTGCTTCCGTGAACGCGAGTTGATCCTGGATATCTTCGAGTACATTTCGGGTGTGCGCATGATGACCAGTTATATTTGTCCAGGTGGGCTACAAGCCGAGATTCCTCCAAAGTTCGACGCCAAGGTGCGCGAGTTTACCAGTATTTTTCCCGCGCGCCTGCAGGAGTATCACGACCTCTTGACGAATAACCAACTGTGGCTGGAACGCACCAAAAATGTTGCTTTCCTGAGTGCGGAGGATGCCTTTGCTTATGGTGCCAGCGGCCCGGTATTGCGCGGCAGCGGAGTGGTGTGGGATATTCGCAAGGCCTTTCCCTACAGCGGTTACGAGCAGTTCGACTTTGACATTCCGGTGGGAAGCAATGGGGATGTCTACGACCGCTACCTGGTGCGCATGCTGGAGATGGAACAGAGCTTGAACATTGTAAACCAGGCACTTGAAGGTATGCCTACGGGCGCATTCCGCGTCGACAACCCGAAAATTACGCCGCCGCCCAAGTGGCAGATTACGGGCAGTATGGAGGCGCTCATCCATCACTTCAAGCTGTTTACCGAGGGTTTTCGTCCGCCTAAAGGGGATGTGTTCGTGCGTACCGAATCGCCGAAAGGCGAGCTGGGTTTCTATATGGTCAGCGATGGCAGCGCAAAGCCATACCGGATGCACGTGCGCGGCGCCTCATTCGCTAATCTTCAAGTATTACCACGCATGATAGAAGGAAGTTTCCTTTCTGACGTGGTCGCGGCTATTGGGAGCATAGACATTGTGCTTGGTGAGGTTGATCGATGATTGAAATGCAGCCGGCTGAAAGGAACGTATCGATGATTTCAGAACAGGGGAAACAACGCATGCGCGACCTGGCAGCTCGCTATCCTGTCGCGCGTTCAGCGGTGATGCCCGCACTTTATATAGCACAACAGGAAGCCGGGTATATTACACGGGAAGCCCTGGAGGCTGTGGCCGAGGCAATTGGCTTGACAGTAGATGATGTTGAAAGTGTGGCTACGTTCTATACGATGTATTACCAGCAGCCTCCTGGGAAAAAGGTTATCAAGGTGTGTACCAGTATTTCATGTTATCTACGCAACTGCGATGCGCTGGTCGATCACTTTGAACAACGCCTGGGCATTAAGCGCGGCGGGACGACAACCGATGGAAATTATACGTTGATGACGGCGGAATGCCTGGCCTCCTGCGGTACCGCGCCGGTCATCCAGGTCAATGATGAGTTTGTCGAAAACGTGACGCCGGAGATGGTTGATGCACTGGTGGATGAATGGGAGCGAGAAGTACACGCGAAGAAAGAAGTGGGGGATGCACCTGGAACGGCTGGCGCTTCCCTTGCTTCCTTGCCCAAATGAATTGCGCTCAGTGTAGGCATGGGGCAGGGACGCACCAGAACCGCGAGGATGGGAACGTCCTTACCTTTGATAGACGCATGGGGCAGGAGCGCACAGGGCAGGGGCAAGCCCTGCCCGTACATTTTTTATAGACGCAGGACGAGGATTCATAAAATTATGCCGGAATGTATTATTACAAAAGATATAGATGCTCCAGGTTTGGATACGCTGGAGGGGTATCGCCAGCACGGGGGTTACGAGGGCCTGGCGAAGGCGCTCAGGGAATATCAACCTGATGATATCGTCGATTTGGTGAAGAAATCGGGGCTGCGCGGGCGCGGAGGAGCGGGCTTTCCAACGGGCATGAAGTGGGGATTTCTGGCGAAAAACAACCAGGCGCGCTACCTTTGCTGCAATTGTGACGAGAGCGAGCCGGGCACCTTCAAAGATCGCATGTTGATGGAGAAGAATCCGCATCAACTGGTCGAAGGGGTGATCATCACCAGCTATGCCTGTCGCGTCACAACTGCTTTTATCTACGTGCGGGGTGAGCTGGCTTTTGCCGGGCGACAGGTTGAACGAGCCATCGAAGAGGCATATGCCGCGGGTCTGATCGGGAAAAATATTTTGGGCAGCGGCTATGATCTTGACGTGATCATGCACCGGGGCGCGGGCGCCTATATCTGTGGCGAAGAAAGCGCGTTGATGGAATCGCTGGAAGGCAGGCGCGGCTATCCACGTTTGAAGCCACCTTTCCCGGCGGTGATTGGTTTGTATGGTGGCCCTACGGTCATTAACAATTGTGAGACGCTCTCGACTATTCCAGCCATCATTAAGAACGGGGCTGAGTGGTATGCCTCGTTCGGTACAGAGAAAAGCAAAGGGACGCGCGTCTTCTGTCTGAGCGGACATGTGAAGAGACCTGGCAACTATGAATTGCTGCTCGGAACCCCCTTGCGCACGCTCATTTACGATGAAGAGTACGGTGGCGGTATCCTGGATGATAAGCAGATCAAAGCCATCATACCCGGAGGATCATCGACCTTTATGTTAGGTTCTGATAAAGTAGATACACCACTTGATTTCGAGGCCATTGCCGCGGCTGGCTCAATGCTCGGCTCCGGCGGCGTCGTTGTTATCCATGAAGATACCTGTATCGTCGGCGCTGTGCTGCGCATGACCGAATTCTACCGCGACGAGTCGTGTGGCAAATGTACGCCCTGCCGCGAAGGCACGTACTGGTTGACGGAGATCTACGAGCGCCTCGAACACGGACGGGGCAAGGAGAGCGATATCGACCTGCTGATGGATATATGTGATAATATCAGCGGTAAATCCTTCTGTCCCCTGGGCGACGCAGCCACCAGCCCTATCACGAGCAGTATCAAAATGTTCCGCGCAGAATATGAATATCATGTCCGTCATGGACGCTGCATGGTGGGGAAGCAGCACGCGCAAAAGCCAGGGCAGGGGCAAGCCCAGCCCGTACATTTATAGATGAGGCGAGAGCAAGGTGAGGGGGCCAGGATGGGAGCAAGTCGGCAAGTGCGCCCCCATCGGCGTAAACTGCGGTGGGCGAGAGCAAGGTGGGGGTGCCAGGATGGGAGCAAGGGTCATCCCTACTATATACGTGGGGACGACCTTGGCGGTCGCCCAAGAAATTAGCGGTCGCCCTGAAAGCAAACGAAATACGAAACGGTAAAAAATATATGCCAGAAGAGAAAAAAGACGAACTTGTACACCTGACCATAGACGATATGCCCGTAGCGGTTCCGCCGGGGACGCTGGTCTGGGCGGCAGCACAGCAGGCAGGGATAGAGATTCCCATTTATTGTTATCATCCCAAGATGCCGCCGCTGGGCGCCTGTCGCATGTGCTTTGTTGAGATCGAGAAGCTGCCCAAGCCGCCCCAGACGGCCTGTACTACGCCGGTCAGCGAGGGCATGATCGTCTATACGAAGACGGATAAGGTGCTCAAAGCCCGCAAGGGTACGCTGGAATTTTTGCTCATTAATCACCCCCTTGATTGTCCTATTTGTGACAAGGGAGGGGAGTGCGATCTGCAAGACTTCACGCTGCGCCATGGTCCTGGTGGCACCCGCTTCGACCAGCCCAAACGCCACTATCCGAAGCCGGTTCCCATCAGCGATAGAGTCATGCTTGACCGCGAGCGCTGTATTTTGTGCCAGCGCTGCACGCGCTTCAGCTCGGAAATCTCCATGGATAACGGGCTGGTGATGATCTCGCGGGGTTATAAAATGGAGGTAGGAACGGCTCCTGACCACGCCTTTGACTCGATATTTTCCGGCAATACCGTCGAGATGTGCCCGGTGGGTGCGCTGACGGCAACGGCCTACCGTTTTAAAGCGCGCCCCTGGGAGCTAAAACATATCCCGAGCGTTTGCAACAATTGCAGCGTTGGCTGTAACGTGCGCACCGATGTACGGGTAGATAAGATTATGCGCAACGTGTCGCGCGCGAATGATGCTATCGATGATGGTTGGCTTTGCGACCGGGGCCGCTGGGGCTTTGAGTTTGTCAATAGTCCGCAGCGCCTGCGCACTCCGATGATTCGGCGCAATGGACAACTGTCGGCGGTGTCATGGGACCAGGCCTTCTATCTGATCTCATCGCGCCTGGGAGATATCATCAATAAGCATGGGAAGAAGGCGGTAGGCGGTATTGGCTCAACCCGTACCACCAATGAGGAGGCATATCTCTTCCAGAAACTGCTCAGGCAGGTTATCGGCACGCCGCATGTCGATCATCACCATGGTCACTTCCCTGGCCCACGCGACAGCATGACGGGAAAACCCTGGATGATGACCAACAGCATCGCCGAGATCGAGCAGGCTTCGCATATCGTGCTTATTGCCGCGGACCCCTATCAGCGGCAGCCAGTGCTTGATCTGCGTATCAAGAAGGCCATGAAGGGTGGCGCCAAGATTTACATCGTCAATGCCAACGAGACCGAGCTTGACCGCTTCGCAGTACAGAAAATCACGCTGCCAGAGCAGGGAGCAGGGGCAGCGGCGAAAGTGCTGTTGAGTACGGTAGTCCGCCAAGAAAACATGAAGGCTCCAGATGAAGCGCTGAGGGCAAAAATGTTGCAGGATGACGCGATTATGCGCGGCCATGAAGAGGCGCTGGGAAACGAGGTCACTGCTCAACTGCGCGAACTGGCGCACGAGATCGCGGAAGCCAGGGGCGCGATCATCCTTTACGATGAGATGGCTACACTTGAGGCAGGCAGCGAAAAACTGGCCGTCGATCTCCAGACTCTCGCGGTAGTTACAGGCAACATTGATCATCCCGGAGCTGGGGTTGGTCCACTCTTTGAGGACGCTAATTCGCTGGGCGCGCGCGATATGGGACTTTTGCCAGACGCTCTGCCCGGCTATAAGCCAGCCGAGGAGACAGGCATGGCCTATGACGAGATGTTGAGCAGCCCGCAGCTCAAAGCGTTGTTTGTCATGGGAGCCAATCCCGCGCGCCATGTAGAGAAGCTATCAAGCACATTGAAACTGCTGGTTGTACAGGATATTATGCTGACCGAGACGGCGCAGCAGGCCGATGTTGTACTGCCAGCCGTTACGTACGCTGAAAAAAATGGCAGCATGACCAATATCGATCACCATGTGCAGGCCATTCGGCAGGCGCTGCGGCCCTTACCGGGAACGAAGGCCGATTGGGAGATCATTGTCGAGATAGCCAGGCACATGGGTGCAAAGTGGAGTTATGCCAGCCCTAAACAAATATTGCTGGAAATTGCCGAAGAGAATCCATTCTATACAGGTCTGGACTGGGAAGAGTTGGGAGCGCAGGGCGTGCGCACTCAGGAGCAGGAGGTGGCGCGTGCTTGATTTTCTCAATAACGCAATCGTTGCTGCCGTTATCAAAAGCGCGATCGTGATCTTCGCCTTGCTGACGGCCTTCGCATATATGACGCTGATCGAGCGGCGCGTGGTCGCAAAGATGCAAGGGCGCCTGGGACCAAATCGGGCGGGGCCGTTCGGCATATTTCAGCCGGTGGCCGATGCCGTTAAGATGGCCTTTAAAGAACAGATTATTCCCACGCAGTCCAGGGTAGCCATTTATCTGCTGGCGCCAGTCATTTCGGTCGTAGTGGCGCTCTGCGCCTTTGCCGTGGTGCCCATTGGCAATAGCTGGATGGGGGGCAAACCCTCTATCTGGGATCCGATCATTGGCGATATCAATGTTGGCCTCCTCTGGATATTAGGGGTCTCTTCGCTGGCGGTCTACGGCATCGTGTTGGGTGGATGGGCCTCAGGCAATCGCTATTCCCTGCTCGGGTCACTGCGCAGTGCGGCGCAGATGGTCTCATACGAAACAAGCCTGGGCCTGGCCTTGAGTGGAACGCTGATGTGGGCCGGCACACTGAGTATGGTTGGTATCGTCAAGGCCCAGCTGCTCTATGGGTCGAGCGGTCAGGGTATCTGGTTCATCGCCGCTCAGCCGCTCGGCTTTGTGATCTACATGATCGCGGGAGTCGCAGAGGTGAACCGCGCGCCGTTTGACCTGCCGGAGGCCGAACAAGAATTAACGGCGGGCTATCTGACCGAGTACAGCGGACTGCGCTGGAGCCTTTACCAGATGGCTGAATACATCAACATGATTACGGTGAGCGCCGTCGCCTCAACGCTTTTCTTTGGCGGCTGGAGCTTCTTTGGCTTAGAGCGTATTCCCGGAGTGTCGATACTCATTTTCCTGGTGAAAGTGGCCTTTTTCCTGTTCTTGTTCATCTGGCTGCGCGCTACACTGCCCCGTATTCGCTATGACCGCCTGATGCGCCTGGGCTGGCAGATGCTCTTGCCGCTGGCAGTGCTCAACGTGGTGATTACGGCAACCGTCGTCGCGCTTGGCTGGCCGTGGTGGATCAATGGGCTGGCCGGGCTGGCCATTCTGGCGGGAGTGTTGCTGCTTGTGCGCAGTCGAACAAGAGAGATACAGTCGGGGATATCCACTCGAGAAGGGACGATACCTATGCCCGCGTCGGTGCGGTTGGCCAGGTTTGAGCCTGTGGGAGAAGCGCAGTTGATCGCGCCGAAAAAGCAAGACATAAAGGTGTAAATCAGGGTCACATAGGAGTTAAGCATGTCTTTCGACATAATCAAAGGGATGGCAACAACCTTTAAAAATATGGGCAAGAAGCCTACGACGGTCTCGTTTCCAGAAGAGGAGCGAGAACTGCCGCCGCGTTTCCGGGGCCGTCATGTGCTACACCGCTATGAGAATGGCCTGGAACGCTGTGTCGGGTGCTATCTCTGCGCCGGAGCCTGCCCTGCCGATGCGATTTACATCGAGGCTGAAGAGAATAGCGAAGAGAAACGCGTCTCACCGGGCGAACGGTACGCGCGGGTCTTCGATGTCAATTTGTTGCGCTGTATCTTCTGCGGCTACTGCCAGGCGGCGTGCCCCACCGGAGCTATTACGCTGGAAAACGAGTATAAGCTAGCTTCCTACTATCCAGAAGAAATGGTGTACCATAAAGAGCAATTGCTCGAACCAGAAGGGCAGTCCACCATTGGTTCGAACACGGTATGGACGGAGCCAGCACCCGCGGGGTCAGCACAGCCTGTACCGCAGGATGGCAAAGTGTTTGACGGCTCGCAGGCCAGCGCCGCCGCCGTCGGGCTGGGTGATCTGCATACCGAAGAGGCCGTCCTGATTGCCAACAAGGAACAGGACGAGGACAGGAGAATGCTGGAGAGGGGAAAGGACTGGCGGAAACGATGACAGGTGTGCAACTATCATTCTATGTGCTGGCGGTAGCCAGTGTAGCATCCGCGCTGGGCGTGATTACTTTTAAGAATGCCGTCCACAGCGCGTTGAGTCTGATTCTGACGCTGCTCTTCCTGGCGCTCTTTTATCTACAACTGGGAGCGATGTTTATTGCCATAGTGCAAATCCTGATCTACGCGGGCGCGATCATGGTCTTATTCCTCTTTGTGGTGACCATGCTAGCCTCAGAGGCCAGCGATTCAACATCGGCCGACCGCATTCCCTGGCAGCGCTGGGTCGCCGGTATCCTGGGACTTGTGCTGGTCGGCGCCTTGAGTTATCTGCTCTTTACAGGAACGGCCATCGATAGCAGTGCGAAGGCAACGGGCGCGAATAGCCTTGCGCATGTAGTAGCGGCGCAGGGTAACACAGAAGCGTTCGGCCTGGCTTTGTTCCACGGTTTCGCCTTTCCCTTTGAGGTGACAAGCCTGCTGATCATCGTGGCGATCCTTGGTGCAATGGTACTAGGCAGGAAAGTGTGAGCCGCGTATAGTATAGTAGGGGTGACCCTTGCGGTCGCCCTGGAGATAGTAGGGACGAGCCCTGGAGGTATCTATGCCATTATCAGCATATCTTATTGTGAGTGCTATATTATTTACGGTTGGCGTCGTCGGCGTGCTTATTCGACGCAATCCATTGATTATTTTCATGTCTATTGAATTAATGTTAAATGCGGTCAATCTATCCTTTGTGGCAATCTCTAACTCTCTTGACTCGGCGGACGGGCAAATGTTTGTCTTTCTGGTGCTGACGGTCGCAGCGGCGGAGGTTGTGGTTGGCCTGGCTATTATCGTCTCCATCTTCCGCACCCGCCGTAATATCGATGTTGACGACATGAATCTGTTACGAGGGTAGTAGAGCTATGACAAATTTAACTGCATGGGTGCTGCTGATGCCTTTACTGGGCTTCGTGATCCTGGGTGTAGCTGGGAGCGCCCTCCCGCGCAGGGCGATATTGACTGTGGCGTGGGGCGCCTGCGGCCTGGCTTTGCTCTTTGCAGCTAGCAGCTTCTTCTCGATGCTTGGCACACCCGAAGCGGCGCGAACAAGTGACCAGGTGCTCTATACCTGGGTGGCCTCGGGTGACTTTCAACTGAGCTTTGGGCTGCTGCTCGACCCCTTGTCGGCCACAATGTTGATGATCGTCACGGGCGTCGGACTCTTGATCCACATTTATTCGGCAGGATATATGGAGGATGATCCAAGTTTCTGGCGCTTCTTTTCCTATATGAACTTCTTTATTTTTGCCATGGTCTTGCTGGTAAGCGCGGATAACTTCCTCTTCCTGCTGGTAGGCTGGGGGCTGGTGGGTCTGGCCTCATTCCTCTTGATTGGTTTCTGGTATCGACGACCCAAAGCGGTAGCGGCGGCACAAAAAGCCCTGGTCATCAACATCATTGGTGACTTTGGCCTGATGATTGCTATCTTCCTGATCTTCAAACAGTATGGCGTGCTGAACTTCTACAACAATGCCGGTGGTATCGGCGTCTTTTCCGCGCTTGATCCTGCTAGTATGGGTCAAAGGCTTCAATTAGTGATTGCTCTCTGCCTCTTTGTGGCGTGCGCAGCCAAATCGGCGCAACTGCCGCTCTACATGTGGTTGCCGGATGCCATGGAAGGCCCAACTCCTGTCAGCGCGCTGATTCACGCGGCAACGATGGTGACAGCCGGTGTCTATCTCGTCGCGCGGGCGCACCCACTTTTTGAGTTGGCTCCTACAGCTTTGACCATCATCGCCCTCATTGGCGGCGTGACCGCACTCTTTGCCGCGACCATTGCCATCTTCCAACTGGATATCAAACGCGTGCTGGCCTATTCGACCATCAGCCAGCTTGGCTATATGTTTATGGGCGAAGGGGTTCATAACTATAGTGCCGGTATCTTCCATCTTACGACCCACGCCTATTTCAAAGCCCTGCTCTTCTTAGGCGCGGGAGCAGTCATTCATGCCCTCGATGGCGAGCAAGATATGCGCCAGATGGGTGGACTGAGAAGCAAGTTGCGCACGACTAGCTGGACATTTTTGATCGCCGCGCTGGCCATTAGCGGGATACCACCACTCTCCGGCTTCTGGAGCAAAGACGATATTCTCAGTTCACTGCTGGCACAGGCTGCGGCTAATCACAAGCCGATTTCGTACCTGCTCTGGGGTATCGGTATCATCACGGCGGGTCTGACGGCATTTTACATGTTCCGCCTCTTCTACGGCATCTTCGCGGGCGATTATCGCGGTACAGGTCAAGCTGGCCACGAGCAGGACGAGGAAGAAGAGCCGTCCCAACATACAGCAGGACGCTTCGCAATTCATGAAGCCCCGGCTATCATAACTATACCGCTGATCATCCTGGCCGTACTCTCCATCATAGGTGGCTTTGTTGGCTCGTTTGACCTCTTGGGATTGTCCCGCTGGCACCCATTGGCGGGGTTCCTCGCGCCTGTCTTTGCCGATGTGCATACGATGGCGACAGCTTCGCTGGGCGTCCAGTGGATTTCAACGATCTTGAGCGTAGGGGTTGGCCTGCTTGGTATCCTGGCAGCGTGGAGATTGTATGGACGAGGCTTCCAATACAAAGAGAACGAGAATCCGCTCTACCAGCTGGTACTGCACAAGTACTATGTCGATGAAATACTAAACGTGGTGATCGTACAGCCGGTGCTCTGGTTTGGACGGACGGCGACGCGTTTGCTGGAAGGTGATGCGCTCGATGGTGGCAGTCGCGCTCTTGCAGGAGGTCTGCGAGGAATCAGCGCGGGATTGCGGCGATTACAAACGGGCTACGTGCGCAACTACGCCCTTGCCATTCTGCTTGGCGTAGTGCTGATAATTTTGTACTATGCAGTGAGGGGATAGGGTATGTATCCAATTTTATCGATAATCACGTTTCTCCCTCTTGTCGGGGGGATTGCCATACTGTTCGTTCCCAAACAACACGTAAGTGTGATACGTTGGACGGCCTTTGCGGTAGCATGTGTGAATCTGTTTCAGACACTGGGGCTGATGCTGGCCTATTTTCAGGCCAATGTGTCACCGACCTCGTCGGTAGCCACGGGGGCGCCAAACGGTGCTTTTCTCTTCAATGAGCAATTGAACTGGATTCCATCGGTAGGTATAACCTACAGCCTCGGTGTGGACGGCATCAGCCTCTTGCTGGTCACGCTGACGGCTTTGCTTACACTGGTCTGTATCGGCGCATCGTTTGGCATCGAGCAGAAGGTCAAGAACTATATGGCTTTTATGCTGCTGCTCGAAAGCGGCATCATCGGCGTCTTCCTCTCCACCAATCTCTTTCTCTTCTATATTTTCTGGGAAGTGATGCTGATACCTGCCTATTTCCTGGTTGGCAGTTGGGGCGGCGAGCGGCGTATCTACGCGGCCTTCAAGTTCGTGCTCTATACCTCGCTTGGCAGCCTGTTGATGCTGGCGGGCATCATCGCGCTGGGATATTTTCACCAGCAGTCCGCGGGTGGCAGCTACACGCTCGACCTGGCAGCGCTGCTCAATGGCAGGCTCAGCAATACTGTACAATTCTGGCTCTTGCTGGCTTTCGCGGCGGCCTTTGTGGTGAAGGTGCCGTTTGTGCCATTCCACAGCTGGCTGCCCGACGCGTATAGTGAGGCACCCGCGGCGGTCACGGCCATGCTGGCGGGAGCCATGTCAAAGACGGGCGCCTATGGTTTCCTGCGTTTCTGCCTGCCGCTGTTCCCGTCGGCGGTACATATGCTGGCGCCGCTGTTTAATACGTTAGCGGTAGTTAGCATACTTTACTGCGCGGTGCTGGCCCTGGTACAGACCGACCTCAAACGGCTGTTGGGATACTCGAGCATCAGCCATCTTGGCGTTGTCATGCTCGGCATGTTCGCCTTCAACACGCAAGGTATAGAAGGCTCTGTTTTACAGATGGTCAACCATGGTATCACCACCGCTGCGCTCTTCCTGATTGTAGGATTTATCGAGGCGCGGACGGGTACACGCAACATCAAAGACTTCGGTGGATTGGCGAGGCGCGTGCCTGTACTGGCAACGGTGATGCTGATTGCCGTGCTTTCATCGCTCGGTCTGCCGGGACTGAACGGTTTTGCCGGTGAGTTCCTGGCCTTGCTCGGCGCTTTCCGCAGCAGCGCGCTCTTCGGATTCCTGGGCACCGCCGTCGTAGTGCCGGCGGCCTGGTACCTGATTCGCTTCTTCCTGGGCGTTATGGAAGGATCGCGCCAGGCAGAGGGTCCTGTGGCCTCGCTTGAGCGCAAGGGCAAGCTGCATGACTTATATTTCGGGGAATTTCTGGCGCTCTCGCCATTGCTCTTATTGATTTTTTATATCGGGTTTCAACCTGCCCCGCTGACCTATATAATGGAGCCGTCAGTGGTAAACACGCTGCAAAATCTGGGTAGCGCATTCATACGGTAGACACTGGCCGAGGTATTTTCTATGACATTTACATACACAGTCACTGCCGCCGATTGGGGGCGTATCGCACCGGAACTGGTGCTGGCGATCATGGCGCTCGCGGTGATGATCGCGGACATCCTGCTGCCGCAGCAAGGAAAAAGCGCAAAGGAGAGCGCCCCGACGAACTTTATCGTTTTGCCGATATTGAGTTTGCTGGGTTTAGTGGGCGCTCTGGCGGCGACCATCGTGCTCTTTCTAGTGGGAGACCACCTGGCGGCCTTCAACCAGATGACCGGTTCCGATTATGGTTCACTCTACGCCTATATTATCATTCTGAGCGCGAGCATCCTGGGAATTCTGCTCTCGCCCGCCTATCTCAAACGGCTGGTTCTCGTACACCAGGGCGAATACTATGCCCTATTTTTGTTTGCCACAGTTGGCATGATGTTGCTGGCAGCGGCCACGAGCTTCTTGATGGTCTTCCTGGGGCTGGAGATGTTCTCGCTGGCGTTGTACATCCTGTGCGGGTATGTCGTACGCCGCAAGGGTTCGCAAGAAGCGGGAATGAAGTATTTCCTGCTCAGTTCATTTGCCTCTGCCTTCCTGCTCTACGGCATCGCCTTCACCTACGCGGCAACGGGCAACACCTCATTTGTGGGTATACGAAATTTTTTGCTGAGGACTACGCCCATTGCCCATCCTCTTAACCAGCCATTCTTGCATAGTCCAAACCTGTTGCTCATCGCCATGGGGCTTCTCACGGTCGGTTTCGCCTTCAAAGTTTCAGCCATTCCCTTTCAGGCCTGGACCCCCGACGTTTACGATGGCGCACCGGCGCCGGTTACGGCCTTCATGTCCGTGGCGACCAAAGCTGCTGCCTTGATCGCCTTTGCGCGCGTCTTCGATGTCGTGTTTCACGCCACCAGGGGAGATTGGACGCCTGTCATCTGGGCCATTGCTATTCTGACCATGGTGGGCGGCAATATTTTGGCGCTCGTCCAAAGCAGCGTCAAGCGTCTGCTGGCCTACTCTAGCATAGCCCACGCCGGCTACCTCTTGATCGGCGTTGTCGTGGGTAGCACAGTCGGCGTTTCCGCGATCCTCTTCTACCTGCTCTGTTATACGTTTATGAACATGGGGGCTTTTGGCATCGTCTCCATAATGGAGCGCGTCGATAATAGCGGCAGTAATTACAGTGAGTTGCGCGGCCTGTGGTATCGCCAGCCTGTCCTGGCGGGCCTGCTGTCGCTCTTCATGCTGGCTCTGGCGGGCTTCCCGCCCATGGCAGGCTTTGCCGCCAAATACTACCTGTTCTACGCGGCACTACAAGGTGGTCACCCCGAATTGCTGATCATTGGCGTGCTGGCCAGTGTGCTGGGCATGTACTACTACCTGCGCGTCATCGCCTCGATGTTCATGGAAAAGGAAGAAGTAGCAGCGCCTGTGGCTTCTGCCGCTCCTGTCCCCAGCAACAATAAAAAGATTTCCGGGAAGCTGGGCAATACGGGTACGGCGACCTTGAAGCGAGCCGCTGTGGCTGTAGTAGTAAAGCCAGCGGCAACACCTGCGGTAGCTCGTTCAGCAAAGACGGCTGTCGCGGTGGTCGCAGAAGATCAAAGTGTGGATATTGGCTGGATGTCCTGGGTCGCAATATGGAGCGCGGCTGCGGGCACCTTCGCGATGGGTACGGTGCTTGCGTTCTGGCTTGTGCCGTTGGCGCAACAGGCGGCGGAGATGATGTTCAGGTGATGTTGATACATCTGAGACTGTCAGTTTAGCTGGCAGAAAGTTCGGCAGGCCCACCACTCAATTGAGCGGCAGAGCCCTTGCTTATTAGCTCAAGGTCTTGTGTATTTTATGAGAAGTGCTGCTTGCTGGTAAATATCCGAACGGTCTCCTTCCTTGCGGATACCCATGGCGACTACAACGACAATAACCTCCTCGTGCTGTACATGGTAAACAATACGATAACGCTTACGAACTGCTCTGACGCTTCGAAGACTGGCAAGCTCGTATCTCAAAGGTTTTCCCTGCTGATCTGGGTCGATCTCTAGTTCCTCGATGCGGTCAAAAAGCGCTTGACGAATGCGGCGATCCTTAATGTCTCCAAGTTGCTTTAAGGCTTCCTTACTAATCCGAACTGTGTACGTCATTCCAATGCAAGCGCCTGCCGTGCTTCCTCAAGCGATACAGTATCACCGCGTTGTATGGCTTCCATTCCTTCACGAATAGCTTCCATCAGTTCCTTGTCCTGCAAGATTTCAATCGTTTCTTGCAAAGCTTCTATCTCCTGGCTCATTTTCTCCAGTTGTTCGAGTATCCTCATAAAGCCTTTATAGGAAATGATGGCGGCTACCGGATTGCCACGCCGCGTGATCGTTACCTGTCTCTCCTCGTCAAGAAGTTCCGGAAGATGCATGATCTCCTCTCGTAATTTTGTAATTGGCATAATTGTGTTGCTGACCATAGTGTTACCCCTTTCTTTGTACATCTAAGTGTACGTCTAAACGTTCATATTGTCAAGAGCCACAGATCATGATCAGGCGCATTATGAGCATATTATACTGTTCATAGCAAACAATCCGGTCTTTGTCGTTGTCGAGGGCACTGATGGCCTATCAGGTGGTATTGGTGTTTTGTCGCAATTGTCTGGGGAATCACCACAAAGGCATGGTTGAGTATCGCCTGTACAATCCAAACAAGCCATCATGTGATACAATCGTGATATGTTGGTTGTCACGAAAACAAAAAAAGAAGGGGATTTTTGATGAAGCCAGTATTGGTCATTGAGCCTATTATGTCTGAAGGGAGCGCCTTTGCCCTTGTCGCGAATGCCCGATTCTGTTTGCAACGAGCAGGACAGGTAAAAAAGTCGATTGAATTAGGGCAACGTTTTTACGCATTGGATGAAAATACAGCTCACACGTACGATGATGCGAAAAGGCTCGTAGAGGAATATTTCGATGTTACCTGGTTGGATACTCCAGAAAAGGTCCAGGAGTTCAACGCGAGAGAAGCATTGGCAAAAAGTGAGCAGTGAAAGAGTAGCACGAGAGAAATGAAAGAGGGCGTGGTATCCACTGTGATGGAACTGCGCCTTTTGCTTACTTATGCCAGCATGTCCATGAATGCACTTTTGCTCTACAGTAGAAAATACCGCAGGTATACTTCATAGGGTATCCTATGAAACCCGATATATCGCCTTTCTCATCGCATTCTTTACTTCTTCGTTTGAGGCATGTCCATTGTAGAAATAGAGCAGTGGCCAATCTTCGCGGCTGATGAGCTGGCCGATCCACCAGCACCATTCCCCATACGTATGGTATTATGCTCTTGTGAAGAATATATACCATATACTGTCTTTCCCAAGTATGAAAGCGGGGCTGATATGACGACCACATCCAATAGAGAGCCAATGGCTCTTCCTGCCAATGATATGCCCGGTCCCAAACAGGGACAGTGGACGTACAAAGACTACATGGCCCTGCCAGATGATGGGCCGCGCTACGAAATTGTGAATGGAGTGCTTTATATGACACCTTCGCCCAGCGGTGCGCATCAGGATGCTGTTTTAGAAATTGCTACTTACCTGCGCGACTTCGTGAAACATACTGACCTTGGGAAAGTGCGGGTTGCTCCCTTTGATGTCGAACTGGCTCACAATGTAGTGGTTCAGCCAGATATACTGGTTGTTCTGAACGATCACCGCGATAGGATCGAAGAGAACTGTATTGTTGGCGCGCCAGACCTGGTTGTCGAGGTCTCTTCACCGGGTACGGCTACCTATGATCGCAATACCAAGTATCATGCCTATGCGCGGGCAGGGGTGGTGGAGTATTGGATCGCTGATCCGATAGCGCAGACGGTGGAAGTACTGCAACTAAATTTAAACCTTTATCAATCTCTGGGTGTCTTTCGTGGCAAGGCACTATTGCCGTCACAGGTTCTGCCAGGATTTCTAACTCAGGTCGAGGCGTTCTTTTCCTGAGTGTAACGCGGGTAATCCATTCAGTTGACCGCGAGGGTCAAGCAATAGACAGTCAGGATGAGAGGTAGGTAGGCCAGAGCGCAGCCCACCACACCCCAAGGTTGACCGCGAGGGTCAACCCTACTATACACGGCTGCGATGCTGCGCATCACTAGTGGGATGGGGAGCGTCTATAGTTGGGATGGCCCTGTCGAGTGGAGATGATAACTTCATGAAAGGATGAGCTTTTGGAAGCAATGACTACCTATCTCGTTCTTGCTCCTGATGCTGCCATTGATCTACAAATGCATACCACATACAGTGATGGCACATGGACTCCCGAGCAGTTGATTGATTACCTGGCGGGTGAACGGTTTGGCGTGGTAGCCATAACAGATCATGAACGTGTGGATACCGTCGCTTCGCTGCAACATCTTGCGGCACAGAAGCAGTTGCCTGTACTTGCGGCGGCGGAAATGAGCACGGCGTGGAAAGGTGAGGCGACTGATGTTCTCTGCTATGGGTTTGATCCAGAAAAAAACGAGTTGAATGACTTAGCACAAGATATTGTGCGCCGCCAGCGAGAGAACACAAAGGAAGTCTACGAGAACCTCTGCCGGAAAGGATACATATTTCCGAACCTGCAAGAGAGTGTGAAAGAAGGTTCAGGAGTGCCAAAGCCTTCCCGTGAACTGATGGCACTCTTAGAGAAACCCAGTTCGCAGCAACCTCATGAACTTGCTGCACTCTTAAAAAAACGTGGCTATGGAGCAGGAGAAACATCTCTGGGGGAACTGATGGCTGATGCTGGTTTCTTTTGGGCAACAATCGACATAGCTGCTGTCGTTGATGCTGCTCATCGTAGTGGGGCTGTGTGTCTCATTGCTCATCCGGGAAGGGGAGAAGGATATACTTGTTATGATATGAAATTGCTTGATGAACTCCGCCAGGAAGTCCCCATCGATGGCTTCGAGGTCTATTATCCCGCCCATACGCCAGAACAGATTGCTATGTATCTGGAGTATGCTCAGAAGCACCGCTTACTGACCAGTTCAGGTTCAGACTCACATGGCCCAGATAAGAAACCAATCAAATACCGGGCAGAGCTGAGCCGAAGTCTGCTGGAACGCGTTGGTATCCAGATCAAGTAGAAGACTTCCTGCCGAGTATCTAACAAAAGATCAAACTGCTTTCATTGAGTGAATACCAGCAGCGCATCTATCTGCCCTATGCGCCAAAGTTTATTCAGGACGAATATCGCCGACGGCACACTTCATCTCCATCACAAATAGCGTAGCAGCGATGGCTTCTCGCTATGCGCATCTCTTAAGCCATCGCTTTTTCGCCAAACATTTGTGAAGCCTATGCTGGCTCATAGTCAGCTTAGAACGTCCACACCTTTACATTAGAGTAGATAGCCTCGACAGCGTTACCGGTGTTATACACAACCGTGCCGATCTGACCACTGCTGTAGGTACTATCTGTAACTGTTGCGATTTCTTGTTTATTGGCGTACAAAGAGATAGAGCTGCCACGAGCGACAACTCCGATATCATTACTCTGACCTGCACCTGTATTAAATTGAGAGGCCGTACCGCTTTTTAACGTCTTTGGATGAGTGCCACTTGTGTAGAGGAAGAGTATATAGGAGCCATCCTGTGCGAAGATGAAAGAGTAATACTTACTATTCGCGTCATCTCCACGAAAAGTAATACCTGCAAAATCTCCCCTGGCAATCTGCATCGTTACCTGGTAGGTGAAGTCGCTGAAATTGGTATTCTTGGCAGCGCAGGTATAGTACGTATTGGCACTTAGCTCCTTCGAGTGATATGCCCCGTTGGTAAATGTACAATTTGAGTCTGATTGCCATTTATCACCATGGCTATTGTCACTGAGTGGATCATCCAATTTGACCGTTGCACTAAAGGGATAGGTTGATGCGATCGCCGTTGCCGTAGCAGCAGTCTGGGCCGTTGCCGTAGCGTTTGTCAGTGCTACAGATGTAGCATTGCGTGCCACGGCTGTGCTTTGAGTATGCGCGGTGGCCGTCGCATTGTCATTGGCTACCTGCGTATTGTGGAGCGGAATGGCTATGGCAGCGATGATACCTGCAAGGATTACCAATACCACTAATCCAATCAGTGCAAAAAGCCGAGCAGATGAGCGACGTCGCGGAGCAGGTTGTTGAGGAGGGGGTACATACTGACCTGGAGTGTATGCCTGCGGAGGCGGCGTATTGGCATTCGGGTACTCATAGGGATTTGATAGTTGTTGTGGTGGGTACTGTTGTGGTTGTTGTGGTGGATATTGCGGTTGTTGTGGTGAATATTGAGGGTACGAGGGATTAGACCCCTGTCCAGCTGGCGGTTGCCCATAGGGAGGTGGTGGATAGGCGTTAGCATTCGGGTCACTCCCTGGTGCACGTTGTGTTGGATCATACTGGCTAGGATTGGGCTGGTTTCCCCCTGGTTGGTATGGGCCATAGGACGTCGATTCATTTGAGTAGGGATTTTGATTCATGATGCTCTCTCCTTCTCGACACCGACTCGTATGAGGGGTGGAGGGGTGACATATATTAAATACCTGTTGCGATAACATTTGGCCTTGATTTGGCCTTGATGACTTTGTTCAGGCGACTGAAATCGTGTAACATGCCCTTCAAGGGAATACAACACGTTTTCATCTACTGAAGAGGGACTTTCATGCCCATACGATGGGCGGAGACGCGCGCTCCTGCAGCGTGGCTGAGTCTCTCTAATCTCAATAATAACATAAAATCGTCTCGAAAGCGTTACGTAATTGTTACGAATTGTCGTATCTCGGTTGATATGGTGGAGGACCAGTATAGATTCCCAAGCCCTGCCTACCCGCCTACAGTCCTACCAAAAACACATCTCCGGACGCATTACAAAAACATGCTTCTCGCTTATGCTTTAGACAAGTTACTGATGTAACAAACGATTGAGATACGAGATACAAAAGAAAGAGAAGCAGAAGCAGAAGCAGATGAATATAACAGCTATTATCCTCGAAGCCGAGCAGACACAAAAGACAGAGCGCAAAGTCGTCATGGATGTGCAAAATATCACGAAGAGCCTTCCCCTCGGTCGCGAGCGCATCGAGATCCTCAAAGGCATTAGTTTTCAGATTATGAGCGGAGAATTTGTCTCCATCGTCGGGCCATCCGGATCAGGGAAAAGTACCTTGCTGGGCATTATCGCCGGTCTGGACAATCCGAGCACCGGACAGGTGTTGATCGATGGCGTCGATATCACGCGTATGACTGAAGGAAAGCTGGCGGTGGTGCGCAACAGCAAAATAGGTATGGTGTTCCAGGCCTTCAACTTGATCCCCACGCTGACCGCGCAAGAAAACGTCGAGGTTCCTCTGTATGTTGGTAAGCACAAAGGTTCACCATCTGTGCAGGCACAAGAATTATTGGCCCTGGTTGGTCTCTCGCACCGGCTCGATCATCGTCTCAATCAGCTCTCTGGCGGCGAGCAGCAGCGTGTGGCGATTGCCCGTTCGCTGGCAAGCGATCCCGCCTTTGTGATTGCCGACGAGCCAACGGGCAACCTGGATGCGCGCAATGGTGAAAACGTGCTCAAGCTCATCGCCAACCTGCGCGAGCAGACTAGCAAGACCTTTATCATTGCCACCCATGATCCAGTCGTGGCCTCACATGCTGATCGCGCTATTCGTATCGTCGATGGCCAGGCCGGTGAGATCAACAACTCTAACGGTACAATCACACAGTAGTTGCAATGGATTGCTTTACCATTCATACATGCATAGCAAGAAAGGATCATAGCGCAGAATTTTCTTGACACGTATGCCAAAGGGGCGGGGGCAAGCCCCAATACATTTCAATGAAGGGATTTTTAACCCATATGGCAGAGGTACAATCCAGCAATTTGAGCTAGCGTATCTGTCTTGCTTGACTCGCAAACGTTCTTCATTGAAATGTATTGACCCTCGCGGTCAACCTGATCCTGGCGGTCATCTATACCCATTTGGGTTATGGTGTTTCATCATGTGTAAGGATGTGATACTCTGTAGGGGTGAGGGTAATCTGTTCGGTTTGGGGTGCGGAACGCAAATTAAAGGGCGTGTGCATGTTCGCTAGAATATTTAGCAAAACGAGATTTCTCTTTCCTCTTTTACTAGCCCTGTGCGCAATCTTCTTGACCGGCTGGATGCTGGTTGCTGCTCCTATGCACAACGGTGCCTGGCTGGAAGCCATCTCGCTCCAGTCACAACAAGTGCCGACTTCCGATTTACAGACTCCCCACCTGTTGAATGGAAAGCTTGCCTCGCTGGGCTGGATTGTTGGACGGGATTGCCAGAGGAGTATGAGCGCTTACCTGCAAACCGCGGGTACGAATCCTGATGCAGCTCTGGTGGGTACTGGCTGGCTCGATTCCACTACTGGTACGTTCATTAATGGCGAGAATAATAAGTGCATGCCTGGCAGCCTCAGCATGGATAACGTGGTGCAGCTGGTGCATAGCAAAGGCGGTATGGCCTATTTTACCGTCACGATGATGACCGATGGTGCACCTGGCGCCTGGACCTCTCAGCAGCAGTCGGATTATATTAGTCGAGCTACTACCGACCAGAGTTATATCGACAACATTGTACACGAAGTTGAACGCGCCCACTATGACGGGGTCATCATGGATTTAGAAGCGGGCCTCGCTTCCTATCCCAACATCCAGCAACTCTTTGCCACCTTTAACCAGCGCGTCTGGGCGGCTCTCAAGCCCCTGCACAAGTGGTATGGTATCGCTCTCATCCACAAACTCAGTGGCCACGATGATTACTACAATCTCAACGCCTTCGAGAACTGGTCGCTACTCGCGCACGTGTCTGACTTCATCGTGATCATGGCGGTTGATCAGTCCTATTTCACTCCTGGCCCAACCGTGAGCATTCCCTGGCTAAAACAACTCCTGGCCTACGCGCTGCAAACAATGCCTAATATGCTGCCGCGCATTATCTGGGAACTGCCGCTTTATGGTGCCAGCTGGCGCCAGGAAGGGGGAAATTGGGTCTTCGATGGCGGGGTCAACTATGCGGACGGCGTTGATATGGTGCGGCAGATACCCGCTTCGGAGATCGACATTGGAGCAAGCGACTTAAATGATCTTACTTGCGCCCACCTTGTCTATACTGATGCGTCCGGTGTGAAGCATTCGCTGTGGTATCACACCGCGAAAAACCTCTACTACATTATCTCGAACTTCCGGCAGATGCTGATGCAGGTGCCACAGTTTGGCCATAGCCATCTACAGATTGCCGTCTGGTATCGTGCTACGTGGGAACCGGGCGATGTGTGGCCTATGCTCAGGAATGTGTTGCCCAATTGAGCTGGTGGGTACGGACGTAGGGGCGCACTTCATGTGCGCCCGTGTGCAGGGATCGATCGGCTTTCTGGGCGGGCGCACATGAAGTGCGCCCCTACATTGGAAGAAAAACGCTGAGAGCAAATTATTTGCTCTCAGCGTTTTTCGTTCAGCCTTTATAGGGATAGGGGCTACATCATTCCACCCATACCACCCATACCACCCATGCCGCCCATACCAGCGGGCATCGCACCGACGGACTGTTCCTCAGGAGAGTCTGTTATCAGAGTATCGGTCGAGAGGACCATACCTGCGATACTGGCAGCGTTCTGCAGAGCGGAGCGCGTCACCTTCACTGGATCTACGATACCGGCCTTGAACATGTCCACGTAGTCGCCTGTCAGGGCATCGAAGCCATGACCGCGCGCGCCCTCGCGCACAGCGGCTACCGTGACAGCCCCATCGTGACCGGCATTGAAAGCAATCTGGCGCAGAGGCTCTTCAAGTGCGCGGCGCAGGATGTTGACACCTGTCTGCTCATCACCTGCGGCAACCTGAACTTTATCCAATACAGGAATGGCGGCGACCAGGACGGAGCCACCACCGGCTACGATACCTTCTTCGATAGCGGCGCGGGTAGCGGAAAGAGCATCCTCGACGCGGTGCTTCTTCTCTTTCATTTCTACCTCGGTGGCGGCGCCGACTTTAATCACGCCTACGCCACCGGCCAGCTTTGCCAGGCGCTCCTGCAACTTCTCGCGATCGTAGTCGCTGGTCGTCTCATCGATCAGGGCGCGGATCTGACGCACGCGAGCCTGAATCTGCTCGGTTTTGCCAGCTCCGTCGACGATGGTAGTGGTGTCTTTGTTCGCGGTTACCGTGCGAGCGCGGCCAAGGTCATGCAGGGTGGTATTCTCAAGTTTGAGACCGGTCTTCTCAGTGATGACCTTACCATCGGTGAGAATAGCGATATCCTCCAGCATGGCATCGCGGCGGTCGCCAAAGCCAGGAGCCTTGACTCCCACCACATTAAAGGCGCCGCGCAGCTTGTTGACGACGAGGGTCGCCAGAGCCTCACCGTCGATATCCTCGGCGATAATCACCAACTCTTTGGTGCCAGCCTGCAGGACGCGCTCCAACAGGGGAAGGATGTCCGCGATGGCACTGATCTTCTTATCGGTAATCAGAATGTAGGGGTTTGAGAGTTCCGCGATGGAGTGCTCGTTATTGGTCGTCATGTAGGCAGAGAGGTAGCCGCGATCGAACTGCATACCCTCGGTATACTCTTTTTCCATCGCGAGGCCGCGGCCCTCTTCAACGGTGATGACACCATCTTTGCCGACTCTGTCCATCACATCGGCGATAAGTTCGCCAATTTCGGCGTCAGCGGCGGAGATCGAAGCAACCTGTGCGATCTCTTCACGCGTCTCGACGGGTTTGCTCATCGACTTGATTTCTTCGATGACCGCCTCGACGCCCTTTTCCAGGCCACGACGCAGGATCATCGGGTTCGCGCCCGCGGCGAGATTCCTCAAGCCCTCGGTAACGATGGCCTGTGCCAGGACGGTCGCGGTAGTGGTACCGTCACCGGCCACATCGTTCGTTTTGGTTGCGACTTCTTTCAGCAGCTGCGCGCCCATATTCTCAAATGGGTCGGGCAGATCGATATCGCGAGCAATAGTTACACCATCATTGGTAATGGTTGGTGCGCCATATTTTTTGTCCAGCACAACATTGCGGCCCTTTGGCCCAAGTGTGATTTTGACAGCTCCTGCCAGCGCGTCGATGCCCTTTTTGAGGGAATAGCGCGCCTGTTCATTGAATTGTAGTCTCTTAGCCACGAAACATACTCCTAAAATCGAATGTCAATTACAATCGTAACAATCGTATTGGGTAGACTGATTACTCCAAAATACCCATAATGTCGCTTTCGCGCAGGATCAAATACTCTTCGCCGTCCATTTTGACTTCGGCACCGGCATACTTAGCAAACAGCACCTTCTGTCCCGCTGTTATTTCGAGCGTTGTGCGCTTGCCATTGTCCAGAACTTTGCCGGGACCAACTGCCACGACCTCGCCCTCCTGGGGCTTCTCTCTCGCGGTATCCGGAAGCACAATGCCGCTTTTTGTGACGGTATCACGGGCCAGTGCTTTGACTACCACACGGTCACCCAGCGGCTGAATCTTTAGGCTCACTGTTGACATACCATTTTCTCCCTAATTTTTTGATAAGCGATGTGTAGACGAGCTTTGCCTCATCTCTTCAATTTTTAGCACTCTTGTTGTGAGAGTGCGAACCTCCCTTATAATACACCATTGGGGCCGCAACTGCAAGAGGGAAAAAAATGATATGTTATATTCATAGCTATACTACCAACTAGCAAATTGAGTAAGTTAGGAGTAACTAACGTGTCCCCAAACGTCCAGGTAAAAGATAAAGATTTCTTTGATTTTCTGATCGATGAAGCCAATCATCCTTTCTCAGGATGGGACTTCTCGCACATCACTACTACACGTAGAATGGTTGAGGGAGCGCTCACCTGGAGCTATAGCAGCAAGATTCTTATGCAGATCAGGCGTGTCCAATCCTTACTCGATATGGGTACAGGTGGTGGCGAATTTTTATCCTCGCTGCATCCCTTGCCAAAACATACTTGTGCCACCGAAGGGTATGTTCCCAATGTTCCCATTGCGCGCCAGCGACTAGAGCCACTTGGGGTCAAAGTCTACCAGGTAGATGATCCCCATCACTTACCCTTTGCAGAGAATGAATTTGACCTTATCATCAACAGGCACGAGTACTACGATCCTCGTGAAGTAATGCGTATCCTCAAATCTGGGCAGCAATTTATAACGCAACAGGTCGGCGGATCAAACGATGTAGAACTCACCAGGTTGCTGGGAGGAGGAGAATATCCACATGCTCACTGGACTCTGGATTACGCTGTGAAGGAATTGGAGGCAACTGGCTGGCGGATTGTGGAGCAGCGAGAGGATTTCCCCGTTACGCGCTTCTTTGATGTAGGGGCTATCGTGTACTATCTCAAGGCCATTCCATGGCAGGTCCCGGATTTCTCCGTTGAGAAGTATTTCGATAAACTGGTAGAGATCCACAATGATATTCAGGCTCAGAACTACCTCGATGTGCACGATCATCGTTTTTTAATTGTGGCTGAAAAACCATGATTTGATACTTTTTGATTGCGGCCTCGCGACGAGTCGCTCGCCAGGACTGTGGTGTGACGAGTTGGCCGTTTGCGGCAACGCCGCAAACGGCCAACTCGTCATAAGTATGAGGTCTATTGCAAGAAGGAACTTTAGCCTCTGCGCGTCACCTTCATTTTAATACACCCATTTGGACGCAACGTGATAAGCGGTTCAGGTTCAATATGTTGATTGGGTTCAAGCGAGAAGCAGACGTGCTGGGCTAGAGTTGCCAGCACGAGATGGCCCTCCATCAGGGCGAAGTGATTGCCGATACAGATGCGAGGACCGCCGCCGAAGGGGATATAGGCATGGAATGGGAGTCGCTGCTCCGCCTCTGGTGTGAAGCGTTCAGGGTCAAAACGCTCAGGCTCGGGGAAGTAATCCGGGCTTCGATGGATGGAGTAGGGGCTAACAAGAATGATGGTACCAGCGGGCAACTGGTAATTCCCGAGGGTCACAGGGCGTATTGCAAGCCGGGCAAAGCCGTAGGCTGGTGGGTAGAGGCGTATGCTCTCTTTTAATACCTGTAGCGTAAAGGGCAAATTTGGCAAGTCGGCAAACGTTGGTGGACGTCCGCCAAGCACGCTGTCCACTTCGTCGCGCACGCGTGCGTAGGAGGTAGAATGTTGCGCCAGCAGGTACCACGTCCACGCCAGCGCATTGGCGGTTGTCTCATGACCTGCCAGAAAGAGGGTCATGGCCTCGTCGCGCACCTGCTTGTCGGTCATGAAGCTGCCGTCATCCTCGTCCCTGGCGGCCAGCAGCATGGAAAGCAGGTCGCCGCGGTCTTCTCCCGAGCGGCGTCGCTGCTCGATCATGTGGTAAATGGTAGTGTCCAGGCGTCCCACAGCTTTGCGCACGCGCTCATTGGCCGGAGTGGGCCATGCATACGGAATATGCACGATGGTAGACATCTCTGAGTTAAAGCGGTGCATTGCCACAGTGAGCGCCTTGCCCAGTTCCTCGGCTTCGCCCAGCACATCGGCGTCAAAAAGTGTCTTGCCCACGATCCAGAGCGTCAAACGCATCATCTCACGGTCTATGTCGATGGTTGCGCCTTCGGCCCATTCTTGCTGTAGCTGTTCACTATAGCTCACCATGACGTCCGCGTAAGAAGCGATACGGCGATGCTGAAAGGGAGGAGCAACGAGTTTGCGCTGCCGTTTATGGAACTCGTTCTCACTGGTGAGTAGTCCATTGCCAAGCAGCGGTCGACCGTAGATGCGCAGGTTCGGCGTCTTCTCGAAGTCGGCGGCGTGCTCAACCAGGGCGGACTGGATAAGCTCGGACGTATTGAGCAAGACAACGGTACGGGAACCAAGATGAAGAGCGCCGATATTACCACAACGTTGGCTCACTTGCATAATAAGTTCGAGGCGTTTAGAGCGGAAGTCAAGCAGATTGCCCAGCAAGGGCAAACCGGGAAAAACAGGGATAGTTGGTGGTAGCGTTGTGGTGGACATGGTCAGGTTTTCCTATGGACAGAACTATGATCATATAAAGTGATAAACAACTCCTATGTATTATTGTCGCCAGGTGTGCTCTCTCGTCAAGGTGGTACAATCATGGATGAGAAAAAGATGTCAACTTGACATAAATATATTGCATCTTGAAGTTGAACTTAAAGAGGTGTGCAGTAGCGAGTGGCTGGAACATTCCGAGGAAGAGTCAGAGCGTTTCGCTAAAGAGTTAGCTACTGCCATGCAAAACAGTACTGCTATTCCAAGACCTCTACCTGTGATACAATACCAGGGTTGAATTTGCAAACAAGCGTGACCTAAGGGCACGCCACATATATTTTTCTGCTGGAGAGCTATGATGACGATGGAACAAACAGATTTACTGGCAGGGCTTAACGAGCCGCAGAAGAGGGCCGTTACCACAACAGAGGGGCCGCTCCTTATTTTGGCCGGACCAGGCAGCGGTAAAACGCGCGTCATTACTCACCGCATCGCCTATCTTGTCGAGCAAGAACATATTTCGCCATGGCGCGTACTCGGCGTCACCTTTACGAACAAGGCCGCGAAGGAGATGCGCGAGCGTTTGGAGAGACTGGTGGGCATCAACGAGTCCAAAGAGATGACCATTGGGACCTTCCATGCCATCTGTGCACGCGTTTTACGCATTGAAGCGGATCATCTCGCTCCCCTCGGACTCACTAAATCTTTCGTCATTCTCGATACCGATGACCAGACGACGCTGGTAAAGCAGGCAGTGAGAAATTTGAACCTGGACGAGAAGCAGTATAAACCTGCCACCATGCAGGGCTTGATTTCGCGTGCCAAGAATGAGCTGCTGGGGCCGGAACAGATGGCAGAGCAGGCGGCAAAATATATTGAAGAGGTGGCTGCGCGTGTCTACAAGGTCTATCAAAAACTGTTGCGCGCCAATAATAGCGTCGACTTTGATGACCTGCTCTTGCTCACCGAACAATTGTGGCGGCGTGAATTGGATGTCCTGCACCGCTACCAGATGCGCTGGCAGTATATCCATGTCGATGAGTTCCAGGATTGCAACCTGCCACAATATAAGCTGATACGCCTGCTTGGCTATGGCACGAGCGATAGACACGAAGGGCTGGGCAATGTGTGCGTCGTTGGAGACGATGACCAGATGATTTATAGCTGGCGAGGGGCAAGCTCCGAGAATGTGCTGCGCTTTGAAGAGGATTTCCCACGCACGAAGATCGTCATGTTGGAGCAGAATTATCGCTCGACACAATCCATCCTCGACGCGGCACAGAACGTGGTGCGGCGCAACCGGTCGCGCAAAGATAAGAAGCTCTGGACGGCGTTAGGCTTGGGCGAGAAAATCATGGTATACGAGGCCTATAACGAGGAAGAGGAGGGGCTCTTCGCGGCTCGTGAGATAACGCGCCTGCTCGCGCGCGGTGATATCGAGAAGCGCGGCGACGTGGCCGTCATGTATCGCACCAACGCACAGTCGCGCGCCATTGAAGAACAATTTCTGCGCGCCAACATTCCCTACAAGGTCATCGGCAGTCGCAAGTTCTATGAACGCAAAGAAATTAAGGACATGGTGGCCTACCTGCGCTTGCTGCTCAATAACCACGATGAGCTGAGCCTGAAGCGCATCATCAATGTACCCAATCGCAAGATCGGTCCGAAAACGATAGGCGAACTCCAACTGTGGGCGAACGAAAAAGGCGTCACACTCTACCAGGCCATGCAGCAGGCGGAACAGCATCCCACGCTCGGCAAAGCCGCGAAGACCGCCCTGGCCGATTTTGGACGCTTGATGGCCGATCTCACTACCGCGATGGATGAGCTGCCTCTTCCTGAACTGTTGGATAGAATCGCGGAGAAAAGTGGCTATGGTCCTGAGCTGCGCGATGGTCCCGAAGGAGAATTAGACCGTTGGGCCAACGTGCTTGAACTGCGCCGGGTCGCAGAGGACTACTCCGAAATCGAGACGAGTGTAGCCCTCGAACTGTTCCTGGAGAACGTCGCGCTGGTGGGTGGTGCGGATACGACACAGACGGGTGAGAACGGAAAATTGATCCAGGAAGAGAATAATGACGCGGTAACGCTGATCACCCTGCACGCCGCCAAGGGGCTGGAGTATCCCGTCGTCTTTATCGTCGGGATGGATGAAGGTTCGCTGCCACATGCACGCTCGATCGACAAGCCGGAACAGCTAGAGGAGGAACGTCGCCTGGCGTATGTTGGTTTTACTCGCGCCATGCGCCGCCTCTACCTGGTACGAGCCTATCACCGTTCATTCTTTGGCGAGACTCATCCAACGGAGCCTTCGCGTTTCCTGAATGATATTCCTGTACATCTTGTTTCAAATCCCTCTGCGAGCACGAGTGAAACGGGTGGCTCTCGTGCGGCACAGACGCAGCGCCGCAAACCGTCCTGGGATGACGATGACTACAACCAGGACAATGACTATGCGCGCGATACTGGCCACACGTTTGGGAGTGGTAAGCCTGGCACGGGAGGAAGTAGTAGTACAGCGAAACCAGGGCGTATTATCCCGCCGAGTTGGGCACCGCGCAGCGGCTCATACTCTTCGCCGACGGTTCCCCCTTCATTGTCAGCGGGACAGAAGGCGACGCCTCCGCCACAGCCCGCCAGGCCAAAGGAGCAGCAATATAAGCCTGGTGATAGGGTGCGACACGATAAATTCGGTGAGGGGATTATCCTCAAAAGCGACATGGAGCAGAATACCGAATTTGTCGAGGTCCAGTTTCAGGGCAAGACGGGTAAGAAGCGTCTAAGCATGGATTTTGCGAAATTGGAGAAAATATAGTATTACTGTGCCGCAAAGGCTAGCTGTAGTTGTGCTACGGACGGCTTTTGCGGCACAGTAATAAAGTACCAGTGCACCCAAAGCCTCTCTAGATTGCGTTGATTTGTTTCAGCAAGGCAAATTTATAGGCCAGATTTGGGGAGGCATTACCAATGTTTTTATCGCGTATCTCAATGGGTCGTACTCTCATTTTTATGATGCTGTTTCTCGCCAGCGCGCTGCTTTTCAGCGGGTGTTCGCTGCCCTGGCAACATTCTACTAACGTTGCTCTGGCAAATGCTCCTAAACCAACGACACAACAATTGCTGACCGCGCTCCAGAAGAACTTCCGTAGTGTAAGCGCATTTCATGTCGTATTGAAGGTAGATAATCCTGGCAGCGTCGCAACAGCGCAGGTACAGATTCGCAGCGCCAATGGCGATGTCGTGATGCCAGATAAAGTGAAGGCACAGGCCACCGTCATTCTTTCCGGCCAGTCCGTCACGGTCAACCTGATCAGTGTTGGCGACAACCAGTACATCACTGACCCCATCACTGGGCAGTGGCGAGTTATCAAAGGCGTGCTCGATCCTCGCACCCTCACGAATCCCGATACAGGCATCCTCTCGCTTGTCAGCAAAGTGCAGAACGTCAGCCAACCAGTAGATGATACCGTGAATGACGTTTCCTGCTGGCGCGTGTCGGGCCAACTCAATGCAAAGTACCTGGCGTTCTTCACCGGTGGCGGCGTTCCCGCGGGAACGATGTTGCAGACAAGCGCCTGCGTTGGTAAAGCAGATTCGCTTCCTTATCAACTCACTGTGAAGGGACAGGCGGCAGTTGGTGATACTACAGCGACAACTCGCACGTTCCTCATTTCTAACTACAATGAAAATGTGAGTATCACGGCCCCTCAGATATAAAAGCTATGCTTTATACGTACATGTAGAGCGTTCCAAGGGTCAGTCAGGGAACGGCGGTGATGTGATCATCATGCGTCATCGCGTTCCTACTGACTGACCGGCGCAGTTATTATCCATCTTTCATCATGACCGGGAGGAAGATGTACACTTTAGAAGACGACAAAGAGACAACTTCAAGCCTGCGGAAGCGTGATTTACTCGCCGATGCACAAACGCAGGTACCAGCGGGAAACAGTAACGGCGAAACAGGTGATGTGCAGCGAATTTCGCTAAGCGCACAGGTAACGAACTCTTTCAAAAAGATCACCACGCCAACAAAGACACAGGCGGGTGGAAGAGGCGTGGCGCTGGCTGCCCTGACCATGGCCTGTATCGGTGTCTTCTTTACAGCAATGGATCAGACGGTGGTCGTGACGGCACTGCCGCCCATCGTAACCGACCTGAATATTGGCGCGACCAAACTTGATCACGCGGCCTGGATTATCAGTGCGTACTTATTAGGTTTTGTTATCGCGATGCCGCTTATGGGGCGCGTCTCCGATATCTATGGACGGCGGCGCATCTTTATTATCTGCCTGGGCATCTTTGGCGTAGGCTCTATCCTCTGCGGCCTGGCTCCCGTCTTTGGGCAAATGTGGGACCTGGGATTTCTGAACGCTCTAAACATCGATACTTCTTCTCCGGGACTGAGCTGGCTGATTGGCGCGCGTTTTATCCAGGCAATTGGTGGTGGAGCGGTCGTGCCAGTGGCTATGGCCATCGCGAGCGATTTTTACGGCGAGCAGCGGCGCGGCCTGGCGCTGGGTATCATAGGCGCGGTCACAGAGGCCGGTGGCGTTATCGGCCCGCTCTATGGCGCGCTGATTGTGCAGCAATTTGGCTGGCAATATATCTTCTATCTCAATGTCCCCATCGTGATCGGGCTGATGATCGCGGCCTGGCGACTTATTCCCAGCGGAACGCGCTTGCACGAGGGCATCGACTGGATGGGTGCTGTGCTGCTTGGATTGGCGCTGACCTGCCTGAGTCTTGGCCTGGCACAACAGGGAACCGATCTTGGACCAACACCAGCCAACGCTCCTGCTCCACAAAATAACCCCATCTCGATTGGCCTGGCCATCATCTTCCTGATTGCCTTCGTCCTGGTAGAGCGGAAAGTACGCTGGCCGGTAGTCGACCTGGCACTCTTCAAACGCCTTCCCTTTAGCGCGACTTCGTTGGTGAGCCTGCTGGTTGGGGCCGCGCTGATTATAGCCATGGCTGACATTCCTATCTTTGTCGATACGGTGCTGCAGCGTCCAGTCATTGATAGCGGACTGGCACTGCTGCGCCTCACCGCTATGATACCCGTGGGAGCATTGCTCGGCGGCTGGCTGTGCAGTCGCATTACTTGCCGTTTCACCGCGGTGCTGGGCTTGCTCTTTACCTCAACCGGCTTCTACCTGATGAGCCGCTGGCCCATCCATGTTGACTGGAACCAGATAACGATCAGCACGGTAACGGCGGGCTTTGGCTTTGGCCTTGTGATTGCTCCTATCGGCACGACGGCAATTAACGCCGTAAGAGCCAGGCAGGCAGGTATGAGTTCCGCGATCGTCACTTCGCTGCGTATGGTGGGCATGATGCTGGGACTGGCGGCGTTGACCTCCTGGGCGCTGGCCTACTTCAAACAACTGGTCTCAACCTATCCTTCCTTGCCCCTGACGGCGACGACCGCGCAGTTCGCGGATTGGGCGAAAGGCTACGGCACGCATATTATTCAATCTGCTCATACCGTCTATAGCGCCGTGTTTTTCGCCTCGATGGCTTTGTGTCTTATCGCCATCGTGCCCGCCGTTTTCCTATGGGGTCGCAAGGCAGCGGTTGCTGAGCAAGAGGTGCCAGAAACCGACATCAGCACAGGAGTAGAGACGGTGCCTCCACCAGCGCCCCCGTCAGAGTCCTCACCGGTGCCACACGAGGCCGATACTTTGGTGAATGCGACTCCGACGCTGCCGGAAGTATCGCTGGCGGCGGCTGATATATTGCGGGACCCAGCACTACCCACGGAACCGGGGTCACCGCCACCACCTCCAAGCGAGCCTAATGGTGGCGATGGAGGCAATAACGGGCGAAACCCTAAGAAGCGGCGGCGCTTGATTATCGCGGCGGCGAGTATTTTACTGGTGCTATTGCTTGTAGTGGCGGGAGTTTTCGCGGCCTTCATGTGGCAAACACCCGGCTCGCCTGTCACCACTGCAAACCAAACAACAGCGGGTGCCGCGACGGCGACAGCGACAGCAACGCCAATTGCCGGGCCGCGCATGATTCAACTCGCGCTAGATCAGACGGCGCTCACTTCCCTCTTTGTCTCGCAACTGGGCTTGCAGAAAGGGGCATTGACGGATATGAAGGTCGTGCCCACGTCAGGAGATGGAGTAATCATGAGCCTGAATCTGCACATCGACGCAAACGGTATTCACCGGATCATGGCTGTTGAAATGGATAGTACCATGGGCATCGATAAGCAGCAGAACATTCAATTACATGTGCTGCACCTCAAACGCGATGGCATAGATGCAGGCCCTACCTCCGCCGCGAGCATGGGACAGGCGGTGAACCAATTGTTACTTAGTTCGCTCATGCCAGCGCTGCGTGGTCAACTCAAGGGAGTGAAACTCGTCTCCGTCCATACCAGTACCACAATTGGCTGTGCGCGCGCTACTGAAATGTTTGTGCTCTTGATCCAGGCGCCACCAATCGAGGGTATTGCCGCGCAGCCAACACCGGTGCCGTTCTGTTTCAAAGGTCCGGTCGATCTCAATAAGCTGCTACCGCATTAAAGGGTTAGTTGAGGAGAGAATTAGCGATGAAACGTATGCACTATATGCGCTCTATGCAGGCCGGGTGGATCATGTTGCTGGCGGTCCTGCTGCTGGGACTGGCGGCAACACCGGCAGGCGCGGCAAGCAGCACTTCCAGGCAGGCGACACGGCGGCTAGACAATGCTACCTCCGTTGGAGCGACTATTTACATTACCACAGGATCGCTGGTACCGCTGTTCCAGAGTCGTATTGATCAGCAAGTTCCAGTTGCCGTCAGCGGCGCTATCAATAATGTCGTTAATGGGCTGCCGCGACAGGATCAGGGTTGGGCGCTGCAAATGGCCAATACACTTATCCAGCCCTCGGCAACGCTGAACAGCCTGACAACGCAGCAGAACGGCCTTGTTACGTCGCTGCGCGTGAGCCTCTATACCGGTGATCCACAGCCGATCAATGCCAGCATGTTGGTGAGCTTGAGCGTGATCGATTCGTCGACCGTACAGGTCAGCGCGAAGCCTCTCAATGGCAGCCCAACGCTGGTCAATGGGCCACTGGCAACCTTCCAGATTCCCATCGGCCAGCTCAATACCATCCACACGACGCCTGCGTGTGGGGATGCCGCCCTGGCAGTGAATCTGCAATTTCCGGTAGCTCTGGGGCATGTGCAGAGTCAGTCACAAGGAGCGCAGGGACAGGTCCAACAAAATACGGCCTTGAACGCGTACACAAGCATGAGTAGCAGTGACCAGAGACAAAGCCAGTCCAGTCCCGGCGAGATAAGCAGCACCCCATCGTCGAGTATGAATTCGTACGTGGAACTTCCGGCTTCATCGCTGGCCTCGATAGGGAATAGCGTGGGGGACCTGCCTATCAGTAGCAGTATGACGGCGAAAAACATACAGATTGGCGTGCAGGGAGGCAACCTGGTCATCAACTCGGATGTCTACGACTCGTTCTGGGGGAAGATCGGTACTGCCACAACCACGGTAGGGCCTACTGCCGCGGGGGGGAACCTGGCGGTGCATGTCTTGAGCACGTCGATTACCGTCTTAAATATCTTCACCTTCCCCTATGACAGCTACAATCAGCAGATCCAGCAGACATTAAACGCGAAGCTGAATGGTGCGCTGAAGGGCAAGTTTAACGTCTCGCAGGCTGCGATTGGTCCCAATGCGCATGTGCCTTGCGCGGCAAGTAGTAGTTTGGTGTTGACGGGTACGACGAGTTTGGGGGGATAGGTGGTTTCTGGTGCAATTGAGCATGGTGACTTTCTGAAGGTGACATGTAAAAAGACATTCATGCGCGGTAAGCGCATGAATGTCTTTTTACATGTCTTGCCCGTGTAGGCCCATACGAGATACGTTTCCTATGAGATTGCACTTACCTGCAGGACGCGCGTGCCCCAGTTTTGGTGACCATCGCGAGTTTGGCTTGACTTAGGTGGAATGTACTCAGTCGCCATCCAGAAACTGTTCCCGTCAGGATCGAGCACTGCTGCTGAGTAATCACCCCAGCGGGTAGATTTGGGAAAGTAGTTACTTATCCCAGGTGCTGCCACATGGACTGCCCCAAATGATTTCTGCCCTTGCTGCATAACCGTGTAGACAGCGCTGGGGAAGAAGTTTGAACCAGATAGGGTCATGACCATAGTTGCAGTGCCTGCTGAGCTGGCTTGAATAGCCGGGTAGAGGAGGTAGTTGCCCTTTAAGGTAACATATCCCTCATTATTGATGTTTGCTCCGCCAATCACTTTACCATCGAGATGCGGCATAACGTTAAACCAGGCTACACCCGCACGCGAAGCGGGATCGTGAGGGATGGTCACGGCAGTACCAAGTGCTCCCCATAGACTACCATTAATGAACTGCACCTGTTGCATACGGTCATCCCCCGAGTCGAGCAGGCTCTTAGCGCCCATCTGTTTTGCCCCCGGCGGTATGCTATAAGGCTCAGAGGTAATGACCACGTTGGATAGATTTGGGATACCTCCTTTGGACACTACATCTCGAGCGGTGATGGCCCAGACACCGAGACGGTTGTCGAAAGTTCCATTTGGATCCAGCGAGTTCATAAAGTACTCGGCTTTGGGTGTTCCGTTGCTAATGGCTGGTTGTACCGACGCGGCAATAGCGCCACCAATGCTCAATTTGTCGAAGTGTACGAAATCGACTGATTTGGACAAGGCGACAAGCTGCGATTTGGAGATTGCATATATTTGTGCTCCATTGAACCCTGGGCCAACAATGGGGAACTCATTGGTACTGATATAGACGTTAAACTGGTCGATACCGAGCAGTGGCTGGTCACCCAGGCAGGGACAGCCAGGATGTTTCGGCGTACCATTTGTGCCGTCGTCGGTCGCGTCTATGTGGTAGACAGTCCAGGGAGTGGTTGGGTCGCCTGAAGGATTCACTGCCAGGTCGGTTCGCGCACGCGTATTAGTAGAGTTGATGAAGAGAATGATCGCGAACCAGGTATGGGTCGGCTGATCAAAGTAGCAGCGTGGATCGCTAGTAAACTGTTTGAAACCCTCCTTAAAAAGGCGGTTAACGTTGAAAGGGCCTGCGACCACAGAGCCATCGCGGTGGTAAATTGTGTAAGCCGAGTTCACCGGTTCGACGACGAACCCATTACCAGCACACAAGCCCTGATCTGGCGGCTCAAATTCAGCGCCGAAATTTGTCTTTGCGCTGTCACGACTGCTGACGCCGTTGAAGTTATTGAGCAACGCACCTGGATTAAGCGTTAAAGCCCCTGCTTCAGAAACATGAGCACCTTGACTGGACCCCATGGGTTTGGTGGGACGTGCCACTTTGGGGAAAATCGTTACAGGCTGCTGAGTGGAATCAACAGTCGTAGAAGGCGTTAGTACACCTTTAGTAACACTATACTGGGGGGTGCTAGCAGCATAGGCAGGGACCTCACGAGAAAATAATCCGTTTAGCATGAATCCACTCATAATGGTGAGGAGTGAGACGAAGATGTTCACTTTTGAGCGATTGGAGAAACGCATAGATTGACCTCACTTTCAAAAAGAGATGCTGAATGTTGTTGGAGAAACGCTTTTGACACCTGGCAATTGCTTTGCGTTGGAATATATCCCCAATGTATACTCATGTACAATTATGGAATCAAGTGTAGCAATTTGGCATGGCTAAAAAGTTATGATCTGGTTGTGATCTAGCTGTTTGTGTTAATGTTTGCATATACTTGTATGCTAAGCATTGCTTTTTGCAAGATTTAGGTGTATATAAGGTTGAGCATACTCACTTAAAAAATAAGGAGAGGCCCCTAATATGCCAACCCTCGAAAAAGCTGCTGCTGGTAAACTTGCCCTCGTCAAATTGGAATATCATCCCACCATCCATGACATGCCCACCGATGAGCGACCGCGCGAACGGCTCAAACACTATGGCGCCAAGGTCCTCTCGACGGCGGAACTGCTGGCGATCATCCTGCGTACGGGCACAACACGGGATAACGTGATCGAGCTGGCCGGGAAACTGCTGGCGAAATATAGTGGTCTCAGCGGACTGATGCGCGCTGATTTTAATGAGTTGTGCTCAGAATATGGCCTGGGAGAAGCCAAGGCCTCGCAACTGAAAGCCGCGCTGGAAATGGGGCGTCGTCTCGGAATGTTGCAGAATGAAGAGAAATATCAGATAAAATCGCCTGCCGATGCCGCCAATTTAGTCATGCCAGAAATGATGTATCTCGACCACGAACAGGTACGCATCCTGGTACTCGATACCAAAAATCAAGTTATGGAGAATATCAGTCGCTACCAGGGGACGGTCAACAGCTCCGTATTGCGCGCAGCAGAAATATACCGCGCCGCCGTTATTCGTAACTGTCCCGCCGTCATTGTCTGTCACAATCATCCCAGCGGCGATCCCACGCCTTCGCCTGAAGATATCCAGGTCACAGAACAACTGGTTGAAGCCGGGAAAGTACTCGATATCGAGCTGGTGGATCACCTGGTGATCGGGAGCCACAAGTTTGTCAGCCTGAAGGAGCGTTTACGCTGGTAATCGCAAAGAAAATAGCAGGCAAGCCGCGTTGCGCTGAATGTAGTTCAGCGCAACGCGGCTTGCCTGCTATCAATATTATGCCTGTGCTGCGGCTGCCTTCTCAGCTTTACGTCTCTTTGGTCGCTCGTGACCGTTGGCGGTCTCTTTCAGCTTGGCCTCTTGCTGCTGCTTCGTGGGTTCGAGCGCGGCCTCGAGCACCTCGCGAATATCGGTGACGAAGACAAAGTGCATCTGCTCGTGCAATTCTTTGGGCAGGTCTTCCATCAGGTCCATCTCGTTCTTCTTGGGCAGAATGACGGTACGGATGCCTGAACGGTACGCCGCCAGCACCTTCTCTTTGATGCCGCCAATTGGCATCACTTTGCCACGCAAGGTAATCTCACCGGTCATGGCCACATCGGAACGTACATTGCGTCCACTGGCCAGCGAGACCAGCACGGTGGTCATAGTCACGCCTGCCGATGGTCCATCTTTCGGGATAGCGCCTGCCGGAACGTGGATATGGATGTTCTGATCCTCGAAGACATTCTGCGGCAGACCAAGGACGACGGCATTGGAGCGAACGTAGCTCAGCGCCGCCATGGCAGACTCTTTCATCACGTCGCCCAACTGCCCGGTCAGGGTCAAATGGCTCTGTTTGCCCGGCATGCTGGCCGCCTCGATAAAGATGATTTCACCGCCTACGGCCGTCCACACCAGTCCCGTCGCAATGCCAGGGCGATCGATACGCTCCGCCGCTTCCTGGAAGAAACGCTGCCGTCCGAGGTACTCGGGAATCTGCTCTGCGATCACTGTGATAGGTGTCTCCCGGCCCTCCGCGATCTGTTTCGCCACTTTACGGCAGAGCGAGCCAACTTCACGCTCAAGGTTACGGACACCCGCCTCGCGTGTATAATCACGCGCAATGCGGCGTAGCGCATCATCGTCTACCGTCAGTTCTTCCTTGTACAGCCCGTTGGCCTCGAGTTGTTTGGGCAACAGGAAGTTGCGCGCGATATGCAATTTCTGTTCTTCGGTATAACCGGAGAGTTCGAGTATCTCCATACGGTCGCGCAGTGGAGCCGGAATAGGCTCTAGAGCGTTGGCCGTCGCGATAAACATCACTCTGGAGAGGTCAAAAGCGAGGTCCAGGTAGTTATCGCGGAAGTTATAGTTCTGTTCAGGGTCCAGCACTTCCAGCAGGGCCGAAGAGGGATCGCCGCGCCAGTCGGCGCCAACTTTATCAACTTCGTCCAGCATGATCACCGGGTCATTAGCCTCAACCCGGCGCAGCGTCTGCATGATCCGCCCTGGCATTGCGCCAATGTAGGTGCGGCGGTGACCACGAATCTCAGCCTCGTCGCGAATGCCGCCAAGCGACATACGAGCGAACTTGCGACCGAGCGCCCTGGCGATCGACTGGCCCAGCGAGGTCTTGCCTACTCCGGGAGGGCCGACGAAACAGAGAATGGGTTCGCGATTGATTTGCCGCGTGGCCTCGTCAGATTGCAGCGGCTGTGTGGGCGTTCGCCCCTCTGTATCAGCTTCAGCAGAGGCAGCCTCCGCCTCGCGCTTAAGGCGTTCAGCAACGCGCTCTTCCTTCAAACGACGCACCGCCAGGTACTCTAAAATGCGGTCTTTGATCTTTTCCAGGTCATAATGATCATGATCAAGGACCTGGCGCGCATGTGGGACATCGATCTTCTCGCCGGTGCTCTTAGACCACGGCAGGCTGGCCAGCAGTTCGATGTATGTGCGAATAATGCTGTATTCGGGAGAAACGGTAGGGAGCTTCTCAAGCCGTGACAGCTCGCGATTAGCTTCTTTCAAAGCCTCTTCCGGCATCTTTGCTTCATCGATCTTGCGACGCAGCTCGTTGGCGGTGGCCTGCTCTTCACTCTCCTCACCGAGTTCGCGCTGGATGGCCTTGAGTTGTTCGCGCAGCAGATACTCGCGCTGTACCTTGCCCATTTCTTCCTGAGCACTGCTCTGTATCTTCTTGCCAAGCTCGAATATTTCCAATTCGTGAGTGAGGTAGTTGCTGAGGTTCTCCAACTTGGCGCGCACGGAATCGAGTTCGAGCAATTTCTGGCGCAGTTCCAGCTCCATCTGCATAAAGGTGGCGATGACATAGACAACCTGGCGAGCTTCTTCCAGGTTCAGCGTGGCAGCGGCCACTCCTTCGGGGACATTCTGTACAAGGGCAACCAGGCGCTGGAAGAAGCTGACGACGTTGCGCTTAATAGCCTCCGTCTCTTTATCATCTTCCTGTGTATCCGGCTTCAGCGCCACATGAGCCATCAGGTACGGTTTCTCTTGCGTAAATTCGCCAAGCTCTACACGCTCCAGGCCCTGGACAATAATCTGGATGGTACCATCGGGCATGCGGATCATACGAGCGACACGCGCCACTGTACCAATCTTGAAGATATCGTCCGGTCCTGCCTGCTCCATCTCGGCTGATTTCTGCGCTACCAGGACGACCAGGCGATCACCGCGCATAACATCATCGATCAGGCGAATTGAGCGCTCCTGGCCTACGCCAAGCGGTTGGACCGCGAAAGGATAGATAACGACTTCCTTGAGCGGTAGCACTGGCAGCACGTCGGGAATACTTAACTTATCCTCGTCCTGCTGACCCTGAGACTCTGGCACGAGATCTTCCGGTTCCTCGTGGCTTGTAGCTCTATTCTCCTCTGAGGAAGCATCATCTCCCGACTCTTCCTGTGCAGGTTGCTCGCTTTCGTCACTCATCGTATTCTGTTCAGCTGGCGTAGCGCTGGGGGTTACCTCGTCTGGCAGTTCCTCGTGCTCCACGACTGGATGATTTTGTTCTTTCTCCATAAAACCTTCTCACTCAACACATGATTTAGTATTTACTGGTTTTCCGCAGTCATTCTTTTGTGATGCTCCGTTGTATACGGACACGTTCTGACTTACTCTCGGGTATCTGCTTTGGCAGGTCAACCCATAAGAAACCATTCTCGTAGCGCGCTTTTATGCCGTCTCGATCAATCGGAGAGAGAATGAGCACCTCGACCCGAAATGGTCCATAGCGAATTTGTGCCTCGTGGTAGTAGAGGTTCTCACTGCGCTCAGGATCGTCCTGCCTTTCGCCACTCACCACCAGCGCGTCTTCGTATAGGGTTACTTCGATTTCTTCTTCTCTCATCCCCGCGAGTTCAATTTTAACAGTCATCATTTCCGCCGACTCGCGTATGTCGGCCAAAGGGCGCCATGTTGCTGATCCTTGCAGAATGGACTGATGGCTTTGCCGTAAAGCATCATGTAATAATTGACGATAGTGACGCTCCAGCTGTTGCTGGGATCCATCTGTATAGCGATACGTCACATATCGGTAGCGTATGCGCATAGTTTGTTACCTCAGAATAGATAACTTTCTAACGAAAAAGGCAAAAGGTACAAAGTACAAGGTGTTGTGCTCTTTGCCTTTTGCCATGAATGCACTCGGAAGAGGTGAAAAAGGATTACACTATCGGCAAGTCTTTTTCTCCATTAGCAAGCGCTTTCTGACATTCTGGACAGAGATATTCGAACTCAGAATTGCTATCCGAAAGCACGTCACTCTGGATGATACGAGCATCGCGTGAGCGCGTTGCCTTGTTACAGCGGGCACAATTGACATATGTTTCCGTGATGGCGGCACGTCGGGTTCCAAGAACGTCTTCCTGCATGTCCGACACCTGCCTTTCTTTGCGTTTCAGTAGTTTCAAACAGCTAACAGTAATACCTAAAGTAGCGTGTTCACAGCAGACGGAGGACTAAATGGACAGCACACAACAGGCCATCTACTATGGCCACGTCCCTATTGATTATGGCACGCCAAGAGCAAAATTGCAAGTGAGTTTGACGTGTTCCATGACGATGTGCTACTATATTTTTAGTTTCATTATGGGTACCTTTTCTAGCTGGTACCTGAACAAACCGCTGTATTTTGAGTGCGTGATTGCTATGGACGGTCGCTGAGGCCGCCCCTACAAGAGGGCAAGAAATACAATGCTCACGCAAGGGATCAGACGCTGGCTAAGTAATTTGTTTGGTTGGTGGCCCTGGAAGAAGAGCTCCGAGCGAGAGTATGCTCGCGTAGAGAGTCGTTTAAACAAAAGTGTCGCACAGGAGCCTATGTCATGGTCGACAAGTGATGGAGTAACGCCCCATCCTGGTGCCGCACCTCTCATTGTTGGGCAAGGTGAGACAAGTCAGACAAGCCTCTCAACCATAGATGAATGGCCAGAGCGTGTCGTACAGGCCTCGTCCCTATCTCCCATGCCTCCCCCTGTTCCGGAGTTCGATAAGGTTGATCTGTCGCAGTCACCGCCTCTTTTACCGGCACCACTACCAATTGATGCTGCTGGATCGTCTGTAGAAAGTATTGCAGGTAATGCGGAGACAGTATTTGATACGCCATTAACGCCAGAACATACATTGGAGTTCCTGCATTATCTCGTCAGGCATGGCATTGTGAACGAAGGCTTCCCCGAAGGACAAATACCAGAGCAGTATAAACAATAAAGAGAAAGTAGGGAAGATGCCTCGTGGCGTCTCCCCTGCTTTCTCCAATCACTACTTTGAGGCGCTGTAACCCTGAGTTTTTGCCTCTTCCTCGGAGACAAAATAGATACGTTCCGTCACATCCTCGTCGAGGATTACCTCCAGGGGATAGTAGCGTTTTGTGCTCACGACACCGACAAAGACTGCATCGGGAGGAACCTCGTCGGGCCTGGCAGCATCTACGTCAACGACCTGCATCGCCGCCATCGCCAAAGTGTTTCCTTCGATGCCCAGGTGGAGAATTTCGCCCATTGGCTTTCCTTGCCGTACCTGGTTGCCGTTACTCCAGGTGAGGTCTTGCGGCAGCTCAATCTGCTGCTCTGCTTCTGCTGCGCGCTCTATCACGCGTTTGCGCACCAGGAGATAGGTCACAACAGCGGAAGCCACCATGCCAATGCTAAAGCCGAAGATTGTCCAAAGGATGCTATTCCGTTCGCGGAGGGGCTTCAGTTGATCGCCGCGTCTACTCAGGTCGTGACTCAGTTTGCTGCCGCGTTTGGCTAATTGCTGGGTAACCTGACTCCCGCGTTCAGTGATATCTTGCGTCACTTTGCCGCCGCGTTCGATCAGATTGTGAGAAATTTTGCCACCTTGTGTTGTCACCTCCTCGGCCAGTTCCTCACCACGCTTGCGTAGATCATGACTCCAATCTTGAGCCAGTTTCTGTAGCTGTTGTGCTTGTTCGCCCGCCCGCTGGCGCGTTGCGACCGTCAAGTCGTCCAGGCGTTGTCGCGCCAGAACCTGTGCGGGTTGGCGGGATTGCTGCATTGCTTCGTTCTGTTCCTCGACCTGGACCACAGATGCTTCACGGTCTAATTGTGAGCGCCTGCGAAAATACTCCATAATTGAGTTGACAACGGGAGCAATCGTGGTTAGCGTGAGTAGACTCACGCGTAACCAGCGAGCTTCATTTGTCTCAGTGCTCGTATTTTTACGGTTCATGTACCAACTTCTCTCTTTCTCTTGTGTCCGCCTGTGGGATGCGACAAAGAAATGGGCGCGACCAGGTCGCGCCCTCGCAATTGACTTGTCCCATAACCCAGGTTGTAGTATGTCAGTTTAAACCGCTGTATGTCAAGATGGTAGCGCCGTCCTTTGCGATCACATATCTTCGCTAGTGACCTCACTCAAGCGCAGCACGAGGCGACAGAAGTGCAACATCGCGGCGGCGAACTCTAAATAGGCGGCATCGCTGGCCGCGGCCTGCTGCGTGACCGATGCGCGGCGGCGCAGCGCGCGTAACACGACAATGACGTCTTCTTTGAGGGATGGATCGATATCGCCGCGCTGCATCAGGCGGACTACCTGTATCACGATAGATTCGACTTCACTCCGCATCACACGCAGATCACTTAACCAGGCATCTTCATTTTCATCTAAATTACTATGATCAACACTCCCCCAGATTAATGCGTCGGTGGATTGCATTTTCCTTTTGGAAATATCCTTCGCCCGTAAGGGAAGCTTTCCCTCTTGATGGTCAGCTTCACTTATTTGTGTTGGTCGAAGGGGATTTTTAGGTTCTTCTAGCTTTACCCCTAGCTCACGTAGTAGTATAGCTAGTTCGTCTTCCCAGCTAGCCATAGAGCACCTTTCTTGTAGAACAACCAGGCAAATAAAATAGCGGTTTGTTACACCCTTTTGGCTCGAAACCTCATTTGCAGTGTAACATAGTGTGTCAGCCTTGTAAATCACCCAAAAGGTGATGTGCATATATAGCAGGGAAGGAGGCAGCATCGGTGCTGCCTCCTTCCCTGCTGTGTCACGTTTATTTTTTCTTGGGTGGAGGCGGTGCCAACGTAAATGCTTTATCGGCAATAATATCACCCTTGAAGTTGAAGGACTTCAGCCCTTTGATGGCGCTGGTGTCGATGCTCAACTCAATAGTAGGGCTATATCCGCTCTGCTTTTGCACGAGGATCGTGTATGAAGGTTGCCCATTCACTTTCTGTACCGCGTGAGGTGCATACCAGGAAAGTGAAATATAGGAGATACAATTCTTTGGTGTCTCCGTGAGTCCACCCCACATGGCACGACCTGGAAGATCGCTCGTGAGTTCAGTGGGAGCGCCAAGACTGTCGATAGCCCAGGAAGTATTGAGACCGCCGCGCAGGCCAAGCGAGTAATTCCCACTGGGGCAGTAGCGAGCGCTGCTGGGGAATGATGTATTATACTGCGCGCATGCTGTTGGAGCAGGTGTACCTTTATCGCCTGGCTTTGGTAAAGGAGGCGGAGGCACCTTTGTAGGAGTGGGTTTACAGAGCGGTCTTCCCGTGTCAAATCCATCCCCTCCGATCAATTGCGCGTTGCTGGGAGTGTAGACGCGGATATAATCGGCGTAGGTATCAAAACCGTAGACAGGTCCCTTTTGTTGGTAATCCAGGGTGATGGTCAGATTGTGCGTCGCTCCTCCCTGGGCGTCCAATGTCACAGCGTCCTGCTCGGTCGTATGCACATACTGGCTCGCTTTACTGATACTGATATTTGCCTGCACAACCATGAAACCATCCTGCTTAGCGAACGTATCGATCGAGCCACTATAGCCGTGCTCAACGAGCCATGCTTCGGCGGTGGGATTGGCAAAGTATATTTCCAGGTCACGAGACTGGATATCTTTAACAGTACCTTTAACGATATTTATGATCTGTTTGACTGGCGCGTGGCGCACCCGGTCAAGCAGCATTTTGCCGAGTGTCGAGGTGAAGGCTTTACGTCCAGCATGCGTATAGTTTCCACTGATTTGCTTCTCACGCGCGATGGCCGAGAAATCTTGTTGATAATAGTGGAGTCGCTCCTCTAGATTCTTCGAGGTAATCGTTTCGTTATATCCGGGCACCTTGATTGGGCCGATAACGTCGAGAATATGACCAATCAGCTTGGGGGTGAATGCTATGTCGCCATCGACCGGACCGCCCCCCTCGTCCTGGTAGAGCTGCATTGTCATGCGGGCAGTGGCTGGGAAATCGCCTGACAGGTTCGAGTCGCGTATGCCCCAATTCCCGAAGTTCATCCAGCTATATCCCGGTGGGGCAGTGCGTCCAATCGCTGTGCCATTTCCAGCATAGTCGATCAGCGTGACATCGGTGAGAGTAAAGGGAGACATGCGCCCATCCTGGATCTGCAAGATACCATACTGTCCCGTGAAGCCGCCGCCAGGTCGCAACTCCGCGCTGTCCATCGTCTGCACCAGGAAGCGGCGCTGCTGCCCCACCCCCAATAACCAGGCAATAACGCCAATCATTCCCTGGGCCTGGACTATCGTATCGTGTGCCTGTGGTAACAGAGCCATCACAGATGCTAGTTGCTTTTGCTGGCTAGCACTGATCGGAATATCTTTGATCGATACCTGGCTCATCTGCTGTTGTATATCATTGATATAGTAGAGAGCATGTACCATTGAGCCATCGATAGCAGCGACATCTGCGGCACTAATGATCGGCTTAGTAGATCCACTTGAGAGAGGTGAACCGTGAATGATGTTCGCGCCGATCAAGGCAACGCCGGTCAATTCGTTTCCCATGCGCGACACATCCAGCGCGACCTGCACCAGTCTTTGCGCCATGCCAAGTTTATTTGAGTACTGCGGCGCGAATTGGGTGATAGCAGCCTGGACATCGGTACGATCCACCAGTTGCTGTAACTGATCAAAGTCGCCTTGTGCTGCTTTGAACTCAACCTGAGCCTGCTCTAAATTTTTCACATTGAGCGCTGCCGTAGGATCACTTTTTGAAATAGGAAGAAGGCTTTTTACTTTTAGCAGGTGATTGACGCCATCGTGGGCGATCCCGCTAATGTTGTTATAGGCGCCATAGGCGGCAAAACCGGCACTAACGGGTATTAGGACAAAGAGTAAGATGGCCGCAAGGATCGTGAGGCTGACAATTTGGAGCAAGCGCGGCTTTTTCGTATGGCCGTGCTCGCCACGTATCCAGCGTTTACGCACCAGGTGTCGCTGTAAAACGGCCCTCTTGCCATGCAAATCGCCCCGACTCAGGTGAACCGACGGCATGAAAGGTATAAGAGGAGCGGTACCAGGGGAGAGAGGTAGTGTCTTTTCCGCCGCTGCGCCATTGGACAGCGAAATAGCTCTGCTGTTCCCTTCCTTCTCTGCGACTAATATCCTCTCTACCTCGGCGAGCGCCTCTTGTGCGTCGGCAGGTACGGTAACGTGCTCATCGTTTTCGCTGCCGTCAAGATGTTCTGGCTCTTCAACTTTCTCCACCTCTGGCTTCACCACATCTGATGCCTGGTCTATTGCGGGGGCTACGGGAGCAGCCTCACGCGTTTCCTCTTTTTCACCTGCGGGAGACTGCTCTAGCTCTGGAAGGGCTTCTTCCTCGATATTGGAGTCCTGTTCTGGCTCTAAAGAAGTAACTTCCTCGTCAACCACAAGGGGCGCTAATTTAACGGTGGGTTCATCTAATTCAATGGGCGCCTCAGCTTCCGCTTCCGGTGCTGTCAAGGGTTCCAATGTGGTAGTGGGTTCATCTAATTCAATGGGCGCCTCAGCTTCTGCCTGAGCAGCCAGGGATGCTAATTTTACAGTGGGCGCATCGAATTCAGCATCCGGATCTTCTATAGCAGCGACAAGCGGTGTTTCAGGAACATCTGCATCGCTGACGGTACTTTCGGTTGATTGAAGGGGGCTTTTAATAGCCAGCCGTTGCGCTGTATCATAGTCTTTGTCTTCGATCTCTTCTTCCCCGGCGGACGAAGCAGACTCTACCGCCTTTGTAGAGGAAAGGCGTGTGGCGTCCGCGCCCTTCGTAGTGTGATCGAGGTTCTGCTGATCTTCTTCTGCTGTTTTAGGACGTAGAGTTTCCTTTTTAGGAGCAGGATGAGCAGCGTAATCTTTTACATCTACACCTGGGATCAATGCTCGGAATCCCCATAGGTCCCCATCTTCAGCCTGCATCAAGCATTTTTCGATAAGCTGCAGGAGATACGCTTCTGAAATGTGAGTTCGCTGCGTAATTTCTGCGATGGTGGCATTGCTTGTAAAGTAATCTTCGATAGCAGATTTACGTTTATAGTATTTTTTCTTTGCTCGTGCATTTAATGAACTGCTATCTCCTTTATGCCATGAAGAGATATCGCGCATTCGGTCAACGAATTTCGGAGAATTTTCTACTCGTGCTCCTGGCAAGGTGCACCTCCGCGTTTTCATATATATACATCATGTAACGGAATTATACTTTGGTTAGAACGAGAACGATGTGTTCCATTATTAGAGGTTGTCAGATACTAGCCTCTTTTGTTTGTAATCTACTCTCCGGTCGAAGTCAAGTGAACTATACCATACATCGGGATTTTTCTGAAGCATATTTAGCTTACATTCTCTATAATAGATGACGGTTACTATCAGTAATATGTTGCATCTGTCTACAAATTGACTAGTGGATAGGACAAAACGAAGAGAGGGACGCAGTGAAAAGCGCCCCTCTCATTTCCCATCGCTACAAGAAACCTAATGTTACTTGATTCTGGCTTCAATTGCCCCCAATTGCTCTTTCAGCTTGCGGTTCTCCTCACGTACCTGGTCAAGGTCTTTTCGCAGTAACTGCAATTGTTCCTCGGATTTATCACCTGTGCGCAGCGTTTGCGCGGCCATACGCATATCACGCTGCGCCCGCGTCTCAGTCTCATGACTTGCGACTCGCTCCAGGACACCAATAGCGCGTTTTTCACCTAGCGACATGAGAGCAAGGGACGAGACGGCGCGAACAGGTTCCCAGGAGTCGTGCTCCACCGCCTGACAGAGTGCTGTCACAGCGCGTTGGCGCGCCTCTTCGCTGTAGAGATGCCGGTTTCCGCCCACGGTCATCATGCCTCCGGACGCGGCCAAACGGAGCGTGATAGGACGCTTGCTATTGTCGAGATAGGCAGCGAGAATAGCAACGGCGCGGTCGTCACCCGATGCTGCTATGCCATTGAAGATACCGCGCTGCACGGAATGGCTCCACGATGGGCGATCGATGAACTTCTCCAGTTGATCGACACAGCTCGCGGTACGGGTCTTCCCCAATGCATGCGCCGCCGCACCTTCAACGAGGTAGCTGATATCACCGCGCTCCAGCAAAGCTTTTAGGGCTTGTGCGGAACGTTCCGCAAGCTCTGCTTGTTGTGGCACCTGGAAATTCCCCAGGGTCTTGGCAATAGCGGTACGTACGCGGGAGAACTCCGGGGTGGTAAGCTCTTCCAGCCCCTGCAAGAGGATAGATTGCGTCCGTTCGGTTCCAATAACGCCCAACGCCTCGGCTGCTGCTACGCGCACGCCCCAGAAGGCGTCGTTGAAGAGGGCTGTTTTGAGCGCTTCTACGCTTTCAGCGCTGCCATCTTCTCCCAGCGCCTCGGCTGCTTCGATGCGGCCCAACACGTCGGGATCGTGCGCGAGCTGGTAGCGCATCATCTTTGTGGAGCGCTCGAATTTGAGCGTCTTGAGCAGCCAGCCTTCCGGGTCGAAGCGCACCATCACAGGTTCGCGTTCCAGTGGAATATAGAAGCTCTGCTCCACCTGTCCGTCTTCGCCCACTATGACGCGCATGGCTTGTGTGCGCGTCTCTACCGTGTGTTGGTCTTTAGCCACCTCGTCCGAGGTAGGAATGGTGAAGGCGAGGTCGATTGGCGTGACAAAACAGGGAGTGAGATCATTGACCTGCTGCGTCTGTTTAATCTTCAACCTGGTCATGCTATGCTCGCCGTCCCATGAATAGTTCACCTCAAACGCTGGATAGCCTCCCTGGTATACCCACTGCTGGAAGAACTGTGCCAGGCTGTGCCCGGTCACCTCTTCAAAAGTGCGCTCCAGGTCAGCCGTAATCACCTCGCGCTCGCGGTAGCGTTCAAGGTATGCTTTGACGGCGCGCCTGAACGTCGCGTCACCAAGTTGATGACGCAGCATATGCAGAACCCAGGCGCCTTTGTTATACATATGTCCATCAAACAACTCGAAGCCATCATTGTGGTAGACATTGTAGACGATCGGGCGGCGATACTGCCCATCTTCATCGAGGTAGCCATTTTTGAGATCGAGCATTGATTGCTTAAAGTAGTCCGGGCCAAGGTCGTGCTCGCTCCAAAGTTCCTCAAAGTAAGTGGCAAAGCCTTCGTTCAACCAGCCGTTGGGCCAGTCGCGGCATGTCACAAGGTCGCCGAACCACTGGTGAGCCAGTTCGTGCGCCACGACTGGCACCAGGTCGAAATCCAGTGCGGCCCGCTCATCCATCAGCAGCATAAAGCTATGGGTAGTCGCAGTGGTATGCTCCATCGCACCGGTATAAATCTCGACGACCGTCTGCGCGTACTTATCGTAGGGATAATCGACGCCGGTATATTCCGCGAAGAAGCGCATCATCTCGGGCGTCTTGCCCATGTAGTAGCACGCATCGTCTTTGCGGTCGGGGCGTACATAGTAGTTGACCGGTTTCCCGTTGTAGGAATCTTCGACGACCGCGAAGTCGCTCACTACCAACGAGATCAGGTATGCCGCATGTGGTATATCATGGCGCCAGTGATGCGTTTTTGTTGCGCCATGATCGGTGACGCCGATCAAGTTGCCATTAGCAACGGTCTGGAAATGGGCGGGGACTGTGACAATGAACTCAGTTGTCGCGCGATCATTGGGTGCGTCATGGCAGGGGAACCAGTAGCTGTGGTAGCGCGGCTGCCCAAATGTCCAGGCCTGTACCGGGCGCGTTGGGTCCTCCGGCGCTGGCTTGATGAAATGCAGGCCAGTACGCGGCTTCGCGTGGTACTGGACATCAACGGTGAACTCTTCACCATGCTGGTAGGGGCGATCGAGTGTTACGGTGAGCTTCTTGCCATCATTGCTGAAGGCTACCTCTTTGCCGTCGGCCAGTGTGATACGCTCGACTTGCAGATCGATGGCATCAAACGAGATGCTTTTGACCTCTTCATAGAGGGCAGCAAAGGTGGTACTCACTGTGCCACTGACGGTTTCTTGCTCAAAATCGAGCGTAATGACCAGTTTGACGTGTTTCACGTCGGCTGGACGATCGGGGGCATACTGTACACGATCACCGGTAAGCTCAAATGAACGGGCTTTGGGTGTTGGGGCCGTTGCTCGATCTTGTAAGAAAAGCAAACTGTAGCGATCACCGAGCATTATTGCCCGCGCGCGATTACAACCTTCCAAGATATCCTCCTCTGTGGTCTAAACAGAACATTCTAACTCTTTCTTTGGTTTCAACGTACGTGTTATGCTATGGTATAGCTAATGAAAGGGACTGGTTCTTCCATGCAAGATAAGATGCCGCGCATAAATAGATTTTCGCAAATGGTACGATTTTTCAGGGTATCGAGGCTATTGCTCTGGACTTTATGGGTCATATACCGTGAAAGACGCCGTGTGATCCGTGCTCGCGAACGTGGTAACTACGACGTTCATCCGAATATCGAAGTGTTGGTCCAGGTACTCGTCGCTTTTCGCGTCACCGCTGTCAAACTTGGCGTGCTTATGATTAAGCTGGGACAATTCCTAAGCTCGCGTGCTGACCTACTGCCAGAACAGGCGCTGGCCGCGCTCAGTTCACTGCAGGACGAGGTGCCGCCCGCGCCGTTTAGCCACGTCGTCTCGGTGATCGAGGCAGAATTGGGTAAACCGATTGAGCAGATTTTTAGCGTATTAGAGCGTAAATGTACCGCCGCGGCCTCGCTCGGCCAGGTGCATAAGGCTATCCTCGCCTCTAGCGGCGAAGAGGTTGCCGTCAAAATCCAGCGGCCAAATATCGATCAACTTGTCAGCATGGATTTGAGCACGCTCAAATTTGTCATCTGGGTGATTAACCGCTTCGTCGATACTGGCGAATTTATCGACCTCATGGGCGTCTACCGCGAATTCAAACGCACTGTCTATGAAGAAATTGATTATGTCACCGAAGCAGCTAATGCCATACGATTCAGAGAAATGTTCAAGGATGATGCGAGCATTTACATCCCGCGTGTGTATGAAGATTATACAACACGTCATCTTGTTGTGCTAGAGTGGATTGATGGCATCAAGATTAACGATTATGCAGCTATCGAGGCGGCGGGCGTAAGTCGTCTTGAAGTAGCGAAGCGCGCCGTCAAAACCTACTTCTACCAGTTCTTTACCGAGGGCTTTTTCCATGCCGATCCCCATCCTGGCAACATCTTTGTGCTGCCGCAGGGCAAGGGCGACAAAAAAGTGACTTTAAGCGAAGGACCTGTGATAGCCTTTGTCGATTTCGGCATGGTCGGTACGCTGACACAAAATATGAAGAAGTCGCTCAAGGACCTCTTCTTAAGTTTTGTGAGCAGGGATTCGCGCGCGCTGGTCAAAGCACTGGGCAAGCTGGGCTTTATCGGCGAGGGGGCGAATATGGTGGCCATTGAACGCGGCATGGCGCTGATGATGGAACAATATTATGGTATGACGCTGGGAGAGGCCCGCGGCCTGGAAATTCCCGACGTGGCTCAAGATGTAGAGAACTTGCTCTATGGGCAGCCGTTCCAGATACCGGCGCAATTTGCCTTCACAGGCCGGGCCATTGGTACGCTGGTTGGCGTTGCGACGGGCCTGTCGCCAGAATTTAACTTTGTGGAGGTTGCCACGCCCTATGCGCGCAAGTTCCTGGGGCTAGACGCCGAAGGAACAGGGCAGACCTTGCAGGATATCTTCAACCAGCTGTTGGAGACGGGACGCGTTCTGCTGACGCTGCCCCGTTCATTGGAACAGGTTATCACGAAACTGGAAACGGGGCAGATAGAGGTAAAGCTCAGTGACAATGCACGCAACGGCAGGTCGCGCCGTCGCGGACGCGGGCGGGGCGCCAGGAGCAACGACAGGGAAGGCAATATGGGCAGCGTCTCCTGGGTGCTGTTGTTTGGCACGGAGATGGTCGGTGGAGTCGTCCTGACGATGGCGCACCAGGCAGTCCCAGGCTGGTTTTGCCTGGGGCTGGCAGGGATAACGGCGCTGGCTCTGTTGGTCAAGAGGTAGGTGAATGAGCCTAGTACTACAGTGGTAAATATGATAGGATAGGAGGAA